>Ga0307288_10000003_pt1 | contig 324726 bp, 310 predicted proteins | sample ER_DNA_142_FD_194469 | JGI IMG/M metagenome (GOLD analysis project Ga0307288, IMG submission 194469) | Bulk soil microbial communities from the East River watershed near Crested Butte, Colorado, United States - ER_DNA_142 | ecosystem: Environmental > Terrestrial > Soil > Floodplain | place... | reverse complement strand
TGCCGGCGCTGTCGACCGCCACCGCCATCGGGCCCGGGACCACGCCTTTGGGGATGCTGCTGATGTAGCGGCCTTCGGGGGTGTAGATGTCGATTCTCCCGTCGGGGCCCTGTTCGATTTCTTTCTTGCCCCAGTTGGCGACGTAGATGTTGCCGTAGGGGTCGGTCGCGACGGAGCGGGGGAAATCGAACACGGTGGGTGGGTGGTCACCTTCAGGCGGGGTGGTCGGGCAACCGGGGTCTTCGACGGTGTCAAGTCCTTCTGCGAGGCAGCCGCCGATCAGCGAGAGCTGGGGGTCGAGCACGCGGGTGCCTTCCGCCGCCATAGCCACGGGGGCGGCAAGGGCAACCAAGCTGAAAAGAACTGCCGAAGCCGCCGCAAGCCAGCTGCCGGTGCGAAGCGTGCTCATTGATTTCCCTCCTGCCTTTTCTGCGAGCGGCGCTCCGGCGACGTACCAGACGGCAGCTCGACTCGTTCCCTGCGACTTCAAATTAATGCCCCCGAGCTTTTCTGTCAAGGACGAGAGAGGAACGGAGCCGCCCCGGGGGGGCGGCTCCGCGATTCCTAGGGTCCCAAAGGACCTACAGGGGCTGCTTAGGCGACAACGCCAATGCCGTGCCCTGTGATGGTGTAGGTGCCTGTCCACCTCGCACTAGGCAGGACGCCGCCGCATTCGAGGATGGCACTGAGGGTGATTTTAGAGCCGCCCGACACACTGCTCCCAGTGAGGGTGCCGATGTCGGTGTTGTTGGTTTTGCAGGTGGTACTAACAACGCTGCCGAAAATTGTCACCGGTACCGTCACTTCGGCTCCACTCGAGCGGACTGTGCCGTTTGTGGTGGTGCCGATTCTTTCAACGCTGAGGCTGCCTTTACTGACGACGACAACCGGACTATGGGTGCAGTTACTGAACGACAGGGCGCTGATACTACCGCTCACCGTGGTGCCACTGGTGACCGAGGTCGTCCCTTCCACGGTCGACGTACTGCATGTGTTGGAGAAGACTCCACTTGTCGACTCCAGGGTGATGGTGCTGGAAGCGGTCGATTTGATGGTCACGCCTCCGCTCTGCGTGACGCCGTTTGTCTCGAGTGTGGTCGCCGAGGCGGTGCTGGCGAAAGCCATCAGGGCCAGCGCCGCGAAGGCGGCAACCCCGAGGATCTTGCTGAGCTTCATTTAGTTCTCCTTGGTAACCGGCAGCGATCTGCCGGGTTGTTTTCCCGCCGCCATTTCTAACGAGTTCGCCCGAGCAGTCAAGGAAATTTGCAGCACAGCTGCCGGATTCGGTCGTACCTAAAGCTCGGCTGCTAAAAGCCCCTGCAAGCGATCGTCAGCGAGAATTCGCGGCCGCGGATCTGCGCCCTGCACCGGCGCGAGCCGGTGGGAAGAGCCTCGCTATTTCTTCTTCTTCCCACAGGGCAGCCCGATCAGCGGGTTGGTGTCCTGGGAGCGGCCGTTTTGGGCCGGCTGCCGATTCGAAGCGTGCTCATGATTTGCCCTCCTGCCCTTCCGCGAGCGGGCGCTCCAGCGACATCCCAGGCGGCGGCTAGACCCGTTCCGTGCCCTCGAAGTTATGCCCTTGAGCTTTTCTGTCAAGGGCGAGAGAAACGGAGCCGCCCCGAGGGGCGGCTCCGCGATTCCTAGGTCCGAAGGACCTGCAGGGGCTGCTTAGGCGCCAACGCCGATGCCGTGCCCTGTGATGGTGTAGGTGCCTGTCCACCTCGCACTAGGCAGCACGCCGCCGCAGGTGAGGATGGCATTGAGGGTGATGGTCGATTTACCCGGGGTGCTGCTCCCATTGAGGGTGCCGATGTCGGTGTTGCTGGTCGTGCAGGTCGTACTGACGACTTCGCCGAAGACTGTCACCGGAGTCGTCACGCTGGCTCCACTCGAGCGGACTGTGCCGTTTGTGGTGATGCCGATCCTTTCAACGCTGAGGGTGCTCGCGCTGTTGTTGACAACCGGACTATGCGTGCAATTACTGAACGACAGATCTTCTTTTTTGACACTGCCGCTGACCGTGGGGCCAGTGAAGACCGTGGTCGTCCCTTTCACGGTCGACGTACTGCATGTGTTGGAGAACACTCCACTTGTGGACTCCAGGGTGACGGTGCTTGAAGCGGTCGCTTCGATGGTCACCGCTACTTCTTTTTTTTCTCCGTTTGTCTCAAGCGTGGTCGCCGATGCCACGCTGGCGAACGCCATCAGGGCCAGCGCCGCGATGGCGGCGAGCCCGAGGATCTTGTTGAGCTTCATTTAGTTCTCCTTGGTATCCGGCAGCGATCTGCCGGGTTGTTTTTCCCGCCGCCATTTCTAACTACTTCTTCGTACCAGTCAAGGAAGTCCGAGTGACCAAAGGCGCTCGATGGCCGTTCCCAGAATGCCCCTGGCGGAAAAAGCGCCTGCAATCGCGCCTACGCTGATTTCTGCGGTACGCCGATTCGCGCTGGCGCCTCCGCTGCCGCTAGGAACAGCTAAGCCGCTTCCGCTGGGGAGGTGGAAAGGAGGATATGGCCGAGGGCTTCGAGTAAGGCGCGGGCGAGGGCGCTTTCCCCGCCAAGCTCCAAGGAGCGATCGGACCCCCCGCTCATCCAGCCGAGCCAGGTGCCGGCGGTGCCGCCGATCCAAGCATCCGCATCACCCTCAAGGCGGGCGGCGAGGGAGGTGGGCCTCCCCGCCTCCACGGCTACCGTCGCTCCCGCATACTCAGGCTGCCGGCCGGACCGCACCTCGACCGCCAGACGGCAGCGCCCAGAGAGGTCCTCCGGCATTTCGAGGAGTGGAAGCACGAGAAGGAAGAGGGCCTCGATGTCGATGCGGCTCAAGGCTTTCGTCTCGGTCGCCGCCCACTCGCGCTCCCATGCCACAGCGGCGACCAGCGGCGTCGCTGCTTGCCGCAGCCATCGCGTGACCTCGTAGGGGGTTCCGCGGGAGGCGCCGCCGTTGCGCCGTGCCTGCAGCTGGCCGGTGCGGCGCATAGCCGTCAAACGGCGCTCCAGCGTCGGGTAGCTGATGCTGGTGATCAATTTGGCCAGCTCGGTCAGCGCCAGCGGACGGGCGGCCAAGACTCGGACGATCGTCGCGTTCCATCCCTCGACCAAAGCTTTGGTGGCGCTCTTCGCGGCGGGGTTGCCGAGGCCGATCGCTCCGTCGGGCGCCTCGCTCAGCCACTCCTGCAACGCGGCTGCGACCGCCAGGAGCTGCGCGCCGGCGGGGGTAAGCGAGTAGGCAACCGCGCCAGGGAAGCCGCCCTCCTGCCGCCGTTCGACCGCCCCCAAATCAGTCAGCCCCTTGAGGTAGGAACGCATAGTGGTCGCCGGCGGATGGCCAACCGCCCGGCTCAGATCCGTCAAGGCCAGCTCCTCCTCGCTCAGGGCGTTGAGGACGTGCACGTTGAGAGGAACCGAAAGCAGGGACAACGCAGTCGCCCCAGCACGCAAGGCACCACCCCCTTTCCCTGGACGAGCCGCGGGTGCCGCGGCTGGATCCTCCAGCAGGGGTGACATTACCACAAAGAAACTAGAGTATTAACCGGTCGCTAGGCCTTCCGGGCGGCGGCGAAGATCTCGAACTGCGAATCCGTCGGTTCCTTCGGCCGGCCGTTGCCGTGGAAGACGCGGTCGAGCGTCATCCCGACCGAGGCGTAGATCTCGCGAAGCTCGTCGACCGTGTAGAGGCGCTGGCGGAATTCGATCCGCTTGTCGAGGTCTTCGAGGAGCTCGCCGAAGCGAACGGGGATCATCGCCCCTTCCATGTAGCGCTCCTTCTTGTTCCAGCGGTGCTCGACGAGTTCCACCATCGTCGAGCTGGGGATCCAAGAGCGCTGCGGCAGGTGGGCGCGGGCGTAGAGGACATTGGGCACCTGGATCAGGTTCTGGCCGCCGGGCTTCAGCGCCCGGGCGATCACCTCGAAGGTGCGGTGGTTCTCCTCGTCGGTCTCGAAGTAGCCGACGGCGCCGTCGTTGAGGTTGAGGACGATGTCGAACTCGGCGTCGAAGTCGAGCTCGCGCAGGTCTCCCTGGATGAACTCGGCTTCTAGGCCCTGCTCCTCGGCGTCCTTCCGGGCGATCTCGACCAGTTCCTCGCCGATCTCGACGCCGACGACGTCGAAGCCCTGGCGCACCAGCTCCAGCGAGTGGCGACCGGTGCCGCAGGCGAGGTCGAGGATGCGCTCTCCGCCCTGCGGGCGCACCATCGTCAGCGCCCGCTTGATTTCCGACTCGGTCCGTTCGGTCCAGGCCATCTCGGCGCTCATCCCGGTGAACGCCGTCGCGTACCAGTCCTGCGGGATCTCGTCCTGAAGTACCGTCATCTCCCTCTCCCTTGTTCCTCTTCCCCCATTACACAAGGAAGTTTAAAAGATCAGAGGTTGTGCTGCTTCTCCTCGCGGCGGTGGCGGCGGACGAGAGGCGCGATGTAGCCGATCAGGGCCCCGATCGCCGCTGCCAGCAGGATCACCACGATCAGCGGCGCGTTGAAGCTGGCGAAGAGGACTTCGAAGCTGACTTCCTGCGAGTTCTGCAGGGCGACGATGAGGACGAGGGCGCTGAGGATGCCGACCAGCCAGGCACGCCAGTTGACGGTCTTCTTCTCCTGCGGCATCTGCCGATCCTAGCCGCCGGGATCAGGCGGTCCCAAGCCAGCGCTCGCAGATGGCGGCGATGTGGGGCGTGCCGGTGCCGCAGCAACCGCCGATCACCCGGACGGCCTGCAGGTGCGGCTTCAGCTCCGCGTAGAGAGCCCCCAGTTCCTCCGGGTCGCCGCGGTCGAGCTCGTCCGCTTCGTCGAGCTCGGCATGGCTGCGCGGCGAGGCGTTGCAGCGAACGCCGCCGAGGCGGGCGAGCCAGGAGCCGCCCGCTTCGACCGCGGCGGCGAAGTGGGTCGGGTGGGCGCAGTTGACCATGAAGTAGCGGGCGGCGGCGGCGGTCTCCGCGTCGACTGCCTCGATCGCCTCGCCCAGCGGCTGACCGCTGGGCAGGCGCCCGTCGGTTTCGCAGGTGAAGGAGACCGTGACCGGCAGGTCGGCAGCCGCGGCGGCGCGGACGATCCCGACCGCCTCGGCGGCATAGGTGAGCGTGTAGGCGGAGACCATCTCCGCGGCGCTGCCGGCGAAGGTGCCGATCTGCTCGGAGTGGTAGGCCTCGGCATCCGCCGCGTCCATCTCCTCGACTGGTTCGTAGGCGTCGCCGCGGGGGCCGATCGTCCCGCAGACGACGATCGGCGTCTCCGGCCGCTGCTCCTCCTTGCGAATGTCCTCCGCCAGCTGAACCGCCCGCCGGTTGATCGCCGCCAATCCCTCGGGCGAATAACCAAGCTGCTCGCCCCAGTCGCGGTTGGCCCGCCAGGTGGGGATGTCGAGGGTGAAGCCGAGCCGGTGGCGGCGGGCGATCCCGATGTAGCCGCGGTAGTACTCACGTAAGGCCTTGACCCCGGCCTCGTCCTCGAGCAACAGGAAGGAGGCAAAGCACGGCAGCTCGATCCCCTGGTCGAAGATCATCGTCGTCTCGAGGCCGCCGTCGGCGGCAAAGAGCCGGTCGGAATCGAGGCTCGGCAGCACAGGTAGACGCTACCGCCCGGTACAGCTGAGCGGCTCAGCTCACTTCCGAGAAAGCGGGCTTCGGTTCGCTCTCCTGAGGCACCGGCATCTCCTGCGGGCGCGGGTCCCGCAGGACGAAGACCGCGATCGCGACGGCGATCGCCGCCAAGGCCGCGCCGGCCAGATAGGCGACGTGGTAGCCCGAAGTCAGAGCTTGCAGCTTGCCCTCGCCATCGTCGAGCAGGGACTTCGTCCGCTCGCCCGAGAGGGTCGCCAGGACCGCCAAGCCGATCGCGCCACCCACCTGCATGCTGGTGTTGACGAACCCGGAGGCCAGGCCCGCGTCCTCCGGCGTCGCGCCCGACATCGCCAGGGTCATGATCGCCGGGAACGAGGTGCCGACCCCGATCCCGATCAGGAGGAAGGGCGGCAGCAGGTCGACGAAGTAGTTGGCGTCGACCGGCGTGCGGGCGAAGAGGAGCAGCGCGACCACAACCATGCAGACGCCGGGGATTAGGGTCGCCCGGGGGCCGAAGCGCATGATCAATTTTTCGGAGAAGCCCAGCGAGAGGGTCCCCATCACCAGCGTCGTCGGCAGGAAGGCGAGGCCCACCTTCAGCGGGCTGTAGCCGAGCACCTTCTGCAGGTAGAGCGCCCCGAGGAAGAACATCCCGAACATGCCGGCGACCAACAGTGCCTGCAGCGCGTTCGAGCCGGCGACGTTGCGCGAGCGGAACAGGCGCAGCGGCATCAGCGGGTTGGCGATCGTCGCCTGGCGGTGGAAGAAGAGCGCCAGCAGCGCCAGGGAGATCGCGCCGAGGGCGAAGATCCGCGGGTCGTTCCAACCCCATGCTTCGATCCGCAGGATCGTGAAGACACCGAGCATCAAGGAGCCGGTGATCAGAGCGGCGCCGGGGAAGTCAGCGCCCTCGCTGAGGCCGATCCCCTCCGGGTTGGCGACCAGCCGCGTCGCCAGATAGGCGGTGACGATCCCGATCGGCAGGTTGATGAGGAAGATCCAGTGCCAGCTGATCGCGTCGGTGAGGACGCCGCCGAGGAGGAGGCCGATCGAGCCGCCGGCGGAGGCGACGAACCCGTAGACGCCGATCGCTTTCGCCTGCGCCGCCGGCTCGGGGAACATCGTCACGATCATCCCCAGGATCACGGCCGAGGCGAGGGCGCCGCCGATCCCCTGGACGAAGCGGGCGCCGATCAGCATCTCCTCCGAGATCGAGGCCGCGCAAACCAGCGAGGCGCCGGTGAAGATCGCCAGGCCGATCAGGAAGACGCGGCGCTGGCCGAGCAGGTCGCCCATGCGGCCCGCCAGCAGCAGCAGGCCGCCGAAGGGGATCATGTAGGCGTTGATCACCCAGGCCAGGTTGCTCTGGGAGAAGTGGAGGCTGCCCTGGATCGAGGGCAGGGCGACGTTGACGATCGTCGCGTCGAGGACGATCATCAGCATCCCCGCGCAGAGGACGTAGAGGGCGAGCCAGCGGGTTCTGTCGTTATCGGTCGCGTTCATGGAGGTTGAAGCGCGGGTCACATTAGCGACCGTCGAGCGTCAGCAGCAGCGGTTCACGCTTCGAACTATCGGGTACCCAAAGCAGACCAGTCACAGGCGGCAATGCCAAGACTGGAGGTTCGAAGATGCCAACTGAGATTTCGGGCGCGGGGACGGAAGCTGCGCAGGAGGACGGTGCCTGCGTAGCCGGCGCCTCCACCGCAGATGTGTTGCGCCTACTGAGCGCGGGGGCGACGGGGGCGATCCTGATGGCCCTCGGTGAAGGACCGCTGCGAACGAAGGAACTGACCCACCGGGTGCCGGGATATGCGCCCCGGACGATCTACCGATACTCCGGCAAGCTGGCGGAACTCGAAGTCGTCGACCGGGAAGAGGAACCGGGAGTCCCCTCGAAGGTCGTTCACACCTTGAGCGACCCCTGCGGCACCGAGCTCTACAACCTGGTCAACCGCTTCGCCGACGCCTCGATGACCCGGCTGGCCGACGGGAGGATCGATGCCCACGCCTGGGCGGCGCTGGGACTGCTTGCCGACCTCTGGGAGGCTGGAATGGTCGCTGAGCTCAGCTGCGAGCCGCGCTCGGCGACCGAGCTCGCCCGCGGCCCGCACGGCCTCAGCTACCACCAGGTGAACCGGCGCGCGGGCCTGTTTCAGACGGCGGGGCTGCTGTCCGAGCAGGAGGTTCCCGGCCGCCGCCGCTGCTATGCGCTCACTCGCAAGACGCGCCGGACCATGGGCCTGCTCGTAGGGATCGCGCGCTGGCGTCACCACCACGTCGTCGCCGAGGACGAAGAAGGGATGACCGCGGAGGAGATGGCGACGGTGCTGCGGGCGGCGCTGCCGCTGACGAGCATTCGCGAGCATGCCCGGAAGCGCCTGAAGCTCAACGTGCTGAGCGAGGACGGCCAGCCCGGGGGCGAAGGCGAGGTCGTGTGGGCGGAGGTGGAACCCGACGGCATCGTCCACAGCTGCGTCGAAGCGGCGGCTTCTCCCAGCGGCTGGGGCCGGGGCAAGGTCGGCGCCTGGATCCCGGCGATCCTCGAAGGGCGCTCGAGCGGCGTCCTCGTCGGCGGCGACGGGAAGCTCGTCAGCGATTGCCTCGAGGCGCTCTCCGACATGCTCTGGCGCCCGGAAGCATTCGATTAGCCGCCACGGCGGCCGAAGGCGTGGCCGACGGGGACGACAGCCCGGAGCTGGGCCACAGCTAGCTCGCGCGGGTTCGGGAGGGTCTGCTCGGGTTGCCGAGGCTCCGGCGCCGCGGGCCGCTCCAGCGGCGCCAGGTCCTCGACGACGACGTTGATCGCGCCTTCCCGACGCTCGAGCCGGCCGCGGGCGCGGAGCAGCGGCGCCGAGCGGACGAGCGGGCGGTGGCGGTCGAAGACGGGCGGCGGGACGACGAGGTTGACCGAGCCGCGCTCGTCCTCGAGCAGGAGGAAGGTGATGCCGTTGGCGGTCTCGGGACGCTGGCGGGCGGTGACCATGCCGGCGACTTCGACAGTGGAGCCGTGGTCGATCCGCCCCAGGTCGGAGGTGCGGGCCAGCGCCTGGTCGAGCCCGGGGCGCAGCAGCTTCATCGGGTGCTTCTCGATCGTCATCCCAGTCGAGCGGTAGTCGGCGATCAGCTTGCCCCACTCCCCCAGCGGCTCCAGCTCGGGCGGCGCGGGCGGCTCCATCGGCAGCGCCAGCTGGGTGCCGCTGCGCCGGATCTGGCCGGCGCCCGTCACCCCCACCCGCCAAAGCGCCTCGCGGCGGTCGTCCTCCGAGCCGGCCGGGATGCCGTCGAGGGCGCCGGCCCAAGCGAGCCTTTCCAGGCCCTGCAGGCCGACGCCCGAGCGCGAGGCAAGTTCGGCGATCCCCTCATAAGGACCGCCGCGCTCGCGCTCGGCGACCAGCGCCTCCATCTCCTCCTTCTTCACTCCCTTCACGTAGCCAAGGCCGATCCGCACCTGCAGCCCGCCGCGCACCTCTCCCTCACGCGGGGATTCGACGTGGCAGAGGACCTCGCTGCGGTTGGCGGCGACCGAGGCGACGCGGATGCCGCGGCGCTGCGCCTCGTGGACAAGCGAATCCGGCGGGTAGAAGCCCATCGGCTGCTCGTTCAGCAGCGAGCAGAGGAACTCGGGGCCATAGTGGATCCGCAGCCAGGCCGACTGGTAGGCGAGCAGGCCGAAGGCGGCCGAGTGCGCCTTCGGGAAGCCGAAGCCGGAGAAACCCTGGATCTGGCTCCAGACCCGTTCGGCCGTCTCCTGGGAGACGCCGTTGGCGGCGGCGCCCGCGAGGAAGCGCTGGTGGTGCTCGCGGATCGCCTCCTCGGAGCGCTTGCGGCTCATCGCCCGCCGCAGCCCCTCCGCCTCGGAGGAGCTGAAGCCCGAAAGCGCCATCGCCACCTCGATCACCTGCTCCTGGAAGACGATCGTCCCCAGCGTCTCCTCCAGCACCGGCTCCAGCAGCGGGTGCTCGTAGGGGATCTGGAATTCCGGATCCTCGCGAAGCGCCTTGCGCCGCTCTATATAAGGATGGATGGCGCCACCCTGGATCGGCCCCGGCCGCACCAGGGCCACCTGGACGATGACGTCGTCGAGGTCGCGTGGCTGGGTCCGCGGCAGCATCTGCATCTGCGCCCGGCTCTCGATCTGGAAGACGCCGGTGGTGTCGGCGGCGCGAATCGACTCGTACACCTCCTCGTCGTCGAGCGGGATCCGCGAGAGGTCGAGCCGCTCGCCCCGCGCCCGGCCGATCTCCTCGACGCAGCGCTCGACCGCCGAGAGCATCCCCAGCCCCAGGAGGTCGATCTTGAGGAAGCCGGCGTCGGCGCAGGAGTCCTTGTCCCACTGCACGGTCTGCCGCCCCTTCATCGCCGCCGGCACGACCGGGCAGACGTCGATCAGCGGCCGGGTCGAGATCACCATCCCGCCGGGGTGCTGGGAGGAGTGGCGCGGCAGACCCATGATCTCGGCGGCGAGCGGCAGCAGCGCCCGCCAGCGCGGCTCCTTCGCTCGCTGCGGCCCCAGCGCCGCGACCAGGTCGCGCTCGATCTCCTCGGAGTCGCCGTAGAAGCTGGCCGTCTTCGCGACCTTGTTGATCTCCGCCGGCGGCAGCCCCAGCGCCTTGCCGAGGTCGCGAACCGCCCCCTTCGGCCGGTAGGTCGGGAAGGCGGCGACGAGAGCGGAGTGCTCGTGGCCATAGCGCTCGTGCACGCGCGGGATCAGGGTCTCGCGGATGTCGCGCGGAAAGTCGAGGTCTATGTCCGGCATCGAGGTCGTTTCCTCGTTGAGGAAGCGACCGGAGAAGAGCTCGGCCTCGACCGGGTCGACGTGGGAGAGGCCGGTCAGGTAGCAGACGATCGAGCTGACGCTGGAGCCGCGGCCCCGTCCCGGTGGCAGGACGCCGCGCGCCGACTCCGGGCCGCGCACCTCGGCGGCGACCTCGCGGGCCAGCTCGAGCAGGTCGCGGTGCAGGAGGAAGAAGCCGGAGAGGCCGAGCTTGCGGATGATCGCCAGCTCCTCCTGCAGCCGCTGCTCTGCTTCGAGCAGGCGGGCGTTGCCGCTGTAGCGCTCGCCGAGGTGGTGGTTGCAGAGGCGGGCCAGCTCGGCGTCGGCCCCCGGGTCCTCGCTGCCGGGGTAGCGGTAGCCGAGCTGCTCGGTGAGATCGAAGCGCAGCCGCTCGGCGATCCGCTCGGTCTCGGCAACCGCCTCGGGATATTCGGCGAAGCGGGCGGCCATCGCGCCGGGCGAGGTGAGGGCCGAGGTCGAGTTGCCGCGACGGCGGGGCTCGGACTCCTCCAGCGTCTCGCAGAGACCGATCGCGACCAGCGCATCCTGCAGCGGCGCCCGCCGGCGGTCGTGGGAGTGGACGTTGCCGGTGGCAACGCAGGGAACCTCGAGCCGATCGGCGAGCAGCGCCAGCCAGCGGTTGCGAGCGCGGTCGCGGCGCCAGTAGGGCCGCTGCAGCTCGATCCGAAAACGGTCACGGCCGAAGGCGGCGAGCAGCCGCCGGGACAGCTGCTCTCCCTTCGCGGTCTCGCCGCGCTCGAAGGCCCCGGCGGCCGCGCCATCTCGGGCGCAGCCGGAGAGGCAGACCAGCCCCTCCGCATGCTCCTCCACCTGCTCGAGCGTCGCCCACGGCCGCATCGCCTGGCGCGGCGTGTTGTCCCGCGTGTGCGCATGGGCAGACGTCAGCAACCTGCATAAATTCCGGTATCCGGCCTCGCTTTCAACCAGCAGAGTCACGTGAACGTCTCTGCCCGCGCGCACCGTCAGCTCCGCTCCCGTGATTGGCCGGATCCCAAACCCCCGGCAGGCATGGGCGAACTCCATCGAGCCCCAGACGCCGTCGTGGTCGGTGAGGGCGAAGGCGGGATAGCTCTGGGACGCCGCGGCGGCGGCCAGCTCCATCGGAGTCGAGGCGCCGTCGAGGAAGGAGAAGGCGGAGTGGGCGTGCAGCTCGACGTACATCAATAATCAACTTTCATAAGCAACTCCCTCAGGGCTCAAGCTCGCTGCCGGTACCAGCGCTGAGCGCCGGCGCCGCGGAAGACGGTGAGGGCGCGGCCGTCGCGCATCGCCAGCTCGAAGTAGTGGCGGCGCAGCGGCTGCGGCGTCCACCAGCGGTCCTCGACCAGCCACTCCTCGCGGACGGCCTCGACTGTCATTCCTTCGACCAGCATCGGGGCGCCGCGGGGATCGGTGCGGACCGCCACCCGCTGGGGAGCGTAGAGACGGCGGAGCCCGGGCATCAGAGCTCGGGGTAGGGAGTCAGCAACGCCCAGCGCTCGGGCACGCGCGAAGCGTCGTCGATGGGCAGGATCTTCAGCAGCGCCTCGGCGCCCTGAGCGGCGCGAACCTCGCGCACCGCCGCCCGCAGGCGGCGCCGTCGCGGCTCCGCTCCCCCGACCGCGAGCTCGAGCTGGTCGCGCGCCGGCGCCCCGAGGCCGGCCGCCCGCAGGCGCAGCGCCGTCACCGGGCCGGGAAGCTCCTCGAGCCGCGGCGCGAGGACGTTGCGCAGGACCCGCGGCGAGGCGCTCGGCCGGCCCAGCCCCTGCTCGACGCTCCAGCTGCCGCCGCTCGCCAGCAACGCCCCGAGCCGCAGGCCCAGCAGCGTCCTTCCTTTTCGCTGCGGCGCCGCCAGCAGGCGATCGACGAGCAGCTCCAGCGCCCGCTCGAGCTGGCGGCCGGCGGTTCCTTCCGGGAGCTCGATCTCCTCGACCACCTCCTCGCGCGGGGTCCGCGGTCGCAGCGGCTCCTCCTCGCCGCGACAGAGGCGCAGGGCCCGCAGGCCGAGGGGGCCGAAGCGGTCGGAAACCTGGTCGGCCGAGAGCTGGGCGAACGCGCGGAGGGTCTCGACCCCGAGGCGCTCGAGCGCCTCGATCAGCTCGCCGGCTTCGCGCTCGGGGACACCCAGCCGGCGCCGCAGCGCCGCGACGGGAGCTGGCCGCGGCCACTCGTCAGCGGCGAGGAAGGCGGCGAGCCGGGTGGGGCCGGTGGCGAGCCGCCGCTCCTCCCCCAGCGCTCGCCGCGCCGCAGCGAGGACGCCGGCCGAGGTGCCGCCGCACAGGCCCCGCAACCCGTCGACCGCGAAGAAGGCCTCCCCCGCCTGCTCGGACTCGACCGCGGCGCCGATCTCCTCCAGCGCCCGCACCATCGCTTCGGTCGCCTCCGCCGCCGCGACCGGATCGACGATACAGGCGCGCCCGGGCCGAGGCCCCCCGCCGCGGCCCGGGCGCGAGGAGGTCGCCAATAGCGCCAAGCGCTTGTCGATGACGCAGGCAATCTCCATACGAACATATGTTCGCGTTCCCAAGAGCATAACGCCATAGAGGCAGGCTCAAGGTTCAGCTATGCGAACAGCCCGCGCCTTCGTCGGCCGAGAGGGGACACCCGCCCTCGCAATTGGGGAGGCTCCTCCGGGTGTCCCCTCTCGGCCGCTAACCGGCTCGGGCGACTTTCGCCGCCTCGGCGCTGCCCAGATAGGGCGTCAGCGCGAACTCGACCAGATCCGGTAGCAGCGATTCCAGCTCTTCCGCGCGCTCGGCGAAGATCCGGCGGGAGATCAACGAGACCATGCCGCCGACCAGCGCCTCCTCGGTGCTGGGGGAAAGGCCGGCGAGCACCTCGGCCGAGCGCCCTTTGCGACCGGCCTCGAAGTACGGGACGAGGCCCTGGATCGCCCCGTCGTATCGCTCGACCACGACCGGCCCGGCGACCAGCGCCTCGACCATGCTGAGTCGCGCCAGGTGAGGCTCCGCGGTGAGGAACTCGAGCATCGCGGCGAGCCCCGCCCGGACCGCCTGCGGCCATTCCTCCTCTTCGTTGAAGGCCTCGTCGACGCGCTGGCGCAACTCCGTCATCACCGTGTCGTAGGCCGCGACGAAGCACTCGTCCTTGCTGTTGAAGTGCTCGTAGAAGGTCCGCCGTGAGACGGCTGCGTGGCGGGTGATGTGCGCGATGGTGGTGCCGGCGTAGCCGTTTTCGGCGACCGCTCCCGCCAGCCCAGCGATCAGGCGCTCACGCTGGTTGCGAGCGACGAACTCGCGAGGCAGGCCATGGCGCCCCGGGGGAAGGCGCGCGAGCTCGGGCGGGTACTCAGGCGAATCGACAGAAGGATTGACTGGATCGCTCAAGAGAATCGACGATACCGATTCAAACGATTGCAGCTTAAACTGGCCAACTGGCCAGTTTTTTGATCGGGGCTTCTAGGCCCGATCGTGTCGCGGTGAAACACCGTCTGCCTCCGATGCGATCGCCCGGGCCGCCACGGCTCCGAGATACGGCGTCAAAGCGAACTCGAGCACCTCGGGGAGGAGCTCGCCAATTGCTTCCGGCTCATCGACCATCAAGCGCTGATAGAGAATCCAGAAGACCCCGCCGATCAGGGCCTCCTCGAGCGTGTCGGGGAGTTCCTGCCCGTGGGGCGAGACATCGCGTCCAAGTCGGAAGAGGGAAACGAAGGCCTGCATCGACTCCTCGTAGTAACGGACGGAGGCCGGCGCGGCGGCGAGGGCATCGACCATGCAGGTGCGGGCGAGCGCCGGCTCCTCGGCGACGTAACGGAGGAAGGCCGCCAGCCCGGCCTCCACCTGGTGGGGCCAATCATCGATCTCCCCGGCAGCCTCCACCACCCGGCTCAGGGCAGTTGACATCGCGAACTGCTGAGCGGCGAGGAAGCAATCCTCCTTCGAGCCGAAATTTTCGTAGAAGGTGTTGCGGGCGATCCCGGCGCGCTTGACGATGTCCGCGACGGTGACGCCGCGGTAGCCCTTCTCCGAGACCTCGAGAGCGAGCGCGCTGACGATGCGGGCCCGCTGGTGCTGGGCGATGAACTCGCGTGAGAGCTGGTGCTGCCCTGGAAGTGGACGCGGTGTCGCCTTTGAAGCCACGAACGAAAGGGTACCGGAGTCGGCCCACCGTGTCGTTTTCCCCTACGACCGGATACCGTTTAGGTACCAAAGGTAGACAGGGTATTTTCTCAATGAAATTCGACCGGGCGGGGACTTTGACCGGAAAGCATGAACTCATCCTGCGGGGGATGCTGAGAGCAGTTGGCAGCCATGGGTACGAGCGGACCACGGTTCAGGACGCCCTCGCCGAGGCGGGTGTCTACCGTCAGGCCTTCTACGACTCTTTCAGCGGCAAGGAAGACTGCTATCTGCAGGCGCTCGACGCCGGTTCCGCCTGGTTGGAGCTGGCGATGCGGGATGCCGCCGCCGGGAAGACCGGGTGGCGGAGCTGCCTGCGCGGGGCGCTGACCGGGCTCCTGCGCTTCCTCGACGAGCAGCCGGCGATCGGCCGGGCCCTGCTGGTCGAGGTGCATGCCGCCGGCCCCCGCGCGGTCGCCAAGCGAGCAGAGGCGATGGCGCTTGCCGCATCGATGGTGGACTTGGCGCGAGAGGAGGGCGACGAGGGAGCGCCGCAGATCTCGGCCGAGGCGGTGGTGGCGGGGATCCTCGCGGTCCTCCACAGCCGGCTCGCCGCCAACCAGACGAGCGGCTACATCCACCTCTTGCCCGAGCTGATGTATCTCGCGGTCCTCCCGTTCTTCGGCGCCGACGCGGCAAGCGCGGCGATGCGGTCGAGCTAGGCGCCGCGGCCCTCAGACGCCACGGCCGCCCCGTCCCTCGCCGCCAGCGAAACGGGCCGCCCCCCGCGCCGCCACCTCGAGCACCTCCCGCCCCAATCGGCGCTCCAGCTCCAACCCGTCGGCGAGCGGCATGCCGGCCCCCTCCAGGGCGGCGCGACGGTCGCTCAGCATCGTCTCCTGCGGGAAGGAGGCGATTCGCCCGGCCAGCGCGAAGGCGCGGTCCAGGTGCCCCTCGGGTTCCGTCAGCTCGTTGACGAGGCCGATCCGCTCCGCCTCCGCAGCTTCCACCGGTCGGCCGCTGAGAATCATCTCCAGGGCCCGCCCCATCCCCACCACCCGCGGCAGACGCTGGGTGCCGCCGTCGATCAGCGGCACCCCCCAGCGGCGCTCGAAGCAGCCGAAGACCGAGCGCGGCGTCGCCACCCGCAGGTCGCACCAGAGGGCCAGCTCGAGGCCGCCGGCCAGGCACCAGCCGTCGATCGCGGCGATCGCCGGCTTCGACGGGGTCCGGCGGGTGAAGCCGAGGGGGCCTCCCGGATCGTCGACGTCCAGGTCCAGCGCCTTGAGATCGGCGCCAGCGCAGAAGGCCTCGCCCCTGCCGGTCAGGATCAGCACCCGCGCCGCCTCGTCCGCCTCGAATGCCTCGAGGCCCCGTCCCAGCGCGGCGGCGGCCGCGGCGTCGATCGCGTTGCGGCGGTGCGGCCGGTCGATCGTCAGGACCGCCGCGGCCTCATGGCGCTCGTAGCGCACCTCCGGGCTGCTCATCGGCGAGATCCTCCCACAGGCGCCAGCCTCGGATCCCGGTCGGGCTGCTCCGGCTACCCTCAGCAGGTGCGCATCGACGAAATCATCGCTGAGCGGAGGCCGACCTTCTCGATCGAGTTCTTCCCGCCGAAGACGCCGGAGGCGGCCGAGGAGCTGTTCGCGACCGCCCGCGAGCTGCGGGCGCTGGAGCCGGACTTCGTCTCGGTCACCTATGGCGCCGGCGGCTCGACCCGCGACGGCACGGTCGAGATCACCGCGGCGCTGAAGAACGAGATCGGCTTCGAGACGATGGCCCACCTCAGCTGCGTCGGCGAGACCAGCGAGGGGCTGGCGGCGACGCTCGACCGGATCGAGGCGGCGGGAATCGAGAACGTGTTCGCCCTGCGGGGGGACCCGCCGCGCGGGCAGGCCGACTTCGTCCAGCCTGAGGGCGGCCTCGGCAGCGCCGCCGAGCTCGCCGCCTTCGTCTCGGCCGGTTGGGACTTTGGGATCGGGGGCACCTGCTTCCCGGAGGTGCACCCCGAGGCGCCCGACCTGGCCTCCGACCTTCGCTACCTGAAGACGAAGGTCGAGGCAGGCGCCCGCTTCCTCATCACCCAGCTCTTCTTCGACAACCAGGTCTACTTCGACTTCACCCGCGCGGCGCGGGAGCAGGGGATCGAGGTGCCGATCCTGGCCGGGGTGATCCCGGTCACCAGCTTCGCGCAGACGAAGCGCATCTGCAATCTCTGCGATGCGACGATCCCGCCGGCCCTGGAGGCCGCATTCGCGGCAGCTGGCGGCGACCCGGAGCGGGAGTTCGAGCTCGGGGTGGCTTACGCCGCGCAGCAGTGCGCGGAGCTGTTGATCGCCGGCGCGCCGGGGATCCACTTCTACGCTCTGAACCGGGCGCCCGCCACGCGAGCGGTGCTCGGGGCCCTGAAAGCCTCGCGGCCTTGGGACAGGGCGCGGGCTCTCATCCCTGGTTGAGAAAAATTGATTAGAATGCCCCGCCATGCGGGAGGGGAGATGAGGAAGCAGGTTCTTCTGGCGCTGGTCGCAGGAATCGTCGTCCTCCTACCTGGCTGCGGCAGCAGCGGCGATGAGAGCGCGGAAAGCAGCGCCGCCCACGTCAACTCGAAATCGGGTTCCATCAACGAACTGATTCTTGACGAACGAATCGGCACCCCGCCACCGCCAGCGCCTCCGCCCCTGCCAGCGGGAGCGCGAGCGAGGAAGGCCGCGCTGGAAAAAGCCGCCAGCGAAGCCGGCTGCTACTTGCTGCTCAGAGTTCCGCCGGAAAACGACAAGGTGGTCTCGATGAACGCGCCGGCCGCGGACTACAAATTCGATCCCCCCATGTCCGGGCCCCACGTCGCCCCCCCTCACCAACAGGCCGACGGGGCTTATCTGGTCTCACCGCAGAAAAGCGCCGCCGTCGGCTCCCTCAACAACGGGAGGATGTTGATCCAGTACGCCCCGGATCTAAGTGAGGCCATCCAGCTGAAACTGAAGGGCCTTTACGACACGATGTACGGAGGGACGCTCTTCTTCCCCAACAACACCATGAACTATGCGATGACGGCGACCACTTGGGGCAACGCCCTGGACTGCACGGGCTGGGAAGGCGACAAAACCCTGGACGCGATCCGCGCCTTCGGCGAAGCGACCTGGGGCAAGTCCGGAGGCGAACCGGTGAACAAGTTTCCAGTCGAAGGCCCGACGCCGGCAAACCCCGCGGAACCGGGCAAAGCCGCCAGCGACTGAGCGCGGCAAGCGGCGAAGGGGCATAATCTCCGCGCGATGGGGAAGGGCGAGCGGGAACGCGAAAAACTCCGGCAGGAACGGATCGAGGCCGAAAAGCGCGAATCGCGCAGCGGTAACTCGCGGCTGATCCTCGCCTACGCGATCGGCTCGACCGTGGTCCTGGCGATCGCGGTGCTCGTCTTCATCCTCGCCACCGGCGGCAGCGACAGCAGCGCCAAGGGCGACGCCCACATCAACGTCAATTCCGCCTACGGCTCGACCAACGGAGTTCCGCCCGACGAACGCGAAGGCATCCCGCCGCCGGCGCCCAAGGTGACGGACCTGAAACAGGCGGCGAAGCAGGCGGGCTGCAAGCTAGAGCTTCACCTCGAAGACGAGGGGCACGAACACATCCCGCCGAAGTCGCCCGAACCGAACTACAAGACCAACCCCCCGACCTCGGGCAACCACGTCGAACCGCCCTACCAGCAAGCCGACGGCGCCTACTCCGAAGAACCGGAAGCGATCGACTACGTCCACTCGCTCGAGCACGGGCGCATGGAGATCCAGTACGCGCCGAGCCTGCCGGAAAAAGCCCAGCTGGAACTGAAGGGCCTCTACGACACGATGTACGGCGCAACGCTGCTCTTCCCGAATAAGAAAATGCCCTACCAGGTCGCCGCGACCACCTGGACCAACCTGCTCGGCTGCCCCGAATACAAAGGCGCGATCACCCTCGACGCGATCCGCGCCTTCGGCAAGGAGACCTGGGGCAAATATGGAGGCGAGCCGGTCTTCGCCTTCAAATTCACCGGTCCGACTCCGTCAGAACCCGAAGAAGCCGGATCCTGAGCGTCGCTCAGGAGCGGTAGGCGGGGAAGAAGCCGGCGGCGTTGCGGCCTGAGCTGAGCCGGGCGTACTTCTCCTCGTCGCCGATCAGCTCCGAGGTGAGCCACGCCTCCTGCCGGTTGGCGAAGCCCCGCTTGAACTCCTCCAGCGCGTCACCGGGGGAGATGCCACCGCCGAGGTTGAGCGGCAGGCCGAGCTCGCGTGAGTGCTCGACGAGCAGGGAGACGACGTTCTTCATCGGCGAGTCGCGCAGGCGCGAGTCGAGGCTGCCGCTGAGGTAGTAGTGGAGGTAGCCGTCGCTAACGGCGGCGATCGAAGCGGCCGCGACCTCGCCGTCGGGTGCGGTCGCCAGCGCAAGCCAGGTTCGATCGGCTTCGAGGATGCGGTCGAAGTACCCGGCGCCGAAGAAATAGTGATCGGCGGCGCCGGCGCGGCGCATCGTCTGCTCGTAGGCCGCCAGGAAGGCATCGCGCTGCTGCGGCATCGTCTCCGGACCGGGGACGAGCGCGAGGTCATACCCGGCTTCGAGGTTGCGGCGGACCTGGCGGCGGTCGCTGGGCCGGCTTTTCGGAGGCAGCGCTGGGTCGGCGATCTGAACGATGTTGCGCTTGGTTGCCCCGGCGAGAGGAGAGGGGCCGAGGGCGTGGCGGATGAAGACGCTGACGAGATTCGTGGCCGAGAAGTCGATCGCCTTTGGGTCGAGCCTCCCAGCGCTCTCGGTCAGACCCGGATACCCGTAGGGGGAGACGGCGTCGCGCCGATCGGTGCCGGGGATGTCACGCACTATGAGGGGAGCGAGCAGTTGGATCTCCTCGCTCGTGATTCTTAACGTGTGGGTGACGTTCTCGGCTTCGAGGAACGGGCGGGAGCGGAAGAACTCGTCGTCGCTCGCCGACTCGCCACGGTCCTCGATGAGTTCGGCTCTCGCCGCGGTCACTCGAGGAGGTCCGCCGCGGCGGCTCGGAACTCGTCGGGGAGCACGCCCCAGACCTCACAATCGTCGGGGGGCCCGTCCCGACGCGCGAGGTGGGCGCGCATCGTCCCCTCGTGCTTCCAGCCGAGGCCGGCGACGGTCTTCTTCGCCACCTCGTTGCGGGCGGGGATGCGGCCGTAGACACGGTGCGCGCCGTGCTCTTCGAACGCCTTGGCAATCGTCAGCGCCTCGGCGCGGCGGCCGACGCCCTTGCCGCGGACATCGTCGCCGATCAGCGCGCCGAGCTCGGGGGCCGTCTGCCGGAAGAGGCCGTAGAGCGCGGTGAAGCCGACCGGCTCCTCGTAGCCCTCGACGACGATCGCGAACTTGCGGTCCTCGCCCGAGTCGTCCATCGCCCGCCGCGTCCAGGCTTCCGCCTGCCCGAGCGTGAACTCGTCCCGCTGCTCCATCAACGAGGCGACCGCCGCCGGGTTGTTGAACCAGCGGTGGACAGCGGGGGCGTCCCCCTCTTCGAAGGGGCGCAGGGTGACTGCGGGGCGATCGACGCTCACGCCGGAAACCCTAATCAGTCTGGGGCCAGACCCTGGCCGGTGAGCACCAGCCAGGCGGTCCTGGCGAGGATGCGGAGGTCGAGGAGGGGGCTGCGGTGTTCCACGTACCAGACGTCGAGCTCGATCCGCTCCGCCCAGGGGATGCCGGCGCGGCCCTGAACCTGGGCCCAGCCGGTAATCCCGGGCAGGACCTCGTGGCGGCGTTTCTGGCGCGGGGTATAGCCGTCGACCTGGGCTTTGATCGTCGGGCGCGGGCCGACGATCGCCATCTCGCCCCGCAGCACGTTGACGAGGTTGGGGATCTCGTCGAGCGAGGTGCGGCGGAGGAGGCGGCCGGGGGCGGTGACGCGGGGATCGTCGCGGTAGACGACTTTGCCGACACCGACCGGGTCGGAGCCCTGGACCATCGTCCGCAGCTTCCACATCTCGAACTCGCGGCCGCCGCGGCCGACGCGGCGCTGGCGGTAGACGATCGGCCCGGAGCTGGTCAGCTTTATCGCGATCGCCGCGACCAGGAGCAGCGGCGAGAGGATCGCCAGAGCGACCGCCGCGATGGCGATGTCGAATGCGCGCGGCATCAGCGGGTCCCCGCCGCCTTCTCCCAGCGGCCGCCGGACCCGCGGCGGAGACGATCCCAGAGGCCGGCGGCGATCGAGGTGGTGGTCAGCACGTAGTACCGGGCGATCCGGAACGGCGCGATCGGGACCGCCGGGGCGAGCAGGGCGGCGACGATGAAGGCGAGCTGCAGAACGAAGGTGAGGACGTAGAACCAGCCGTCGCCGAGCAGGAAGGCATTGGTGACCAAAGCAACGAGGTGGAGCAGCGGGCTGAGATAGCGGAGCAGCCGGTGGGAGGCGATCTCGAAGGCGTAGAGCGGCGAGTAGCCTCGCGGCGAGAGCATCCCTTCGCCGGCGACGATGTCCCAGAGGCCGACCATCATCCGCCGTTTGCGGGCGAACTCGCCCTCGATCGTCGGCACCATCTTCTCCTCGGCCCGCGCCGCCGGCGCGTAGAGGGAGCGCAGGCGGCGCTTGGCGAGCCGGAAGGGGAAGCTGAGGTCGTGGCTGCCGGAGGCGGCCATAGGGATGTAGGCGTCGCGACGCACCGCGTAGATCGCGCCGTTACCGGCAGTAACCCCGGCCAGCGAGGACTCGGCTTCGCGGACCGCCATCTCGTAGCGCCAGTAGGCGCCCTCGAGGTTGTTGCCGTCGGGGTCGAGGAAGCGGACCTGGCCACAGACATAGCCGACGGCGGGATCGGCGAAGGGGGCGACCAGGCGGCGGAGCGAGTCGCGGGCCCAGACGCTGTTGGCGTCGGAGAAGGCGAGGATCTCGCCGGCCGCCTGCTTGGCGGCGGCGTTGAGGGCGGCGACCTTGCCGCCCGGCGGCAGCTCGAGGACGAGGCTGGCGCCGGCGGCACGGGCGCGCTCGGCGGTGGCGTCGCTGGAGCCGTCGGAGGCGACGATCACCTGGAGGCGATCGCGCGGGTAGTCGAGGGCGAGAGCGTTGGCGACTTTGCCCGCGATCACCTCCTCCTCGTCGTAGGCGGGGACGATCAGCGAGACGGTCGGGAGCTCCCCCGCGGCTGATCCTGCGACCTTCGGTTTGAGAGACCGACGCTCTCTCTTCAACCGAGCCAGCGCCCCCAGCACGAGTGGGTAACCCAGGTGCGTATAGGCGATCGCGCCGCCGCTGAGCCAGAAAAGGATCTCGGCGAGGGTGATCAAGAACGCGCCTCGATCAGCTCGCGGTAGAGGCCGAGGGTGCTGCGGGCGGCCTCGTCCCACGAGAAGGGACCGGCGGCAGCGCGGGCCGCCGCGGCGGCCAGGTCGCCGCGGGCGGCCTCGTCCCCGACCAGCTCCTCCAGCGCGACGGCGAGCGCGGGGACGTCGCCAGGCGGGACCAGGCGCGCGGCGCCCGCCTCGGCGACCTCGGGGAACCCGCCGACGGCGCTCAGGACCATCGGCTTGCCGAAGGCGAGGCCGGTGTAGAGGACGCCCGAGTGCTCGGCGTCGAGGTAGGGGAGGACGACGAGGTCGGCGCGGCGGAAGATCGCCGGGATCTCGGCGTCCTCGACGAAGCGGGTGACGAAACGGACCCTGCCACCGGCCTGCTCGGCGAGCTCCCGCAGCGGCCCGACGTCCATGCGGGGATTGCCGACGATCCAGAGCTCAGGCGGGGCGGGGGCGGCTGCCGCCAGCCGCTGGTAGGCCTCGAGCAGGTTCTCGATGCCCTTGTAGGGGCGGAGCAGGCCGAAGGAGAGGATCACCGGCCCGTCCGCTCCCTCCAGCTCCGCCGGCAGCGGCTTCTCCTCGGGGAGCTTCGTCAGGTAGTCGAAGGCGCCGTGGGGGATGACGCGGACCTTTGACGGGTCGAGGCCGACCTCGTCGCGAAGGCGGCCGGCGCCGTGCTCGGAGTGGGCGACGACGGCGTCCATGGCGCCGAAGACGCGACGGGCCGCGCGAACCTGGCGGCGGCTGGGCCGCGGCGGCAAGATGTAGTGAGCGGTCATCACCCGCGGGCGCGGCGGCGGGAGCAGGCGCGCGTCCAGCGACGGGATCGTCAGCCACTGGTAGTGGACCACGTCAGCGTCGGCCGCCCGCCGCAGGCGCAGCATGTCGGGCAGGTGCTCGGCCGCCTTGAACGGCAGGCGCGCGGGCGCGTCCAGCCCGCGGCCCGCGGAGCGGCGGTAGAAGAGCTCCTCGACGCGGTAGCCGTCGGCCGGCGGGACCGGGCCGTAGAGGAAGCGCGTCGTCAGCAGCTCGACCTCGGCGCCGGCGCGCGCGAGCGCCGCCGCGAGAGCGCGGTCGTAGGGGGGCGTGAAGGCGGAGGGGTCGACTAGTTGGACTTTCATCAACAAGAGGCTGCGAATTGGGTACGCCTGCCTCGCGGCGGATTATCGTGACCCCCTTGCCACCGCTGCTCTCCTACTGCGTCGTGAACACGAACGCCCGCGAGTATCTGCTCGCCGGCCTGACGGCGATCGAGCATGCCCACCCAGAGGGAGTCGAGCGAGAGATCCTCGTTCTCGACAACGCCTCCGAGGACGGCTCGGCGGAGGCGGTGCGGCGGCTGGGCGGGGAGATTCGCCTGATCGCGCTCGAGCAGCGGGCCGGCAAGGCCGAGAACGACTCGACCCTGATGCGCGCCGCGCAGGGCAGGTACTGCCTGCTGCTGAACGAGGATTCGGAGCTGCGCCCGGGATCGGTCGAGGCGCTGCTCGAGGTGATGGAGCGGGAACCTAAAGCCGCCGCGGCCACCCCGCAGCTGCTCGACTCCGACGGCATGCCGGTGCCCTGCGCCTGGCGCTTCCCCGGCGTCGGCACCGCCCTCGCGGGCGCCCTCTTCCTCCACCGCTGGCTGACCGTGCAGAGCAAGGGCGGGCGGGTGCGAAGCATCGACTGGGCGCAGTCGAGCGCGCTGATGGTCCGTCGCGCGGGAGCCGCGGCAGTCGATTACATGGACCCCGAGTTCTTCGTCTACTACGACGAGTGCGACTTCGCCAAGCGCCTGCGCGAGGACGGCTGGCATTCCCTCTACGTCCCCGCCGCCGAGGCTGTCCACCACGACCAGCTCTCCACCGATCTTGCCAAGGGCCTCCCCCGCATCGTCGAATTCCACCGCAATCGCGACCTCTACATGCGAAAGCACCACGGCAAGGCGGCGGCCCTCGCCGTCCGCCTCCTCACCGCCTGGTCCTACGGCGCCCGGGCGCTGGTGGCCACCCTCCTGCCCAAGCAGCCCGCCCCCGTCTACTGGGCCCATGCCCGCCAGGCGCTCTTCCCGGGCCGCGGCGAATCAATCCGCGATCGCGCCTGCCGAGCTCAGGTACGGGCGTCTTCGTCCATTCGCTCGACTTCATAGACCTCCGGGATCTGCCCATCCACGGCGGGGGGCTTCGCCCGCAGCGAAGCGAGGCCGGCGACGAGCGCTCCCGGGTGGCGGAGCTTGCCGAGCCAGACTCGCTCGCCCGGGGTGAAGAAGCCCATCCCGAAGAGCAACAGCGGGTACGCGGCGAAGAGGAGGGCGCGGAGCAGGAGGCCGAGGGCCCCTGAGGTCGGGACCGCCAGTTCGCCCACACCAACCAAGACGGCAACCGTCAGCGTTACGCGCAGCAGCCTCCCCCACTCGTAGGGCACCAGGAAGAGGCGCTGGGTGAAGACGTACATCAGGCCGAGCACCACGACATAGGAGGCGACGAGGGCGAGACCGGCGCCGACGATTTCCAGCCGCGGCACGAGCAGGAGGTTGAGGGCGACGTTGGCGACCAGCGCGCCGATCGCCGCCGGGAAGTTGAACTCGGTGCGGCCGGTGCGGCCGAGGATCACGACCAGGACCAGATAGAGGGCGTAGAGGGTGACGGCAGTCGAGATCAGGCCGATCGCTTCGTAGGAGGCGAAGAAGTCCGGCGCCGCCAGCGCGCGGACGATCCAGCGCGAGAACAGCCACATGCCGGCGACGACCCAGGCGCAGGCGGCAACGAAGAGGGTGACGATGGTGGCGTAGGCGCGACGGGCCTCGTCGTCGTCGCGGATCGAGTAGGCGAGCGGCGGCCAGGCGAGCTGGAAGCCGCGAACCAGGACGTTGACCGCCTGCGCGAACTTCACCGCCAGCGAGTAGAGGCCGGCCTCGGCGAGGCCGAGCGAGCGGACGATGATCAGGCGGTCGACGAAGTTGAGCAGGTACAGCGAGACCTCGGCCGGCATCGTCGGCAGGCCGAAGCGGAAGAGCCGCCGCATCAGGCCGCGGTCGAAGCGCAGCGAAAGGCGGCGCCACTGCAGGGCGATCAGGCCGAGGACGAAGGCGGCGCCGGCTGCGTAGCTGCCGATCAGCAGGCCCTGTGCCCCCTCTTCGAGCCCGACGACGAGGACGACGGTGAGGGCGATCGAGGCAAGGACGTTGAGGATCGTCGTCAGGAAGTAGGCGCGCGCCCGCTCCTCGAGCCGAAACATCGTCAGCATGAACTCCCACATCGTCAGCACCCAGAGGCCGCCGATCGCGATCCGCACCAGGGCCGGCGCGGATGCGCCAAGTTTCTCCGGTTCCGGGAGCAGCAGTTCCGAGAGCGGACCGGCGAGCGGCAGCAGGACGAGCGCCCCGAGGGTCGAGAGCCAGAAGAGCCCGGCGAAGCTGCCGGCGACGACCTGCGCCGGATCCTCGTCCTCCTTGTAGTAGAAGCGCAGGATCGCCTCGATCAGGCCGAGGCGGACGACGATGCTCGCGGTGACGACGGCGGCAAACAAAATCTCGGCCGCCCCGTAGTCGGCGGTGGTGAGGTACCGCGTGTAGAGCGGCAGCAGCGCGACCGCGATGACCTTGGAGACGATGCTCGCCGCCGTGTAGGCAGCACCGGTCGTGGCCAGCCGTCGCAGGTATCCCGACACGGAGAGACCCTACGCGGGCTTGCGGACCGCGGGTTCCGCCCAGGCCAGAGAGGCACCAACTGCCAACAAAACCCAGGTGAGCGGATCCTCGAAGAACCCGGCATAGGCCAGGGTGTGGACGAGCAGTGCGACGAAGGCTGCGAGCACTGCGGCTCGGGCCGCTAGGCCGGCGGGTCCTGGAGGAGCGTTCCAGAGCCCACGGCCTAGGGTCCAAAGCGCTACTGCGATTAGAGCTAGATAGATGAACAGCCCGATGAGACCTTGCTCAGCTGCCACGGTTACTGGCTCGGTGTGGGAAACCGTTACGGGGGCGTCTTTGTTTTCGCGATGGTCGCGGTAGGCGGCTTGGAAGGAGCCTGAGCCGTAACCCTGGATCGGGCGTTCGGCGAAGAGGTCGACGCCGCCGGAGATGAGGCTGCCGCGGCCGCTGAGGTCGACGTTGAGCCGGTCGGAGGTGATCTTGCCCGAGCCGCCTACGAGGACGACGACCAGGACGGCGCCGATCGCCCCGAGGGCGACCGCCGCCAGGGTCCAGCGCCAGCTCCAGCGGATCGCCGCGAGGACCGCGAGGCCGGCGAGGAGGGCGAGGAAGCTGGACTGCGAGAAGGTCGGGACGAGGCCGATCCAGAGGACCAGGATCAGGCCGCAGAGGGCCCAGAAGGCCTGCCGGGTCCGCGCCCACAACAGCGCCCCGGTCGCGATCACCGTGACCAGCGCCAGGTAGCGACCGTAGACGTTCGGGTCCCAGAAGACCGAGTTGACGCGGAAGTAGGTGTGGAATTCGTTCGAGCGGATGATCTGGTCGTTCCAGAAGAGGCTGCGGGTCGCGAGCTCGGCGCCGCCTACGACTACGAACGCGGCCGCCTCTACCCCGACCACGACCAGCGCCCACTTCAGCAGCCGCCGGTCCCACTCGACCTCGCGCAGCAACCGGTAGGCGATCGTGAAGGGGACGAAGAAGAAGCAGACGTTCTGCAGCCCCTTCGAGAAGTCGTCGGAGTAGAGCGCCTGCAGCGCGTAGAGGGCGACCGCGGCGGCGAGAACGTAGGCCAGCGCCCGCGGCGCGTGCACCATCGGCGGGTTGTTCCAGTCGCGCAGCAGCGTCGCCGCCACCGCGGCGGCGATCACCAGGTAGAGCGGCACCAGCAGGTTGGCGGTGTCGCCGCCGGCGTGCAGCGGCACCCGGAAGGGGATCGCGGCGACGATCGCCAGCGGCAGCAGGACCGGCCAGCGGCGGAAGAGGTAGGTCAGCACGCCGACCACGACGGCCGCGAGGATCAACAGCTCAGCAATCCGCGCCTCGTCGTGACGGAGGTCGACGATCTGCGTCGCGTGCCACTGGTCGCCGGCGATCAGAACCGGGAAGAGCACCATCGCCGCGACCATCAGCAGCGCCCGCGGGCGCCCCGGCGGCAGCAGGATCGCGGCGCCGCTGGCGCCCGCCGCGACGATCAGCCCAACACCCGCGAGCAGGTCGCTCAGCATCTCGAGTGGGCCTTCTTCGGCGCCCGGTGCAGCCGGATCACGCCGGGCGTGACCAGGACCCGGTCGCCCAGTCTCACCCGCAGCTTGTAGCGGCCGGGTGGCGCCGTGCCGCCGCCGCGCTGGCCACCGTCCCAGTAGTAGGTGTGGAAGGTGTAGCGCTTGAGGAACTTGTCGCGGGCCAGGGTGACGACGACGCGGCCCCCGGGCTTGATCACCTGCGCCGTGCCCCGGTCGGAGATCGTGGTGCGGAAGCGGATCCGCAGCAGGTCACGGCGGCAATCGCCATTTGGGGTGAAGGCGTGTTTCACCACTCCCCCCTTGTGCCGGGGCGCGGCGACGAAGCTGACCCGGTCGAGCACCAGCGGGTCGCGCTTGAGCCGCTGGGCGTAGGCGAAGGCGGCTACCGTGGCGAAGACGAGGAGCGCGAAGACCGCCGCGACCGCGCGAGGGGAGACCGAGGGCCGGCCATCATCCGCCGCACCATCATTCCGCCGCTTCGGCATTGTCCTCGCCGACGATTACGGCGACGGCGGCACCAGCCGAAGCGGATTCGATTTCGTCGCTCATCAACTGCAGCTTCTTGATCTTCAGCGGCTTGGCGACCTCGCGGGCTTCCGGCTTGTGGCCGCGTTTGAACATGACGACGCTGTCGCTGAAGCCGGAGCTGCTGTTGGTGACGGCGCCGAGCTCGAAGCCCTTTTCTTCGACCGTGTCGCCGAACTTCGCGGCGAGGCCGGGAACTGCGGTCCCGTTGAGGACGCTGACTTCGATTTCGCCCGGCTTGATCTTCGCCGCCGCCTGCTTGGAGCCGTTGCCGCCGCTGCCGCTTCCGTCGTCGGAGCCGCTCACCAACAGATAGACGCCGCCGCCCACGAGGACGACCAAGACGAGGAAGATCGCCACCAGCGTCAGGGGATGCGAGGTGAGCTCGCCGAGGCCAGAGAAGCGGCCGCGCAGCCGTTCGCCACGGCTTTCCCCCTCCTGCCCCTCCTTGCGCTGGCGCCGGCGCTCCTCGCGGCTGGAGACGGCCTGGTGTTCGGCCGTGCGCGCCTCCTGCAGCGCCCGCAGCTCCTCCGCCCGCTGGGCGGCGATCGTCGAGGTCTGCTCCTTGCGCTCGGCGTCGCGCTCAGGAGCCGACCCCGCCCACTCGCGCAGGCGGCGGATGTCCCGCCCGTGGGTGAACGAGAGGAGGGCCAGCACGGCGAGCCCGAGGAAGGCGGCCAGGCCGGCAAAGGCGCCGATTTGTTCGATCGCATGGACCAAAGTGGCTGCGAGAGGCTATTCGTTGGAGGCGAAGGTCGCGGCGCCGCCGCCCGGTGCGGCGATCATCTCCACGACCCGCTCCGCCAAATTAGCCTCGTCCCCGGCCAGAACCAGGTGTTCAAGCGCGTTCAGGGTGGACTCGACCCACTCCTGGTCGAGCGGCTTGCGCCGCACCGCCCGGTTGATCCGCCGCGCCGCCGTCGGCTGCGCCTCCTCGCCCTCCGAGAAGAGGACCTCGTGCAGCTTCTCCCCCGGCCGCGGCCCGGTGAACTCGATCGCGATGTCCTGCTCGGGCTCGTAGCCAGCGAGGCGGATCATGTTGTGGGCGAGGTCGACGATCTTCACCGGCTCGCCCATGTCGAGCACGAAGACCTCCCCCTTCCCGGCGCCGATGTCGCCGCTGCGGATCACCAGCTGCACCGCCTCCGGAATCGTCATGAAGTAGCGCGTCATCTCCGGGTGGGTGACGGTCACCGGGCCGCCGCGCTCGATCTGGCCGCGGAAGATCGGCACCACGCTGCCCGAAGAGGCGAGGACGTTGCCGAAGCGAACCGAGGCGAAGCGCGTCTCCGGGTACTTCTCGCCGGCTGCTTGGACGATCCACTCGGCCATCGCCTTCGAGGCGCCCATTACCGTCTGCGGGTTGACCGCCTTGTCGGTCGAGATCAGGACGAAGCGCTCGCATTTAGAGGCGGCGGCGGTCTCGGCGGTGACCCGGGTGGCGATCGCGTTGTTGCGCACCGCCTCGAGTGGATTCGCCTCCATCAGCGGCACATGCTTGTAGGCGGCGGCGTGGAAGACGACCTGCGGCTTGAAGCGCTGCATCACCTCCAGCATCCGGTGCGGCTCCTTGCAGTCGGCGAGCACCGACTCGCAGCTGGCGAAGTGGCGCTCCTCGACCATCTCGCGATCGATCTGGAAGAGGTTGTCCTCGGCGTGGTCGAGCATCACCAGCAGCCGCGGCTTCACCTGGGCAATCTGGCGGCAGAGCTCGGAGCCGATCGAGCCGCCGGCGCCGGTGACGAGGACGATTTTGTCGGCGAGGTAGGCGCCGACGCGGTCGAGCTCGCGGACGATCGGCTCGCGGCCGAGCACGTCCTCGACCCGGACCTCACGCAGCTGCTTGTTGAGCTGGACGCCACCACGCAGGAGCTCGAAGACGGTCGGCAGGGTGCGGATCGGGATCTCGCGGTCGCGGCAGGCGGCGACGATGCGGGCGCGCAGGGTCCCCGGCGCCGAGGGGATCGCGATCACCACCTCGTCGGGTTTGGTCTCGTCGAGGATCTGCTCGATCTGCTTGGTCGAGCCGAGCACCTTGAGCCCGAGCATCCGCATCCCGCGCTTGCGCGGGTCGTCGTCCACGAAGCCGATCGCGGTGGCGCCGAGCGCCGGGTTCAGCTGCAGCTCGCGGACCACCATCTGGCCGCCGGAGCCGGCGCCAATCACGAGCACCTCGTGCTTGGGCAGGCGGGCGCCGCGGGTCGGGCGTTCGACGATCAGCCGCACGGTGAGGCGGGCGCCGGCGACGAGGATCAGGGTGAGGACGAAGTCGGTCACCTCGACCGAGCGCGGCAGCGTGTGCGCGAACGGCTTGGCGACGGCGAAGACGACGACGAGGATCGCGCTGGCGACGGCGACGGCGCGGAGGATCAGCATGAAGTCGCGGCCGCTGACGTAGCGCCACCACTTCTGGTAGAGCCCGAAGCCGGCGAAGACGATCAGCTTGCCGGCGACGACGAAGCCGACCGACTGGGCGAAGAGGACCTCGTAGCGGTGCGGCCAGCCGTGCGGCTGGTCGAGGAAGCGCAGCTGGAAGGCGAGGAAGTACGCCAGCGCGACGAGCACGGCATCGGCCGCGACCTGCAGAACCCGGTTGCGGTAGACGGGGTGGTTCAACCGGCGCATCGGCCGTCAAGTTTACGGAGACTTCAGCTTTATCCATACGATGGGCGCCGCATGGGCCTCCTCCTGCTCGCCTCGGTCACCGACAAGGTGGTCGAACCCATCATCGAAGTCGCGACCGAATTCATCGGCAGCGCCGGCTACCTCGGCGTCTTCGCGCTGATGATCCTCGAGTCGGCCTGCATCCCGATCCCGAGCGAGGCGATCATGCTCTTCGCCGGGTTCAGCGCCTCCAAAGGCGAACTGACGCTGTTTGGGATCGTCGCCGCCGGCGTGCTCGGCAACCTCGTCGGCTCCTGGATCGCCTACGCCGTCGGCTACTACGGGCGCATCGACCTGCTGGAAAAAAACAAGCTGATCCACATCAGCCCCAAGCACCTGAAATGGGCGGACGACTGGTTCGCCCGCTACGGCAGCGCCACCGTCTTCTTCTCGCGGATGCTGCCGATCATCCGCACCTTCATCTCCCTGCCGGCGGGCGTGGCGAAGATGCCGTTCTGGCGCTTCACCGCCTACACCCTGCTTGGCTCGATCCCCTGGGTGCTGATGCTGGCGCTGGTCGGCGAAGCGGTCGGCGACAACTGGGAAGACTGGCGCCACAAACTCGGCTACCTCGACTACGTCGTCCTGGCGGCGATCGTCGTCGGCGCCGGCTACCTGATCGTCAAGCGCCGGCGCGGGGGCGGCCCCGGCGAGGGCGAGTCCCAGCCGGAGGCTGAGCCGGCCGGCACCAGGGGCGCTTGAGCGCAGGCGGCATCCCGACCCGCCGCGCGGTGGCGCTGGGGATCGTCCAGGGCCCGGCGGAGCTGCTGCCCGTCTCCAGCTCGGCCCACATCGTCCTCCTCCCCTGGCTCGCGGGCTGGGACTGGGAGGAGGTCGACCCGGAGCTGCGGAAGAGCCTGGAGGTGGCGCTGCACACCGGCGCGGCGATGGCGTTGCTGATCGGGCAGCGGCGGGTGATCGCCGAGGAGCTGCGCCAGTTCGACGGGCGCCGGGCGCTGCTGCTCGGCCTCTCCTTCCTGCCGGCGGCGGTCGTCGGCTACACCCTGGAGCGACCGATCGAGCGGCGGCTGGGCGGCCCCCGGGCGACGGCCCACGGGCTGATCGGAGGCGCGGTGGCGATGCTCCTCGCCGATCGCCGGCCGCAGCGGCGCGGGCGCGGCGACGCGACGCCGATGGACGGGCTGGCGCTGGGGATCGCCCAAGCGGCGGCGCTGGCGCCGGGCGTATCCCGTAACGGCGTCACCCTGGCCGCGGCCCGCTGGCGCCGCTTCTCCCGCGACCAGGCGAACCTGCTCTCGCGCACGATCGCCCTGCCGATCATCGTCGGCGCCACCGCCCTCAAGGGCGGCCGCCTCGCCCGCCGCGGAACCTCTCCCGAGCTGCGCCGCTCCCTCGCGATCGGCAGCGGCGCCTCCTTCGCCTCCACCCTCGCCTCCCAGCGGCTGATCCAGCTGGTCGAGCGTGACCGGGCGCTATGGCCATATGCCGCCTACCGGATCGGCCTGGCGGCCGTCGTTCTTGCAAAGCTAGGGCGACGGTGACGGCAAGCGACGCCTATGCGAAGGCCGGGGTCGACCAGGGGGCGGCGGATTCGGCCGTGGCCGGACTGGTGCGGGCGCTCGGCGCGATCAACCTCGAGCGGCCCTCACTGCAGGTGCCATTGCCGGGGCACTACGCCAGCGTGGTCAGGTTCGACGAGCGCAGCGGGATCGCTTTCTCCACCGACGGGGTCGGCACCAAGCTCCTCGTCGCCGAGGAGATGGGGAAGTTCGACACGGTTGGCATCGACTGCGTGGCGATGAACGTCAACGACGTGATCTGCGTCGGCGCCGAGCCGCTGGCGATGGTCGACTACATCGCCGTCGACCGGGCCGACCCGGAGGTCTGCGAGGAAATCGGCGTTGGCCTGGCGCGCGGCGCCGAGCTGGCCGGGGTCGAGATCACGGGCGGCGAGCTCGCCCAGCTCGGCGAGCTGGTCCGCGGGGTCGACGTCTCCGGCGCCTGCATCGGCCGGGTCGAGCTCGATTCGATCGTCGACGGCTCGGCGGTGGAGCCTGGCGACGTCGTCATCGGCCTCCCCTCGACCGGCATCCACTCCAACGGCTACACCCTCGCCCGCTCGGCCCTGGCCGGGATCGGCCTCGACGAGGACCCCGAGGGCCGCCTCGGCCGACCGCTCGGCGAGGAGCTGCTGCAGCCGACCCAGATCTACGTCAAGCCGATCGTCGCCCTGTTGCGCTCAGGCGTCGACGTCCGCGGCCTCGCCCACATCACCTCCGGCGGCACCGAGAACCTGCTCCGCCTGGCCGCCGACGTCGGCTACGAGATCGACGATCCGCTTCCGCCCCAGCCGATCTTCGAGCTGATCCAGGAGCGCGGAGGCGTCTCCGACGCGGAGATGAGCCGGGTCTTCAACATGGGCTGCGGCTTCTGCGTGGTCGTCGCCGCGACCGATGAAGCGGCTGCCCTGGAGCTGCTGCGCTCCTACTACCCCGAGGCCCGGCGGGTCGGCCGCGCAACCGAAGGCCCACGCCGCATCCTCTGAATCGCCTTGACAAGCGAAGCGTCGTAACGTTGGCGCGAGAGTGAGCGACCGGGCATCGATTAGTTCCCAGATGATTGGCACCGTGCTCTCCGGCCGCTACAAGCTGGAGGCGAAGCTCGGCAGCGGCGGGATGTCGACCGTCTACCTCGCCCGCGACACCACGCTCGACCGGCAGGTGGCGGTGAAGGTGATGCATCGGGAGATGTCCGAGCAGGCCGACCAGCTGCAGCGCTTTCGCCAGGAGGCGCGGGCGGTGGCGAAGCTCTCGCACCCCAATGTCGTCGCCGTGATCGACGCCGGCGAGGACGGCGGCCACCCCTACATCGTCTTCGAGTACGTCGAGGGGGAGACGCTGAAGCAGCGGATCAACCGGATCGGCGCCCTCGACGCGCAGGAGGCGCTGGCCTATGCGATCGAGATCGCCCGCGGGCTCACCGTTGCCCACGCGCGCAACATGGTCCACCGCGACATCAAGCCGCAGAACGTCCTCATCGACTCCGAGGGCCGGGCAAAGCTGACCGACTTCGGGATCTCGCGCCAGCTCGAGCAGGATGGGATGACCGCGACCGGCCGCGTCCTTGGCACCACCGACTACGTCGCCCCCGAGCAGGCCATGGGCCACCCGGTCGACCAGCGCTCCGACGTCTACTCGCTCGGCGTCGTCCTCTACGAGATGCTGACCGGGCAGGTCCCTTTCAGCGCCGACAGCCAGGTAGGGGTGGCGATGAAACACGTCAACGAAGAGCTGCCCGACGTCCAGCAGCACAGGCCCGAGCTCTCGGCCGCAGCGGCGATGACGGTCGAGCGGGCGACGGCAAAGGACCCGGACGATCGCTACCAGTCGGTCGGCGAGCTGATCGGCGACCTCTCGACCGCCCTAGAGGTCGAGGCGGCGCGGGCGGGCTCGACCACCGGCGAGGCGACCAGCGTCTTGGAGGCGGTCCCGCCGGAAGAACGCAAGCTCTCCAGCGGCGGCCGCAGGTCCCGGGTTGCCGTGCTGGCGCTCCTCCTCGCCGCCGCCGCTGTGCTGGCGGCGGTGCTGCTGATCAGCAGCGGCAACGGCCCCGGTGGAGGCGGAGGCGCCTTGAAGGGCAAGGGGAAGCCGGTGGCGATCGCCGGAGCCTCCGACTACGACCCGCAGGGTGATGGCGAAGAGGACCCGGAAGCGGTCAGCCTCGCGGTCGACGGCAACCCGACTGGAACCGCCTGGAGCAGCGAGCACTACGACACTCCGACCTTCGCTGGGACCAAGGAAGGCTCCGATCCCGGGGTCGGGCTCTATGTCACCGCCAAGTCGACCACGACGCCCGCGGCGATGATCATCCGCACCCCCACCCCCGGCTGGGACGCGGAGATTTTCGCCAGCCCCTCCAGCCCCCCGGAAGAAGTGACCGAATGGGGCGAACCGGTCGGCGAGGTCAGCGACGCCAAGGGGGTCGAGGAAGTCGAGCTCCATCTCGGCTCGCCGGCCAAGTACTTCCTGATCTGGTTCAACAAGGCCGCTCCGGCACGCGATCAGGAAGGCCGCTACCAGGTCGAGATCAGCGACGTGAAGCTGATCGACTGATCTCGGAGGCTACGGGTATAGAAGCTGGCGGGCAGGAGCGTCTACTTCTTACGTAACCTCTTACGTAACCTTTACATCATTCCGTGTAACATCTTTCAATGGCAGAGCAAGGAGCCAAGCCGAACGTCTCGAGGGCTCGTCAAAGGGCGCTCCACGCCGTCCGCTCGCTATTCACGCCGCTGCTGCCCGACGACTACCTCGAACTGATCAACCCCCTGTGGTCGACGCAGGAGCTGCGCGGCCGGATCGAGCGGATCGTCCGCGAGACGCCTGACGCGGCGACGATCCTGATCCGCCCCGGCTACGAGTGGCCGGGGCATAAGGCGGGGCAGTACCTGCGGATCGGCGTCATCGTCGACGGCGTCCACCACTGGCGCGCCTACTCGCTGACCACCGACCCGGGCCACCCCGAGGGATTGATCGGGATCACGCCGAAGCTGGTCGAGGCGGGCAAGGTCACTCCCTACCTGGTGCACCGAGCGCGGCCAGGGGACATCGTCCGCCTCGGCGGGGTCGAAGGCACCTTCGTCCTTCCGGACCCCCCGCCCGAGAAGCTCCTCTTCATCAGCGCCGGCAGCGGCATCACCCCGATCATGAGCATGCTGCGCAGCCTCGATCGCGACGACGCGCTCGCCGACGCCGTCCACATCCACTCTTCACGCACCCCCGACGGGGTGATCTTCGGCGAGCAGCTGCGCGAGCTCGACGCCCGCCGCGAGGGCTACAAGCCGCACCTGCGGATCACCGGCGAAGCCGGCCGCTTCGGCCCCCACGAGCTCGACGCGCTCTGCCCCGACTGGCGCGAGCGCCGCGCCTTCGTCTCCGGGCCCGGCGAGATGCTCGACGCGCTGGTCCAGCACTGGCGCGAGGACGGCGACCCGGAGCTGCTGGAGATGGAGCGCTTCCAGCCGGTGATCGGCGGCGGCGCGGTGGCGGGCGAGGGCGGCGCCGTCCGCTTCCTCTCGAGCGGCGTTGAGACCGAGTGCGACGGGGGCACGCCGATCCTCGTTGCCGGCGAGGAAGCGGGGGCGGAGCTGCCCTATGGCTGCCGGATGGGGATCTGCCACACCTGCATCGGCCGGCTCTGCGCCGGCGAAGTGAGGGACCTGCGGACCGGGGAGGTCTACGGGCAAGAGGGAGAGATGGTCCGGACCTGCGTCAACGCGCCGGAAGGCGACGTGGCGATTGCCTTATGAGAAAGAGGGGATAAGAACCCAGATGACTACGACCGTAGAGCCCACCGCCGCCCCTATCGACACTCAAAGCGAGAGCCCGCTCGCGCATCTCACCGAGGAGCAGCTGGAACAGCTCGCCCAGGAGTTCGACGCGATCCGCGACCGGGTCATGGCCGAGCTCGGCGACCGCGACCGCCGCTACATCGAGAGCATGATCGAGATGCAGCGCCGCCTTGCCGTGCTCGGCCGCGTGCTGCTGCTCGGCTCGCGCAACCGCGGCGCCTGGGGTGCCGGGACCGCCGCCCTCTCGGCGGCGAAGATCCTCGAGAACATGGAGATCGGCCACAACGTCATGCACGGCCAGTGGGACTGGATGAACGATCCGCGCATCCACTCCTCGACCTGGGACTGGGACACCGCCTCGACCGCGGAGGCCTGGAAGCACTCCCACAACTTCGTTCACCACACCTACACCAACATCCGCGGCAAAGACAAGGACCTCGGCTACGAGATCATGCGGATCGACCCGGCGCAGAAGTGGAATCCGGTCTACCTCGCGCAGCCGATCTACAACCTGATCCTGATGGCGCTGTTCGAGTGGGGCGTGGCGCTGCACGACCTCGACTTCGAGGCAATCCGCAAGGGCCACAAGCCGATGCCCCAGGTGAAGCGGGAGCTGAAGGGGATCACCGGCAAGGCGAAGAGCCAGATCGTCAAGGACTACATCGCCTGGCCGCTGGTCAGCGCTCTGGCCGCGACGGCCGTCGACGCGGTGGTGGAGACGCGACGCCAGCGCAAGCAGCCGCGTGGAATCCTCGGCCGGGTGACGAAGCGCAAGCGGCAGAGCCGCTTCGCTCCGGTGGTGGAAGCTGCGCTGCAGAGCGGCGCCAAGACCTTCCGCCAGACCGCCAAGGCCGACGCCACCGCCAACATCGTCCGCAACGTCTGGTCCTACGCGATCATCTTCTGCGGTCACTTCCCCGACCAGACCTACACCTTCTCCCAGAAGGAGGTCGAGAACGAGAGCCGCGGCGGCTGGTACATCCGCCAGCTCACCGGCTCGGCCAACATCGACGGCGGCCCCCTCTTCCACATCGCCAGCGGCAACCTCAGCTACCAGGTCGAGCACCATCTCTTCCCCGACATGCCGAGCAGCCGTTACGCCGAGATCGCGCCGCAGGTGAAAGACGTCTGTGAGCGCTACGGCCTCCCGTACAACTCCGGTCCTTTCCTGCAGCAGCTGGGGATGGTCCAGCGGACGATCCTCCGCCTCGCCGTCCCCGGCGGCAAACCCCGGCCGAAGCCGGGGCCTTACCGCGGGGAGAACGGGAGCGCCTGACCCGAGCTAGCCGCCCTCGGTCGGGAGGATCGGCGTGCAGAGCGGGTTGCGCGGGTGCAGCGGGTCGAGCGCGGTGAGGACGTCGGCGTCGGCGATGTGGTCGTAGGGCATCGAGAGATGGTCGCCGAGATCGAGGATGCACTGGTTCTGCAGGAGGATGTTTTTCACGTTGGAGCCAGAGAGGAAGGCTGACGTGTAGGGGGTGACGACCTGGTCGTAGCGGGTCTGGATCACCGTGTATTCGACTCCGGGCACGGTGTCGCCGCCGCTGTTCAGTTCGGCGAGGAAGGCCGAGCCGACGATCTGCTCCTCGCAGGCCGGGCAGAGGGCGCCGGTGAACTGGGAGCCGCCGGGGAAGAAGCGGGCGAGAATGCCGATCCCGTCGACGGTGGTGCCGTGGTTGGAGGGCGAGAGCCCGACGAGGGCGTGGGTTTTGCTGGCGCCGCCGAGGAACTTGAGGTAGTAGCGCGGCATCATCCCGCCCTGCGAGTGGCCGACGATGTCGACCTGGCTGGCGCCGGTGGCGGCGAGGACTTTGTCGACAAAGGCAGACAGTTCTTTGGCCGAGTTTCGGATCTCGCCGGTCCCGTAGATGCCGACCGCGCCGCTGCCGGCGTAGGAGCCGTAGTTGAGGGCGAAGACGCACCAGCCGTTGTTCTTCAGCAGCGGCGAGAGCGCCTGCCAGCTATCGGACATGTCGGCGAAGGTGCCGTGGACGAGCACGACCGGCCGCGGGTGGGCCGAGCTCGGTTTGCAGGACCAGTCGTTGGCGCCGGGCGGGCTCGCGGTCGGGCTGACGTGGGCGTAGCCGTAGGCGCCGCTGTAGATGACGGGAAGGTCGGCCGACGCCGGGGCGGCGACGACGAAGAGCGAGCTGAGGGCAAGGAACAGGACGACGAGGCTGCGACGCATGGGTCTCCTCCGATCGGCTGGTGACTGGTTACTAAGAAGTTTGTAGAGCTTGCGCGGCGTCTTGCCGCAAACTATCTTGACCATATAGCCGGGGGCCGGGCGGGGCAAACACAAGGAGAATGAGATGAACCAGTCAACCCCGATCCGTCACCGGCCGGCTGCGCTGCTGTTGCTCGCGCTTGCGGCGCTGGCCGTGACGGCATCCCTGGCGGCCGGAGCGAGCGCGGCCAACTACGTAGCCCTCGGAGATTCCTACGCGGCCGGGCCGCTGATCCCGAACCCGACCCTGCCGCTCGGCTGCCTCAAGTCAGACCGCAACTACCCGCACCTGGCCGCGCCGGGAATCGGGCTCTCACTGCGCGACGCGAGCTGCAGCGGCGCCAAGACCGGTGACATGACGAACCCGCAGAACGTCGAACCCGACGGGCCCAACCCGCCGCAGCTCAACTCCCTGGACTCGAGCACGGCGGTCGTCTCGCTGACGATCGGCGGCAACGACATCGGCTTCTCCGAAGTCGCCCAGAGCTGCATCACCCTCAACCCGTTCAGCCACCCCTGCCTTGACAAATATGACGCCGGTGGGGTCGACCAGCTGAAGGCGCGAATCGAAGCGACGGCGCCGAAGGTCGCCGCGGTCCTGGCGGGGATCAAAGCCCGCTCGCCCTCGGCGCGCATCTATGTCGTCAACTACCCGGCGATCTTCCCGGAGAGCGGGTTGGGCTGCTGGCCGCAGATGCCGATCGGGTTCAGCGACGTGCCTTACCTGCGCTCCACCGAGCAGCGGCTGAACTCGATGCTGGCGACGCAGGCCGGGGCAGCCGGCGCGACGCTCGTCAACTGGTACGGCGCGAGCATCGGCCACGACGCCTGCAAGGGCAGCTCGACTCGCTGGGTCGAACCGCTGGTGCCCGGGGAACTCGCGGCTCCGCTTCATCCCAACGCAGCCGGGATGCAGGGAGGCGCCAACGCCCTGCTGGCGGCGGGAGCGTAAGCCGCCGACTCGTCATGCTGAGGGGATGAGGATCGCCAGCCTCGTCCCCTCAGCGACCGAGATGCTCTTCGCGCTCGGGCTGGGCGACAGCGTCGTCGGCGTCACCCACGAGTGCGACTTCCCGCCGCAGGCGGCCGAGCTGCCGCAGCTGACGGCGACGGTGCTGCCGGCCAGGCTCTCGGCCGGGGAGATCGACGCCGCCGTGAAGGAGGTGGTCGGCGAAGGCCGGGCGCTCTACACGCTCGACGAGGAGCGGCTGGCCGCGCTCGAGCCCGAGCTGATCGTCACCCAGGCGGTCTGCGAGGTCTGCGCCGTCTCCTACGACGACGTCGTCGAGGTGGCGGGGCGGCTGCCGGGCAGGCCGCGCGTCCTCCAGCAGGACCCGAGCACGCTGGGCGAGGTGCTGGATGACGTGACGCGGCTGGGTGAGGCCGTCGGCATCGCCCAGCGGGCGGCTGCGGTGCGCCGCGGGCTCGAGGAGCGGCTCGAGACGGTGCGCTGGGCGGTGGCGGACGTAAGCAAGCCCCGCGTCCTCGCCCTCGAGTGGCTCGACCCGCCCTTTCTCGGCGGCCACTGGATTCCGGAGATGATCGAGCTCGCCGGCGGCGCGAGCGTCGCCGGCGAATCTGGGCAGAAGTCGGCCCAGATCGAGTGGGAGGGCCTGCGCGGGCTCGACCCGGACGTGATCGTCGCGATGCCCTGCGGGTGGTACCTGGAGGACTCGCGCGCTCAGGCGCTCGCGCATCGTCAGCGCCTGGAGTCGCTGGGCGCGCAGCGAATCCATGCGGTTGACGCCGCCTCGACTTTCTCCCGCCCGGGGCCCCGGCTCGTGGATGGGGTCGAGCTGCTGGGCCACCTGCTCCACCCCGCGCTGGTCGAGCCACCGGCGGGGATCGGCTTCGCCGAGCTGACGGCTCAAATCTCCCGCTCGTAGAAGAGCATCGAGGGGCCGTCCGCGGATCCTTCGCGATTGGTGAAGCCCATGCTCTCGTAGAGCCCGCGGGCGGCGGTGTCGGTCTCGCCGGTGTTGAGGTCGATCCCGTCGGCGCCGCGCTCGCGGCAGAGCTGGATCACCGCCTCCATCAAAGCGCGGCCGATCCCCTGCCCGCGCCGTGATGGGATCACGTAGAGCTCCTGCAAATAGGCTTCGAGCCCGGCGCTCCAGATGCCGGGACGGAAGCGCAGCAGGGCGAGCCCCTCGGGTGCCTCCCCCGCCAGCAGGACGGTGATCTCCTCTTCGTCGAGCCTCCGCCTGATGGTCTCCGTCAGCTGCTCGACCTCCGGCGTCGGTTCGGAGTACTCCACGTTGAAGGCGTGGAGGAGCCGGGCGATGCCGGCGGCGTCCGCTGCCCCCGCCCGTCGAACGTGTATTTCTGACATGTTCATGGGCCAAGTTTCGCTGCCAGACGAAGTGCGCGCCGCCTGCGCCTGGGTGGTGGAGCGGGCTCGGTCGGTGCGAGTCGATGAGGGGGCGATCGAGAAGCACGCGGCGGGGTTGCCTCTGCCCGGCCCCAAAGCCGAGCCGGGGCGCTTGGCGAGCGATCCCGAAACCGCCGCCGCCTTCGCGATCTGCATGAACGCGATCAACTTCGGCTCGGGCTGGTGGCCGACGATCCGCAAGCGACCCGGCCACAGCGGCTACGGCTCGATGGCCGCCGGCGTCACCGATCGCTTCGCCCTGGAAGGACCGTGGACGATCGGAGAGCTGCAAGCGATGGACGCGGGGGCGATCGCCGCGGTGGTCGGTCAAGATCCCGAGCATCCGCTGATGGGCCAGTTCGCCGCCGCGCTGCGCGACGTCGGCGACCACCTCCAGTCTGAATTCGGCGGCTGCTTCCGCGGCCCGGCCGAAGCAGCCGACTCGATCTCTTCCCTGGCCGCGACCTTCGCCGCCTGGGACTCCTTTGCCGACCTCTCCTCTTATGAGGGCCGCCCGATCCCCTTCTACAAGCGAGCCCAGCTGGCCGCCGCCGACCTCCATCGCGCGGGCGTCGCCGACCTTCCAGGCCTCGACCGCCTCACCGCCTTCGCCGACAACCTCGTCCCGCACGTCCTCCGCGTCGACGGCGTCCTCCACCTCGATCCCGGCCTCAAGGGCCGCATCGAAGCCGAAGAGCTCCTGGAGCACGGCTCCCCCGAGGAGGTGGAGCTCCGAGCCTGCGCCGTCCACGCCGTCGAGCTCCTGGCCGCCGCCGGCACGCTCACCCCCGCCGAGATCGACAGCGCTCTCTGGAACCGCGGCCGCGACAGCCGCTACAAGTCCCTCCCCCGCCCGCGGTCCCGCAACACCGCCTACTGATCTCAGAACTCGTAGGACCGCGACCGCTGGTGCCGCTCGACCGCGAGATGCACCAGTCGGTCGCAGAGCTCCGGATAGCCGGTGCCGGTGGCCTCGAAGAGCTTGGCGTAGACGCTGGTGTCGGTGAAGCCGGGCATGGTGTTGATCTCGTTGACGAGGACAGAGCCGTCGGGTTCGACAAAGAAGTCGCAGCGGGCTAGGCCGGAGCAGCCGGCCAGCCTGAAGACCGAGACGGCCAGCTCGCGCACGTTGGCAATGGCCTGCTCGCCGATCGGGGCGGGGACGCGGAGCTCCATCCCGCCCTCGGTGTACTTGGCTTCGAAGTCGTACCAGGTGCCCTGGGCGACGATCTCACCGGGCAGCGAGGCCTCGGGTTCGTCGTTGCCGAGGACCGAGCACTCGACCTCGCGCCCCGGTGAGGAGGCCTCGACGATCACCCGCGGGTCGTGGCGCAGCGCCCGCTCGACCGCGGCGTCGAGCTCGTCGAGCCTGCCGACCCGGGTGATGCCGACGCTGGAGCCCATCCGCGAGGGCTTGACCCAGAGCGGCAACCCCATCGCCTCGCAGCTCCCCCACCAGTCGCTGCCCTCGACCGCGGTGAACTCGACCTGCGGCACCCCATGGGCGGCGAAGAGCCGCTTCAGCGTCAGCTTGTCCATGCAGATCGCCGAGGAAAGGACGTCGGAGCCGACGTAGGGCACGTCGAGCTGCTCGAGCAGGCCCTGGATGCTGCCGTCCTCGCCGAAGGCGCCGTGCAGGGCCGGGAAGACCGCGCCGGCGCCGAGCAACCCGGCGGCGGGCACCAGCTCGACCGCGGCTCCGGCCGCCCGCCAGGCGCCGTCGCGGCCGATCGTCACCTCGACCGCCTCGTGCCCAGCCTCGCGCAAACCACGGGCAACCGCCGCGCCTGATCGGAGGGAGACGTCGTGCTCGGAGGAGCGGCCGCCGGAGAGGACCGCAACCCTCACGGTTCGGCTTCCCCTTCTTCTTCGAGCGGTTCGGGCGCCTGCTTGCCGACCGTGATCGTCACCGTCGACTTCGGTTCGAGTTCGCTGGCCGGCGGCGGGAACTGGTCGATGACGCGACCGACTTGGCTCGGAACTTCGGTTTCTTCTTCTTCGACCTGCGGCGTCAGGCCGGCGGCCCGGATCTCTTCCACCGCCTCGCGCCGTTCCTTGCCGATCACGTTCGGGACCTTCGCTTCCTGTTCTTCTTCTTCGCCGCTGGAAACGACGATCGCCACCGCGGAGCCCGGTTCGACCTGGGTCCCGGCGCTCGGCGACTGGCGGATGACCTGGCCCCGCGGCAGAAGGCTTTCTTCTTCGGAGACGGATGGGGTGAGGCCGCGGGCGCTGAGGCGCTGGGCGGCGACTTCGCGCTGGACGCCGACCAGGACCGGCACCTTCGCCAGCTTCGGCCCGCGGGAGACGAAGATCGTCACCGTCGAGCCATGGGTGGCGGTGTCGCCGGCGCGCGGTTCGGAGAAGACGACGAGGCCTTCTTCGACCGAGTTCGAGTTGATTTGCTGCGTCGCCACCTCGAAGCCGGCTTCTTCGAGCTTCTTCGTCGCGGCGGCGGCGGTCAGCCCGTTCGCGCCCGGGACTTCGCCGCTGCCGGGCCCGGCGCTGACGGTCAGGTCCACCGTCGGCTTCGAGCAGAAGAGGGTGAGGAAGGCGCAGTCTTCGCTCGCCGATCCCGGCAGCGGGTCCTGCTCGAGCACAGTGCCCTTCGGCGACTGCCGCTGGACGCTGTGTTCTTCGACGTCGAAGCCCTTGCGTTCGAGCTGGGAGATCGCGAATTCGATCTGCTTGCCGGTCACGTTCGGGACGTCGGTCTTGGTGTCGCGGGTCAGCAGCAGCCCGATCAGAAGGCCGATCACGATCGCCGCGATCAGCAGCGCCCAGAGCCAGTTGTTGCGCCTGCGGTCTTCCAGCGGCTCCTCCTCCGGGACGGCGACGACCGGCGGCGCGGCGGCAAAGGCGGCGGTGCCCCGGCCCACGCCCGGTTCCCTCAGCGCCTGGTCGAGCGCGGCGATGAAGGCGTCGGCGCTTTGGAAGCGGTTGCCCGGCTCCTTCTCCAGCGCCCGCATCACCACCGCGTCGAGCGCCGGCGAGACCTGCGGGTTGATCGAGCTCGGCCGCTGCGGCGTCTCGGAGACCTGTTTCATCGCCACCGCGACCGCGCTTTCGCCTTCGAAGGGCACGCGGCCGGTGAGCGCCTCGTAGAGGATCACGCCGATCGAGTAGAGGTCGGAGACGCCGGTCACCTCGAACCCCTGCGCCTGCTCGGGCGAGAGGTACTGGGGCGTGCCCATCACCGAGCCGGTCTGGGTGATCTCCGAGACGCCGGCGCGGGCGATGCCGAAGTCGGTGACGACCGCTTTGCCCTCCTCGTCGACGATCACGTTCTGCGGCTTCAGGTCGCGGTGGACGATTCCGTTGCGGTGGGCGAAGCGGGCGCCCTCGAGCACCTGCCGGACCAGCGCCACCGCCTGCTCGGGGGTCAGCCCGCGGTCGATCAGCTCCTTCAGCGTCGGGCCCTCGACGTAGCGCATCGCGATGTAGTTGACGCCGTCGTCCTGGCCGCGGTCGAAGACGGCGACGATGTTCGGGTGCTGCAGGCCGGCCGCCGACTCGGCCTCGCGCTGGAAGCGGGCGATGAAGTCCTGGTCCTGGAGGTAGCGGCTGTGCAGGACCTTCAGCGCCACCTGCCGCTGCAGGTGCGCATCCTCGGCCAGCCAGACGTCGGCCATGCCGCCGCTGCCGATCCGGCGCAGCACCCGGTAACGCTTGTCGACGACGCTGCCCTCGCGAACTTCAGCCACCGCTCCTCCTCATTCCCCTTCTCCGTTCAAGATCGTTTCGGCGACGTCGCGGAAGATCGGTGCCGCGACGTCGTTGCCGAACTGTTCGGTGCACTCGACCGAGGCGACGATCGCGATCTTCGGTTCGTCGGCGGGGGCGAAGCCCATGAACCAGGCCTGGTTCTCCTCTTCGCCGCCGCCGCAGGCCTTGTTGCCGGGAGTTTCCGCGGTGCCGGTCTTGCCGGCGACCGGGACGCCGGAGATCGCCGCGTTGGTGCCGGTGCCTTCGCTGACCACCCCTTCCATCGCCGTCGTCAGCTCTTCGGCGGTCTGGGCGCTGACCGGTTCGCTGTAGACCGAGGGATCGAGCTTTTCGACGACGCGTCCGTCGGGGTCGATCACCCGCTTCCAAATCTGCGGCTTCATCAGCTTCCCCTTGTTGGCGATCGCCGCCGCCACCTCGGTCATCTGCAGCGGCGAGGCCAGCAGCCGCTCCTGCCCGATCGCCAGCCGGGCGAGGTCAACGGGGTCGTTGCGGTGGAGGAGATGTTCTTCTTCGTAGACACCGCTGTCGTAGACCTCGTCGCTCGGAAGGTCGATCGCCGGGGTCGCGTTGAAGCCGAACTTTTCCATCGTCTCGAACAGCTGGTCCTGGCCGACCTGCTGCCCGAGCTGGCCGAACCAGGTGTTGACCGAATTGGTGAGGGCGGCGTCGAGGGCGATCGGGCCGAAGTCCTCGTTGAAGTCGTTTTGCAGCGGCGTCCCTTCGACTTCCAGCGAACCGGGAGCGTTGATCGTCGTTTCCGGCGTGATCGTGCCGCTTTCCAGCCCCGCCGCCGCGGTCACGACCTTGAAGGTCGAACCCGGCGGGTAGAGGCCCTGGGTAGCGCGGTTGAAGAGCGGCGTTTCGATTTCGTTCGAGTTCAGCTTTTCGATGTCGTCGGGAATGCGGTTCGGGTCGTAGGGCGCGTTCGAGGCCATCACCTTCACTTCGCCGGTCTGGGGGACGATCGCGACGACGGCGCCGAAGCCGGCTTCCTCGAGATCGGCGAGGGCGGTGCGCTGGGCTTCGGTGTCGATGTTGGTGACGATGTCGTTGCCTTCCTGGGTGCCCCCGGTCAGCTCGTCGAGGATCGAGGTGAATTCGCCTTCGTCGCCGACCAGTTCTTCGTTGTGGAACTTCTCGAACTCCGAGTCGCCGTATTCGGCGAAGCTGTATCCGATCGGGTGGCCGAAGAGGGAGCCTTCCGGATAACGGCGGACGTACCTCTTTTCCGCGCCCCTTCCTTTCCCCACCGACTTGGCGATCACGGTCCCATCGGCGGCGAGGATGCGGCCGCGGCGGATCTGCTGCTGCTCGAACAGCGGCCGCTTGTTGGCGTGTTTTTCTTCCAGCGCCTTGGCGTCGAAGACTGACCAGTAGGACGTGAAGCCGACGAGGATCCCGAAGAGGACGACGATGAAGCCGAACAATTTGACGATCTGCCGGTTCACGCCGGAGCTCCCAACGGCACGGTCCCGGCGAACTCGGCCGCCTCACGGCGGGCGCGGTCGGAGATCAGCAGCAGCAGGGCCAGCAGCACGAAGTTGGCGACGATCGAGCTGCCGCCGTAGCTGATGAAGGGCAGGGTGACGCCAGTCAGCGGGATCACCCGGGTGACGCCGCCGATGATCACGAAGGCCTGGATCGCGAAGACCGCGGTGAGGCCGGTGGCGAGCAGCTTCGAGAAGCCGTCGCTCGCCAGCAGGGCGATGCGGAAGCCGCGGGCGGTGATCAGCAGGTAGACGAGGATCATCCCGACCGCGCCAAACAGCCCCACCTCGTTGACGATCAGCGCGTAAATCGTGTCGGTTTCCGCCGCCGGCAGGAGCCGCGCCGGTGGATGGGTGCCGGGGATCGTGATCAGCGCCTGGCCGAAGCCTTTGCCGAAGAGTCCGCCGTCGGCCTGGGCGAAGATCGAGTTGAGGATCTGGTAGCCGTTGCCCTGGGCTTCGTCGTAGGGATGAAGCCAGATCTCCACCCGGTCGTGGACGTGCGGGACGGTGCTGGCGAAGAACCAGGCGCCGACCAAGAACATCGCCATCCCGATGACGACGAAGGAGAAGCGGCCGGTCGCCACGTAGAGCAGGGCGAGGAAAGCGGCGAAGAACATCAGCGAGCTGCCGAGGTCGCGGATGAAGACGAGCATGAACATCGAGGCGCCCCAGACGACCAGCATCGGGCCGAAGTGCTTCAGCGGCGGCAGCGTCACCCCGAGCACCCGCCGCGCCCCGACGATCAGCACCTCGCGGTGCTCGCGCAGGTAGCTGGCGAGAAAGACGACGATCGCGATCTTGGTGAACTCTGCCGGCTGGAAGGCGAGCGGGCCGATCTTCACCCCGAGGTAGGCGCCGTTGACCTGCTGGCCGATCCCCGGCAGCCGCGGCGCCAGCAGGATCAGCAGCCCGACCACGGCGATCGTGTAGCGGTAGCGCTCGAGCACCTCGTAGTCGCGCAGGAAGTAGATCGTCAGCGCGAAGAGGATCAGGCCGAAGACGAACCAGTTGGCCTGGTCGCGGGCCAGGCTTTCGTCGATCCGGTAGATCATCACTAGCCCGAAGGCGGTCAGCGTCGCCATCAGCGGGAAGAGGTAGGGGTCGGCGTTGGGGAGGCGGATCCGCAGGAAGACGTGGGTGGCCAGGCAGATCGCGAGGAAGTAGGCGCCGAAGATCAGGCTGAGGTTGCCGAGTTTGGCGTTCTCCTGGGCGAAGACCGCGGCGAAGCCGGCGGTCAGCAGCACCGCGACCGGAACCAGGGCGAGGAGCTCCCGGTTCCTCGCAGTCATCGGCGACATCCCCTCAACGAAGCCCCGCGGTCTTTTCGATTTCTTCGAGCAGCGAGACGGCGTCGCCGCGCGAGCGCAGGTCGTGCCCGGTGACCGCGTCCTTGCGCCGCGCCGGCAGCGACCCGGTCTGGATCGGGCTCGAGTAACGCTCGCTGTAGAGATCGATCCCGAAGGGCAGTTCGTAGGGGGCGCCGCGGTAGAGGGCAACGCGGCCGGCGTCGTCGGTGCCGAGGAACCAGATCTGGCGGTTGCCGTACCAGGCGCCGAAGAGGATCGCCGCGATCAGCAGCAGCGGCACCAGCACCTTCAGCGCGGTGCGCAGGCCGCGGCGCCGCGGCCGTGCCTCGAGCTCGTCGCGGCGTTTGCGGGCGGCCTCGGCGGCGGCGCGCTTGCGCACCTCGGTGGCGCTGAGGCCGGCGGCCTCAGCGTCGCCGCCGATCAGGGTCGCGCCTTCCCTGGTCGCGGCTGCCGCCTCGTCGGCGCCGTCGGCGCTCTCCAGCCGGAAGAGGACGACGGTGATGTTGTCGCGGCCGCCGGCGCGGTTGGCTTCGTCGACCAGCGCCCGCACCGCGCTCTGCAGCGAGGTCGCCCGAGCGAGGATGTGGGCGATCTTCTCGTCGTCGAGCATCGTCGTCAGGCCGTCGGAGCAGATCAGGAAGACGTCGCCGGCCTGGGCGGGAACGGTCTGCAGATCGACTTCGACCTCCGGTTCGGGGCCGAGCGCGCGGGTGATGATCGAGCGCTGCGGGTGGTCCTCGGCCTGGGCGTCGGTCAGCTGCCCCTTGCGCCGCATCTCCTCGACCAGCGAGTGGTCACGGGTCAGCTGCTCGAGCTTGCCGCCGCGCAAGCGATAGGCGCGGCTGTCGCCGACGTGACCGATCGCCACCTCTTCGCTGTCGAGGTCGACGAGGGCGGCGGTCGTCGTCGTCCCCATCCCGGCCAGGCTCGGGTCCTTGCGGGCGAGCTCGTGGATCGTCCGGTTGGCGCCTTCGATCGTCTCCTCCAGCAGCCGCTCCGGCGGCGCCGGCGGGAGGTTCTGGGCGAAGGACTCGGCTGCGGCGCGGGAGGCGACCTCACCGGCCTGCGCCCCGCCCATCCCGTCGGCGACGACGAACAGGGGCGCATCGACGAAAAGCGAATCCTCGTTGGCGTTGCGCTGCCGCCCGGTGTCGGTGCGCACGGCTTCCTCGGCGATCCGCAGGCTCACCGCTCACCCCACCTCGAGGCGGAAGACCGTGTCCCCGATCTGCACGGTGTCGCCGTCGATCAGCTCCGCCTCCCCCTGCAGGGAGGCGCCGTTCAGCAGGGTCCCGTTGGTCGAGTTCATGTCCTCGACGTAGAACCTGCCCTCGCGGGAGAAGACGCGGGCGTGGAGGCTGGAGGCGTAGCGGTCGTCGATCTGCACGTCGGCCTCCTTCGAGCGACCGATCGAGAGGCCACCGATCAGGTCGAGGCGCTGCCCTTGGTCGAGGCCGCCGCCGCGCTCGACGACGAGCCAGCCGTCGGCGCCGCGCCGCGGCGCCTCGGCGAAGGCGGGCGCGGCGTGGAACCCGGTCGCGTCGGGCGCCGGCCCGGTCGTCCGCCGCAGGTCCTTGAGGGCGCTCCGGGCGATCACGAGCACGAAGAGGTAGAGGACGGCGAGGAAGCCGAATTTGAGGGCGACGCTTATCGGGTCGTATTCCACGCGACAGGCACCTTAGTGAGGGCGGCAGAAGCCGCTATTGCTCGATGTCGAAGGTGAACGTGGTGGTGCCGACGGTGACCTGGTCACCGGGGCTGAGCCGGGTGGACGGGACGCGGCGGCCATTGACCTTGATCCCATTGGTGGAGCCGAGGTCGGCGATCTGCCAATCGCCACTCTCGTCGCGCCGCAGCTCGGCGTGGCGGCGGCTGACGTTGGGGTCGGAAAGGACGCACTCGACCGACTTCGAGCGCCCGATCGTCGCCCGCGGGCCGTCGAGGACGTAGCGGCGGTCGGCCAGGGTGACGACGGCGCGAGTCGAGACCAGCGCCCCGACCGCCTGCTCGGGCCGTTTCGGCCGGTTGCGATCGCGCTCGCGGACCGCCGAGTAGACCATCGTGTGGCCCTCTTCCCCCTGTTCGGGCGCGGCGCCCTCGCGGGCCGGCGGCTTCACCAGCCGCGCCTGGATCCCGAACTCGCCGAGCCGCAGCCGCTCGTCGGTCTCGAACTCCACCTGCGGCCGGGTCAGCAGGTCGTAGCCGCGCCGGCGCGCATGCTCGAGCAGGTAGCCGGAGAGCTCCTGCTCCAACGAGCGCTCGTAGCCTTCGAGCTTGCCGCGGTCCTGGCGCGAGAGGAAGACCGTGTACTCGTTGGGGACGTAGACGCGCTGGACCGAAGCGGTCTTGTGGGCGTCCATTTCCTTGGCGAGTTTGCGCGCCAGTTCGACCGGCTGCACCTCGGAGCTGAAGGCGCGGCTGAAGACCCCCTCGACGAGGCCTTCGAACATCGACTCCAGTCGACTTAGCGCGCCGATGGGGAAATCCTAGGGATTGGTCGGGAGGATGACGGGAGTGGCCACTACGGCAGGGCCGCCCCATGCAGGGCAAGAAAGCCACCGAGCGTGGCCGCGGCGGCAAGCGCGCCGAAGCGCGTGAGGATGTGGCCACGGGTTTCCGGCAGGTGGTCGGCGAGCTGGTCGAGCGAATCCTCGATCGCGGTGCCGAGCTCCTCCAGCGAGGGACGATGGCTCGGCCGTGCCGAGAGGCAGGCGTCGAGCGTGTCGGTCAGCTCACGCGGAAGGTCGGGGCGGAGGCGCCGCAGCGCCCGGGCGCGGCCGCCGATCGCGCGGGCGGTGGCGGCCGGGGAGGCGCGGCGATGCGGGTTCTCGCCGCTCCAGCACTCGTACAGGGTGAGGGCGAGCGAGTAGACGTCGGCCTCGGGCCCGGCCGGCCGCCCCTCCGCCTGCTCGGGAGACATGTAGGCGAGGGTGCCGACGACGTCGCCCGCGGCGGTCAGCGGCGCGTCGTCGGCGAGGTGGGCGACGCCGAAGTCCATCAGCTTCGCCCGCGGTTCGGCGTCCTCGATCACCTGCACGTTCTGCGGCTTGATGTCGCGATGGACGACCCCGCGCGAGTGGGCATGGTCGAGCGCCTCGCAGAGATCGGCGCCGATCTCCGCGATCTCGCGATCGGAGAGCTCGCCGTTGTGAGCGAGGCGGGCGAGCGTGGAGCCCTCGACCAGCTCGGTCACCAGCAGGGCGTTTCCGTCCTCCTCCCCCATCTCGTAGAGGGTGACGATGCCGGGGTGGTTGAGCCGCGCCGCGGCCTGGGCCTCGCGCAGGACCCGCCGTCCCGCCTCCCCCCGCTGCTCGATCGCCTTCACCGCGACCGGGCGCTCGAGCCGGCCATCCCAGGCCTCGTAGACGACGCCGAAGCCGCCGCTGCCAATGCGGCGCTCGATCAGGAATCGGTTGAGCACGAGCGAGCCGACCATGGCGGAATCAACTTCGCTTCGACCCCCTCGTTTCCTGCGCTTGACTGGGAAAAACCCACCGTTTGCGGGCTCAACTAGCGCGGCGGCCACCCCAATGTTCATACTCTCGGCTCCGTGGAGGACTTCGCCTCACGACGCCCGCCCCGCCGCGAGCGCCCCAGACGTCGCCCCGAACGCCAGCAGATCATGCTGCGGCGTGGGCTGGCCCTCGGCGGCGGCCTGCTGCTGCTGATCCTGATCGTGCTCGGCATCAAGGGCTGCCTCGACGCCCGCGCCAACCGCGAGCTCAGCGACTACGCGCGCAACGTGGCCCAGATCGTCGAAGAAACCGAACGGACGAGCAAAAGCTTCTTCGGGAAACTGGAAAACCCCGGCAACCTCTCGGTCACCGAGTTCGTCAACAACGTGAACGCCGACCGCAGCGCGATGGACAGCTACCGCTCGCGGGTCGACGACCTGGGGGCGCCGGGGGACATGAAGCGGGCGCAGGGGAACCTCGAGCTCGTCTACGAGCTGCGGGCCAACGCGATGGACGAAATCGCCGAAAAGATGCCGACCGCCCTCGGCGACCACGGCGCCGAGCGGGCGATGACCGCGATCGCCAAGCAGATGCAGAAGCTGCTCGCCTCCGACATCGTCTACGAACAGGTGGTGCGGCCGGAAGTCGACGGCGTCCTCGCCGACAACGGGGTCTCCGGCGACGATTTGCCCGATAGCACCGTCCTGCCAGACGAAAAATGGCTCGAAGAAAGCACCGTCGGCGACGCGCTCGGGGCGATCAGCGGCAACAGCGGCGCGACGACCTCGGGCGTGCACGGCACCGAACTGGCCGGCGTGATCGTCAACGGCAGCGAACTGGCCGAAGGGGCCCCCGCCACGGTCAGCGGCGAAGAAGGCGTGGAACTGGAAGTGCAGGTCACGAACCAGGGCGAATCGACGGAGAGCGGGGTCACCGTCGCGGTCACCGTCGAAGGCAACACGATCAAGGGAGAAATCGCCGAACTCCCGGTCGGCGAAACCGGGACTGCGACGATCCCGCTGACGCCGACGCCGAGCGGCGAAGTCACGCTCGAAGTCGAAGTCGAACCGGTCCCGGGCGAGACGGTGACCGAAAACAACGAAGGCGCCTTCACGCTGATCGTCGAATAGGGGGTGGGTGTGGGGCCGGGGGGAGCCCCTCGACACGCTCTGGTTTGATTGCCCAGATGCGGATTGCCTATTTGGGACCGGCGGGGACGTTCACCGAGGACGCGCTTGGTGAAGCTATGGGGGATGGCGGCTTTGAGCCGTTGCGGACGCCGACTATTCCCGATGCGATCCTGGCGGTTGAGCGGGGTGAGGCCGATCGGGCGCTGGTGCCGATCGAGAACTCGCTCGAGGGATCGGTGCGAGCGACGCTCGACACGCTCGCCTTCGACGTCCGCGGCGTCACGATCGTCGGTGAGCACGACTATCGGGTCAGGGTCCACCTGATCGCCCGCGAGGGGGTCGAGGTCGATAGCGTCGAGGCGGTCCTCTCGCATCCGCAGCCCCTAGCCCAGTGCGCGCGGTTCCTGAGCCAGCGGTTGCCGGAGGTCGAACGGCGCAGCGTCAGCAGCACCGCGGCGGCGGTGCGGATGGTGAGCGAGTCGGCGCGGCCGTGGGCGGCGCTGGGGGCGCGCGCGGCGGCTGCGCTCTACGGCTGCGAGCTGCTGGTCGAAGGGGTCGAGGACCAGGAGGACAACGTCACCCGCTTCGTCTGGATCGCCCCGCAGGGGACCGAGCATGGCGGCGGCGGCGAGCGCTCCTGGAAGACCTCGCTGGTCTTCTCCGAGCTCGGCGCCGATCATCCCGGCGCTCTCGTCGACGCGCTGGGCGAGTTCTCGAGCCGCGGGATCAACCTGACGCGGATCGAGTCGCGGCCGCTGCGGCAGGGGCTGGGACGCTACATGTTCTTCTGCGACCTCGAGGGGAAAGAGGGCGATGCCGCGGTCACCGAGGCGATCGCCGAGCTGCGGAAGAAGGCAGAATCGACGCGGATTCTCGGCTCCTATCCGGTCGGCTGATCGTGCTTTGACGGCGGCCCGCGCCCGCTTTCTCCGGCTCCTGTGGCACCTTCAACGAACCGGAGGCGCCGGGCGCCCTACAATTTCGTTCAACCAATGGCAAGGGTGCTTGTACTCAACGCGACGTATGAGCCGATCAACGTTTGCACGTTGAGACGAGCCGCTGTCCTGTTGCTGAAGGAAAAGGCCGAACTTCTGGAGCGCCGCAAGGGCGCCGCCCTCCATTCCGAGCACATGACGATGGAGCGGCCCGACGTGATTCGCCTCACCAACTACGTGCGGATCCCACGAGAGGCGCACCGCCGCAAGATCACCCGCCGCGCCGTCCTCGCCCGCGACTCTTGGACCTGCCAATACTGCGGCTCGACCAAAGCCGGCCTCACCGTCGACCACGTCATCCCCCGCTCCCGCGGCGGCAAGTCCGTCTGGGAGAACATCGTTGCCGCCTGCCCTCCCTGCAACCGCCGCAAGGGCAACCGCCTGCCCTACGAGATCCACATGCACCCGGCGACCACCCCCAAGCCCCCGGCGCCAACGGTCTTCATCCAGGTGGCCGGCCCCAAGATCCCCGCGGCCTGGCAGCAGTATTTGCCGCAGGCTGCCTAGTTACGAGCTCCCTCAGGGGAGAGCCCCCTCGTTCCCGGCTCTTGGTGGAGAGTGAACTCACAGCTGCGGTTGGGCGAAGAGACGACGCTTTGCCGTCCTGGCTGGATGCAAAGATCTAATAGATCTAATGAACGATCTTGCCAACCAGTCGTTGCGCTCGTACTCCAGGGGTTGGTCCTTCGAGACCGTCCTGGCAGATCCCCCTTGGCGTTTTCAAAATCGCACGGGAAAGATGGCTCCGGAGCACCGGCGCTTGTCCCGCTACGAGACGATGAACTTAGAGGACATAAAGGCTCTTCCTGTCTCGGAGGTCTGTGGTGATACCGCTCACATTTACCTGTGGGTTCCGAATGCGTTGCTCCAGGAGGGCCTTGAGGTGATGGACAGCTGGGGGTTCACCTATAAGACGAACCTGGTCTGGTTCAAGGTCAGAAAGGATGGAGGCCCCGATGGCCGCGGAGTCGGCTTCTACTTTCGCAACGTAACCGAGCTCGTTCTGTTTGGCGTCCGAGGTTCTAGACGCACCCTCGATCCAGGGCGAACGCAGGTCAATCTTTTTGCTGAGCGCAAGCGTGAGCACTCTCGCAAGCCGGAGGATCTCTACCGAATCATCGAGGACTGCTCACCTGGCCCCTATCTCGAGCTATTTGCTCGTCATGGCCGCGCGGGCTGGCACCAGTGGGGGGATGAGCTGCTCACTGAGCCGATACTTCCTGCTGATCCAGAGGCTCGCCAAGCATCGTAGTCAACGGCGGATACCGTAATGGCCCCGGCCTGTCCGAGTAAAGAGCCCCTCTCCCCGCTCATTCAGATGTTGGTAAATGGCTGATCTCACCGAAGGTGAGCGAACGGGCGAACGTCGGACTTCCTTCAGCGCCTCGGTAATCTCGCCGAGGCCCGCTCCTGCATCAGTCTTTGCCAGGTAGTCCCTGATGTCAGCGGCTATCGTGCCGGGTCTCGCCATAGGAAAAGTCTATGGTGATCCCATCCGTATGCCGGTAGCGCGTATCACCCGTCCCGGTAGAGCTTGCGGGTGATGCCGAAAACTACGACCGGGCAGCCCCCGCCGCTACCGCCTTCCAAGCGCGGTAGCAACTTGCTCATATGCGTCGTGCTTGGACCGTAGCTGGAGCCCTTTCCCAGCTCGTCGAAGATAGCCTGGAGTTCGTCGCAACGAGTGATGACGACCCCAACATCCAAGGTGCGAAGTTCGAACAGCAGGCGAAAGTTGTTGAGGTCCCTGTCGTAGAAGGGATCCTTGTTGTTCCACTCCACCTCAATGCCCACCCCATTTTTGAAGCAGTCGACTTTGTGGGTTGGCGACTCATGCTCGACTCCATCTACCACGATGGAGGTATGGAACCGCTTCTCCTCCCATCCTCGCTGGTAGAAGGGGGCGTCGAGACGACGAGATATTTTCGATCTGCCTCCACCACCCTCGAGAATCTCGGATCTATGCAGTTCGAATTCCCTCAGGACGGCGAGGAGATCGTCCCACTCACCCGGATGCGCCTCTTTGAGGACCGCGCTAGCGTTTCGCCACTCATGAACCTCGTAAAGAGACATGATGTCTGCGGGAATCAGGTGAGTGGTCGACACGGCGGTTCAGCCTACAGCGGAGACTCCATCCTCGACTAACCCTCAGTGCCGTCGGAGGAAGCCTCGACCAGCGGCTCCTGCCCGTCAGTCTCCGCAGCCCCGGCGCCGTTGGAATCCTCGGACTCGACGACCAGCGCGACGGCGCTGACGCGGTCGTCGTCCTTGATGTTCATCACCTTGACGCCCTGGGTGGAGCGACCCATCTGAGAGATGCCGCTGACCGAGGTGCGCTGGACCATGCCGTTCTGGGAGATGAAGAGGAGGTCCTGGTGTTCGCCGACGATCAGGGCCCCGGTGAGGCCGCCCTTCTTCTCGGTCAGCTTGATCGTCAGGACGCCTTTGGTGCCGCGCCCCTTGACCGGGTATTCCGAGACCGGCGTGCGCTTGCCGTAGCCGTTCTCGGTGACGACGAAGAGTTCGGTGTCGTTGCGGGCGACGTCCATCGCCAGCACCCGGTTGTCCTTGCCGGCGACGTTCATGCCTTTGACGCCGCTGGCGGGGCGGCCCATCGTCCTCACTTTCTCCTCGGAGAAACGGCAGGCGTGGCCGGAGTGGGAGACCATCAGGATGTCGTCTTCGCCTGAGGTGAGCCGCACCTGGACCAGCTCGTCGTCGTCGCGGATTTTGATCGCGATGATCCCGTCGGCTCGGATCGGCGTGTTGTAAGCGAGGAACTCGGTTTTCTTGATCAGGCCGTTGGCGGTGGCGAAAGCGAGGTACTTGTTCTCCTTGAAGTCCCGGGTCGGGATCACCGCCATCACCCGCTCGCCTTCGCGCAGCGGCAGCAGGTTGTTGAGCGAGCTGCCTTTGGCGTTGCGCTGGCCCTCCGGCAGCTCGTAGACCTTGAGCCGGTAGACCTTGCCGCGGTTGGTGAAGAAGAGCAGGAAGTCGTGGGTCGAGCTGATGTGGAGGTGGGCGATGTAGTCGTCCTCTTTGAGGTTCATCCCCATCACCCCGACGCCCCCCCGGCGCTGCTGGCGGTAGGTCGCCAGCGGCAGGCGCTTGACGTAGCCCGAAGCAGTGAGCGAGATCACCATCTGCTGGTCGGCGATCATGTCCTCGATTCCGACGTCGCCCTCGAAATGGGCCAGTTCGGTGCGGCGGTCGTCGCCGTAGGCCTCGACGATTTCGGCCAGCTCGTCCTTGACCAGCCCCATCACCTTGGCTTCGTCCCCGAGGATCGCCCGCAGCTCGCCGATCCGCTCCATCAGATCGGCGTGCTCGGCGCGGACTTTGTCTGCCTCGAGGGCGGTCAAGCGCTGCAGGCGCATGTCAAGGATCGCCTGCGCCTGCTCGCGTGAGAGCTCGAATTTCTCGATCAGCCCCTCGCGGGCGGCGTCGGGGTCATCGGAGCCACGGATCAACGCGATCACCGCGTCGAGGTTGTCGAGCGCGACCAGCAGCCCCTCGAGGATGTGGGCCCGGGCCTCGGCGCGGCGCAATTCGAACTGGGTGCGGCGGGTGACGACCTCGCGCTGGTGGTCGACGTAATGCTCGATCAGCTCCAGCAGGCTCAGGGTCCGCGGCACGCCGTCGACCAGCGCCACCATGTTGGCGCCGAAGGTCGCCTGCATCGACGTTTTCTTGTAGAGGTTGTTGAGGACGACCTTGGCCGGCGGCCCGCCGCGTTTGAGCTCGATCACGAGCCGCATCCCAGAGCGTTCGTCGCTCTCGTCGCGGAGGTCGGAGATGCCCTCGAGTTTCTTGTCGCGGGCGAGCTCGGCGATCTTCGTGATCAGGCCGCCTTCGCCGCCCTTCTTGACCATGAACGGCAGCTCGGTGACGACGATCGCCTCCTTGCCCCCCTTCAGCGGCTCGACGTGGGCGCGGGCGCGGACCTTGATGCTGCCGCGGCCGGAGGCGTAGGCGTCGCGGATGCCCTCGCGGCTCATCAGCCCGCCGCCCGGGAAGTCCGGGCCTTTGATGTGCTCCATCAAGCCGGCGAGGTCGATCGCCGGGGTGTCGATGTAGGCGGAGACGGCTCCGGCGACCTCACGCAGGTTGTGCGGCGGGATGTTGGTCGCCATCCCGACCGCGATCCCGGAGGTGCCGTTGACCAGCAGGTTGGGGAACCGGGCCGGCAGGACCTGCGGCTCCTGGGTGGATTCGTCGTAGTTGGGGCCGAAGTCGACCGTGTCGGCGTCGATGTCGCGCAGCAGCTCGGTGGCGAGGCGGCCGAGCCGAGCCTCCGTGTACCGCATCGCGGCGGCGGGATCGTCGTCGATCGAGCCGAAGTTGCCCTGACCGTCGACGAGCAGGTAGCGCAGGGAGAAGTCCTGCGCCATCCGGACCAGGGTGTCGTAGATCGCCGAGTCGCCGTGCGGGTGGTATTTGCCCATCACCTCGCCGACGATGAAGGCGCACTTGCGATACGGCCGGGTCGGCTGCAGGCCGATGTCGTGCATCGCGTAGAGCACCCGCCTGTGCACCGGCTTGAGGCCGTCGCGCACGTCCGGCAGCGCCCGCCCGACGATCACGCTCATCGCGTAATCGAGGTACGAAGAGCGCATCTCCTGCTCGAGACCGCGGTCCTCGATGTTGCCCGTCAACGCATCGAGAGCCATCAGCTCCCCTCCTTCTTCAAGCAGGTGTTCCTAGACATCGAGGAATTTCACCTCTTTCGCATGGGCCTCGATGAACTCTCGCCGTGGGGCGACCTGATCCCCCATCAGCATCGAGAAAATCGTGTCGGCGGCGGTCGCGTCTTCGAGCGTGACCCGGGCCAGGGTCCGCGAGGCTGGGTCCATGGTCGTCTCGCGCAGCTGCTTGGCGTTCATCTCGCCCAATCCCTTGAACCTGGTCAGCTGGACCCCCTGGCGAGCCAGCTCCAGAACCGCTCCGCGCAGCGCCTCGAACGAGAGCGCGACATTGCGTCGCTCCCCGCGCTTGATTTCGAACGGCGGTCGGCCGACCTGCTTCAGCAGGGCCGCGTGGACCTCGGCGAACTTGCGGTAATCGTGGTGCGCGAACAGCGTCGCCGGCAGTCGATGGGTTCGAGCGAGACCGCTCTTGCGCTCGATCGCCTTCACCGTGACTTGGTCCTCCCCGCTGTCCAGCACCTCGGTGTCGAACGGCTCGTTCTCATCACCACCGCGTTGGAGCACATCGCGGGCGGCGGCCACGCTCGCCACCTGCTCGTCGAGCAGGCTCGACTCCTCGAGAAAGCGCACCACCTCGTGGCCGAAGTCGGCCTGCAGCGAGGAGCCCCAGCCCTCGTACTCTTTCGAGCGTCGGATGTAGGCCTGCCAGCGGCTCGGCGTCAGCTTGCGGCTCTCGCCACTCGCGTCGGTCAGCTCGAACTGCTCCAGCTTGTCCCGCAGGAGCAGCTCTTCGAGTTCGGACTCGCGCTCGAGGTAAGTCTCCTGATTGCCCTGTTTCACGCGGTACAGGGGCGGCTTTGCGATGTACACGTAACCCTGGTTGATCAACTCCGGCATCTGCCGGTAGAGGAAGGTGAGAACGAGAGTGCGGATGTGAGCGCCGTCGACGTCGGCGTCGGTCGCCATCACGATCTTGTGGTACCTGGCGTCCTCGATGTTGAACTCGTCATGGACGCCGGTCCCGATCGCCGTGATCAGCGCCTGGATCTCGTTGTTGGCGAGCACCTTGTCGATGCGGCTCTTCTCGACGTTGATGATCTTGCCGCGCAGCGGCAGCACCGCCTGCGTGTTCCGGTCGCGCGCCTGCTTGGCGGAGCCGCCGGCGGAGTCTCCCTCGACCACGAAGATCTCGGCCAGGCTCGGATCCTTGACCGAGCAGTCGGCGAGCTTGCCCGGCAGAGTCGAGTTCTCGAGCGCCGACTTGCGGGTGAGGTCGCGGGCTTTGCGCGCCGCCGAGCGGGCCCGGGCGGCGTCGATCGCCTTCATGATCACGCGCCGGGCGTCGGCTGGGTTCTCCTCGAGGTACTCGCCCAGCTTGCGGTTGACGATCTCCTCGACCAAGCCGCGGATCGGCGGGTTGCCGAGTTTGGTCTTGGTCTGGCCCTCGAACTGCGGATCGTGGAGCTTGACCGAGATCACGGCGGTCAATCCCTCGCGCACGTCCTCGCCGGCGAGGTTGTCGTCTTTTTTCTCTTTCAGGAGCCCTTTGTTGCGCGCGTAGGAGTTGAGGGTCCGGGTCAAGGCGGCGCGGAAGCCGGAGAGATGGGAGCCACCCTCATGGGTGTTGATGTTGTTGGCGAAGCTGAAGATCGACTCCTGGTAGGAGCTGTTCCACTGCATGGCGATCTCGACCTGACCCTCCTCTTTGCCGCCCTCAAAGTAGATGACCTTTTTGTGGACCTCGTCCTTGTTGCCGTTGAGGTGGCGGACGAAGTCCTCGATGCCGCCGTCGTACTTGAAGGTGACGCTGTTGGTCTCGCCCCGCTCATCGACCAGGTCGATCTTCAAGCCGCGGGTGAGGAAGGCGGTCTCGCGCAGGCGCTCGACCAGGACGTCGAAGTCGAACCCGATCTCTTCGAAGATTTCGAGATCGGGCAGGAAGGTGATCTTCGTCCCGTGGGCGTCGGTCTTCGCGCCCTTGGTGAGGTCCCCTTGGGGCTTGCCGCGCTCGTAATCCTGGGACCAGACGTAGCCGTCGCGGCTGATCTCCAAGTGCAACCGCTCCGAAAGGGCGTTGACGACGGAGACACCGACGCCGTGCAGACCGCCGGAGACCTTGTAGCCGCCACCGTCCCCGAACTTGCCGCCGGCGTGGAGGACCGTGAGGACGACCTCTGCCGCCGGGCGCCCCTCTTTCGCCATCGTCTCCACCGGGATGCCGCGCCCATTGTCCTCCACCGTGCAGCTGTTGTCCGGGTGGAGCACGACGCGAACGCTGTCGCAGTGCCCGGCCAAGGCCTCGTCGACCGAGTTGTCAACCACCTCGTAGACGAGGTGGTGCAGGCCGCGGGGCCCGGTCGAGCCGATGTACATGCCGGGGCGTTTGCGAACTGCCTCCAGGCCCTCGAGGACGGTGATGTCCTTAGCCCCGTAGGAGTCGCCGCTGGCTTTTTTGTCAGGCAATGAGTCCCTTCCGGTTGACACGAAAAACCCCGACTCCAGGAGCTGGCTCCCTGTGGGCCGGGGCGCGATGCGAGTTGCCATAAGAATACCAGTTCGATGCCCTGGACAAGCGGGCGCCAAGGCGAAACTTCCCTGCAAATCTCGGAAAAACAGCGACTAGAACCGGCTGGAGTTGACGCGAAAGCGGAGAGCTTGCGGAGCCTGCTCTCCGATCTCCTCGCGCAGGCGCTTCAAAAAGGTCTCCTGCATTAGGTCGAGCTCTTGGGCCGAGACCGCGTCCGCGCACTCCACCGTCACGGTTCCCGCCCGTTCGGAGACCGGTACCGCAACGGACGCGAGGTACTCCCCGACTGCTTTGGCCCACGCCGCCTGGACTGCCGCCAGCGGGGTTTTCGGCGCGACCCGCTGCAGCGCCGCCTGGAAGGCGCTTGCCGCCGGCCGCGGCGCCCGCCGCCTGCTCATGCCGCGGCGCTTTCTGTCTGCGGCGGCGGCATCCTCACGACGGACTCCCGCGCGCCGGCGGGCACCGATTCTTCGTCTGCCGCCGTGATCAGCACCTGACCGCCGTCGCCGAGACGGCCGACCAGCCGCTCGCGCCGTCCGGGGTCAAGCTCGCTCATCACGTCGTCGAGGAGCAGCAAGGGCGTCACCCGCCGGGCCTCCAGCAGCGCCTGCCGCTCGGCGAAGAGGAGGGCGAGGAGGGCCGCGCGCTGTTGGCCCTGGGACCCGTATTTGCGCAGCGACCTGCCGGCCACCGAAAGCTTCAGCTCGTCCAGGTGCGGCCCCCAGGAGCTGCGGCCCAGGCGGATGTCCTGGTCGCGGCGCTCCTCGAGCCCGGCTCGGATCTCCTCCTCCGAGCCCTGCGCCCGCGGCGCATATTCCAGCGCGGCCCCCTCGAGCCCGAGCTCTGCGGCTGCTGCCGCGAAGGGACCGGCGAGCTCGGTGACGGCCTCTGACCGCGCTTCGATCAGCGGCGCCGCCGCGGCCGCCGTCCCCGCATCCCAGATCCTCAGATCCTCCGGGGCGCCGTGGCCGGCGGCGAGTCGCGAGAGCAGGGCGTTGCGTTGCGCGACCGCCTGGCCGTAGCGCTTACGCAACTCCCCCCGCGCCGGCCAGCGAGCGGCGGCGAAACCGTCGAGGTGGGCGCGCCGCTCCGCCGGCGGCCCCTTCACGAGGGTGAGCCGGTCCGGGGCGAACACCGCCACCGGCGGCCGGCTGCGCGCCAGCGTCGCTGGATCGGCGGGGTTGCCGTCGAGCAGGTGGCGCCGGCCTTCGGTGCGGCTGATCGCCGCCATCAGCGTCTGCTCGATCCCATCCTCGCTGCGGACCGTCGCCTCGGCCCGGGCGAGGCTGCCGCCGAAGGGGATCAGGTCGCGCCGGTCGGTGGTTCGAAATGAGCGGCCGGTGAGGGCGAAATAGAGCGCCTCGATCAGGTTGGTCTTGCCGGCGCCGTTGGGGCCGATGACGCTGACGATTCCGGGGACCAGCTCGACGCGCACCCGCTCGAGGCTGCGCAAGGGCTTTGCCTCAATCGCGGTGACGAGCACGGGCCGCTCACCTCGATCGCGAGAGCATCATCGCTCAGACGTTGAGGCGGATCGGCATCACCAGGTAGCGGAAGTCGTCTCCCTCCACCGGCTCCAGCAAGCCCGGCCGCAACGGCGAGATCAGCCGCACCAGCACCTCGTCGCCCTGGACGCTTTCGATCCCTTCGCGGAGGAACTCGGGGTTGAACCCGATCTCCAGCGCCTCTCCCTCGAAGGCAGCGGGCATGGTCTCCCGCGCATCGCCGACGTCGGGCGTTTCCGCCGCCACGGTGAGCTCACCCGACTCGAACGAGAGCCGCAGCGGCGCGTTGCGCTGAGCCAGCTGGCTGACGCGGCGGGTGACGTCGAGGAAGTCAGAGCGCGGCAACCGCACATCGTGCTCGTAGGACTCCGGCAGGAGTTGTCGAAAGTTGGGGAACTGCCCGTCGATCAGCCTCGTCGAGAGGAGGATCGACCCTGCCACGAAAACGGCCTGATTCGGGAGCAGGGAAATCGCTGCTTCGCCGGCGCCCTCGGAGGAGAGGACCCGGCTCAGCTCCCGCAACGCCCGCGCCGGGATGTTCGCCTCCAGCTCGCCGCCGAGATCCGACTCGAGCTCCGTTCGCTTCACCGCGAGCCGGTAGGAGTCGGTGGCGACCATCGTCATCTCTCTGCCGCTGGCGGTGACGAAGACACCGGTGAGCACGGGCCGCATGTCGTCGCGCGAAGCCGCTCTGGCGACGAGCTCGATGCTCTCTTCCAGAGCCGCCGCCGGGATCTTCAGCGAACCCTCCTCCTGCGGCTGCGGGAGCTTGGGGAAGTCCTCGACCGCGAGCACCCGCAGGTGAAAGCTGGAGCCGCCGCTGCGGATCTCGACGTCGCGCTCGGCCTCGCGCGATTCGATTTCCACCGTCGGATCGGCGAGCGAGCGGGCAACCTCGGCGAAGAGGCGGCCGGGGAGGAGGATCGCGCCGCCGTCCTCGACCTCGGCCTCGAGCGTCGTCTCCAGCCCGAGGTCCAGATCGGTGGCGGCCAGGGTCACGCGGCCATCGGAGGCGTTGAGAAGGACACCGGAGAGCGCCTGGGTGGCGGCGCGGGTGGAAACCGCCCGGGAGACGACCGAGAGTTTCGAGACGAGATCTTCGCGTTTAGTCGTGAGCTTCAAGTGATGTGCCTCTTGGTGTTTGCCTTCTTGAGTTGAGTTAGGGCCTGTGGAGAAGTTTGGCTTTGCGGGCGATCCGGCGGCAGGCTGCGGATTCCAGGGTGTGGAGAGCGCTGTGGAGGGTTGGGGATTCTTACAGCGTGGGCGGCTGTCAGCGCTCGCCGCCGACCGGGTTGTGGATAGCTCCCCGTAACTCCCGGATCTTCTCGGCGAGCTCGGGGTCCTCGTCGAGGCCCGCTTCGACGCGGCGCAGCGAGTTGAGCACGGTCGTGTGGTCTCGGCCACCGTAGAGGCGGCCGATCTGCGGCAGCGAGAGGTCGGTGAGGTCACGGGTGAGGAAGATCGCCACCTGGCGCGCGCGCAGGGGGGTGGCGGCGCGGCTGGAGCCGACGAGCTCGGCGCGGGAGACGCCGAAGCGTTCAGCCACCCGTTGCTGGATCTCCTCTACCGAGGTGGGCTGCTGGGCGCGAACCCCTGGGATCACTTCCGCGATCAGCTCCGAGCTGAGCGGCCGGGCCATCAGGGAGGCGTGGGCGAGGACGCGGGTGAGGGCGCCGTGCAGCTGCCGGACGTTGGCGTCGATGCGGTTCGCGAGCTCGGCCAGGGCGCCGTCGTCGGCGATCTCGACGCCCGCCTCCTCCACCAGCCGCCGCAGGACGGTCAGGCGGGTGGCGAGGTTGGGCAGCTCGACCGGGACCGTCAGCCCCCACTCGAAGCGATCGCGCAGGCGGGAAGCCAGGGTGGAGAGCTCGCTGGGGATGCGGTCGGCGGAGAGGACGAGCTGGCTGCCGGACTCGTAGAGCGCGTTGAAGGTGTGGAAGAACTCCTCCTCGGTCGCCGGCTTGCCTTGGAGAAACTGGACGTCATCGATGAGGAGGACGTCGATGTCCCGGTAGCGGGCCTTGAAGCCGTCGCTGCCAGAGGACTTCAGCGCCGCCACGAACTCGTTGGTGAACGACTCGGCGGTCGTGTAGCGGACGCTCAGAGCCGGGGCGTTGTCCCGCAGGTAGTTGGCGATCGCCGCGAGGAGGTGGGTCTTGCCCAGCCCCGGCGGCCCGTGCAGGAAGAGTGGGTTGTAGGCCTCCGACGGGGCCTCGGCGACGGCCAGGGCGGCGCCGTGGGCGAGGCGGTTGCCGGGCCCGATGACGAACCGCTCGAAGGTGTAATGGGGGTTCAGCTCCGGGTGCGGCTCGAGGCTGGAGCCGCCACCTTGCGGCGCGGCGAAGTTGATCTGGCGCAGCGGCGAATCGACCTCGCTCAGGGCTTCGGCGATCAGGGCGCTGTAGCGGCGCTCAGCCCAGGCTCTGATGCCTTCCGGAGCCGTCAGATAGAGCGTCTCCCCATCGACCCCGGCTGCCTCCAGCGGCTCAAGCCAAAGACGATAGGTCGACTCCGGAACCGAGGCTTTCAGGCGCTCCTGAGTCGCCTGCCAGAGGGCTTCGAGCTCGTTTCTGGGAGAGTCATCGGGCACCGGCCGGCGACCATAGCGTTGTGCCTGGCAAGGCAGCCAGGGCGCCTCGCAAATCCCGCGGAAAAGATTTTCGGCGCCCTCCGTATACTCCGCCGCGATGAAGCGCACCTATCAGCCAAAGAAGCGGAAGCGGGCGAAGACCCACGGCTTTCGTGCCCGTATGAGCACCCGCGGCGGCCGCGCCGTCCTCAAGCGTCGCCGGCGCAAAGGTCGCAAGCGCCTCACCCCCTGATCGAGATGCCGCACGCGGCCCCGCGGCCGGGCATCTGATGGCGCCGAAGCGACGGCGCCTTTCGCGCAGCGGCGAGTTCGACCGCGTCTACCGCGACGGGTCATCGCATGCGACGCGGTACCTGGTGCTCTACACCTTTCCCCGCAAAGACGAGGAGCGGGAGGACATCCGGCTGGGGATCTCGGCTAGCCGCAAGGTGGGCGGCGCCGTCGATCGCAACAAGGTGAAGCGGGTGCTCCGCGAGGCTTTCTGGGAGCTTTCCGATCATCTCCCCCCGCGGCACGACTTCGTGATCGTCGCCCGCGCCGAGATCAACGACCTGATCGAGAAGAGCGGGATGAACGGTGTCAAGGAGAACCTTGAAGAGGCGCTGGCGAAGGTCCGTTCCACGTGAAACGCGGGTCATACGAAAAGGGGGGCCGTTCCACGTGAAACGCGTGCTTCTGAGCCCGATCCGTGCCTATCAGCGCTGGATCTCACCCGCTTTCCCTCGCCGCTGTCGCTATGAGCCGACCTGCTCCGCCTATGCGGTCGAAGCGGTCGAACGGTTCGGCGTCATCCGCGGATTGCTCCTCGCCGCCTGGCGGATTCTGCGCTGCAACCCCTTCAGTCACGGCGGCTTCGACCCCATCCCCGATAGATTCACGCTCCGCACCGGCCCAGTCCACCCGGCCGAGTACCACCGCACCCACCCGTGATCCTCCCCGCCGCCAACATCCTGCAGCCGCTGATCGACTTCGCGAACTCGGTCCTGCAGTTCTTCCATGACAACGTCGGCCTCAGCTGGGGGATGTCGATCATCGCTCTCACCGTCGTCACCAGGGCGGTGCTGATCCCCCTCACCTACAAACAGCTGAAGGGGATGCGGGCCATGCAGGCGCTGCAGCCGCAGATCAAAGAGCTCCAGGAGAAATACAAAAACGACAAACAGCGCATGCAGCAGGAAATGATGCGCATCTACAAAGAGAACAAAGTCAACCCCTTTGCCTCTTGCATCCCGCTCGTGGCCCAGCTCCCGGTCTTCTTCACCCTCTTCCACGTCCTCCGCAACGAGCTTCCGGACGACATCGGCTGCAAAGCGGGGGAATGCGCCAGCAAGGCAGGTTTCCTCTTCATCGAAGACCTCACCGCCTCGGCGCACGGGGGCGAACTGGCGGCGCTGCTGATCCTCTACATCGGCACCCAGCTGATCTCCGGCATGGTGATGGCGATGTCAGCTGACAAAAGCCAGCGGACGATGATGTTCATCCTGCCCCTGGTCTTCGTTCCCTTCATCCTCAACTTCCCGGCCGGGCTGATCCTCTACTGGATCACCACGAATATCTGGACGATCGGCCAGCAGTACGTGATCCGCAAGGTCGTGCCCGTTCCTGTGCTTGCCACCCCGGAGGGAGCCGCCGCTGTCCAAGCAGCGAAACCGCCACCTCCGCCGCCGAAAAAAAAGAAGAAGCGGCGCTAGCCAGGCGCCCGCGCCTCAGCCGCGAGGGCGCTTCTTCGCCATCCCTGGCCGCCGGGGCAGGTTGCTCGGAGTCGGGCCGACCTTGCGGATCAGATGAAGGTGCCGATGCTCGCTGCCGGCGCGGTTGCCGACGTCGAGGATCCGCTCCGGCTCCATCGCCAAGGCCTCCGAGGCGCTGGCGAGCTGCCGCTCCTCGTCGGGATCGCGCTTGCCCTTCCAGGCGACGAGGACGCCATTTGGCTCCAGGAGCGGGGAAGCCAGCTCCGCAAGGGTGGAAAGCCGACCCACCGCGCGAGCGGTGACCGCATCGTAGGCCTCCCGCCCTCCCGCGGCCACCCACTCCTCGGAGCGCAGGTTTCGCACCGTCGCGTTGGCGATCCGCGCCGCGTCAGCCGCTCGGCGCATGAACTCGCACTTGCGACCCACCGACTCAAGGAGGTCTACCTGTGCCCTCGGGAGCGCCACCGCGAGCACCAGCCCCGGGAATCCGGCTCCGGCGCCGATGTCGGCGATTCGGCCCGCTTTCCGCAGATCCGGCACCTCGAGTCCGGCGAGGCTGTCGACGACGTGCACCTGCCAAGCCCTCTGGTCGACTACCGAGCTGACCGAGGCTCGCTCCTCCGCGAGCAGGCCGAGGACTATCTGCAGCCGCTCCCGCGCCTCCTCGCCCAGCACCGCCGCGGGCTCGCGGCTCACTCCGGCAGGAGCGGCGCGACGATCACGCAGCGACGGGGCTCGTCCCCCTCGCTGTAGGTCTCCACCCCGGAGCGGTCTTTCAACCGTTCGTGGACGACCCGGCGTTCCTGCGCGCTCATCGGATCCATCTCGATGACGCTGTTGTTGCTCAGCGCCTGCTCGGCAGCGCGATCAGCGCGGCTCTCGAGCGTCTCCCGGCGCCGCTCCCGGTAGCCCGCGGCGTCAACCACCACCCGCTTGCGCTCGCGCAGGCCGCGGAAGGCCGCCTGGTAGCAGAGCAACTGCAGGGCGTCGATCGTCTGGCCGCGTTTGCCGATTAGAAGGCCGTAGTCGTCCTCCCCCTCGACCGTCAGCAGGATCCGGTCGTCGTCCTCCTCGACCACGACCTCGCCGTCGAGGTCAAGCTCGTCGAGGACTCCCTCGACGAGCTCTTGGGCGCGCTCGGCGGGGTCGTCGGGCCAGTCGAAGCTCTCGGACACGGGCGGGAGGCTATCCGACCGCCTGAAAACGCGCCGGGAATGCACCATCTAGGCTGAGCTCGATGGGCAAGGTCTATGCCGTCGCAAACCAGAAGGGTGGGGTCGGAAAGACGACCACCGCCGTCAACCTTGCCTCTTGCGCGGCCGCGGAGGGGCATCAGACGCTGTTAGTGGACCTCGACCCGCAGTGCAATGCCACCGTCGCGCTTGGCGGCGGCCGTGACCTGCACCCCTCTTCCTACGACTGCCTCACCGGCGACACCTCGGTCGCCGAGGCGGCAAGACCGGCGGGTCCCGACAACCTCTGGCTCGTCCCCGCCAGCCGCGACCTCGCCGGCGCCGCGGTGGAGTTGCCGCGGATCGAGGGATCGGAGACGCGCTTGCGGGAGCGGCTGGGGCCGGTCCGCGAGCGGTTCGCGGTGGCGCTGCTCGACTGCCCGCCCGCCCTCGGCCCGGTCAGCGTCAACGCCCTGACTGCCGCCGATCGGGTGATCGTGCCGGTGCAAGCGGAGTACCTGGCGCTCGAGGGGCTGGTCCAGTTCCTGGAAACCCTCGGCCTGATCAGGCGCGAGCTGAACCCTCAACTAGAGGTTTCGGGCCTGCTGATCACGATGCATGACGAGCGCACCCGCCTCGCTCAGGACGTCGAGTCGGAGCTGCGCGAGCACTTCGACGGGATGGTGTTCGAGACGGTGATCCCGCGCAGCGTCCGAGTCGCCGAGTCGCCGAGCTATGGTCTGCCCGTGACCGAGCATGCGCCCTCCTCCCACGGCGCCGTCGCCTACCGCGCCCTCTCGAAGGAGCTCGCGAGCCGTGGCTAGCAGCCGCCGCGGGATCGGCCGGGGGCTGGCCGCGATCCTCCCCGAAACGGAGGCGACGGATGCTGGCGAGCTGCGCGAGCTCCCGGTCTCCTTGATCAAGCCGAACCCTTCGCAGCCCCGGACCAAGTTCGACGAGGGAGCGCTGGCGGCGCTGGCGGCCTCGATCGAGGCGTCCGGGGTGGTGCAACCGTTGCTGGTTCGCCCCCTTCCCGACGGCAGCTACGAGCTGGTCGCCGGCGAGCGCCGCTGGCGAGCGGCGCAGCAGGCCGGGGTCGACAAGGTGCCGGCGGTGGTGCGGGATCAGGCCGAGGCGGAGCGGCTGCAGGCGGCCTTGATCGAGAACATGGTTCGCGAGGACCTCAATCCGGTCGAGGAGGCGAAAGCCTGCGCTGCCCTGGTCGAGGAGCTCGGGCTGACCAAAGAAGACCTGGCGAAACGTGTTGGCCGCAGCCGCCCCGCCGTCTCCAACTTGATCCGCCTGCTCGAGCTTCCCGACGAGGCGCTGGAGCTGCTCGAGTCGGGCGACCTCAGCGAGGGACACGGCAAGGCGCTCTTGGGCGTGGCGGGCAACGACGTCCGCCGACGCCTCGCCAGGGATGCCGCCCGCGGCGGCTGGTCGGTCCGCGAAACGGAGGAGAGGGTTCGGCTGGCTGGCCAGCCAAAAGCAAGGCCGCGGCGAGCGGCGACCGATCCCGACGCGGTTGCAGCCCTCCGGGACGTCGCCGACGCCCTGGAGGAGGCGATCGGGCACGAAGTCACGACGCGAGCGAAGGGGGAGGGAGTCGTCGCCGAGCTGCGCTTCGACGACGTGCGCGACGCTCACGCGCTGGCCCGCCGGCTGCGCAAGCGCTCGACCTGAACGCGGGCAGACTGTTCGCCGCACCGCCGCTATCATCGCCGTCCCCGGGCGATTAGCTCAGTTGGTTAGAGCGCGTCTCTGATAAGGACGAGGTCCCTGGTTCGAATCCAGGATCGCCCACTCGCCCTTCCCTCGATTTGGTGCCCTCCCAGGGCGGGTAGAGACCCGACTTATACTTCGCAGTCCAACCAGGCCCGGGAGCTTCTCTTGCAGCAGATGCAGATCTATGGCGTCAGCTTCGACATGGTCGGCAAGCAGCCGATCGTGCTGTTGAAGACCGTCGACGGCAACCGCTTCCTGCCGATCTGGATCGGGCATCCCGAGGCGGCGGCGATCCTGATGAAGCTGCAAGGAGCCTCGACGCCGCGGCCGATGACCCACGACCTGCTCTCCGACGTGCTCGACAACCTCGACGCGAAGTGCGAGCGGGTGGCGGTCACCGAGCTGCGCGACAACACCTTCTACGCCTCGATCACGGTCTCGATCAACGGCTCGGAAGTCGAGATCGACTCCCGTCCCTCCGACGCGCTCGCCCTGGCGGTCCGCGTCGCGGCGCCGATCTTCGCGGCCGAGGAGGTGATCGAGGAGTCGGCGATCGAGTTCGAGCATGAGGTCGAGGACACCGAGGAGGTCGTCGACAAATTCAAAGAGTTCCTCGACGAAGTAACGCCCGAGGATTTCGCCCAGGGCGATTCTTAGGGCTAAGAAACGCCCTGAGGCGTAAGGGCGAGATCCAGAATCCGCTCGACCAAGGCCTCGAAGGAGAAGCCGGCCACCTCGGCGGCCTGGGGGAGGAGGCTGGTGTCGGTTAGGCCGGGGATCGCGTTGGCCTCGAGCAGCCAGGGGCCCTCGTCGTCGAGGATCAGGTCGATGCGGGCGAAGCCGGAGCAGCCGAGGGCGCGGTATGTGCCGAGGGCGGCCTCGGTGACGGCGCGCTCTTCCTCGGCGCTCAGCTCGGCCGGGCAGACGAAGCGGGTGCGGCCGATCTCGTAGCGCGCCTCGAAGTCGTAGCGGTCGCCCTCGAGCAGGATCGCCTCGACCACCGGCAGCGGCTTGTCGCCGAGGATGCTGACGGCGAGCTCGCGCCCGTCGACGAACCGCTCGAGCAGGACGCGGTCGTCGTAGCTGAAGGCGGAGACCAGGGCTTGCGGGACCTCGCCGGGCGAGCGGGCGAACTTGACGCCGAGTGAGGAGCCGCCGCGGCTCGGCTTGACGACCAGCGGAAAGCCGAGCGTCTCCTCCAGCCGCCCCAGCGCGTCAGCCGCCCCGAACTCGCGGAAGGCGGTCTGGTTGAAGGCGAACCAGTCGGGGGTGGGGAGGCCGGCGTCCTCGATCGCGTCCTTGGCCTGGACCTTGTCCATGCAGCGGGCGCAGGCCGCGGCGCTGGGTCCGGTGAAGGGGATGCCGAGGATCTCCAGCAGCTCCTGCACGGTCCCGTCCTCACCGCCGACCCCGTGCATGGCGACGAAGGCGACCTCGGGCTGCTCGGCTACCAAGCGTTTGACCAAGTCGGGACCGACGTCGATCGGCAGAACCTCGTGCCCGAGCCGCTCCAGCGCGTCCTCGACCCGCGCCCCCGAGCGCAGTGAGACGCCGCGCTCTAGCGACCGCCCGCCTTTCAGGACCGCGACCTTCAACTCACGCTCCCTCCGCCTTGCGGAACGGGACCACGTTTGGCTGCGTCTCCTGCGGCGGCGCCGGCACCCGGTGCTCACCGGTCAGCGTCCCGTAGAGCTCGACTTGCTCGCCGATCACCTCGCCGATCCGCCGCACCCCCTCGCGGATCTCGTCGGCGGTGACGCCGGAGAAGTTGAGCCGCATCGAGTGGCGGCCGCGGCCGTCGACGTAGGCCGCTTGCCCGGGAACGAAGGCGACGTCAGCGCGCAGCGCCTTGGCCAACAGGTCGCTGGTGTCGATGTAGTCGGGCAGCGTCGCCCAGATGAAGAGCCCGCCCTCTGGCTCGGTCCACGTTGCCTCGGCCGGGAAGTTGTTGCGCAGCGCCTCCAGCATCACGTCGCGGCGCTCGCGGTAGATCTCGACCAGATCGCCGATGTAGCGCTGCCAGCGCCGTTCGGCGAAGTACTCGCGGACGAAGTACTGGGTCAGGGTCGAGGTGCAAAGGTCGGTCGCCTGCTTGCCGAGGGTGATCTTCTCCAGCACCGGCGGCGGCGCCACGGTCCAGCCGAGGCGGATGCCGGGCGAGAGGATCTTCGAGAAGGTGCCGATGTAGATGACGAAGTCGCCGCCGTCGAGCTGGTAGAGCGGCGGCAGCGGCTCGCCGCCGTAGCGCAGCAGCCCGTAGGGGTTGTCCTCGACGACGAGGATCTCGTTCGCCCGCGCCAGCTCGACCAGGCGCTGGCGACGCGCCAGAGACATGGTCACGCCGGCCGGGTTCTGGAAGCTCGGGACCGAGTAGATGAACTTCGGCCGCCGCCCTTCCGAGCGCAGCTCGCCCAGCAGCTGCTCGAGCACCTCGACGTCCATCCCGTCCTCGTCGCATTCGACCTGGACCACGTCGGCCTGGTAGCTGCAGAAGACCGGGACGGCCCCCGGGTAGGTCGGCGCCTCGCAGATGACGACGTCGCCGGGGTCGACCAGCGTCTTGGTGACGAGGTCGATCCCCTGCTGGCCGCCGGTGGTGACGATGATGTCGTCGGGGTCGGGCAGCATCCCCTCGGCGCCCATCACCTCGAGGATGCAGTCCTTGGTCTCCTCGAAGCCCTCGGTCGGCCCGTACTGCAGCGCCTCGGCCGCCGACTCCTGGGCGATCCGCGTCATCTGCGCGGCGAAGCTCTGCGGCGGGAAGGTAGAGGTGTCGGGCAGGCCGCCGGCGAGCGAGATCACTTCCGGCCGCGCGGTGATCGCCATCAGGTCGCGCATCGCCGAGGAGCGCATCACCGTGGTCCGCTCGGCGAACAGGCCGGCATAGCGCTCGAGGTCGCGGGTGCCGGCGTGGGAGCGCCTTCTGTGAGTCGGCTCGGGCACTTCTGCCATCGGGGAAGCATGGCGGATCGACGCGCGGCCGTCGCACTTGGTTAGGTTTCGGGCGTGGACCTTCTGGAAAACCTCGGCATCGGCATCGCCATCGGGATGCTCGCCGGCACCGCCGGCACCCACGGCTCCGCCCGGGGCCGGATGACGATCCTCGCCGCCGTGATCGGCCTCGCCGCCGGCTTCCTGATGGACGGGATCGTCGGGGCGCTGGTGACCGCGGTCGGCGCGGCGCTCGGTTGCATCGTGATCAGCGACCTCGTCTACGGCGCCAGCCGTCGCGAGGGCAGCGGGGGCGGGGCGCTCGCCTTCATCGTCGCCGTGGCGGCGCTGATCGTCGTCGCGATCGCGCTGCTGGAGCCGGTCGTCGTGATCGTCGTCGCGCTGGCGCTGATCTGGCTCGGGATCGCCCGCCACCGCCGCGCCCAGCGCAAACACGCCGGCCTCCGCGTCCTCCGTTAACAGCGCGCCCGCGAGCGCGCCCGGCGGCCGGGCATCATTCGAACCCATGCCAGCCGGCAAGAAGCTCGTCCTCACCTACGTCGACTCGCTGCGCACCGACATGCTCGAACGCGCGATCGCCGAGGGCCGGGCGCCGACCTTCGGCGCCCTGGTCGAGCGCGGGGTGCTGATCCCCGACTGCGTCTCCAGCTTTCCCTCGGTGACGCCGGTCGCCAGCGCCGAGATAGCCACCGGCGTGGGCTCCGACCGCCACTGGATCAGCGGCATGAACTGGTACCACCGGCTCGAGCGACGCTACGTCGAGTACGGCTCCTCGTTCGAGGCGAGCCGAGCCTTCGGGGTCTTCCGCGCCCTCTACGACCTCGTCTACAACATGAACCTCGGCCACCTCAGCCCCGAGGTCGAGACGATCTTCGAGAGCCTGGAAGACGCCGACAAACGCACCGCCTGCACGCCCTTCCTGATCTACCGTGGCCGCCGCCGCCACGAGGTCTCCCTCGACGGCCTGCTGCGCCGGGCGGTCGACGCGACGAAGCTGAAGTTCCACCACCACACCTGGGGGCCGACCGATCTCTTCTACGGGGACCTCTACGCCAGCCGCGAGGTGCCCTGCCGCTCGACCTCGATCCCCGGCAACCGCGACGGCTACGCCGCCTGCTGCGCCGCCGAGCTGATGAAGGAGGACCTCTACGACTTCATCCTCCTCTCGCTGCCCGACAACGACCATTACTCGCACGAGCACGGGCCGGAGGCGACGGTCGAGTCGATTTCCAAGGCCGACCGCGCCTTCGCGACTTACGCCGAGGAAGCCGGCGGGCTCGACGAGTTCCTCGGCGGCCACGCGGTGATCCTGCTCGCCGACCACTCGCAGACCGACGTCCACCGCGGCCTGCCGCTCGCGGAGCTGCTGAGCGCGGAGTGGTCTGTGCTGCAGCCCTCCGAGGAGCGGCCGGAGCGCTCCCAGCTGGCGGTCAGCCCGACCGGCCGCGCCGCCCACATCTACCTGCTGCCCGGCGAGGGCGAGCGGGCCGAGCCGGCCGCGGTGGCGGCGCGGCTCGGGATGATCGAGGGGGTCGACTTGGTCTGCCACCTGGAGGGCGCGGACGGAATGACGCTGGTGCGCGAGAGCCCGGGGCTGCCGCTCGGCGGCGAGTGGGCGGTGGTCGAGCGGGGGGAGCGCTCACTGCGGTTCCGGCCGGGAGGCGAGGTCGCCGACCTGCGCGGCGGCAGCTGGGAGGTGGAGGGGGACCTGGAGGCGCTGGAGGCGTCGGTCGAGGACGGGATCCTGCGCAGCGAGACCTACCCCGACCCCCTGGCCCGCCTGTGGTCGGCGCTCGCGGCGCCGCACGCCGGCGACTTCGTCGTCTCGCTCGCACCTGGTTTTGAGGCGGTCGACTGGGGCGGCGTCTCCCACGCCGGCGGCGGCAGCCACGGCGCCCTGCACGCCGGCGACTCGCTCGGCCCGCTGCTTTTCGTCGGCTGCGGTCCGGAGTCGGCGGACGAGCGTGAGCAGTGGTCGTTGCGCGATGTGGCGCCGGTTGTGCTCGAGCATTTCGGGGTGGCCGAAGACGGATGAGGGACCAGGGTTTCTGGCCGGCGGGTCCTGTCGCCGCAGGGGACCCACCATCTCCTGAACTACCAGGAGATGGTCCCCCCTACGGCGCCACCCGCCGGAGGGGCCGGCTGGTGCTCCTCCTTTTGCTCGTGACGATGGTGGTGGCCCCGGGCGCCGCTTCGGCTGATGGGGGAAAGATCGGTTCTTCGGAAGCGATCGCTATCGCGAACGAAGATCCGAAGGTCGTCGGGGAGAAGCGGGAGCACCCGAACCTTGGTCCTAGCGCGGCGATGAAGGAAGGGCACTGGGAGGTTGCTTACTTCGAAGATGGCGACGAGCTGGCGCTGGTTCTGGTTGACGCTCGCAGCGGCGAGGTGCTCGAGTCGTGGACCGGCTACCAGGTGGCTTGGAAGATGGCCCGCGGCTACTCCGGGGCCTTCGGGCACAAGCTGAACGCGCCCTACGTCTTCCTGCCACTCTGCGCGGTCTTCCTGCTGGGGCTCGTCGACTGGCGGCGGCTCCGGCGCGTCGCCAACCTCGACCTGCTGGCCCTGCTCGGCTTCGGCGTCTCCCATTACTTCTTCAACCGCGCCGACATCGGCGTCTCGGTTCCGCTCGTCTACCCGGCGCTCCTCTACCTGCTCGGCCGCAGCCTCTGGATCGGGCTGCGGGGGAGGGGGGAGGGGTTGCGGCCGGTCTGGCCGACGATGTGGCTGGTCATCGCGGCGCTGTTCCTGATGGGGTTGCGCGTCGGCCTCAACGTCGCCGACGCCGGCGTGGTCGACGTCGGCTACGCGGGGGTGGTCGGTGCCGATCGAATCGCCCAGGGCGAACCGATCTACGACAACTTCCCCGCCGACGTCTCCCAGGGCGACACCTACGGCCCGGTCAACTACCTCGCCTACGCCCCCTTCGAGCGGATCTGGCCCTGGTCCGGCCACTGGGACGACGTCCCCGCCGCCCACGCCGCCTCGGTCGTCTTCGACGTGGCGGTCTTCGCCCTCCTCCTGCTGGTGGGCATCCGCATCCGCCCCGGTCCCGAGGGCCAACGCCTGGCCGCCATCCTCGCCTTCGGCTGGGCCGCCTACCCATACAGCGCCTACGTCTTGGAGAGCAACTCCAACGACTCCCTGGTAGCCGCCCTCGTCTTGGCGGCCTTCCTCTTCGCAGCCAAGCCCCTGGCACGTGGCGCGCTGTTGGCCAGCGCGACCTGGGCCAAGTTCGCCCCCGCTGTGCTTGCGCCGATGTACTGGCGTTACCGGCCCACGGGAGGAAGGCGGTCGTTACTCCTGTTCCTCGTCGGGTTCGCGGCGGTGACGGTTGTCGTGATGGTGTGGCCCGCAATCGACCCGGGCTTGAAGACGTTCTACGACAGAACGATCGCCAGCCAAGCAGGCCGCTCCTCGCCCTTCAGCATCTGGGGGCAGACCTCCCTAGAACCACTCCGGATCAGCCTGCTGGCTCTCACCGGAATCGCATCCGTCGCGTTCGCCTTCATCCCGAAGCGCAAGAGCCTGACCCAGCTTGCCGCCCTCTCAGCCGCGCTGCTGCTACTCCTCCAGCTGACCCTCCACCACTGGTTCTATCTCTACATCGTCTGGTGGTTCCCGCTTCTGCTCATTGCGCTGGCAGCATTACCTGCTCGAACGAGTCGGCCAGACCCCGATCGTTCACCTCGACGAGAGCTCCCATCACCCAGACGTCTTCCTCGGCCGTTTCAAAACGCGTCGGCATCTGGGTGATCAGCGAGCGCAGGGCATTCTCGGGCTTGACCCCGAGGACGCTGGTCCGAGAGCCGGTCATGCCGACGTCGGAGATGAAGGCGGTGCCCCCAGGGAGGACGCGGCCGTCGGCGGTGGGGACGTGGGTGTGGGTGCCGAAGACGGCGGCGACGCGGCCGTCGAGGTGCCAGCCCATCGCCACCTTCTCGCTCGTCACTTCGGCGTGGAAGTCGACGATCACCGCGTCCTGCTCATGGTGGCTGAGGATCGAGTCGACGGTGTCGAAAGGCGAGCGGGCGACGCGGAGGCCGACGCCGCCGCTGAGGTTGACGACCCGCACCCGCAACCCCTCGACCTCGACCACGGTGTGGCCGCGGCCGGGATTCGCCTGGGGGTAGTTGGCCGGCCGGATCACCCGGTCGGTCTGGTCGAGGAAGTCGTAGGCCTCGCGGTGGCGGTAGACGTGGTTGCCGGTGGTGATGACGCCGGCGCCGGCGCCGAAGAGGTCGTTGGCGGTGCGCTCGGTGATGCCCATTCCGCCGGCCGAGTTCTCGCCGTTGACGATCACCAGGTCGGGCGCGTAGCGCTCGCGCAGCTGCGGCATCGTCTCCCGCAATCCCTGGCGGCCGGGGCTGCCGACCACGTCGCCGATGTGTAGAACCCGCATCCCGCGCAGACCCTATCTGCGAGATTGATCGAGGTGGTCGATCCAGCGCAGAGGGAAGCGATCCTGAAGCGGGCGCTGAGCTACCCGTACGCGACGCCGGAGCGCTCTTACCTCTACCGGGAAGGCGGCGCGATGGAGCTGCCGGAGGACTTCGACCGCTCCGGCCGCACCGCTCTGCTCGCCTACGGAGCGAACGCCGCGCCCGAGGCGCTGGCGCTGAAGCTCGCCGCGCTCCCCGGCGAGCCGATGCCGGTCGAGCGCTCTCGGCTTCACGGCTTTGACGTCGTCTATTCCGCCCACGTCTCCCCCTATGGGGCGGTGCCGGCGACGCTCCTGGAGAGCCCCGGCACCGTCGCCCCGGTCTTCGTCCTCTTCCCGACCGCGGAGCAGCACGCCCTGCTCACCGCCACGGAGCTGAACTACGACCTGGTCGAGATCGGCGAGATGGAGGCCTATCGCAGCAAGCACGGCTGCCTCGAGCTCGACGGCTCGCCGGTGGCGCTGGCGGCGATTCGCTCAGAGGGTCGCACCCTGCCGGAGCTGGACGAGCCAACGGTGCTCGAGCGCGTCCGCGGGCAACTGGCCCCCGAGCTGGAGCTGGAGGAGTTCATTCACGCCTGCATCGAGCGCGGCGGGATCAAGCCGCTTCCGAGATTGACCCCGCTAGAGCGGGGCGAAAGCCGGATTCGCTAAACCGCGGTGAAGCGGCGCAGTGCCAGGCGGGCGATTGCCGCGTAGGCGAAGGCGAGGATCGCCAGGTGGACCAGTGGCCCGCCGATCCCCGGGCCGGTCTCGTCGAGCGCGGCGGTGATCGCCTGCAGCGCCGGCTTGAAGGGGAACAGCGCGGTCGCGTAGCGGATCGCGTCGAAGACGGCGGGGCTGACCGCGCCGGAAGGAACGAGGGAGAGGAAGGCGATCGGCAGGGTGACCATGAAGGCGAGCAGCGAGACCGCCCGCACCTCTCGCGCCGCGGCGCCGAGCGCCGCCCCAGCCGCTCCCAGGGCCGCGCCGGAGAAGAGGATCGCGACCAGCCAGAGGCCGATCCGGCTCAGTTCGAGCGGGACGAAGAACTGCATCCCGAACAGCATCAGCAGGGTGACGACGAGGCCAACAGCGACCCCGAGCAGCATCTTCTCACCGAGCAGGCCGCCGCTCGAGACCAGGCCGCGGGTCAGCCGCGGGAAGGCGTTCTCCTCCCGCTCCAGGGCCAGCGAGCCGGCGACGAGGAGGACGACGACGAAGGCGAGGGTGAAGGTCGCGGCGACGGCGATCGCGAAGATTTCCAGCGGCGGGCTCTCGCCGCCGACCACGACCTTGTCGACCGCGATCGGCTGCGCGAGCCGGGCGATCAGCGGCTTGGCGACGTCGAGGTTGTCGCGCGCCTGGGCGGCGAAGTTGGTCACTTCCCGCAGCGGCGGCTGCAGCGACTTCGGCAGCGCCGGCGTCACCGCTTCGAGGATTTTCGCGCTCGTCCGCAGCCCGAGGATGTGGAAGCTGCCGCCGAGCGCCTTGAACTCGCCGCCGTTGACGATCAGGTCCAGGTAGCGGCCGCCTTCGGCGCCGATCCGCCGCGCCACCGCCAGGTTCGCCTGGGCCAGCAGGCTGGTGATCCGGTCGTCGACGAGTTCGGCCTTGACCGCGTTTTCCTCGTTGACGAGGACTTCGACTTCCGGCACGCCCGGCGTCAGGGTCGAGAGCGAGTTGATCTTGTTGACCAGGTCGGCGGGGAGGATCAGCGCGGCCAGCGCGTCCCCCGACCTCACCTTGTCCTCCGCCTCGGCGCGGTCGGCGACGAAGACGCATTCGACCCGGCCGCAGATCCGGCCTTTGACATTCGCCGCAGGAAGCTGGGCGCCACCGACCGTGATTCGCGTCCCCGTCGGCACTTCGTTGAGGAAGGCGACCCGCGGTTTTTCCGGTCCGCGCGAGATCGCGAAGCCGACCAGGACCGCGATCAGGATCGGATAGGCGACGAGCAGGACCGCCTGCAGGGGCGAGCGGCGGAGGATCTGCAGGTCCTTCAGCAGCAGCCAGCGGACGCCGCGCATCAGTGCCCCCGGTGGTGCAGGTAGGCGACGAAGGCGGTCTCGAAGTCGCGGTCTGCCGCCTCGGGGGCCTCGCGGCGCACCGCCGCGCGGAGCTCCTCGGGTGGCCCGTCGAAAAGCGCCTCGCCGTCGGCGAGGACGAGCAGGCGGCCGCCGTAGCGCTCGGCCTCCTGGATGTCGTGGGTGGAGAAGATCACCGTGGTGCCGCGGTCGGCGAGAGCGGAGACGAACTCCCAAAGGCGCGAGCGCTGCCGCGGGTCGAGGCCGACGCTGGGCTCGTCGAGCAGCAGCACCGCCGGCCGCGAGAGCAGCCCGATCGCGATGTTGATCCGCTGCTGGTTCCCCCCGGACAGCCGCGCCACGATCTCCCCCCGGCGCTCCCGCAGCCCGGTCAGCTCCAGCATCTCCTCAGCCGAACCCCGCGGGTCCTCGTGCCCCTCCAACCGCGCGAACAGCAACAGGTTCTCCTCCACCGTCAGCCGCCGATAAAGCGCCGCCTGCTGCGGAACCCAGCCGACCTCCCCGTTGGTGGAGCTGACCTCACCTTCATCGGGCCTGGAGATCCCCGCGAGGATCGAGAGCAAGGTCGTCTTCCCAGCCCCGTTAGGACCGATAACCGCCACGCGATCCCCGGCTGCCGCCTCGAAGCTGACCCCCCGCAGCGCTTCGCGGCTACCGAACCGCTTGACGACATTGTCCGCCCGCACCGCGGGAAAGCTACTGCCCCACGGCCCTTCCCTAGACTGAAACCAGATGTCTTTCCCCGCAACGCGCCTCCGTCGTCTCCGGCGCACCGACACCCTGCGCGGCCTGGTCCGCGAGACCGAGCTCTCCCCGGCGCACCTGATCCAACCGGCCTTCGTGATCGCCGGCGAGGACGTGCGCGAGGAGGTCCCCTCGATGCCCGGCATCGAGCGCTTCTCGATCTCGCACCTGGTCGAGGAGGCGGGGGAGATCGCCGAGGCCGGCATCGGCGCGCTGATGCTTTTCGGCATCCCCGCCGCCAAGGACGAGGCCGGCTCCGGCGCCTACGACGACGAGGGCGTCGTGCAGATGGCGGTGCGGGCGCTGAAGGAGGCCCATCCCGACCTGATCGTGATGACCGACGTCTGCCTCTGCGAGTACACCTCGCACGGCCACTGCGGCGTCATCCGCGACGGCGGGACCGAGGTCGACAACGACGTCACCGTCGAGCTGCTGGCGAAAACCGCGATCTCCCACGCGCTCGCCGGCGCTGACGCGGTCGCCCCGAGCGACATGATGGACGGCCGCATCGGCTCGATCCGCTTCCAGCTCGACGAGGAGGGCCACTCCGATGTGCCGATCATCGCCTACAGCGCCAAGTACGCCTCGGCGTTCTACGGGCCCTTCCGCGACGCCGCCGAGTCGACGCCCCAGCACGGCAACCGCCGCGGCTACCAGATGGACCCGGCCAACGCCGCCGAAGCGGTGCGCGAGGCCGAGCTCGATCTCGACGAGGGCGCCGACATGCTGATGGTGAAGCCGGCGCTCCCGTATCTCGACGTCGTGCGCCGGGTCAAAGAGGCGACGGGCGCCCCGGTCGCCGCCTACCACGTTTCCGGCGAGTACTCGATGCTGAAGGCGGCCGCGGCCAACGGCTGGATCGACGAGCGCGCCGCCGTGGTCGAGGCGCTGACCTCTATCCGCCGCGCCGGCGCCGATGCGATCGTCACCTACTACGCGAAGGAGGCCGCGGCATGGCTCCGGTGAAAGTGCCGCAGTCGAAGGCCCGCAGCCGCAAGGGCGGCGCGGCGATCCCGCTCGACGAGACCGACAAGCGGCTGATGAACCTCCTGCAGTCGAGCTTCCCGCTCGACCCCGAGCCATTCGCGCTCGTCGCCTCCGAGGCCGAGCTCGAGCTCGACGACGTCCTCGCCCGCACCCAGCGCCTGCTCGACGGCCGCATCATCCGCGAGATCACGCCGATCTTCGACACCCGCGCCCTCGGCTACGAGTCGATGCTGGTGGCGGCGAAAGTCGACAGCGAGCACCCGCAGCGGGCGGCGCAGATCGTCAACGCCCACCCCGGCGTCTCCCACAACTACCTGCGCACCCACGAGTTCAACCTCTGGTTCACGATCGCCACCCCGCCCGATTCGGAGCTCGGGCTGCAAGGGACGCTGGAAGCGCTGATGGAGGAGACCGGGGCGGAGTCGATGCGGGAACTGCCGACGCTGACGCTGTTCAAAATCAACATGAACCTGGAGATGCAGAAGGGAACCGATGCGCTCGCCGCGCCGGTCGAAGCGGCGCCGCCCCGCGAGTTGGAAGCGCAGCCCTACGACGAGGAAGACATCGCCCTGATCAAGGCGCTGCAGGGGCCGATGGAGGCGGTCGCCCGCCCCTACGACGCCGCCGCTTCCGAGCTAGGGATCTCGACCGAGGAGCTGCTCGACCGCCTGCGCGGGATGGTCGACCGCAAGATCCTGCGCCGCGTCGCGGCGATCCTCTTCCACCGCCGCGCCGGCTTCTCGGCGAACGGGATGGGCGTCTGGAAGGTGCCGGAGGAGGAAATCCTCGAGGTCGGGGGCCGGATGGCCTCCTTCCGCGGCATCTCCCACTGCTACCAGCGGCCGACGTATGAGGACTGGCCCTACAGCGTTTTCACGATGGCCCACGGCCGCTCGAAAGAGGAGTGCGACGCGGTCCTCGACGCGATCGCCGCGGAGTGTGGGATGGGGCCCGACGATCGCGCCACCCTCTACTCCTCGACCGAGTACAAGAAGATCCGCCTCCACTACTTCACCGAGGACTACGCCCGCTGGGAAGCGGAGCGCTCGTGAGTTAGCTGTTCTTTTTGGGCGTTCAGCAACCAAAAGGAACAGTCAACCGGCGATGACCGACCTATTCGAGCGCGCGCAGCGGGTCCTACCGGGAGGCGTGAACTCGCCGGTCCGGGCGATGCGGCAGATCGGCCGCGACCCGGTCTTCATCGATCGCGCCGAAGGCTGCTGGCTCTACGACGTCGAGGGCAACCGCTACGTCGACTGGATCAGCTCCTGGGGGCCGATGATCCTCGGGCACGCCGAGCCGGCGGTCACCGCCGCGGTGATCGAAGCGGCGAAGCGGGGGACGAGCTTCGGCGCCGCGACCCTGCAGGAGGTCCAGCTCGCCGAGGAGGTGGCGGCGCGGATGCCCTCGGTGGAGATGGTGCGGATGACCAGCTCCGGGACCGAGGCGGCGATGAGCGCGGCGCGGCTGGCGCGGGCGGTGACCGGCCGCGAGGTCGTGGTCAAGTTCGCCGGCGCCTACCACGGCCACTCCGACGGACTGCTCGCCGACGCCGGGTCAGGGCTGGCGACGCTGGCGGTCCCCGGCAGCCCGGGGGTGACCGCGGCGCAGGCGGCGGCCACCGTGGTGGTGCCGTGGAACGACCGCGAGGCGGTCGCCAGGGCGCTGAGGGAGCACGACGTCGCGGCGCTGCTGGCCGAGCCGATCGCCGCCAACATGGGCGTCGTGCCGCCGGCGGAGGGGTTCCTCGAGTTCCTCCGTGAGGCGACCCGCGAGGCGGGCGCCTTGCTCGTCTTCGACGAGGTGATCACCGGCTTCCGCGTCGCCCGCGGCGGCGCCCAGGAACTCTTCGGCGTCGAACCCGACCTGACGGTGATGGGCAAGGTGATCGGCGGCGGCCTGCCCTCCGCCGCCTACGGCGGCCCGCGCGAGCAGATGGAACGGATCGCCCCGGCCGGCGACGTCTACCAGGCGGGGACGCTATCCGGAAACCCGCTCGCGGTCGCCGCGGGGCTGGCGACGCTGGAGCAGCTCGACGCCGCGGCCTACGAACGCCTGGGGGAGCTCACCGACCGCCTCGCCCACGGCTTCGAGCAGCTGGCGCGGGACCGCCCGCTCCAGGTCGCCAAAGCTCCCGGCCTCGTCACCCTCTTCTTCAGCCCCGTGCCCGTCGTCGACTTCGCCGCCGCCACCGCCTGCGACACCGAGGCACACGCCCGCTTCTGCCGCGCCCTGCTCGCGCGCGGCGTCTACCCGCCGCCGGCCCAGTTCGAGGCCTGGTTCGTCTCCCTCGCCCACGACGAGGCGACGGTCGACCAGACGCTGGAAGCGGCGTCCGAGGCTTTGGACGAGGCGCTCGCGTGAACGCCCTTCAGGACCTCGCCGCTCAGCTCCGTGGGGAGGACACCCCGATCGCGCCGCACGTGATCGACCCCGCCGAGCCCTCGCAGCTCGGTGAGCTGGCCGGCGGCGGCGAGCGCGCCCTCGTCGTCGAGGCGGTCCGCGAGGGCTACCTCCTCCACTACGAGCAGCCCCGCCTTCTCGCGGGACACGACCAGGACCTCGCCCTCCTCGCCGGCGACTACCTCTACGCCCTCGGCCTCGACCGCCTCGCCACGCTCGAGGACATCCGCGCCGTCGCCATCCTCTCCGACCTAATCAGCGACTGCGCCCGGCTCCAGGCCGAAGGGGAAACGTCCCCGATCGAGAACCTCTGGCGCGAGGCTGCGGAAGAGATCGCCTCATCCTCTGAAAAGGCGGCCAAGTGTGATGCAAGTCACAGCCCCTAATCAATAGACTTCATCGCCCTACGCGAATCGACTGTGGCTGACGACGGGAAACAGGTAAACGGGGTCAACGAGCCTCCGATGCAGGAGCGGGCGAAGCCCGACCCGCCTGGCTATTTCGAGGGCGAGTCGATGACGCGCCGCCGCGCCTTCACGGTCGGTGCTCAGGCGATCGGCGGGCTCGCCGGCGCCGGGATCGTGCTGCCGGCGGTCGGCTTCGCGATCGCCCCGATCTTCCACCGCGGCAAGGAGCGCTGGGAGGCTGTCGGCCCGGTCTCCGACTTCGTCGAAGACACCTACCGGCAGGTCGTCTTCACCGAAACCGAGGGGATCGGCGACGCCGGCAAGACGACCGCCTACGTGCGCAAGAGCTCCAAGGAACTGGGCGAGGAACCGGGCCAGTTCGTCGCCGTCTCCAATCGCTGCGCCCACCTCGGCTGCCCGGTCCGCTTCGTCGAGACCGCCGGCAACTTCATCTGCCCCTGCCACGGCGGCGTCTACGACTTCCAGGGCAAGCGGATCGGCGGCCCGCCGGTGCGCCCGCTCGACCACTTCCAGACCCGCGTCCGCAAGGGCCAGGTCGAGGTTGGCCCGCGCTACAGCGTCACCAACCACCTGGAACCGGTCCGCGCCCGCGACCCCGGTGAGTTCACCGGCGGGATCTGGGAATACCTCTATCCGCCGCGGCCCTCTACCTTCCCGGCGCCCTGATGCCGAGCTTCCCAAAACCCAAGATCCCGGACGCGATCGTGCCGCCGCCGCTGCGCAAACCCGCCAAGCCGGGCAGGGGCGGCACGCCAAGCAGGCAGGCGCCCAGCGACCTGAAGACCGCTCCGCCCGAGCGCCAGAGCCATGGCGACAAACTGCTCGAGCGCGGCAAAGAGGCGCCGATCGACGCCCTCGGCTGGGTCGATCAGCGGCTCGCCGCCAGCGGCTTCCTCACCGGCATGCTCTACCGCAAGGTGCCGAAGGGGACCAACTGGTTCTACACGCTCGGCTCCGCCACCCTCTTCGCCTTCATCGTCCAGGCCGTGACCGGCGTCTTCCTGGCGATGTACTACACGCCTTCGGCGACCCAGGCCTACGCCTCGATCGCCCACATCAACAACGACGTCCCGCTCGGCCAGTTCGTCCACGGCATGCACAAGTGGGGGTCGAGCCTAATGGTGATCCTGATCTTTCTCCACATGGGCCGGACCTTCTTCTTCGGCGCCTACAAGTACCCGCGGGAGCTCAACTGGGTGATCGGCGTCGTGCTGCTGATCCTGACGATGACGATGGCCTTCACCGGCTACCTGTTGCCGTTCGACCAGCGCTCTTTCTGGGCCTCGATCGTCGGCATCAACATCAACGGCACCGGCCCGGTGGTGGGCCCGTACCTGAGCGACTTCCTCCGCGCCGGCCCAGAGGTCGGCGCGACCACGCTATCCCGCTTCTACGCGATCCACATGCTGCTGGTGCCGGGGGCGCTCATCGCCCTGATCGGCGCCCACATGTACCTCGTCGTCAAGCTCGGGACCACGGCGCCCCCGTGGATGAAAGCCGAACGGCCGAAAGGCGCCTCGCCGCAGGCTCAGCTCGACGCTGGCGCGAACGGCAACGGCCGCGTCAACGGCAACCGCGTCGACGGCGCCCCCGCCTCCGGTGAGGGCGGCAACGGAGCGACTTCCGCATGAAGCCCCAGGACAAGCAGAAGTACCTCGAGGAATACGAGCTTCTGAAGAAGAAGGGGAAGCCGTTCTTCCCCTATGCGGTGATGAAGGACTCGGTGATGGCGTTGATCGTCGTCGCCGTGGTAATCGCGATGTCGCTGATCCTCGGCGCCGAGCAGGGCCCCAAGGCGGATCCGACCTCGACCACCTACGTGCCCCGTCCCGAGTGGTACTTCTTCTTCCTCTTCGAGCTCCTGCGGGTGATCAAACCGCCGGAGCTGGTCCCGATCGCAACGATCGGCGTCCCGACGATCTGCATGGTCCTGCTTCTGCTGCTGCCGTTCTACGACCGCGGTCCCGAGCGCCGGCCCGAGCGCCGGCCGATCGCCACCACCGCTGGCATCATCACGATCATCGCGATGGGCTACCTGACCTATCTCGGCGCCACCGGCGGCTCGCCGACCGAGATCGACATGACGGTCGCCAAGCAATATGAGCCGGGCAAGGAGGTCGTCGCCGGCTCGGGCTGCCTCGCTTGCCACAAGCTGGGCGAGAACGGCAACAACGGTCCCGGTCCCGAACTGACCCACATCGCAGCCCGGATCCCCCGGGCTGCGATCATTCGTTCGGTCGAAATCGGCCCGGGCATCATGCCCTCGTTCCGCGACCTTCCGCCGAAGAAGATCGAACAGCTCGCGGACTTCCTGTCCTCGCTTGACTAGATAGGGCGGTCGGGATGGGGCGGGCCCCGAATCCCATGGACACGATCAACGACAACCGCCAATCGCCGGACTTCGCCGGTCAGGTAAATCGCATGTTCGACCGCGTCGCGGGCCGCTACGACGCGCTCAACTCGCTGATGACCGCGGGCCTCCACCACCGCTGGCGCGAGCGGGCGGCGGCGCAGACCCGATTGCGGCACGGGGACGCCGCGCTTGATGTCTGCTGCGGCACCGGGGACCTCGCCCTCGAGCTGTCGGGGCTCGTCGCCCCAGATGGCCACGTCGTCGGTTGCGACTTCTCCGAGCCGATGCTCGACCTGGCGCGGGAGAAGGCGGCCGCGCGCAGCGCCGACAGCGTCCGCTTCGAATGGGCCGACGCCTTGGAGCTGCCGTACGACGGCGATCGCTTTGATGCGGTCACCGTCGGCTTCGGCGTTCGTAACCTCGCCGATCTCGACCGCGGCCTGCGCGAGATGACGCGGGTGCTGAAGCCCGGGGGCCGCCTCGTCATCCTCGAGATCACGCAGCCGGCCCGGCCGCCCCTCTCGCTCTTCTTCTCCCTCTGGTTCGACCGCATCGTGCCGCTGCTCGGCGCCTTCTCCAGCAATCCGGAGGCCTACGCCTACCTGCCGGAATCCGTCCGCAGCTTCCCCAGCCCACGCGGCCTGGCGGAGAAGATGGACAGCGCCGGCCTGCGGGAGATCCGCTACACGGTGCTCGCCGGGGGGATCATCGCGATCCACTCCGGCACCCGGGCGTGACCCGGCCTTCGTCTGTCCCGCCGCCGGTGACGGCGGTCCTCGACGCCTCCAGCCGCTGGCTGCCCGCCCGCCTCGGCGAGGTGGAGGAGCTGCTCCGCGCCGCGGTGGCCGGCCATGGCGAAGCGCTCGGCGAGGACGCCGCGGCGACGCTGGAGGCGGGCGGCAAGCGCCTGCGGCCGATGCTCGTCCTGCTCTGCGCCGGCCCGCAGGCAGGGGAGGAGACGCTCCGCGCCGCCGCCGCGATCGAGCTGGTCCACATGGCGACGCTGGTCCACGACGATGTTCTCGACGACGCGCCGCTGCGCCGGGGCCTGCCGACGGTCGCGGCCACCTCTGGGCGCGAGCGCGCGGTGGCCACCGGCGACCTGCTTTTCTCCCGCGCCTTCGCCCTGCTTGCCGATCGCGGCGACGCCCGCTCGGTCGCGCTGCTCGCCAACGCCTCCGTCGCCCTTGCGCAGGGGGAGCTGGCGCAGCGGCGCGACGCTTTCGACCTCGGCATCAGCGAGGAGCGCTACCTCCACCGCTGCCGGCTGAAGACGGCCCGCCTCTTCGAGAGCGCCTGCCTGCTCGGCCGCGATGACGCCCAGCTGCGCGAGTTCGGCGCCGGGATCGGCCTCGCCTTCCAGTTGCTCGATGACGTCCTCGACGTCAGCGGCCCGCCCGAGCGGACTGGCAAGGCGCGCGGCACCGACCTGCTCGACGGCACGATCACGCTGCCGCTGATCGAGGCGGCGAAGAGCGACTCGACCATCCGCGAAGTCGATCTGCATGCCCTCGACGCCGTCTCGGCGGAGTCGTTCTGCGACCGGATCGCGGCGACCGGCGCCTTGGAGCGGGTCCGGGCTCGCGCCCTGCAGCTCGTCGGCGAGGCCAAGCAGGCGCTGGAGCGCAGCGGATTCGAGCCCGAACAGCGGCAGCTCCTCGCCCTCGTCGCCGACGGCGTGGTGCAGCGGTACAGCTAGGCCCGCTTACCTGACGAGGTCGTTCCTAGGCCGGCCCCAGTCAAGGGGCGGCCGACTGCTACCGATCACCCCTCCTGCTCGGTGGGCCGGACCAGAACCTCGTTGACCGCCACGTGGGGCGGCCGGGTGACGACGAACTCGATCGCCTCGGCGATGTCCTCGGCTTGAAGAACCTCCATGTCGACGAAGCGCTTCTCGATTTCCTCTTTGACCTCCGGCCGGTTGTGGCTCTGCAGCTCGGTCGCGACAGCGCCCGGCTCGACCAAGGCGACGCGCAGGTGGCGGCGCGTCACCTCCTGCCGCAGCGACTCGCTGAAGGCGCCGACGCCGAACTTGGTCGCGTTGTAGACGCCGCTGTTGCGACGGGCGATGCGGCCGGCGACCGAGGAGATGTTGACGACGTCGGCCACCCCGCGGGGCCCTTCGGCTGCCGCCAGGAGGTGAGGGACCGCGGCCTTGGTCATGTACATCAGCCCGAGCAGGTTGACCTCGACCATCTGCTGCCATTCCTCCACCGGCGCCTCCAGCATCGGCCCCAGCAGCATCACCCCGGCGTTGTTGACCAGGATGTCGATTCGGCCGAGCTCCTCGGCGGTCTGAGCGACCGCCGCCTCCGCCCTCTCGCGATCGCCGACGTCGAGCTCGACCGGGAGCGCGGTGCCGCCACCCTCGGCGATCTCCCTGCCCAGCGCCTCCAGCCGGTCGGCGCGGCGGGCGGCTATCGCCACCGTAGCGCCGCGGCTGGCGAGCGCCCGGGCGGTTGCCTCGCCGATCCCGCTCGAGGCGCCGGTGACCAGGGCCACCGCGCCGCTCAGGTCTCTCGTCGCCATCCCCGGGCTATACCCGGAAACCGTCCGCGGCGATCAGGGCGTGGCCGTCCGGGACCCTAAACCCGATGGGAGCTGATCCGACGGCGTGCCGGCACCGTTACCATGGACACGATGCCAGGAAACATCGGACTTCCAGAGATCGCGATCGTCCTCATCATCGCCCTGCTCGTCTTCGGGCCCAAACGCCTGCCGGAGCTGGGGCGCAGCCTCGGCAACGGCATCCGCGAGTTCAAAGGCTCGATCAGCGGCGATCACCACGAAGACGAGGACGACGACAAGCCAAGGCTCGCTCCCTCCGAGCCCGCCAAGGCCCACGGCGACCCGGCCGAGGCGGAGGTCATCCGCAACAAGCCGAGCTGAGGCGGCGCGAGGATGCCCCCTCGCGTCAAGGCGGTCTCTCACGAAGACCGCCTCACCTTGGTCGAGCACCTCGATGAGCTGCGCGCGCGGCTGATCGTCTGCCTCGTCGTTCTCGGCGTCGCTCTGGCCCTCTGCTTCTGGCAGAACCACCTGCTGCTCGAAATCGCCCAGGCCCCGCTGCCGGGAAACCATGACCGGCTGATCACCCTCGGGCCTACCGAGCCGTTCACGACGACCCTCACCGTCTCCGCCTACGGGGCGATCGTGCTCTCCTTGCCGATCGTCCTCTGGCAGCTCTACGCCTACGTCCTGCCCGCCTTCAGCGAGGCCGAGAAACGGGCCGTGCTGCCGATCCTGCTGCTTTTTCCGGTGCTCTTCCTCGCCGGCATCGCCTTCGCCTACTTCGTCGTGATGCCGGCGGCGGTCCACTTCCTGCTCAACTTCAACGACGACCAGTTCAACGTCCAGATCCGGGCGCGCGACTACTACAGCTTCTTCTCGATGACCGTGATCGCCTGCGGCCTGGTCTTCCAGATGCCGCTGGTGATCCTCGCCGTCACCCGGCTCGGCATCGTCAGCGTCGAGAGCTTGAGCAAGAACCGCCGCTACGCCTACCTCGTGATCGCGATCATCGCCGCCGCGCTGCCCGGCGTGGACCCGGTCTCGATGCTGATCGAGATGGTCCCACTGCTTGCTCTGTATGAGTTGAGTATCGTCCTTGCACGGGTGTTGGGCAGGCCGCGGCAGAGCAGCGGCATGGCTACGCCCTCACCGCAGGAGTAAGAGAGGGAGAGATGGCGCAGGGCAAAGAGCACAAGATGCTTTTCGACCTCCAGAGGGGTCGGCGGCGAACTGCCGTGAAGGTCGTCTACGGCATCCTCGCCGTGCTCATGGGCGCGAGCCTCTTCCTCGTCGTCGGCCCGCTCAACATCGGCGAACTGTTCAACAGCGGCAGCAGCGGCTCGAGCGAAATCGCCAAGCCCTACGAAGAACAAGCCGAACGGCTGGAAGCCAAATTGAAAAAAGCCCCCGAAGACCAGGGTCTCCTGTCGAGCCTGGCTCGGGCCCGGGTCACCGCGGGCAAGACCATGGTCACCGCCGAACCGACCGAAGCCGTGGTCGCCGAAGCCCTGCAGCAGTATCAACTGGCGAGCTCCGCTTGGGCGGAATACCTGGAAGCGACGAAGGAACCCCTCCCCGGTGTCGCGCAGCTGATGGCCCCCGCGCTCTTCTCGCTCGCAGCGGAAGCCTCTCGCACCTATCCGCAGGCTCAGAGCAACCTCGAAGCGGCAAGCCAGGCGCAGAAGATCTACGCCGAACAGCGGCCGAGCCTGAACGCCTATAGCACCCTGGCCATCTACACCTACTTCACCGGGGACTACAAAGCGGCCGAAGCGGCCCAGGCCAAAGCCTCGAAGTTGACCCGGGCCAAATTCGAACGCGAACAGCTGGACAAACAGCTCGGTCAATACAAGAAAAACGCGGAAGAATTTCAGCAGCGGCGCAAACAGGCGGTCGCGGCAGAAAAGGCCGCCGCCAAGGGCAACAAGGGCAATCCCGAAAGTCTCGAGAGCCCGAGCAACGCGCTCGGCGGCGCCTTCGGCACCGGGACCGGGTTGGGCGAATAGCCGCGACGTCCGCGGCCCTTCACCCGAGCGCTCCAGCTTCCTATACTTGCCCGTCCACGGGCCGTTAGCTCAGTTGGTAGAGCAGGAGACTCTTAATCTCAAGGTCGAAGGTTCGAGCCCTTCACGGCCCACTCAACCCGCCTTTCGCTACTTGTCGTTGCAGTACTTTTCGACGGCTCCGGAGATCACGGTGCCGTCGGCGAAAGTGAAGTCGCCATGGGTCTGCAGGACGTTGTCGCTGCAGCGGGCGGAGACGTAGCTGCGCAGGCGCCCGCCGGCGCGGTAGCGGCGGCCGATCCTGGCGTCGATGTGGGTGAGCGCGCCGAGGCCGCCCGCCAGCGGCGGCAGCTCGATCCGGGCGCGGTAGCGGAAGCCGCCGTGGAGGCGTTCGATCGGGACCAGGATCGCGTAGGTTTCGGGCAGCGGGACGAGGGTGCGGGCGTGGAGGACGACGCTCGGGCCGGTCGCCAGAGGCGGCCCGTTGAAGATCGTCAACGGCACCCTCGTCTGGACAGCGCCGCCGAGCAGGGAGATCGCCGCGGCGACGTGGCCGGTGCCGACGATCGCCCCGCGGCAGGTCTGCCGCGCTTCGTCGGTGCTCTGCTGGGCGATCGTTTCCGGGGCGCAGGTGGGCAGGCCGGCGACGCTGAGGCGACCGTCGCGGTCTAAGTCGATCAGCGCCTGCCGCAGCGGTGATAGCGGCGCGCCGCGCCGGGCGGAGATGTCGACGTGGCCCTGGATTTCGATCGGGGCGAAATGCCGCCGCGGCAGCGTCTTGGGCTCGAAGCCGGCGTCGGCGCGGAGGACGATGTCGTTGACTTCGACCAAGGCGGCGTCGCCGGCGGCCGAGGCGGCGGCTACCAGCGCCACCGCCAACGCCAGAACGGCTATCCGGGCTACCTTGGCAAGTGGCATGGCGAGGTCAAGGTGACGGGGAAGAAGTCACCGTTGGTGAACTCCGCTTTGCCCTGGACCTGGAGCCGGCCGCCAGCGCAGTGGGCGTTGATGTAGCCGACTTCGCGGCCGCCGCGCTCACGAATCGCTCCGATCCTCGCTTCGGCCAGGATCGCGGCGCCGAAGCCGCCGGCGATTTCCGGGATCTGGACTTCGGCCTGGAACCCATAGCGTCCTTTCGCGACCCGTTCGATCGTGATCGGAACCAGGATCGCCCGCGGCGCCGGCACCGTCTCGTAAGCGTGGGCGATCAAGGTCGGACGGCCGCCGCTCGGCGGGGCGTTGAAGAAGGAGAGGGGGGAGGTGATCTGGAAAGGGGCCCGCCCCGGCATCGTCACCAACGCCTTGCCGGTTCCCTTGCCGACGAGGGCGCCGGCGCAGCGCTTGCGGGCCTGCGCGGGGGTCGCCCCTTCGAGCTTGGCGGTGGTGCAGGTCGGCAGCCCCTTGGTGTCGATGGTGCCGTTCCTGTCGAGCTGGAAGAGCAGGGTCTTTAGGGTCGGCGGCGTCGAGCCGTCGTGGGTGCCGACCCGGGTGATGCTGCTGAGGAAGACCGGCGCGTTGCCGTGAGCCGGCAGCTCCCGTGGCTTCAGCGTCGTGGTGGCGCTGACCCAGAGCGGGCCAACTTCAGCCGTGATCGCGTAGGCGCTCGCGCAGATGCCAGCCGCCAGAAAGGCGGTGATGACGGCGATCGTGCGCATTCGGCTTCTCAATCAGTCACTTCCCCGTGCATCGTTTGAACACGGAACCCTGCAAAAAGGTGCCGTCTTTGAACTTGAACTGGCCTTTGGCCTGTAGGCGGCCGTCTGGGCAGCCGGCGTTGGCGAAGCTGTGGGTCTTGCCCTTGTACTTCCATTCCCGGCCGACGCTGAGGCGGGCGTAGAGCGGGATCCCGTAGCCGCCGGCGATTTTCGGGATCTTGGCGACGGTCTTGAAGCCGTAGCGGCCGTCGTGGACCCGCTGGATCTCGATCGGGACGACGAAGGTGGTCGGCCCTGGCACCGTGAGATGGGCATGCGCGAGGACGACGGGGTTGCCATGTTTGGGCTGGGCGTTGAAGAGGGTGATCGGCGAGGAGGCGGGAATCGGCCCCTGTTCGGGGAAGTCGACGACGGCCTTGCCGAAGCCTTTGCCGACGATCGCCCCGGGGCACAGCTTGCGCGCCTGCTCGGTCGTCGTCGCCGCCAGCTTCTGCGGGGTGCAGGTGGGCAGGCCTTCCGTGTCGACTTCGCCGTGCTTGTCGAACCAAATCGTCACCGTTTCCAGCACCGGAGGCGGCGAGCCGTCTTCGGTCGCGATTTTCCCGAAACCGTGCAGCTTGATCGGCGCGAAGCCCTTTTTCGGCAGGGTCGTCGGCGTGAAACCACCGTCGGTCGTGACCACCAGATTGGAGGCGTGCAGGACGATCGCCGCTGCCGAGGCTGCCGCGACGAGCAGGACCGCCCCAGCCAGCACATACACCCTTAACAGAGTCTTCCGCACAATTCCTCCCCCTCCGTTGGCCGTACCGCCAAACTACCAGCCGTGGGAAGGAGGATCGGCAGGGGGCGTGTGAAGTCTCCAAGGAGCCAGTCGCGGCACGATCAGCCGTTGTTGTTGCGCTACCCGCGCGCGGTGCTCGCAGTCGCGGCCGTCCTCCTGGTCACCCTCGGCGTGATCGGTCTCAACGTCCAGGATCGTCTCGATCCGACGACGATCAACGTCCCCGGGACCGAATCCCAGCGGGGCGCGGAAATCCTCCAGGAACACTTTGGCGACACGGCGCCGTTCGCGATCCTCCTGCAAGGCCCGGCCGCGGCGATCGACCGCCAGGGCCCGGAACTGATCCGCGCCCTGCGCCGCGACCCCAAGGTGACGACGCTCTCCCCCTGGGACACCGGTGCCGTCAAGCGCCTGCGGCCCGACCCGCGCGACGCCCTGATCCTCACCGACTTCCATGTCGACACCCGCACCGCGGTCAACGAGACGGTGCCGCACCTCAACCGCGTCATCGAAGAGACGATCCACGCCCCGGTCCGCCCGACCCAGACCGGTTACGCCAGCCTCTCGCGGGCGCTCCAGGAAGAAAGCGTGTCGGCGAGCGAGCGCGGCGAGCTGATCGCCTTCCCGTTCCTGCTGGTCATCCTCCTGCTCGTCTTCCGCTCGCCGATCGCGGCGGCGATCCCACTCGGGTTCGGCGCGATCACGGTGATCGCCTCGCGCGGCATCCTCTACTTCTTCACCGGCTGGTTCGAGATCGACGCCTTCGCCCTGACCGTCTGCTCGATGATGGGCCTGGCGCTGGGGGTCGACTACGCGCTGCTGATGGTCTCCCGTTTCCGCGAGGAGCTGGCGGCGGGGACAGCGCCGATCGACGCGGCGCGGCTAACCCGCCGCCACGCCGGTCGCACGGTGATGTTCGCTGGCAGCACGCTGCTGCTCTCGATGATCGTCTCGCTGTTCATCCTGCCGGGGGCGCTGCTCGCCTCGCTGGCCGGGACGGTCTGCATGGTGGTGATCCTCAGCGTCACGGTCGCCACCGTCTGCGGCCCGGCGATCCTCACCCTGGTCGGGCCGGGGGTGAACAAATGGCGGATCGGCCGCCCCCCGAGGGAGGGCCGCTCGCGGCTGATGATCATGGTCAGCGCGGCGCTGCGCAGACCGGCCCTGGCGGTCTTGCTGATCGGGGTGCTGCTGCTCTTCCTCGCCGGCCCGGCGGTCGGGTTGAAGACGGGGCCGCCGAGCCCTGAACAGCTGCCCCGCAGCAACGCGGCGCGCCAGGACGCCGAACTGGTCGACCAGACGATCGGCCAGGGCTGGGACGCGCCCTTCCAGGTCGTCGCCGTCTCCAAGGAAGGGCCGATCACCGGCGCCAAGAACCTGGCAGCGATCGACGAATTCCAGCGCAAGCTGGCGAAGACGCCAGGGGTAAAGGCGGTGATCGGGCCGGCGCGGGCGACCAAACAGGTCGAACCCCTGCAGGAACTGGGCAACGCCGTCCTCTCCTCGAAGGGCAACTACGGGCCGGTCAAGCAGCTCGGCAAGCTCGGGCGCAGCCTCGCGGTCGCCGCCGGCGGGGTCGGTCAGCTGCGGGAAGGGATCAGCGAAGCGAGCAACGGCGCCGGCCTCCTGGCGCTGGGCGCCGGCCGTGCCGGGAAGGGGGCGGAGCTGATCGCCAACGGGTTGGGGCGGGCGACGAGCGGTAGCCAGCGCGCAATCGACGCCCTCGACCGCTTTGCGAAAGGGGCTGAACGGCTGGCGAGCGCGCAGGAAACCGCCGCCCTGGGCGCGCTGCAGATCAAACTCAGCCTGCGCACCGCGATCGTGCCGGGCCTGCGCAGCAACGCCCAGCGCCGCTCCGAAAAGGTCGAAAAGTCGCTGGGAGAAGACGCGAACCAGAAGCTGCCGCAGCTGATCGAACCGGCCAAGGCAGCCGAAGAACAGCTGAAAGAAGCGCTGGCGAAACTGCAGGCGATGACGGTCGGCAAAGAAGACCCGAACTACGCGGCGACGGTGGAAGCGGTGCGGCGGGCGGAGGCGGCGGTCAGCGGCACCGACCCGGTCAGCGGCGCCCCGTACGACCCGATTCCAAGCACGCCCGAAGTCGAGCCCTACGCCGGCCTGCCGACCGAACTGGCCGCCCTGCAGGAACGCCTGCTCGACGATGTCGACCAGGCGCAGCACATCACCGACTGGCTCAGATCGGCGATCGGGGAAATCGAAAGGATCGGCAACGGCGCCGCGAAGCTGACCGAAGGGCTGGAAAAACTGCACCGGGCCGATCTCCGCCTCGTCTCCGGCTCGAAACGGCTGGCAACCGCGGCCGAGACGCTCGGCAACGGGCTCTCGCGCCTCAGCGGCGGCGCCGAAGCCCTGGTCGGCGGCCTCGACCGCCTCGACGACGGCGCCGAAACCCTGGCGGCCGGCCTGCTCGGCGGGGTCGAAGAAAGCGCGCCGCTGGAAAGCGGGCTGGAAGAAGCGAGCGTGCAGGTGCTGGAAGGCAAGCAGCGGATCACCGGCCAGGCGACGCGGGTCGCGGACACGACCCCGGGGCTCTTCAACTCGGGCTTCTTCGTCCTCTCCGCGCTCGACGGCACGCCACCGGAAACGCGGGAAAAGATCAGCGAAACGATCGACCTGCGCAACGGTGGGCAGGCGACGACGATGCTGGTCGTCTCTGAATACGGCTTCAACACCCCCGGCTCGATCCGGCTCAACAAGCAGCTCAACGGCGACGCCGCCGAGCTCGGCGAAGAAGCGGACATGACCACCGGCGTCGCCGGCGGCGCCGCCCAGCTAAACGACTACAGCCACGTCACCCGGGCGCGGATCCCCTGGGTGGTCCTGGGGATCACGATCGCCACCTTCCTGGTGCTGATGCTCGTCCTGCGGGCGCTGCCGCTGGCGGCGATCGCGGTCGGGCTGAACCTGCTGACGGTGGCGGTCGCGTTCGGCGTCCTCACCGTCCTCTCGCACATCCCCGACGACTGGCCGCTCGGCGGGCACAACTACGTCGACGCGGTGGGGGCGACGATGATCTTCGGGCTCGTCTTCGGCCTCTCGATCGACTATGCCGTCTTTCTGCTCAGCCGCATGCGCGAGCACTACGACACCCACGGCGACAATGCCGCCGCGGTCAACTTCGGGCTCGAGCGCACCGCCGGGGTGATCACCGGCGCCGCGGCGATCATGATGGCCGTCTTCATCGCCTTCGCCGGCGCCCCGATCGCCACCGTCAGCCAGCTCGGCGTCGGCCTCACCGTCGCCGTCCTCCTCGACGCGACGGTGGTGCGGATCGTCCTCCTGCCGGCGCTGATGCTGCTGCTCGGTGACCGCGTCTGGTGGCTGCCGAAGCCGCTGGCCCTCGCGCTGCCGAAATTCAGCGTCTAAGCCCGGCTCCAAACGCGTTGATTTCCAGTTAAGTCCCTGCTCAGTCGGGGCTTGCCGGGGACCCCCTCAAGTACGATCTTGCAGCTGTTCTGCCGGGTCGGAGGGGCCGGAGAACCTGAAAGCAAGCGACTATTTGTGGCTGCCAAACCCGTGAGCGAGGAGAGTAAACCGGCGGCGGGCCGGGGGACCACTCCAGCGCGCATCGCGGCGATCGCCGCGCTCGCGGTGGTGGTGATCGTGCTCGCGGTCGTCTTCTTCACCGGCGGCGGCGGCCATAAGTACACCTTGGTGTTCCAGAACGCCGGCCAGCTCGTGCCCGACAACCAGGTCCTGGTCGGTGGCTCCCCGGTCGGCAAGGTTGAAAGCATCGACCTCACCGACGACAACCTCGCCGCGGTCCACGTCGAAGTCGACCAGGAACTGCACGAAGGCACGACGGCGACGATTCGCGCCACCTCGCTCTCAGGCGTCGCTAACCACTACGTCTCGATCAGCCCCGGCCCCAACAGCAGCCCGGCGCTCGAAGACGGAGCCGAACTCGGCCTCTCCTCGACGACGACGCCGGTCGACATCGACCAGTTCTTCAACACCTTCCCCCCGAAGGTGCGCCAGGGCCTCGCCAACTTCATCAAGGGCAACGCCGAGATCTACTCCGGCCAGGGCGAAAAGGGCAACGACGCCTACAAATACTTCGGCACCGCCCTCAACCGGACCAGCGCCTTCGCCCGCGAACTGAACGCGGACCAGCGCCTGCTCTCGCGCTTCATCGTCAGCTCGGCGCGGCTGACCACGGCGGTCGCCGGCCGCGGCGAACAGCTCTCGAGCGCGGTCACCAACGCGACCGACGCCTTCGGCGCGATCGCCAGCCAGAATGAAAACTTCGACGCGACGCTGCGCGAGCTGCCGCCGGTGCTGCGCCAGTCGAATACGACCTTCGTCAACCTCCGCGCCGCCCTCGACGACCTCGAACCGCTGGTCGACACGGCAAAGCCGGCGACCAAGGAACTGGCGCCCTTCCTGGCCGAACTGCGTCCCGTCTTCCAGAAACTCGTCCCCTTCACCCACAACCTGCGGCTGGTCGTCTCGCGCCCGGGCAAGGCCAACGACGCCGCCGACCTGCTGGCGACGCTGCCGCAGGTCGAGCAGCTCGCCTCCAGCGCTTTCCCGCACGCCGAACAGGGGATCGAAGACTTCCAGCCGAACCTCAACTTCATCCGCGCCTACACCCCCGACCTCTTCAACGCCCTCGGCAAGCTCGGCCAGGTTGCCGGCTTCTACGACGGCAACGGCCACTACGTGCGCGCCACGACCGCCGGCCAGAACCTCTTCCGCTACAACAGCGGCAGCTCCGAACTGGAACCGATCAAGAAATCGGAACAGTTCGCGCCCTTCGAAAACGTCCACACCCACCGTCGTTGTCCCGGCGGCGCGACTCAGCCCGCCGCCGACGGATCCAACCCGTGGGTGGGCGGCGCCAGCGTCGACTCCTCTGAATGCAACCCCGGCGACGTGCCCCCCGGACCATGATCAGGCGCTTGATACTCGCAGCGGCAGTGGTGGCGGCGGTGGTTGTCGTCGTCCTCCTGGTCAGCGGCGGCGGCGACTCGGGCGGCGGCTACCGGGTGCGGGCGATCTTCGACAACGGCGGCTTCATGGTCACCGGCGAGCAGGTGCGGGTCGCCGGCGCCAACGTCGGCGAAATCGAAGAGGTGAACGTGACGATGCCGGACGACACCGTCGCCTACAAGAACGGCAAGGCGGTGAAGAAGGGCGGCAAGGCGGTGATCGTCATGAACATCACCGACCCCGGCTTCCAGGACTTCCGAGCGGATGCCAGCTGCCAGATCCGGCCGCAGTCGCTGATCGGCGAGAAATACGTCGACTGCCGGCCGACGCTGCCGCGCGCTCCCGGCAGCAAGCCGCCGCCGCCGCTGAAGAAGATCCCCGACGGCGAGCCGGGCGCGGGGGAGTACCTGCTGCCGCTCGGCAGCAACGGCACCAGCGTCGACCCGGACCTGATCAACGACATCTACACGCTTCCCTACGCGCAGCGCTTCCGGTTGATCCTCAACGAACTCGGCGCCGGCCTCGGCGGCCGCGGCGAAGACATCGAAGTCTTGGTCAAGCGGGCCAACCCGGTCCTCCGCGACGTCGACCGCTTCTTCGGGGTCCTCTCCGCTCAGCGCAACCAGCTGGCCCAGCTGGCGAGCAACTCGGAGGAAATCCTGGCGCCGCTCTCGCGTGAGCGCAGCCACGTCGCCGGCTTCCTCGCCAACGCCGGCGCCGCCGCCCAGGCGAGCTCGGAAAAGGGGCCGGAACTGGAAGAAGCGCTGCAGAAGTTCCCCACCTTCCTGCGCGAATTCCGCAAGACGATGGTGAGCCTGAAGACCTTCTCCGACGCCGGCACGCCGCTGTTCGAAGATTTCGGCACGGCGGCGCCCTCGCTGACCGACGCGACCCGGACGCTGACGCCCTTCTCCGAAGCGCTGACCGTCTCGCTGAAGAGCCTCGGCAAGGCCGGCGAAGAATCGGGCCCGTACTTCGCCAAAGCCGACCCGGTGGTGCGGCAGGCGGGCGTGCTGGCGAAGTCGGGCGTGGTCCCGACGCAGGAACTGGCAAAGCTGTTGGTGAGCCTCAAAAAAACCGGCGGCTGGGACGGACTCGTCAAGCTGATCTACAACTCGACCGCCTCGCTCAACGGGTTCGACAACTACGGGCACTTTGGCCGCACGCGGCTCGCGCCGACCCAGTGCGTCGAATACTTCGCCGGCCCCTCAGGCGGCTCGGGCTGTGTCGCCAGGTTCCACGGCACCGGCGCGGCCGAACTGTCGGGAGCCACCAGCGCCGCCCAGTTGCTGCGCCTGCTCGAAGAAAAAGTCGCAGCCCAGAACGGTGGCACGCTGGCCGAAGCGGGACCCGCCACCGGTGTCGGCCAGAGCGAGAGCACCTCGCCGGCAGGCGAAGCCGAAACGGCGGAAGGCGAAGCCGAAGTATCTGAAGCCTCTGAAACCGGCAGCGGGACCAAACCGCTCCTCGACTACCTCCTAGGGCCATGAGGAACCGCAGCGGCATCAGCGGCGTCGCCAGCAACCCGATCCTGGTCGGCGCGGTCACCGTGCTGGTCATCATCGTCGCCGTCTTCCTCGCCTACAACGCCAACAACGGGCTGCCCTTCGTATCCACCTACAACCTCAAGGCGCGGGTGCCGAACGCAGACGCCCTGGTCAAAGGCAACGAGGTCCGCGTCGGCGGGGTCCGCGTCGGCGTCGTCAAGAAGGTCGTGCCGGTCAACACCGGCGACGGCAAGGTGGCGGCGGAAATCTCGCTCAGCCTCGACAAGACCGTCGAACCGCTGCCGGTCGATTCGACGATCACCGTGCGGCCGAAGTCCGCGCTCGGGCTCAAGTTCCTTCAGGTCACCCCGGGCGAATCGAAGAAGGGGTTCAAGGCCGGCGAAACGATCCCGGTCACGGCGACCCACCCCGAACCGGTCGACATCGACGAATTCTTCGACATGTTCGACAAAAAGACGCGGCAGTCGATCCGGCAGAACCTCGCCGGCTTCGGCAACGCGCTGGCTGGGCGGGGGCCGCAGCTGAACGAAGCCCTCGGGGCCCTGCGCCGCGCCGTCGTCAACGGCCAGCCGGTTCTGCGCAAGATCGTCGAACCGAGCAGCAACTTCGCCGGCTTCTGGCGCTCGCTCGAGGCGCTCTCGGCCACCGTCGCCCCCGTCGCCGAGACCCAGGCGAGCATGTTCGCCGCGCTCGACCGCACCTTTGCCGCCTTCGCCCGCGTCTCCCGCCCCTTCATCCAGGAAACGATCGAAAAGAGCCCGCCGACGCTCGACGAGGTCAACGCCGACCTGCCCGCGCTGCGGCCCTTCCTCACCGACACCGCCCGCTTCTTCACCGCCCTGCGCCCCGGCGTGAAAGCGCTGGCGAAGACCTCGCCGGTGATCGCCGAATCGCTGCACACCGGGATCCCAGTCCTCAACGCCTCGCCGATCCTCAACGAGCAGCTGCCGCCAACGGCGGAAGCGCTGGTCGACTTCCAGGAAGCGCCGGGAGTGATGAGCGGCCTCCAGCTCCTCACCGACACCAACCGGGTGCTGAAGCCGTCGCTCACCTACATCGCCCCGAGCCAAACCGTCTGCCAGTACTGGTCGCTCGCCTTCAGCGAGGTTGCCAACGCGGCAAGCCAGGGCAACAGCAACGGCAACTGGCTCGCCTTCATCTCGTTTGCTCCGCCGGAGGGGCCGAACAGCGAGAGCACGTTCGCCAGCGCCCCGGCCGACGATCCGAACGACGAGGCAAACCACCTCCACTACAACCCGTTTCCACAGACCGCCGCCCCCGGGCAGAAGAAGGTCTGTGAAGCGGGCAACGAGAAGTACGTCCGCGGGAAGACCATCATCGGGCACTCGCCGGACCTGTGGGGGACGACGACGCGAGGGGAAGGCGAAGAATGAGCCGCCTTCCGGAGCGAGACAGGCGCGCGGCGGCCTCGAAGGGCGGGCGCTTCGGCTGGCGGCCGGGCAACGTGACGATCGCGATCCTCTTCATCCTCCTCTTCACGGTCGGGCCCTATCTGGCCTTCACCAAACACGTGCCGTTCACCAGCCACGGTTACGAAGTCAAGGCCACCTTCTCGAACTCGGCCAACATCTCGCTTAACTCCCCGGTTCGGGTCGCGGGGGTCAACGTCGGCAAAGTGATCGGGACCAGCCGCGACGGCGACAACACCACCGTCAGCTTCACCGTCGAAGGCGCGGGTCGGCCGATCCACGACGACGCCTTCGCCTCGGTGCGGCCGCGGATCTTCCTCGAGGGCAACTTCTTCATCGAACTCGATCCCGGCAGCCCCAGCGCGCCGGAACTGGAAAGCGGCGGCACGATCCCGGTCAGCCACACCTCGACCGCGGTCCAGATCGACGAAGTCCTCAGCGCCCTGCAGTCGCCCGTGCGCGCCGATCTGGGGCGCCTGCTGGAGAGCTACGGCAAGGCGCTGACGCATGTGCCGACCGCCGCGGAAGACGAAACCCAGCTGCCGGAGGTGAAAGGGCGGACCGGGGCGGAAGGGCTCAACGACGCCCTCAAGTACGGCGGCGACGCCGGCCGCTACAGCTCCCAGGTGGCCAACGCGCTGCTGGGCACGCAGCAGCGCGACCTGGCGAAGCTGGTCGCGAGCTCGGGCCAGGCGTTCGGCGCCCTCTCCAGCCGCCAGCGTGACCTGCAGGGGCTGATCGAGAACTTCGACACCTTCACCGGCGCCCTCGCCAGCCAGTCGACCAACCTCTCCTCGACGGTGCGGCTGCTGGCGCCGACCCTGCGCATCACGCACGCCTCCCTCGTCAGCCTCAACCGCACGTTGCCGCCGCTGCGCAGCTACGCGATCGAGCTGCGGCCGGCGGTGGCTGAGCTGCCGGGCTTGATCGGCGCCTCCAAACCGTTCCTCGCTCAGATTCGCCCGCTGCTCTCCGGCAAGGAGGCCGGCGGCGACGTCAAGCTGCTGCAGGAATCGACGCCCGGGCTCGCCGGTGCGGCGCTCGCCGGCAAGAAGGTGACGCTGCCGCAGCTCAACCAGCTCAGCCTCTGCACCAGCAAGGTGATGGTCCCGACCGGCAACGAGGTGATCAACGACCGCTTCAGCACCGGCGGCCCCAACTACCGCGAGTTCCTCTACACCCTGGTCAACTTCGCCGGGATGGCGCAGAACTTCGACGGCAACGGCCCCTACGCGCGCACGCAGGTGGGGGGCGGAGACCTCCTGGTCGGCGAACCGAATCCGAACGCCCCGAAAGAACTCGTCGCCGAACAGGTCAACTACGCGCATACGATCGAAGAACCTCAGGGGACGCAGCCGCAGCTCGGTGGCCAGCCGCCGCTGAAGCCGGAAGTTCGCTGCTACACCAACCCGGTTCCCGACGTGAACGGCTCGCTTGGTCAAGTCGGTCCCGCCTCTCCGACGGCTGCGGGAGCGCAACCATGAGCGAGCCGCGGAAAACCAACCGCTTCACCCACTACCGCGCCTGGCTGACGCGGCAGGCCCGCGGCCACCGCAAAGACACGATCGCGATCGTCGTCCTCGCGCTCGCCGGGATCGTGATGATGCTCGGCATCTTCACCCAGCAGAATGCCTCCCTGCCCTCCTGGCTGCCCTTCGTCGGCGAAGAATTCGACCACATCTCGGCCCAGTTCTCGAGCGCCCAGGCGGTGACGCCGGGGCAGGGCCAGGCGGTCGACGTCGCCGGCATCCAGATCGGCAAAGTCACCTCGGTCGACCTCGAGAACGGCCATGCCGTCGTCGGCATGGACATCGAACCGAAGTACATGAAGCTGATCCATCCCGACGCCAGCTTCCTGCTGCGGCCGAAAACGAACCTCAACGACATGGTGGTCGAGGTCGAACCCGGCAGCGGAAAGGGCCACGCCGAAGACGGCGACGAATTCACCCTCGCCCAGACCGAACCGAACACCAACCTCGACGCCTTCCTCGGCACCCTCGACGCCGACACCCGCCAGTACCTGCAGCTGTTGGTCGCCGGCGGCGCCCAGGGGATCGGCGGCCGCGGCAAGCAGCTCGGCAACGCCTTCCGCCGCTTCGGCCCGTTCGTCCACTACACGGCGAAGCTGAACAAAGCTGTGGCGGCCCGCCACGTCGCCCTCGCCCGGACGATCCACGACTTCAATCTGCTGACGACCGAACTCGCCCGTCGCGAAGACGCGGTCAAGCGCTTCGTCACCTCCTCGAAAGCGGCCCTCGGCAACTTCGCCAACCAGCAGGAATCGGTGCAGGACGCCTTCCGTGAATTCCCGGCCTCGCTGGAAGCGGCGAAAGCCGGCCTCGCCAGCTCCAACCGCTTCTCCCAGGCCGCCTACCCGAGCCTCGTCAAGCTGATCCCGCAGGCGCAGGCGCTGACCCCCGCCTTCAAGGCAACCGAGAAGCTCTTCGCCGAAACGACCGCCCCGATCCGCGACCAGATTCGCCCCTTCAGCCGTGAAGTCCGCCCGGTGCTGACCCACAGCGCCGAAGCCGCCGAACCGTTCGAAAAGACGGTGCGCAGCTTCGGCAACTCGCTGGGCGGCTTCAACTCCTTCCTCAACGAGCTCTCCTACAAGCCGAAAGGCAAACAGAGCTTCCTCTTCTACCTGCCGTGGCTCAACCACGACTTCAACAACGCCTTCAATCTGGAAGATGCCGGTGGCCCGATCCTCCGCGGCCTGGTCGAGCTCCCCTGCTCGGCCACCGAATTGGGCTACGGGCTGGCGGGTTCGAGAACGTCCCTGGGGCGGCCCTATCTCCAGACGCTGCTTGAAACGCTGAACATCCCTCGTCAGACCGAAATCCACGTCGACTTCCCCACCGAATCCGGGACCTGCGAAGTGCCGAGATGAGCAAGCGCGCCCCCAGCACCACCCAGCTCCTCGTCATCACCGGCTTCGCCCTGTCCTGCTTCGGGATCCTGCTCTTCCTCTGGGTCACCTTCGGCGGGCCGACGCCGTTCCGCGCCAAAACCTATGAGGTCAAGATTCCCTTCGACGAGGCGACCCAGCTGGCCGAACAATCCGACGTCCGCATCTCCGGCGTCAACGTCGGCAAAGTCCAGAGCATCGAACTCGCTCCGAACGGCAAGCAGGCACTGGCGACGGCGGCGATCGACGACCGCTACGCGCCGCTGCCCGAGTCGACCCGGGCGATGCTGCGGACGAAGACGCTGCTCGGGGAGACCTACATCGAACTGACCCCGGGTTCGCGCGAAGGCCCCGAACTGGCCGACGGCGGCACCCTGCCCGAGGCCAATGTCGCGGAATCGGTCCAGCTCGACGAGATCTTCCGCACCTTCAATGGCCGCACCCGCGCCGCCTTCCAGGAGTGGATGCGGGAATCGGCGGTGGCGATCAACGGCCAGGGCCAGAACCTCTCCTACGCCCTCGGCGGCCTCGAACCGACCTTCACCGAACTCGACAAACTCTTCCGCGTCCTCGACAGCCAGCGCCTCGCCGTCGGTCAGCTGTTCAGCAACGGCGCCACCACCTTCACCGCCCTGCGCGGCCAGGAAGGCGAGCTGGCCAACCTGATCCGCAGCTCCGACGAAGTCTTCTCGACGACGGCCCAGAGGAACCGCGACATCGAAGCCCTCTTCCGCGCCTTCCCGACCTTCCTCGACGAGTCGCGCCTCACCTTCAGCCGCCTCAAAGGCTTCTCGGAAGACGCCGATCCGCTGATGCGGCAGCTGGTGCCCGCCGCTGAACAACTGTCGCCGACGCTGATCTCGCTCTCGAAGCTGGCGCCGGAATCGAAAGCGCTGTTCGAAGGCCTGGGCCCCGTGATCAAGCGGGCGCCGAGCGGCTTTGCCGCCTTCCGGAAGCTCTTCCGCGACGAATTCCCACCGCTGCTGCGGGCGGCCGATCCCTTCATCCGCAACCTCAACCCGATCCTCTTCGGCCTGAAGCTCTACAAGAGCGAGACCACCTCGTTCTTCGCCAATCTCGCGGCAACCTTCGCCGGCGAATTGCCCCCGCCCGAAGGAGCGCCCGAAAGTGCCGAACGACCGCACTACCTTCGGGTTGTCGGAGGTATGAACCCGGAAACGCTCTCGACCTATCCCCGCCGGCTTGCGATCAACCGGAACAGCGCCTACAGCCCGCCGAAGTGGGCCGAAAACCTCGTCGGCGGCCTGCCGAGCTTCGAAACCCGCCAGTGCGCGACTGGGATCGTGGCAAGGCTGAACCCCGCCGACGCAACGGACCCGAACTTCCAAGACCACGCGACCGCGACGGTGGGCAAGAACCCGGAAGGCAAACCCGACCCGACGAAAAACAAAACCCAGGAAGAAAACGCAAAGGTGCTGTTCGAACGGATCCAGGCGTACGCGTTCGCGGGCAAGACCAGCACCTCTGAAATCGCCGCCCCGCTTTGCAAGCAGCAGCGTCCGTTCGAACCGATCTACGGCAGCGGCCCGGATACGCAGTACCAGCACACCTTCGAACAGCCGCAGCCGTAGGGCGCGCCGAGGCCGGCGCGCCCTCCGCTGCTACGCCCGCTCGTACCGGACCAGCGAGATACCGTCGCCGACGGTCTTCGCCTCGGCCAGCCGCAGCCGGTGCTTGGCCTCCCCCTCGGGAAAGAGGCGCTTGCCCTGGCCGAGGAGGACGGGGAAGACCATCAGGCGCAGCTCGTCGACGAGGTCGTTTTCGATCAGCGACTTGACGAGGGTGGCGCTGCCGGCGACGAGGATGACGCCGTCGACTTTCTCCTTCAGGCTGGCGACGTGGTCGGCGGGGTCGCCGCTGAGGATGGTCGTGTTCTGCCAGTCGGCCCGATCGAGGGTGGAGGAGACGACGTACTTCGGCATCTCGTTCATCTTGGTCGCGAAGCCGGCCTCGTCTTCCATCTTCGGCCAGGCGGCGGCGAAGCCCTCGTAGGTCACGCGGCCGAGCAGCTGCGCATCGGCCTCCTGCAGCTCCTCGAGCTTGAACTTGTCGCCCTCGGCGCCGCGCTCGATCTCGAACGTCCAGCCGCCGTGGCGGTAGTCCTCGCCGCCACCTGGCGCCTCGATCACTCCGTCAAGCGAGATGAACTCGGTGACGACGATCTTTCCCATGGTCCTCCTCCTTGTTTTCAGCCCGGCCGTTCCGTGCCTTTTACCCCAACGACGAACAGAGGGGGGAGAAATCGACATCGCCACCCGCTTAAGGGGGCGTGCCGAGGCGCAAGCTCAGGAAAGGCCGGATGCTCAGCGCGCCTGAGCCCGAATGGGAGCCGCTGCTCAACTTCGCCCCCGACCACGTCGGCGACTTCATGTGGATGTTCGCGGTCGAACTGACCGATGGCACGCGGCTGCAGGCCTACAAGCACTACTGGAACCGGAACTACCTGCACCTCGACAACGAAGGGCGGACCTTCATCTATGCCGGCAACGACCGCTACGAGGAGGTCAATCCGCCAGATCAGCTTTGCGCGCTCGGCGACGAGGCGCCGTATATCCAGAGAGCGGATAAGGGTAGTCACGACCTCGCGGTCGAGTGAAGAACGAACCGGCCGAGAGCCCTTCGCTGACCACTGATTTGACGGCCTATCTCTCAGAAGTCCTTGACTAATAGAACAAAAAGTGTTAATACTCCTGCGTACCCATTGGCTCAACACCGAGTAAGGAGGACGCAAATGAGGCGGCTAGAGGCTCCGGTGTTGACTGCGCTGGCGATAGTGTTGATATCTCTTGCTGGGGCATCGGCAGCCTCTGCGACGATTCTCGAGGTCAAAGGAGCGGCGAAGAACGAACGGGTCTCCTTCAGTGCCTCGCTGAAAGGCTCCGCGACCCTGAGCAGCACAAGTGGCGTCTTCGCCAATACATGCACTGCCAGCCAGCTCGGAGGATACACGGTAACCCCGTACTTCGGCCCTGCGGTGAGTGGACAGGTCTCGACGCTCTCCTACGGCAGCTGTACGCATGAAAACGTATTCGTGTTCAAAATGGGTACCCTTAGCATCAGGTCCAATGGGGGCACAAACGGCACAGTTAGCTCGACTGGAGCCGAACTGACAGTGCCGGTCACAATCTTCGGTTTTGTCGCATCCGCTACCTGCACGACCAACGAAACCGATCTCGGTACCCTCACAGGCGCCGCCTCCGGCAGCGCGACGCTGCATGTTAATGCCATCCTTACCTGTGGCGAAATCCTTCCCACCGCCAAATTGGAAGCCACCTACACGGTGACAAGCCCGGAAGGGCTCGGGGTCACGCCGACCACCACCACACTCGAGGTCAACGGTGCGGCGAAAAACCAAGCGGTGTTGATCCGTGCTTCATCGATAGGCTCCGTGACGCTGAAAAGTGCAGCAGGGCTCGGAACCAACACATGCTCCGCCTCGACGATCGAAGAGTCCACGACGGCATTCTCAGGAACTGCGGTACTCGGACAGGTCTCGCTTCTGTCGTTCAGTTTTTGCACCCATTCAAATGTGGTCATCGACGCGAAGGGCACCCTCAGCATCGAACGGATCCCCGGCACGACAAACGGCACAGTGCGTTCGACCGGCGCCATAATCACAATGCCGGTTACAGTCGGTAGTAGCGTCGTCACCGCTACCTGCACGACCAACGAAACCGATATCGGAACGCTTACAGGGGTCGCCACCGGCCACGCCCGGCTAGACGTCAACGCAGCTCTCAACTGCGGCAGCTCCTTTCTCAACTCCATCTGGGAAGCCACCTACGAAGTCACAAACCTCGAAGGGCTCGGGGTCACGTCCTAGCGGTCGTCGAAAATACGCGGGCCGGGACCTACGCCGCGGTCGTCGGTTTCCCGGTCCAGGAGCACGTCCCGGAGGGGAATTCGATCACATCGCCGTCAAAGCGCTTGCGCGTCCCGTGGACGGGCCAGATCGTTCCGATTTCGCCGATGTCGAGATCGAGCCGCAGCTCGTCGCGGTGCTCCCCCGCGTCAGGTCCACAAGATGCTTGGTCGGGCAGATGAAGGTGTCGACGACGAAGACCTCGCGCCACTGGCGCTCGGTGACCTCGAGGACTTCGGGATGGGCGCCGCCCTGGACGAGGAAGGCCGGCCTGGAACGCGCCGACGAAGAGGGTCGCTCGCTCAGCAGCCTCGCCCGCTACCTCAATTCGTAGCGGCTGGGGCTGATCGGCGGTACCGTTACCGCCATGGAGACGGACGCGGCGCTCGAGGCTGTGTTCCTGCCGGTGCAGCCGGCGAGCACCTTTGAGGAGACTGTCGAGCGGCTCGGCAGCGCGATCCGGCTCGGGCTGCTGGCGCCGGGGAGCAAGCTGCCGCCGGAGCGGGAGCTGGCGCTGCGCTTGCGGATCTCGCGCTCGACTCTGCGGCAGGCGCTGACGGCGCTGGTGCAGAGCGGCCACCTGGTCTCCCAGCGAGGGCGGACCGGCGGCACCTTCGTCGCCGAGGAGCCGCCGCTCACCGAGCAGGCGGGAGAGCCGCTCGATCAGGGGGCCTGGGCGATCCTCGATTACCGCGTCGCGATCGAGTCTGGCGCGGCGCTGCTCGCCGCCGAGCGCGGCACCGATGCCCAGTTCGACCGCCTCGACGAGCTGGTGGCGAAGATGGACGACGAGCTGGAGAACTTCGAGGAGTACCGGCTCACCGACATCCGCCTCCACATCGCGATCGCCGAGGCGGCGCAGTCGCCGCGGCTGCTGAGCGCGATGACCGATGTGCAGGCGCAGATGAGCGACCTGATCGCGCTGATCGCCCACCCCCCCGAGGTCCTGGCGATCTCCAACGAGCAGCACGGCCGCCTCGTCAAGGCGCTGCGTAAGGGGGACGGCTCCCGCGCCGTGCGGCAGATGCGCGAGCACACCGAGGGCACCGAGCACATCCTCGCCGGCCTGCTGCCGGCTCCGCTGCGGATCGAGCCGGCCATTGACAGGGGTCGAGCGCGGACTTAGGCTCGCGGCGAGCTATAGGTCGGTTCGACAAACCTTTTGTCTCACTAAGAGCTGGGAACTCGGGAAGGGAGAGGTTGATGGAGAGCAGCGCTTCTGCACCGAGCCGCGACGAACAGCGGCTCGCGGAACTGGGTTACAAACAGACCCTCAATAGGGCGTGGAGCGGGTTCTCCAACTTCGCGATCTCGTTCACGATCATCTCGATCCTCGCCGGCTGCTTCACCACCTACGGGCAGGCCTGGAACAACGGTGGCCCGATCGCGATCTCGATCGGCTGGCCGCTGATCTCGATCCCGATCCTGATCATCGGCTTCTGCATGGCCGAGCTGGTCTCCGCCTACCCCACCGCCGGCGGGATCTACTGGTGGTCCGGGCGGCTCGGCGGCCCGGTCTGGGCCTGGTTCACCGGCTGGTTCAACCTGATCGGGCTGGTCGCCGTCCTCGCCTCGGTCGACTACGCCTGCGCGACCTTCCTCAACGTCATCCTCGGCCTCTATGAAGTCAACCTGCTCGGCGTCAACTTCGGCGACGAAGTCCACATCCTCGCCGAGGTCTTCCTGCTCTTCGCGATCATCCTCGCGATCCACACGATCGTCAACGTCCGCCGCACCCACCTGCTCTCGCTGGTCAACAGCATCTCGGTCTGGTGGCACGTGCTCGGCGTCGCCGCGATCGTCATCGTCCTCATCCTCGTCCCGGATGGCCACCAGAGCTTCAGCTTCGTCTTCGGCCACCGGATCAACAACAGCGGTTTCAGCGACAGCATGTACTGGTTCTACGTGCTGCCGCTCGGGTTCCTGCTCACCCAGTACACGATCACCGGCTTCGACGCCTCCGCTCACATCTCCGAGGAGACGCACGGGGCGGCGGAATCCGCGGCGAAGGGCGTTTGGCGGTCGATCTTCTACTCGGCGGTGATCGGCTGGGTCGTGTTGCTGGCGATCACCTTCGCGGTCACCAACGTCAACGGCGCCAACGAAGCGGAAGGCTTCGCTCCCTCCCTGCTGGTCGAAGCGCTCGGCTCGGGCTGGGGCAAGTTCGTCCTCATCATCTCCGTCGTCGGTCAGCTCTTCTGCGGCGCCGCCTGCCTGACCAGCGCCTCGCGCATGTGTTACGCGTTCTCCCGCGACAAAGGCTTCGGGCACCGGGTCTCCGGCCGGATCTCACGCGTCAACGAGGAGCGGGTGCCGATCTACGCGGTGGCGGTGATGGCGTTCTTCGCCTTGCTGATCACCCTGCCGGCGCTGAAGGAAAAGTCCAACGGCGAAGCGGTTCCGTTCGCCTTCTTCGCGGTCGTCTCGATCGCCGTCATCGGCCTCTACATCGCCTACGTGATTCCGATCTTCCTGCGCTGGCGGAAGGGTGAGAGCTTTGAGGTCGGCCCCTGGAACAACGGGCGCAAGTACAAGTGGATGAACAGCTTCGCGACCTTCTGGGTGGCGCTGATCACGATCATCTTCTGCCTCCCGTTCACGCCGCTGGCGGTCCCGTGGAACGACGAATTCAGCTGGGAGTCGTTCAACTACGCGCCGCTGACGGTCGGGGTGGTGATCGCGCTGGCGGGCATCGGCTGGCTGCTCAGCGCCCGCAAACATTTCACCGGGCAGGTGCGGGAGACCGAGATCGAGGAAGCGCTCGGGCCCGAGCCAGAGGTCGGCCCGGCTCGGCCGTGAGCGTTTCGTCCACGATCCCTGCGGCGTAACGTTGCCGGCATGACGGTCGAGGAGCTGAAACAGGCGGTCGCGGACGGCACGGTCGACACCGTGCTGCTGGCGATCGCCGACATGGAGGGGCGGCTGCAGGGCAAGCGGCTGACCGCCTCGCACTTCCTCGGCGACGTGCTCGAGCACGGGGCGGAGGGGTGCAATTACCTGCTCGCCGTCGACGTCGAGATGGAAACGGTCGGCGGCTACGCGATGGCCTCCTGGGACACCGGCTACGGCGACTTCGAGATGGCGCCGGACCTGGAGACCCTGCGGCTGGTGCCATGGCTGCCGGCGACGGCGATGGTGATGGCCGACCTGCGGTGGCACGACGGCCGCGAAGTCGTCGCCTCGCCGCGACAGATCCTGCGCCGCCAGCTGGCGCGGCTGGCCGAGCGGGGGATGAGCGCCAACGCCGCCACCGAGCTCGAGTTCATCGTCTTCCGCGACACCTACGAGGACGCCTGGAAGAAGGGGTTCCACGATCTCGAGCCGGCCAACTACTACAACATCGATTACTCGCTGCTGGGGACCTCGCGGGTGGAGCCGCTGATCCGGCGGATACGCAACGAGATGGCCGGGGCGGAGATGGAGGTGGAGAACTCGAAGGGCGAGTGCAACCTCGGCCAGCACGAGATCAACTTCCGCTACGACACCGCCCTGCGCAGCGCCGACAACCACGTCATCTACAAGAACGGCGCCAAGGAGATCGCCTCCCAGGAGGAGCACTCGATCACCTTCATGGCGAAGTTCAACGAGCGCGAGGGCAACTCGTGCCACATTCACTGCTCGCTGGCTCGGGACGACGGCTCGAACGCCTTCGCCGCCGACGAGCAGCTGTTCGAGCGCTTCGTCGCCGGCCAGCTCGCCTGCATGGAGGAGCTGACCCTGCTCTACGCGCCGCACGTCAACTCCTACAAGCGCTTCGCTAAGGGCTCCTTCGCGCCGACCGCGATCGCCTGGGGGCGCGACAACCGCACCTGCTCGCTGCGGGTGGTCGGGGAGGGCGAGGGGATGCGGGTGGAGAACCGGCTGCCGGGCGCCGACGTCAACCCCTACCTGGCGCTCGCCGCGATGATCGCCGCCGGCCTGCATGGGATCGACGAGGGGTTGTCGCTGGAGCCGGTCTTCGAGGGCAACGCGTATGAGTCCGACAAGCCGCGGGTGCCGTCGAACATCTACGGCACCCGCGACGCTTTCGCGGCGAGCGCGGTGGCGGCCGAGGCGTTCGGCGAGGAGGTCGTCGACCATTACCTGAACCGGGCCCGGGTCGAGATCGAGGCCTTCGAGGCGGCTGTCACCGACTGGGAGCGCTACCGGGGCTTCGAGCGGTTGTGATGAGCGGCGAGCGCGGCAGCGAGGCGCCGACCATCGGCATCTGCGCCGCCGTCGAGCGGGTGTCCTGGGGGGTGTGGGATGGCTACGAGGTGACGCTGGTGCCGCGCACCTACGTCCGTTGCGTGCAGAAGGCGGGCGGGATCGCGATCGTGCTGCCGCCCGACGAGGCGGCGGTTGCTGAGCCGGACGTCCTCCTCGACCGGGTCGACGCGCTGATGCTGGCCGGCGGCGCCGACATCGATCCCTCCAGCTACGGCGCCGAGCCGCATCCGGAGACGAGGGGGACCTGGCCCGACCGCGACCGCTTCGAGCTGGCGCTGGCGCGGCGGGCGCTAGAGCGGGACATGCCGGTGCTGGGGATCTGCCGCGGCATGCAGCTGCTGAACGTGGCGCTGGGGGGGACGCTGGTCCAGCATCTGCCCGAGGCGACGGGCGGCGAGGCGCACCGCACGCTGGCCGGGACCTTCAGCAAGCACCACATCCGGCTGGAGCCGGAGTCGCTGGCCTGCACCGCGGCGGGCGTCGAGGGCTTCGTCGTCTGGTCACACCACCACCAGGGCGTCGACCAGCTCGGCGAGGGGCTGAAGGTGACGGGGTGGTCGGCGGAGGACGACCTCCCCGAGGCGATCGAGCTGCCCGGCAGGCGCTTCGCCCTCGGCGTCATCTGGCACCCTGAGGAGGACGAGAACTCGAAGGTCATCGCTGCCTTGGTCGAAGCGGCGCGTGTCGACTTAGGTGCCCAGGGGGGACCACAACTCGACACCAAGGTGGGCTCATGAGCGCGATCGAGGTGATCGAGCCGGCTACCGAGCAGGTGATGGCGGAGGTGCCGCGGGGCGGAGTAGAGGAGGTCGACGCGGCGGTGGCGCGGGCGAAGGCGGCCTTCCCGGCCTGGCGGGCGGTCGCGCCGGCCGACCGGGCGAAGCTGCTGCGCGCTCTCGCCGACGCGCTCGAGGCGCGGCTGGAGGACCTGGCCCAGCTGGAGGCCCGCAACGCCGGCAAGCCGATCGCCGACGCGCGCGGCGAGATGGAGATGGTGGTCGAGACCTACCGCTACTACGCGGGCGCGCCGGAGCGGCTGCTCGGGCAGACGATCCCGGTGGCCGGCGGCGTCGACATGACCTTCCGCGAGCCGCTCGGCGTCGTCGGCCTGATCGTCCCCTGGAACTTCCCACTGACGATCGCCTCCTGGAAGGTTGCGCCGGCGCTTGCCGCGGGCAACTGCGTCGTCATCAAGCCGGCGGAGCTGACGCCGCTAACCGCGCTCGAGCTGGAGGTGCTCGCCCTCGACGCCGGCCTGCCGGAGGGGGTGCTGAACGTGGTCGCCGGGCCAGGCAGCGTCTGCGGCCGCCGGCTCGTCGAGCACCCCGACGTCGCCAAGATCGCCTTCACCGGCTCGACCGAGGTCGGCCGCGGGATCGCCGCCGGCGCCGCCCAGACGATCAAGCGGGTGACGCTGGAGCTCGGCGGCAAGTCGGCCAACGTTGTCTTCGCCGACGCCGACATCGAGGCTGCCGCGGCAGCGGCGCCGCTGGCGGTCTTCGCCAACGCCGGCCAAGACTGCTGCGCCCGCTCGCGCATCCTCGTCGAGCGCAGCGCCCTCGACGACTTCCTCGCGGCGCTGCAGCCGGCGGTCGAGGGGATCGCGGTCGGCGATCCGCTCGACGACACGACCCAGATGGGCCCGCTGATCTCCGCCGGCCAGCGGGAGGCGGTCGCCTCCTATGTTCCCGACGACGCGCCGGTGGCGATCCGCGGCAGCGCCCCCGATGCCCCCGGCTACTGGTTTCCGCCGACGGTGCTGGGCCCGGTCTCCAACCAGGATCGCGCTGCCGCCGAGGAGATCTTCGGCCCCGTCGCCTGCGTCATCCCGTTCGCCGACGAGGAGGAGGCGGTCCGGCTCGCCAACGAGACGATCTACGGCCTCTCCGGCTCGGTCTGGACGCGGGACGGCTCTCGGGCGCTGCGGGTGGCGCGGGCGCTCGAGACCGGGGTGATCTCGATCAACTCGAATACCTCGGTGCGGGTGTCGACCCCGTTTGGAGGGTTCAAGCAGTCCGGGGTCGGGAGGGAGCTCGGCCCCGACGCGCTCGATCACTACACCGACGTCAAGAACGTCTACTACGCGACCGAGGGGGGCTGAGCGATGGCAGGAAGGCTGGAGGGTAAGGTCTGCGTCATCACCGGGACGGCGAGCGGGATCGGCGCCGCCTCGGCGCGGCTGTTCGCGGCGGAGGGGGCGCGGGTGGTCGGGATCGATCTCTCCACGCAGGCTGAGGGCGAACTGACGATCGAGGCCGATGTCTCCGACGAGGGACAGGTGGTCGAAGCCTTCCGGCGCATCGCCGACGAGGCCGGCCGCATCGACGTGCTGATGAATAACGCCGGCATCAACCCGACCGACGACGGCTCGGTCCTCGAGACGAGCCTCGAGTCCTGGCAGCGGGTGCAGGACGTCAACCTGCGCAGCGTCTTCCTCTGCTGCAAGCACGGCATCCCCCACCTGCTCGAGGCCGGCGGCGGCTCGGTCATCAACGTCGCCTCCTTCGTCGCGGTGATGGGCGCCGCCGTCTCGCAGGCCTCCTACACCGCCTCCAAGGGCGCGGTCCTGTCCCTCTCCCGCGAGCTAGGCGTCGAGTTCGCCGACCGCGGCATCCGCGTCAACGCCCTCTGCCCCGGCCCGGTCAACACCCCCCTTCTCGAAGAGCTCTTCGCCAAGGACCCCGAGCGCGCCGCCAAGCGCCTCGTCCACATCCCGATGGGCCGCTTCGGCGAGCCCGAGGAGATCGCCAAAGCCGCCCTCTTCCTGGCCAGCGACGACTCCACCTACGTCACGGCCAGCAGCTTCCTGGTTGACGGCGGCCTCTCCGCCGCCTACCTGACGCCAGCCCAAGCTGACTGAGGCGCCTGCTCAACTCTCCTTGACTGGCGGGCCTCCGGGTGGGAGACTCGCTTCGTACCTAAACCTCTGAGCCCCCTGGCTCGGGCACCAAGGAGAAGACAATGAAGCTCAGCAAGATGCTCGCCGCCGCCGCCGCGGTCTTGGCCCTGATGGCGTTCGCCAGCACCGCCTCGGCGACCACACTCGAGACAAACGGCGTCACGCAGACTGGCGCGGTGACCCTTGAGTGGTCGCTCGTAGGCTCGTTTACCTACGAGACCACAACTGGTGCCTTCGCAAACACATGCAGTGTATCCACATGGCAGGGAACGACCTCGGTCTTCACCGGCACCACGGTGGGCGGCAGTGTCAGCGCCCTGTCCGTCAGTAATTGCACGCACAGTCCGATTGTCATTAGTAGTAAAGGCAGCTTCAGCGTGGAAAGGATCGGCACCACCACAAACGGGACAGTCCGCACGAGTGGACTCACCCTGACGGTACCGGTGACAATTTTCGGCAGCGTCGTTAGTGTGACCTGCACGACGAGCAACACCGATCTCGGTACCTTGACCGGGCTTGCTACCGGCACGGCGCATCTCAGCGTCAACGCCAGTATTATTTGCGGTGGCACTCTGCCTAGTATCAGGTGGACAGCTACATACGCACTCACAACCTCGAGTGGCGCGGGTCACGCGATCGGCGTTGTCGCCTAAGCAGGCCATGTAGGCCTTGGGACCCAGCAGTCGCGGAGCGCCCCTCCGGGGGCGCCTCCTTCGTCGCGGTGATGGGCGCCGCCGTCTCGCAGGCCTCCTACACCGCCTCCAAGGGCGCCGTCCTCTCCCTCTCCCGTGAGCTCGCTCTCCAAGAGCTCTTCGCCAAGGACCCCGAGCGCGCCGCCAAGCGCCTCGTCCACATCCCGATGGGCCGCTTCGGCGAGCCCGAGGAGATCGCCAAAGCCGCCCTCTTCCTGGCCAGCGACGACTCCACCTACGTCACGGCCAGCAGCACCCAAACATCCGAGCCGCGAGCTCGGATACCAAGGAGACAGAAAATGAAGCCCAGCAAGATCCTCGGGATCGCCGCCATCGCAGCGCTGGCCCTGATGGCGTTCGCCAGCACCGCCTCGGCGACCACACTCGAGACAAACGGCGTGACGCAGCGCGGCGCGGTGACCTGGGACTGGTCCCTCGTCGGATCGGCGACCATGGAGTCCACAAGCAATGTGCCCCTTGCCACATGTACCGGCACCACATGGCAGGGAACGACCTCGGTGTTCACTGGCACCACGGTCAGCGGACCTGTCAGTTCGCTGTCGTTCAGCAGCTGCACGCATAGTCCAGTTGTGGTCAACACTAAAGGCAGTATCAGCATCGAAAGGATTGGCACCACGACAAATGGCACAGTTCGATCGAGTGGGACATCAGTTACTTCTCCAATGACAGTCCTAGGCAGCGTCGTTAGTGTGACCTGCACGACCAGCAATACCGATATCGGCACCCTGAACGGACCGCTAGCGGCACTTCTAGTATCACTATCAATGCCATCCTCACCTGCGGCGGTGTTGCGCCTAGTGTGAAGTGGACAGCCCTCTACGCCATCACAAGTCACTCGACCGGCGTTGTCGCTTGATCGATCCTGTAGGTCCATCGGCCTAGAAGTAGCGGAGCCGCCCCCCGGGCGGCTCCTTCCATCGCCTACCTGACGCCGGTCCAGAGGGGCGGCAGCATCTGAACCCAGCGGCCGCCAGGGCCCGGTCTCTGCCACACGGCTCCGATGCTGTCGGTCATCGTGTACTTCTCACTGCCGTTGTCGATGCGGATTGCGCCGTGGCTCGAGTCGCTTTCCCACCGCATGCGCGCGCTCCACGAGCAATAGCAATTCTCGGTATGTGCCACCAGGTAGAGATGGATCGGTTTGCGAAGCCTGACGGTCCATGGAAACTTGATTGGCGATGCAGAGGCGGAGATTTGGAGCCCAGGCTCCAGCTCTTCCTCCGTGGACGAGGAGGCGATCTCGCCGGAGCCGTCGACGTCCACTTCGATCACTGGGCCCCGCAGCCGGCGGTTGCAGGGATGGTAGAAGACGGTCCCGGTGGGGCGCAGCCGGTGCTGCTGGACTTCGAGATCGATGCCAGTGAAGGTGATCGTCTCGCTCTTTTCCACGGGACGGATCATGACCTCGACGGCGCCCCGGTCGGGCACCAGCGCTCCAGCCGCCTCTTCGATCTTGCTCCACCGGTTTGGCGGCGGTTTGCCGGCCACCTTTTCGCCGACCTGTTCAGGCAGATACGTGCCCATCAGGCATTCGGCCCGCACCCAGGAGTCGCTGCTGGTGAAGGGAGGCGAGTTCGGGCCATCCGAGCTGCCACAGCCAGCGAAGGAAGACACCGCAGCCGCGACCAAGAGGATGCCCAAGGTTCTCCGGTTACGCTCTGCCCGCATGCAACGAGTATCGCAATACTCAGGACTACCTGGCCAAGACGTACCCCGCAACTAATCAGCGGACGGCAGAGTCGCCGAGCCGATGACGGCGCCCTGTTCTTTGCCAGCGAAGATTCGCTCTCGTCACCGCCGGCACCTTCCTCGTGGACGGCGGCTCTCCGTGGCCTACCTGGCTCCCATCTGGGTCATCCGCGGCCTATTTGCACAGCGCTCCTTGATCATTACCACGAGAGCTGAAAGACTCGCACCGTACCGAAAGCCCTGAGCAACGAGCTCGGGATTACCAAGGAGAAAGAAATGAAGCTCAGCAAGATCCTCGCCGTCGCCGCCCTCGCGGCGCTGGCCCTGATGGCGTTCGCCAGCACCGCCTCGGCAGCAGATACCGCCCTTGAGACAAACGGAGTGGACCAATCAAGTGCGGCCGTGACCATCGAAGCGACCGCTTCAAGCTCCATCACCCTGGAGTCGACAAGTGGAGTCTTCGCCAACACATGCAGTGGCTCCACGGTGAAAGCTACCACGGTGTCAGATGGCGTAGCCCCGAACTTTACAGGGCCCAGGGTAAGCGGACCCATCAGTGTTCTAAGTTTCACCAATTGCACGCATAGTCCGGTTGTCGTCAACTCAAAAGGCAGTCTCAGCATCGAAAGGATCGGGACCACCACAAACGGCACAGTCTTCTGGAGCGGAACCAATTGGACCTATCCGGTGACAATTTTCGGCAGCGTCGTCAGTACGACCTGCACCACCAACAACACCGACGTCGGCACCCTCACTGGGAGCAGTACGTCGGGTGGCTCTAAAATCACCCTCAGTGCCATCCTCGAATGCGGCGGCGTCCTGCCTAGTGCGAGGTGGACAGGCACCTACACCATCACAGGGCACGGCATCGGAGTTATCGCCTAAGCAGACCCTGTAGGTCCTCGGACCTAAGGAGCGGCGGGGCCGCGCCAGAACCGGCGGCTCCGCAAACACGCCGAGCTAGCTCGGATTACCAAGGAGAAAAAAATGAAGGTCAGCAAGATCCTCGGGATCGCCGCCATCGCGGCGCTAGCCCTGATGGCGTTCGCCAGCACCGCCGCGGCGACCACACTTGAGACAAACGGGGTCAAGCAGAGCGGAGCGGTATCCCTCGACTTGTCGCTCACGAGCTCGGCGGCCACAGAGTCCACAAGTGGGATCTTCTCCAATACATGCAGTACCTCCACATGGCAGGCAACCACTTCGGCCGTCACCGGTGCCGTTGTGAGCGGCAGTATCAGCGCCATGTCCTTCAGTAACTGCACGCATAGTCCGCTTGTCGTCAACAGTAAAGGCAGCATCAGCATTGAAAGGATCGGCACCACCACAAACGGAACAGTCCGCTCGACTGGCACATCGGTGACGTACCCGTGGACAATTCTCGGCGAAGTCGTCAGTTTCACCTGCACGACCAATAACACCTACATCGGAACCCTCAACGGGACTGCCTCAGGCGCCACCAGTATCACCCTCAATGCCATCCTCACCTGCGGCGGCGTGCTGCCTAGTGCGAGGTGGACAGGCACCTACACCATCACAGGGCACTCGATTGGCATTGTCGCCTAAGCAGACCCCGTAGGTCTTTAGGGACCTGGAGTCGCGGAGCCGCCCTTGGGGGCGGCTCCTTTATCTTGCCCAGGTCCACGCAATGCGAGGAGCGGTGGTGGGCGCAACGGCATGGCACCCTCACAGAGCCGGAACGGACACTCCGGCGACCGAGGGCCGGTAGCTCCACTTTTCAAACGTCATTGCCCCAGCGAGGACGGGGACTGCGTCGGATCTAGGGGGTGTGCCGGGGGTTGCGGCCCCTCCGCCACGGCCCACTCGTCGAGGACGGACCGCCGCAGGCTGAGACGGACGCTGCCATGGCCGCCCGCCGGATCTCCTCCAGGCTGCGCGCCTCGGTGACCGAGTCGACGGCGGCACTTGGATCGCCGGGGAGCGCGTTCTGGCCGACGATCAGGTGCAGCGGCTTCGCGGCGGCGGCGCAATGGTCGGCGATCGCGCCGACGATCTTGCCTTCAAGGCTCTGGGAATCGAAGCGGCCCTCACCGGAGATCACCGCATCTGCGCTGGCGAGGCGGGCATCGAAGCCGAGGGCGTCCAGGATGTAGTCGGCTCCCGGGCGAAGCTCGGCGCCGTGGGCCCAGAGGCCACCGGAGAGCCCGCCTGCGCACCCCGTCATCGGGATCCCGCGTGGGTCCTGCGGAAGCTCCGTGGCGAAGGCCTCCAGCTGCGCGGTGAGCCGCTCGACCGCCGCGGCATCGGCCCCCTTCTGCGCCGCGAAGATCCGCGCCGCGTCCTCGAATGGAGTCCGAACGTCGCAGAGGACCTCGATCCGAACCTCCTCGGCGTTCGTCCTTTGTTCCCTGCCAGAGGTGCAAAGGACGAACGCCGCCTCGCTTTGGCGCAGCGCTTCGAGGGCGCCGCGGCCACCGTCGGTGGTGGCGCTGCCGCCGGCCGCAACGAGCACGCGCTTGGCGCCGGCCGCTACCGCCGCGGCGATCAGCTCGCCGGTGCCGTAGGTGTCGGCTCGCTCCGGATCGCGCTCCTCAGGTGCCAGCAGCGGCAGCCCCGACGCCTGCGCGGACTCGACCACCGCGGTCTCGCCGCCGCCCAAGATCGCGAAGCTGGCCTCGATCGGCCGGCGCAGCGGGTCGTGGACCTGAGCTATGCGGCGTTCGCCCCCGAGCGCCCCCAGCAGCACCGCCATCGTCCCCTCACCCCCGTCGGCGACCGGACAGCGATCCGCTTCCCCGCCGGCGGCCTCGACTCCGGCGGCGATCGCCTCCGTCACCGCCGCCGCGTCGAAGGTTCCCTTGAACGAATCCGGAGCCACGAGGAAGCGCCTCATCCCCCACATAATGGGCCTCCGTGGGCGACATCCAGATATTCATCACCGCGCTGCTCGTCTCGGTCGCGCTGCTGAACGCGCTCGCCAACTGGTGGCGGGTCCCATATCCGATCGTCCTCGTGCTCGGCGGGCTGGCGCTCGGCCTCGTGCCCGGAATCCCGGAGATCGAACTCGACCCGGACCTGGTGCTGCTGATCTTCCTGCCGCCGCTGCTCTACTCGGGCGCCTTCTTCGTCGACCTCAACGCCCTGCGACACGACGCCCGGGTGATCTCGCTGCTCTCGATCGGGCTGGTGCTGGCGACCGCGGTCGTGGTCGGAACCGTCGCCCACTTCGTCTTCGACCTCCCTTGGGCGGTGTCGATCGCCCTCGGCGCGATCGTCGGCCCGACCGATCCGGTCGCGGCGACGACGATCCTCCGCCGTCTCGGCATTCCCCGACGGATCGTCAACGTGCTCGAGGGCGAGAGCCTGGTCAACGACGCCAGCGCCCTCGTCATCTACAAGGTCGCGGTCCTCGCGGCCGTGGGTGGCAGCTTCTCGGTTGCCGAGGCAGGCGGCCGCTTCCTGCTTGCCACCGGCGGCGGGCTCGCGATCGGCCTCCTTGCCGGTTACCTGATCGCGGCGATCCGCCGCCGCACCGAGGACCCGACGACCGAGATCACGATCTCACTCTTCAGCGGTTACGCCGCCTTCCTCCCCGCCGACGAGATCGGCGCCTCCGGCGTCCTCGCCGCCGTCGCCTGCGGCGTCTACCTCGGCTGGCGCTCGCCAGAACTGATCTCGCCGACGGTCCGCCTGCAGTCGTTCGCGGTCTGGGAAATCCTCGTCTTCCTCCTCAACGCGACCCTCTTCATCCTCATCGGCCTGCAGCTGCCGGTGATCGTCGACGGTCTGCGGGAAGGGGGCATCAGCGCCGGCCAGGCGATCGCCGACGGGGCCCTGGTGGCGGCGTTGGTGATCGCCACCCGCTTCGCCTGGACCTTCGGCGTCACCGCGATCATCCGCGGCCTCGACCGCCGGCCGCAGCAGCTCGAACGCCGCGCCGGCTGGCGGCTGCGGGTCGTCAGCGCCTGGTCGGGGATGCGCGGTGCGGTCTCGCTCGCCGCGGCCCTGGCGCTGCCGCTGACGACCGACGCCGGCGAACCGCTGCCCGGCCGCGACCTGATCCTCTTCGTCACCTTCGCGGTGATCGTCTTCACCGTCGTCGGCGAGGGGCTGACGCTGCCGGCGCTGATCCGCCGCCTCGACGTCGCCGAGGACGGCAGCGAGGAGGAGCACGAGGAGGCGCGCGCCCGCCTGACGGCCGCCGAGGCCGCGCTCGAGCGCCTCGACGAGCTCGCGGTCGAGGAGTGGACCCGGGACGACACGGTGGAGCGGGTGCGGGCGATGTACGAGTTCCGCCGGCGCCGCTTCAAGGTCCGCGCCGGCAAGCTCGAAGACGAAGACGGGATCGAGGAGCGCTCGGTCTCCTACCAGCGCCTGATGCACGAGCTCTACGCCGCCCAGCGCGATGCCCTCGTCGAGCTCCGCGACAGCGGCCGGATCTCCGCCCAGGTGATGCGCCGCGTCGAGCGCGAGCTCGACCTCGAGGAGGAGCGGCTGGAGGTCTAGGGCGGCGGGACCTGCGAGGCCATCTGCTCGTAGCCGGCGGCGCTGGGGTGGATGCCGGTGTCGCCGCTGATCACCCACGGTTCGCCGCCTTCGGGGCCCTTGCAGAACGAGAGTGGGTGGAGGATCGCCAGCTCCTTCTGGGTCGGCGTCGACTGCGCGCTCGGCCCGTCGACGGTGTAGCCGAGGCGCGAGCAACTGAAGGCTGAGGGGTAGACGGGCGAGATGTCGATGCCGACGTTGAAGTGGGGCGGGGCCACCACCTGCAGCCGCTGCGGGCTCACTTCTGCGGCGACCGCGGCGATGTCGCCGTTCAGCAGCTGGCCCATCTCGGCGATCTGGGTGGCGCTGTAGGCGAGCGCCGAGGAGGGGATCGAGAGGTGGTACCGCATTAGGTAGATCGTCGCGCCGGTGTGTTCGACGAGGTCTTCGTAGAGGCTCTTCAGGTGTTCGCGCAGGTGAACTTCGGCGAACGCTTCTTCGATGCATTCGCGGTAGCCGCCGAAGACGTCCGAGTAGACCGCGCAGCCCATGTTGTCGACCCCGAACAGCATGTTCGAGAGCAGCGGGTTGGCGCCGATCGTCATCAGGATGTAGTCGGGGTCTTCGGCCTCGACTTCCGCCGTCGTCTTATGGAGTTCGCCGTTGGGCGCCCAGTCGGCTGGTTCCGAGCCGCTGACCGCGAGGTTCTCGTAGTCGGTGACGCCGTGGTCGTTGGCCCACTGCGCCGCCCAGGAGATGTTGTTGGAGAGGCCGTAGTCGGGGGCGTAGACGAGCTTCTGGGTGTTGGCGGTGACCAGCGAGTTGGAGGAGCAGGCGTCGTCGAATTCCTTTTCCGGCGGGCGGCAGCCGAGCAGGCGCCCGATCGTCATCGGGGTCCCGTTGCTGTAGTAGCCGAAGCCGGCGGTGACCGAGTCGCCGAGGGCGCGGACGACGGGTTCGGCGGGAGGGTCGACGGTGAAGCGGACTTCGCGGCCGCCGCTGAGGGTGAGCGTGTCCGTCCCGCGGAAGCCCGGCCCGGAGCGGTAGACGAGGCTGCCGCCTTCGAGGTGCGCGTGGCCGTGCTCGGGCTGCTGGGCGATCCGCCAGTCCGGTTCGCCCGTGCAGGCCGGCAGCTGCGCGGTGGTGCGGCGGCCGGGTCGCGCGCGGCCGGCAGCTGGGGTGCTGCAAAGGGCGGCGCCGGGGACGAGCGGCAGCGGCTGCTCGGCCCGGTCGGCCCCGTTCATCTCCGGAATCCCGTCGGCGTTCGCGTCCAGCCGGCCCCCGGCCCGCACCGTCAGCCGCAGCCCCGACCGCAGCTGCGCGGCCGGCTGATCCCTGAGGTCGATGCGGTGGACGAAGGTGAAGCGGCGCCGCCGCTCGGGCCGGCGCAGCCCGCCGGCGCTGAGCCGGACCCTGACCCCTCGGTGGTAGACGCGGTCCCCGGCCCGGTCCCGCAGGGTGACCGTCAGCGGCTCGACGTGGCCGACCAGCTGGATCGGGTAGGTCACCGGCACCAGGATCGAGGGGCGCCCATCGGCCGCGCGGCCGAGCGAGGCGTGGCCGATCCGCACCTGCGCGCCGGCCGGCGCCGGCAGGGCGAGGAGCGCGAGCAGGACGAGCGGAAGAACGCGGCGGCGGCGGGTCATTCGGGCCTCGGCGGCTTGCCTCGCTGGTAGAGCCAGCGCTGGAAGAAGGGCCCGAGGGGGCGCCCGGCGATCCCTTCGGCGAGGATTTCGAATTGCTCGATGTTGCCGCTGCCGTAGCGGTGCCGCGTCGCCCACTCGCGCAGCAGGCGCAGCATCGGCTTGGTGCCGATCTGCAGCCGCAGCGCCTCCAGCGCCATCGCGCCGCGGATGTAGGTGGAGGGGCCGAAGAGGTGCGCCGGCGTGCCGGGGTGGGCCGAGGGCGGGTTCCAGAACGCCTTGTTCGAGGCGGGCACGCGGTAGAGGCGGTTGAAGATCGCGTGGGCGCTGCGGCGGCCGTGCCGCTCGGCGTAGTACCACTCGGTCCAGGTCGCGAAGCCCTCGTTGAGCCAGATTTCCGGCCACCGTTTCAGCCCGACCGAGTCGCCGAACCACTGGTGCGCGGTCTCGTGGACGACCGTGGTCAGGTCGGGGACGTAGGGGTAGATCGGGCGGCTCTGGCTCTCCAGCGCGTAGCCGAGTTTCGGCGCGTAGTCGACGATCGAGCCGGCTGACGAGAAGGGATAGGCGCCGTAGAGGCCGCTCTCGAAGCGGACGATCTCCGGCAGGCTCGCGAGCACCGCTCGCGAGCGCCGCTCCAGCCGCGGGTCGACCAGCGTGTAGGCGGGGGCCTCCCCCACGGCGCTGCTCGCGATCGCGCCGCGGCCGATGTCGAGCACCGCCAGGTAGGGGCTCATCGGCCGCCCTTCGCGCCAGTCGTAGCGGGTCAGGCCGCCGCGGTGGACGACCTGGTGACGGCGGCCGTTGGCGATCGCCTTCAGGCGCTTGGGCACGGTGATGATGAAGTCGAAGGACGCCTTGTCGCCGGGGACGTTGTCGCACGGGATCCAGGCGGCGGTGCCCTGCGGCTCCCCGACGGCGAGGACGCCGTCATCGGTGGGGTACCACCCCTCGCTGGTGCCGTCGGGGTCGACGACCTTCGGCGGCACGCCGCTGTAGCTCACGGCGACCGTGAAGTATTCGCCCGCCGGCACCGGCTGCTTCGGGGTCACGGTCAGCTTGCCGTCGCCGCGGCTGAACCCCGCCTCCTTGCCGTTGACCCGCACATCCGTGACCCGCGGGCCGAAGAAGTCGAGGGAGAACCGCCTCAACTGACCGGAGGGGAACGCGTACATGGTGGTCTTGGCGTCGACCCCCCGGGTCGCCGGGTGGTATACGAGGTCGACTTCGTAATAGCTGGCGTCGTAGCCGCGGTTGCCGGCCTGCGGGAAGAACTGTTCGTGCGCCGCCTTTTCCGCCGCGGCCGGCGCGGCGGCGCAGCCGATCGCGACGAGACCGAGGAGGAGGCTGATTCGAAGCGGGCGCAGGCGGGCATCCTACGATGCTGAGATGCCTGCGGATCCCGGTTGGTCATTCAGGCTGACCAGAGAGGAAGAATTGGCGGCGGGCCTGACCCGCGCCGCCGCCGGGCGGGCCGAGGCGGCCCTCGAGCGCCTGCGCGAGAGCGAGGCGGGCGAAGCCGACGAGGCCGCGGCCGTCCACGGCATCCGCAAGGACATGAAGAAGCTGCGGACGGTGCTGCGGCTGCTGCGCTACGAGCTCGCCGGGAAGGTCTACCGGCGCGAGAACGGCCGCTTCCGCGACGCCGCCCGCGCTCTCTCCGAGGCCCGCGACGCCGAGGTGAAGCTGGCGACGCTGGAGGCGCTGGCCGCGCGCGAGGATCTGCCTGGCGACGCGCTCGCGGCCTGGCGGAAGATCCTCGACCGCGATCGCGAGGCCGCGACCAACCTCGCCCGCGACGAGGCGACCGTCGCCGAGGCGAGGGAGCTGATCGAAGCGGGGCTCGAGGAAATCCACAGCTGGGGCCTCGAAGGTGACTCCTGGAAGCTGGTCGAACCCGCCGTCTCCCGCACCTACCGGCGCGGCCGCCGGGCTCTGAAGGAGGCCGAGGCGCGTGGGGACGAGGAGGCCTTCCACGAGTGGCGCAAACGCGCCAAGGACCTCTGGCACGAGCTGCGGCTGCTGAGCTGCGCCTGGCCCCGCCCGCTGGAAGCCACCGCCGAGGAGGCCCACGAGTTGACCGACCTGCTCGGCGACCACCATGACCTCGCGGTGCTGCGCGAGGACCTGCGTCAGCGTAACCTCGGCGAGGAGGAGACGGTGGCGCTCGAAGCCGCGATCGGCCGCCGCCAGGAGGACCTCGCGGCCGAGGCCCTCTCCCTCGGCCGCCGCCTCTACGCCGAGTCGCCGAAGCAGTTCAGCCGCCGCCTGCGCCGGTACTGGCAGGCGTGGCGGGGGTAGGGGCCAGGCGTGGCGTCGAAAGCGAAACTCGGCGAGTACGAGCGCAAGCGCGACTTCGGGAAGACCTCCGAGCCGGCGCCGCGGAAACGCGGCAAGAAGAAGGGGGCACCGCGCTTCGTCGTCCAGGAACACAGCGCCCGGCGCCTGCACTGGGACCTGCGGCTGGAGCACGAGGGGGTCGCCGCCTCCTGGGCGATCCCGAACGGGATCCCCGAGAGCCCGGACGAGAACCGCAAGGCGGTCCACACCGAGGACCACCCGCTCGAGTACCTGAGCTGGGAGGGGGAGATCCCGAAGGGCGAGTACGGCGCCGGGACGATGAAGGTCTGGGACTCGGGCACCTACGAGCTGGAGAAGTGGACCCAGGGCAAAGTCGTCGTCGACTTCCACGGCCAGAGGCTGCAGGGGCGCTACGCGCTCTTCCGCGCTGGCAAGGACGAGAAGGACTGGATGATCCACCGGATCGACCCGCCCGCCCGCGAACGCGACCCGTTCCCGGAGAACGTGGTGCCGATGCTGGCGCGGCTCTCCCAGCTGCCGCGCGACGACGGCAAGTGGGCGGTCGAGGTGAAGTGGGACGGGATCCGGGCGATCGCCTACTGCCAGCCGGGGCGGGTGGCGCTGCAGACCCGCAACCTCAACGACGTCACCGTTCAGTACCCGGAGGTGCGGCGAATCTCGCGCGCGCTCGGCGCTCATGACGCGGTGCTCGACGGCGAGATCGTCGCTTTCGACGAGAACGGCAGGCCGAGCTTCGAGCGGATGCAGCAACGCATCCACAACACCGACGAGAACGTGATCCGGCGGCGGATGAAAACGCACCCCGTCGTCTACGTCGTCTTCGACCTCCTTTATCTAGACGGAGAGGACCTGACCCGCGAGCCCTACATGCGCCGGCGCGAGTTGCTCGAGGGGCTGGGGCTGAAAGGCGAGCACTGGCAGACGCCGAGCTACGCCGTCGGCCACGCCGAGGAGCTGCTGGCGGCGAGCAAGGAGCAGGGGCTCGAGGGCGTGATGCTGAAGCGCGTCGACAGCGCCTACGCCCCCGGCAAGCGCACCGGCGAGTGGCTGAAGGTGAAAAACGTCAGCCGCCAGGAGATGGTGATCGGCGGCTGGACGCCGGGCGAAGGCCGCCGCAAGGAACACCTCGGCGCGCTCCTGGTCGGGTACTTCGAACGCGACGGCGGCAAGCCCGTGCTCCGTTACGCGGGCAAAGTCGGGACCGGCTTCAAGGCCGCCGACCTGGCCGCGATCGCCGCCCGGCTGGCGCCGCTGGAGCGCAAGACGAGCCCCTTCGGCGCTGGCCCGAAACCCCCCAAAGGCGCGCAGTTCGTCGAGCCGCGCCTGGTCGCCGAGGTCGAGTTCCGGGAGATGACCAAGGAGGGAATCCTCCGCCACCCGGCTTACAAAGGCATGCGCGAGGACAAGGCCGCGGACGAGGTGGTGCTGGAGCAGGCGACCGACCCGCAGGGCGAGTCGCTCACCGCCGGCGCGGTCAAACGGCCCCGCAAGAAATCAGCGGTAATCGTTGAGGGGCGTGAGCTCGAGCTCTCCAACCTCGACAAGGTGCTCTACCCAAGGGCCGGCTTCACCAAGGGCCAGCTGATCGACTGGTACGCCCGGATCGGCGAGGTCCTGCTGCCTCACCTGCGCGGCCGGCCGCTGACCCTGAAGCGCTATCCGGAAGGGGTCGAGGGCAAACACTTCTACGAGAAGCGCTGCCCCAGCCACCGGCCCGACTGGGTGACCACGGCCAGCGTCTGGAGCGACCGCCACAAGGGCGAGATCGACTACTGCGTGGTCGAAGACCTGCCGACGCTCGTCTGGCTGGCGAACCTCGCAGACATCGAGCTCCACACCTCGCTTGCCAAAGCGGAGGCGATCGAGCGGCCGACGGCGGTGGTCTTCGATCTCGATCCTGGCGCTCCCGCCGACATCGTCGATTGCTGCCAGGTGGCGGTCTGGTTGCGGGGCCTCTTCGAGCAGCTCGGCCTCGAGAGCTACCCGAAGACCTCCGGCTCGAAGGGGATGCAGCTCTACGTCCCGCTGAACGGCGACGTCACCTATGACGACACCAAGCCGTTCGCGAAAGCGGTGGCGGAGACCCTGGAGAAGCGGTTCTCCGATCGCGTCGTCTCGCAGATGTCGAAGACGAAGCGGCCGGGCAAGGTGCTGATCGACTGGAGCCAGAACGACCAGCACAAGACGACCGTCTGCGTCTACTCGCTGCGGGCGAAAGAGCGGCCGACGGTCTCGACGCCGCTGGAGTGGGACGAGGTCGAGGTCGCCCTGCAGGCGGGCGACGCTCAGGCTCTGGTCTTCGGCCATGCCGCGGTGCTCGAGCGTGTCGCGGAGAAAGGCGATCTCTTCGCACCGGTACTCAGCGAAGAGCAAACGCTCCCCTGACCAAGCAGATCAAGGACGCAGGGAGCGTGGCGTGCTCTGCACGCGAGCGACCGAGGACGCCGAGATGCGCCGGTCAGGCGGTTAGGAACTTCGCTCCATCGGGCAATGGGGGGCATGGAGAGGAACGAGAGGATCGAATCGCTGGCGCGGGAAAACCCGGCGCCGATCGCGCTTGCGGCCGCGTTCGTCGCCGGCGTCGTCTTCGGCCGGATGTTCTCTCGATAAGGGGGAAGGGCGGAATGGCGGAAGAGAACGGACACAGGGAGTCGCAGACGCAGGGGCACGAGAACGTCGACCCCGTTCGCGCTGACTACGCGCCTGAGGGCGCGGGCGCGAAGACCGGCCTCGGAGCGACGCTGAAGCGGACGCTGACCGAGTTTCAGGAGGACAACCTCAGCGACTGGGCGGCGGCGCTCACCTACTACGGCCTGCTCTCGCTGTTCCCGGCGCTGATCGCGATGGTCTCGCTGATCGGCATCTTCGGCGATCCCAAAACGACGACCACCAAGCTGACCGAAATCATCACCGAAATCGGTCCCAGCTCGGGGGCGGAAACCTTCGAAGGGCCGATCAAGTCGATCGTCGAAAACCGCAGCGCCGCCGGCTTCGCCTTCGTCCTCGGCCTCGCGGCCGCGCTCTGGTCGGCTTCCGGCTACGTCGGCGCCTTCACCCGCGCCTCCAACATCATCTACGAGACCCCCGAGGGCCGGCCGTTCTGGAAGCTGCGGCCGCTGCAGATCGCGGTGACGCTGGCGATGATCATCATGATGGCGCTGCTTGCCATTGGCCTCGTCCTCACCGGGCCGATAGTCGAAGCGGTCGCCAACCCGATCGGCCTCAGCAGCACCGCGGTCGACGTCTGGAACATCGCCAAGTGGCCGGTGATGGCGGCGCTCTTCATCCTCATGGTCGACGTCCTCTACTACGCGACCCCCAACGTGAAGCTGCGCGGCTTCAAATGGGTCACCCCGGGGGCGATCCTCGCGATCGTCGTCTGGGCGATCGCCTCGGCGCTGTTCGCCTTCTACGTCTCCAACTTCAGCTCCTACGACAAGACCTACGGCACCCTCGCCGGCCTCGTCGTGCTGTTGCTCTGGTTCTGGATCACCAACCTGGCGATCCTCTTCGGCCACCAGATGAACGCCGAGCGCGAGCGCAGCGCCGAGATCGACGAAGGCCAGCCGCGGGCGGAGAAGGAGATCCAGCTCGAACCCCGTGACGAGCCGAAGGACCAGAAGACCACCTAAGGAAAAGCGACCTGGGGGAGGAGAGAAAGAAGAATGAAGAAGAAAGTGAAGAAGACGGTCTTGCGCGTGCAGCCGCTGGTCGTCGGCTTGGCTGAGAACGACTACGCCCGCAAGAACCTCGAGCGGGGCGCCGCCAGCCTGCGCGAGGGCGCGCGAGCACTGGCTTCCGGTCGGACGCACCCGAAGCGCCACTGGCCGAAACGGATCGCGGCGGTCGGGCTCGCCGGGGCGGCAGCGGCCGCTGCGATGACCAGGAAAAGCTCGGGCTCGTCTCAAGGCGGCGGCCAGCAATGAAGGTGATATTCGCCCCGATCAGCATCGTCCTCGGGCTGATCGCCGGCATCGCCGGCAAGAAGATCTTCGAACAGGTGTGGGGAATGATCGACGACGAAGAGCCGCCGAAGCCCGAGCACCGGGAATTCGCCTGGCCGAAATTGATTGCCGCGCTGGCGGTCGAGGGGGCGATCTTCCGCCTGGTCAAAGGGCTGGTCGACCACGGCAGCCGCACCTCGTTCGCGAAACTCACCGGCAAATGGCCCGGCGAGGAGAGGCCGGAGCCGGAGTAGTTCTCCCGCTCCCCGGGTAGCTGTTGGATCGAAGCACTCGTCCAAAAACCACGAACGGAGGAGCAGATGAACAGCAGGGCAGACAGAGGAGCCGGCGTCGGCGGAATTTCGTTGGGGGGCATCCTCGTGATCATCGGGATCGTGCTGATGATCGTCTGGAGCTTCTGGATCGGGCTGATCATCGTCCTGATCGGGTTGATCGCCTTCGGCGGCTTCGCGCGCGGCAAGTGGTACTAGCGAAGACGATCGCCAGCATCTGAACCCCGGCACTTCACGGCCCCGTCCACGCCGGCAGGTGGGCGGGGCCGATGGATGTTGCTGACGGATGTTGCTGATGTATGTTCAGCGCAAGTTGTCAGGGGGACTCTCGCGCACTGCCCGCATCGCCTGGATCACCGCCGCGGTCCTCGCCGTCTTCGCCGTCCTGATCGCGACCGGGTCCTCCACCGCCGGCTTCGCCTTCTTCTTCTGCATCCCGATCGGCCTCGTGGCCTGGTGGTTCGGGCCGCGGCCGGCGCTGGCGCTGGCGGTCGCCTGCCTGCTGCTCTTCGTGGCCGCCGACGTGGTCCACCCGCGGCCTGAATTCGCCCTCGCGCTGGTCGTCCGCGGCGCCTTCTTCCTTGCCGTCGCCGCCGGGGTGTCCTGGCTAGCCGATCGGCTGCGGGTGCTCGAGCACTCGGCCGAGGAACTCGAGGCGATCCGCTCGGCGCTGGCGCCGGCCGATCTGCCCGACATCCCGGACCTCGACGCGGCGGCGGCCTTCGTGCCCTCCGAACTCGGCGTCTCGGGGGACTTCTACCTGCTCACCAACGGACCCGACGGCTCGACCGTGGCGATCGTCGGCGACGTCGTCGGCCACGGCCCGGCGGCGGCCCGGCTCGCCACCTTCATCCGCGCCCGCTTCGCCGCCTTCGCCGCCAACACCAGCGACCCCGCGGAACTGCTGACCCTGACCAACACCGCCCTCGTCGACCGCCCGGGCCGGCGCCGGGAGCTGGTCAGCGCCGTCTGCGTGCGGCTTCGGCCCGGGGAGACGAAGGTCTGCTGGGCCCGGGCGGGGCACCCGCCGCCGCTTCGCCTGCCCGAGTTGGACGAGCTGCCCCTCGACGGCTCGACCTTCCTGCTCGGAGCAGAGGAGGGCCTGGAGCTGCAGAACATCGAGTTCGCGCTGAAGGAGGGCGAAGGCCTCGTTGTCTACACGGACGGGGCGACCGACGTGCGGCGCGGTCGGGAGATGCTCGGCCTCGATGGCCTGCGGGGCGTGCTCGCACCGCTGACGGGCCTGGGCGCCAGGGTGATCGTGAACGAGGTCGAACGGGCGATCCTCGCCTGGGCCGACCGCCCGATCCGCGACGACCTCTGCCTCGTGGTGCTGAAGCCCGCGTCTGGCGGGTAGCGGCGCGGGTGAGTCTCAGCGCCTCAACCGCCCAATACCGGCGAGCCGAAGGAGCCGCCCCAGAGGGGCGGCTCTGCAGCTCCTTGGTCCGAAAGACCTACCGCATTCGATTAGCCGACAACGCCGATCGCGTGGCCCGCACCACTCGAGGTTGTGAGGGCGTATGTGGCTGTCCACCTCGCACTAGGCAGAATGCCGCTGCACTCGAGGATGGCGTTGATGTCGATGTGCGGCTTGCCAGTAGCGGCCCCTGTGAGGCTGCCGATGTCGTTGTTGCTGGTCACGCAGGTAGTACTGACGACGCTGCCGAGGACTGTTATCGGATACGTCACCGATGTGCCACTCGAGCGGACTGTGCCGTTTGTGGTGGTGCCGATCCTTTCGATGCTGATGCTGCCTTTGCTGTTGACGACAAGCGGACTATGCGTGCAGTTACTGAAGGACATGGCGCTGATACTGCCGCTCACAACGGCACCGGTGAAGCCCGAGGTCGTTGCCTGCCATGTGGAGGTACTGCATGTATTGGAGAAGACCCCACTTGTGGACTCTGTGGTCGCCGAGCCTGCGAGCGACCAGTCGAGCGACACCGCGCCACTCTGCGTCACACCGTTTGTCTCGAGTGTGGTCGCCGAGGCGGTGCTGACGAAAGCCACCATGGCCAGCGCCGCGACGGCGGCTAGCCCGTGGATCTTGCTGAGCTTCATCCTCTTGCTCCTTTGCTATTCGAGCATGGTGCTCAATGTTTCGGAGCCGCCCCGGGCGGGGCGGCTCACCGACTTCTAGGTCCAAGGACCTTCAGGGGTTCTGCTCAGCTGACGGCGCGAATCGAGTGCCCTGTGATGACGTAAGTGCCAATCCAATTCGCACTAGGCAGCAAGCCGCTGCAGGTGAGGATGGCGTTGATTGTGATTTTGGTGGTGCCGGTACTGACCCCGTCGAGGGTGCCGATAAGAGTGTTGCTGGTCGTGCAGGTCACACTAAAGACGGAACCGCCGAATGTCACCGGCATGGTCAGGCTGACTCCACTATTGCGGACCGTTCCACTAGGGCCACCGCCGACCACTTCAATGCTGAAGCTGCCTTTACTGTTGACGACGATCGGTTCATGCGTGCAGTTACTGAAACTGAGGGTGCTGATACTACCGCTCACCGTGGCGCCAGTGAATACCGAGGTCGTTCCGCCCACCGTTGAACTACTGCATGTGTTGGTGAAAACGCCACTTGTGGATTTCACCTCCACGGAGCCGATGAGAGTTTCTTTGAGGGTCACTGGTCCACTTTGCGTCACACTGTTTGTCACGAGTGTGGTCGCCGAGGCGGCGCTGGCGACGGCCATCAGGACTAGCACCGCGATGGTGGCGAACCCGAGGATCATCTTGAAGTTCATGTTTCTCCCCTTGTTGACCGAGCATGAGCGCTCGTGTTTGGGTACGACGTAAGTCTCCCATTCATTGGTCTACCGGTCAAGGGCAGTTGCGCAAATTGCCTCAGGCTTGGTGTTGCCGTCGGCTACGACAACGTCGACGTCGAAGCCGCGGCGCGGCGCGGGGTCGTCGTCACCAACACCCCCGGCGTTCTCGACGACGCGACCGCGGACCTGACGCTGGCGCTGGTGCTGGCGGCGACGCGGCGGGTCGCCGAGGGGGACCGGCTGATCCGCGCCGGCCGCCCCTGGAGCGCCTGCAGCTGCAGAACGTCGAGGTCTCGCTCAAGGGCGATGAGGGGCTGTCGTCTACACGGACGGGGCGACCGACGTGCGGCGCGGTCGGGAGATGCCCGGCCTCGATGGCCTGCGGGGCGTTCTCGCCCCGCTTGCGGGGCTGGGCGCGAGGGTGATCGTCAACGAGGTCGAACGGGCCATCCTCGCCTGGGCCGCGACGACCTCTGCCTGGTAATGCTGAACCCCGAGTCCGGCGGGTAGCGTCGGAGCTGAGCCTGTGTGGCTCTACCGGCGCGGGCCGGAAAGAGCCGCCCCCGTGGCGTTGCCGTCGATATGGGTCGGGGCTGGCAGCATTTCCTGTGAGGTGCAGAGATCAGTGTTGCTGGTCGCGCAGGTCGCAGTAACTACAAAACCAAAAAGTGTCACCGGAAACGTGACGCTGGCTCCACTCGAGCGGACTGTGCCGTTGGTGGTGGTGCCGATTCTTTTGATGCTGCCTTTGCTGTTGACCACAACCGGACAATGGTGCGTTTAGTAAACGGCAGGGCGCTCACACTGGCGCTCACCACGGTGGCGAACGCCACAAGGACCAGCGCCACGACGGGGGGTCCGAGGATCTTGCTGAGCTTCATTTCTCCTCCCTCAGTCGCGAAAGACCAACATTGTGCTTAGGCGATGACGCCGATGCCGTGCCCTGTGATGGTGTAGGTGCCTGTCCACCTCGCACTAGGCAGGACGCCGCCGCAAGAGAGGATGGCGTTGAGGGTGATTTTAGACCCACCCGACACACTGCTCCCAGTGAGGGTGCCGATGTCGGTGAATTCGGTCGTGCAGGTCGTACTGACGACGCTGCCGAAAATTGTCACCGGGACCGTCACGTTGACTCGAGCGGACTGTGCCGTTTGTGGTGGTGCCGATCTGCGCGAAGCTGAGACTGCCGCGGCTGTTGACGACAACCGGACTATGCGTGCAGTTACTGAACGACAGAGAGCTGATGGGGCCGCTCACTTCGGCGCCGGAGAAGAACGTGGTCGTTCCTTTCACGGTCGACGTACTGCATGTGTTGGAGAAGACCCCACTTGGGGACTCCAGGGTGATGGTGCTGGAACCGGTCGATTCGATGGTCACCGCCCCAGTCTGGTGCACGCCGTTTGTCTCGAGTGTGGTCGCCGAGGCGGGGCCGGCGACCGCCATCAGGGCCAGCGCCGCGCTGACGGCGACCCTCAGCATCTTGCTGAGCTTCGTTTTCTTTATCCCTGGTACTAGAGGGTTGGCGAAGCCGTTCCGTTCTGGCGCGGCTCCGCGATTCCTAGGTCCGAAGGATTTGTAGGATCTGTTTAGGAGCCAACGCCGATCGATTGACCCGTGATGGTGTAGGTGCCTGTCCACCTCGCACTAGGCAGGACGCCGCCGCATTCGAGGATGGCACTGAGAGTGATACTGGTGGCGCCCGAGGCAACCCCATTGAGGGTGCCGAGGTCGGTGTTACTGGTCGTGCAGGTCGTACTGACGACGGTGCCGAGGACTGTCACCGGCACCGTGACATTTGCATTATTCGAGCGGACTGTGCCGTTTGTACTTGTGCCGATCCTTTCGATGCTGAGGCGGCCTCTGGAGTTGACGACAACTGGACTATGCGTGCAGTTACTGAAACTTAGAAGACTGACGGCTCCGCTTACCGTGGGCCCTGTAAAATTAGGCGCCATGCCATCTGATTCCGTTGTGCCCACCACCGTGGAACTACTGCATGTGTTCGCGAACACTCCACTTGTGGACTCCAGGGTCGACGAGCTGGTCAGGGTCGCTTCGAGGGTCAGGTCTTCACTTGTTGACGCTCCGTTCTTCTCAAGGACGGTTTCCGCGGAGGCGGTGCTGGCGGACGCCATCAGGGCCAGCGCCGCGACAATGGCGAGGCCGAGCATCTTCTTGACATTCATATCTATCTCTCCTTGGTAGCCGAGTCGACTGACCGGCGCGTTAGGTACGAGCGGAGTATCCCTCCGTGGAGCTGAGTAGTCAACTAGGATGGGTCGGTAGAGGGGCAACGTGGCCCTTCTCGAGCTGCCTAAAACCCCCCAGCACGTTTTTAGGCGACCGACCTACACGGCTTGCTAGGCGACAACGCCGATCGAGTGCCCTGTGATGGCGTATGTGGCTGTTCACCTCGCGCTAGGCAGGGCACTACGGCAAACGATGATTGCGTCGACGTTAATATGCGAGCTGCCGCTTGAGGTCCCAGTCAGGGCGCCCAGATCGGTGTTGCTGGTCGTGCAGGTCGTACTGACGGTGCCGAGGACTGTCACCCGCGCCGTCCATGAGGCTCCACTCGAGAACACTGTGCCGTTTATGGTGGTGTCGATTCTCTCGACGCTGAGACCGCGACGATCCGCCAGTTTAGTTAACCACTCCGATGGAGTGCCCGCCTGTAACGGTATAGGTACCTCTCCACACGGCCGTGGGAAGAAACGAGCCGCAGTTCAGTACACCGTTTACGGTTAGCCACGTTGTCCCCGTCGCAGTACCGTTAAGGGTGCCAATGTCGACATTGTTAGTCGTACAAGACGCCGTAAAGATGCTGCCGAAGACTGTTATCGGCGCTGTCACCCATGTGCCACTAGAACGCAGTGTTCCTTTTGTGGTGCCACTGATCCATTCGATGGAGAGGCTCCCTGCGCTGTGAACAACCACTTTTTCGTGGGTGCAGTTGCTGAAGGTTAGGCTCGTCAGCGGTCCGCTGATTCCACCACTACCCAGAGTGGTGAATGCAGTCGAGTCTGAGCCGGCAACAGTCGAGGAGGAGCATGTGTTTGCGAACGCCCCTGATGTGGCTTCCAGCTGCGTGGAGGTGCCAGCTATCAGCGAGGCGGAGAAAGAGACCGGTTCGAGCCTTTTTATGCCGTTTGTCTCGAGTGTGGTCGCCGAGGCGGTGCTGGCGACAGCCATCAGGGCCAGCGCCGTGACGACGGTGAGGCCGAGGCTCTTCGCGAGATTCATGTTTCTGCCCTTGGTATCCCGAGCCGGCGGCCCGGCAGTTAGGTACCACCGGAGTATCCCACCGCCGGTCCCATTGGTCAAGAGAAGTTGGCCGGAGCAGCTCGGTAGCGTCATCCCATGACCGCGGCCGCAAAGCCTGTCTTCGCGGTGACGAGCCGCCTGCCTGAGCCGGCGCTGAAGGCGGTGCGCGAGGCGGGCGAGCTGCGGTTCGCAGATCGCGCCGAGGCGCTGCCGCGGGCAGACCTGCTGCGGCTGGTCTCCGGCGCCGACGCAGTCTTGACCATGCTCCACGACCGGGTCGACGAGGAGCTGCTCGAGGCCGCTGGACCGCGGCTGCGCTGCGTCGCCAATGTCGCCGTCGGCTACGACAACGTTGATCTGGAGGCTGCGGCGCGGCGGGGGGTCGTCGTAACCAACACGCCGGGTGTCATTGATGACGCGACCGCCGACCTGACCATGGCGCTGGTGCTGGCGGCGACGCGGCGGGTGGTCGAGGGGGACCGGCTGATTCGCGCCGGCCGCCCTTGGTCCTGGGGGATGTCGTTCATGCTCGGCACCTCGCTGCGTGGCAAGCTCCTCGGGATCGTCGGCCTCGGCGGGATCGGCCGCCGGGTGGCGGAGCGGGCGCGCGCCTTCGGGATGGAGATCGCCTACCACTCGCGGCATCGGGTTGCGCTGGAGGTCGAGGCCGAGCTGGGGGCGATGCGGCTGTCGCTGGAGGAGCTGCTGGCGCAGGCCGACGTCCTCAGCCTGCACTGCCCGCTGACGCCAGAGACCCATCACCTGATCGGCGCCCCCGAGCTCGCCGTGATGAAGCCGAGCGCGGTGCTGGTCAACGCCGCCCGCGGCCCGGTGGTCGACGAGCGGGCGCTGGCGGCGGCGCTGGCGGCGGGGGATATCGCCGCCGCCGGGCTCGACGTCTACGAGCGCGAGCCCCAGGTCGAGCCGGGGCTGCTGGAGCTGGAGAACGTCGTCCTCTCGCCGCACCTCGGCTCGGCGACCGTCGAGACCCGCGCCGCGATGGCCGAGTTGGCTGCCCGCAACGCGATTTCTGTACTGCGTGGCGAAGGGCCGCTGACCCCGGTCACGTCACAATGAACGGGTGATCGCGCACCGCATCGGCGGCGAGGAGACGACCGGCGCTTCGTCGCGGACCTCGCCGGTTTACGACCCCGCCACCGGAGAGGTCCAGGCCGAGGTGCTCCTCGCCGAGGCCGCCGACGTCGATGCCGCGGTTGCCGCCGCGAGCGAGGCGTTCGCCGGGTGGTCGCAGGCGTCGCTCAGCCGCCGCGCCAAGGTCATGTTCGCCTTCCGAGAGCTGCTGAACGAGAACGTCGAGGAGCTGGCCCGGATCGTCTCCTCCGAGCACGGCAAGGTGCTGGAGGACGCGGAAGGTGAGGTGCTGCGGGGGCTCGAGGTGGTCGAGTTCGCCTGCGGCATCCCGCACCTGCTGAAGGGCGAGCACTCCGACCAGGTGTCCAGCGGCATCGACGCCTGGTCATTCCGCCAGCCGCTCGGCGTCTGCGCCGGGATCACCCCGTTCAACTTCCCGGCGATGGTGCCGATGTGGATGCACCCGGTCGCGGTCGCCTGCGGCAATGCCTTCGTGCTGAAGCCGTCCGAGCGCGACCCCTCCGCCTCCAACTTCGTCGCCGATCTCTATGCCGAGGCGGGGCTGCCGGCCGGGGTCTTCAACGTCGTCCACGGCGACAAGGTCGCGGTCGACGCGCTGCTCGACCACCCCGACGTCGCCGCCGTCTCCTTCGTCGGCTCGACCCCGATCGCCCAGTACGTCCACGCCCGCGCGACCGAGACGCGCAAGCGGGTTCAGGCGCTCGGCGGCGCCAAGAACCACGCGGTGGTGATGCCAGGCGCCGACCTCGGCTACGCCGCCGACCAGCTCGCTGCCGCCGGCTTCGGCTCGGCCGGCCAGCGCTGCATGGCGATCTCGGTGGCGATCGCGATCGGCGAGGCGGGCGAGGAGCTGGTCGACGAGGTGGCGCGCCGGGCGCGCGAGATCAAGGTCGGCCCCGGCCTCGATCCAGCGTCTGAGATGGGCCCGGTGGTGACGCCGCAGGCGCGGGAGCGGATCGTCGACTACATCGGCCAGGGGGCCGAGGCCGGGGCGCGGCTGACCGTCGACGGCCGCGAGCTGCAGATGGACGGCGGCGGCTTCTGGGTCGGGCCGACCCTGATCGACCAGGTCAGCCCGGAGATGTCGGTCTACCGCGACGAGATCTTCGGGCCGGTCCTCTCGGTCGTCCGCAGCAGCGGCCTCGACGAGGCGATCGAGCTGATCAACCGCAACTCCTACGCGAACGGCGCGGCGATCTTCACCGGCTCCGGCTACGAGGCGCGCCGCTTCCAGCGCGAGGTCGATGTCGGGATGATCGGCATCAACGTTCCGATCCCGGTGCCGATGGCCTTCTACTCGTTCGGCGGCTGGAAGGACTCCCTCTTCGGCGACCACCACATCCACGGCCCCGAGGGCGTCCGCTTCTACACCCGCGGTAAGGCGATCACGAGCAGGTGGCCGGCGACGCAGGCGACGGCAGACGCGTCACTGCACTTCCCCACCTCAAGCTGACGGGGGCACGCCCTTCACCCATTCGGCCCGCTCGCCCTCGACCTCGCGCTTCCAGATCGGCGCCTCGGCCTTGATCCGGTCGATCGCCTCCCGGGCGGCGGCGAAGGCGGGGCCGCGATGGGCGGCGGTAACCGCGACGATGACGCTGGTCTCGCCGCGAGGGACGGAGCCGATGCGGTGCTCGGCGGCTGCGCCCTCGATCTCGTGCCGGGCGAGGACGTCGGCGAGGACCTCACCGATCTTCTCCTCGGCCATCGGCACGTAGGCCTCGTAGTCGAGCCGCTCGACGTCGCGGGTGGTCCCCTGGAAGGTGACGATTGCGCCGGTGTGAGGGGTGGCGACGAGGGCGTTGAGGCGGTCGGCGGAGAGGGGCTCGGAGGTGACGCGGACGCGCGGGCGCGGAGATTCGCCGCCGCCGCTCACCGGCGGGATCAACGCCAGCTCGTCGCCCGCCGAGAGCGTCGCGCCGGCGCCGGCGTAGGAGCGGTTGACCGCCATCACCACCGGCATCGCCTCCAGCGCCGCGGCCAGCGGCTCGCTCACCTCGCCCAGCGCCCGCAGCGCGTCGGCCACCGTCGCTCCCTCGGCGACCTCCACCTCGAGGCTGTCCCGCCCCGCCCGCTCACGCAGCACCGCGAACAGCCGTACTTGCAGGACCATCGCCTTATCCTAGGCCGATGGATCGTCCCGCCGAGGCCGCCGGACCTGGAGATCTGACCCATCTCGACGCGAGCGGCAGCGCCCGGATGGTCGACGTCAGCGAGAAGCCAGCGACCCGCCGCCAGGCGCGGGCGGAGGTGACGGTGCGGATGTCGCCGGCGACGGCGGCGAGGGTGCTGGCCGGGGACGCGCCGAAGGGCGACGTGATCGGAACCGCCCGCCTGGCCGGGATCCAGGCGGCGAAGCGGACCGACGAGCTGATCCCGCTCGCCCACCAGCTGCCGCTCTCCCACGTCGACGTCACGGTAGAGGTCGACGGCAAAAGCGGCGAGGCGCGGGTCGAGGCCGAAGCTGCGACCACCGCCGGCACCGGGGTCGAGATGGAGGCGCTGACCGCCTGCTCGGTGGCGGCGCTGACCCTCTACGACATGGTCAAGGGGCTGGAGCGCGGCGTCGTCGTTGACCGGCTGCGGCTGCTGGAGAAGACGGGCGGCAAGCATGACTGGCGCGCCGAGTAGCGAGCCGCCGCGGGCGGTGGTCGTCACCGTCAGCACCTCGCGGGCGCGGGACGGCGGCAGCGACGAGTCCGGCGACGCGCTGGTGGCGCTGGTGAGCGAGATGGAAGGGACGCTGGCCGGGCGCGACCTCGTCGGCGATGACCGCGAGGAGATCGAAGGCTGCCTGCGGCGATGGGCCGACGGAGGCGGCTGCGACCTGATCCTCACCACCGGGGGCACCGGCTTCGCCGCCTCCGACGTGACCCCGGAGGCGACTGAGACGGTGATCGAGCGCCGGGCGCCGGGAATCGCCGAGGCGATGCGGGCGGCCTCGGCCGAGCACACGCGCCACTGGATGCTCTCGCGCGCTACCGCCGGCATCCGGGGCACGGCCTTGATCGTCAACTTTCCCGGCAACCCGAAGGCGATCGCCGAGACCGCCGGCGCCCTGCGGCCGGCGCTGCCCCATGCGGTCTCGCTCCTGCGCGGGACGCCGACCGCGCATCGCCCGTGAGCGAGGGGCCGCTGGCGCCGGAGGCGGCGCGCGAGCTGGTGCTGGCCGAGGTCGCGCCGCTCGGCGGCGAGGCGGTGGGCCTGGAGGAGTGCCTCGGCCGCGTCACCGCCGCCGAGGTGCGGAGCCCGATCTCCCTCCAGCCCTTCGACAACTCGGCGATGGACGGCTACGCGCTGCGGGCCGCCGACACCGAGGGGGACCAGCCGCGGTTGCGGCTCGTAGGCGAGTCGCGGGCGGGCCATCCCGCCAACGTCGCGGCAGGGGAAGGGGAGGCGATCTGGATCTCGACCGGCGCGATGGTCCCGGAGGGCGCCGACGCGGTCCTGCCGGTGGAGGAAGCGGGAGAGCAGGACGGATGCGTGCTGCCGGCGCGGACGGTGCGCGCCGGGGAGAACGTTCGCCGCGCCGGCGAGGACGTCGAAGCGGGGCAAATGCTGATCGAGGCGCGCCAGCGGCTGGGCGCCGCCGAGGTCGGAGTCCTGGCCTCGGCCGGCCTCACCGAGATCGAGTGCGCCCGACGTCCTCGCGTCGCGATCCTAGGCAGCGGCGACGAGCTGATCCCCCCAGGAGAGCCACTGGGCCCAGGCCAGATCCACGACTCGAACACCTACGCCCTGAGCGCCCTCGTCCGCGAAGCCGGCGCCGATCCGGTGTGCGTCGCGCACCTCCCGGACGAGCCAGAGCCGACGCGCCAGGCAATCGCCACTGTGCTCTCAACCGAACTGCATCAACTTTTCCACCCAGCAGATAGAAAAGTTGATGCAGTTCGAGCGCCGGACGTCTTGATCGTCGCCGGGGGCGTCTCGGTCGGTCGGCACGACCACGTCAAGGGGGCGCTTGCCGACCTTGGCGTCGAGGAGCGGTTCTGGCGGGTGGCGATGCGGCCCGGCGGGCCGACCTGGTTCGGCGTCCTCCCCCGCGACGGCGGCCGGCCGACTCTCGTCTTCGGCCTCCCCGGCAACCCGGTCTCGGCGATGGTCACCTTCCACCTCTTCGCCCGCCCGGCCCTGCGGGCCCTCACCGGCCTCGACCCAAACGCCGGCCGCACCCAGGCGACCCTCGCCGCCGCCTACCGCAAGAAGCCCGGCAAGGCGCACTACCTCCGCTGCCGACTCGAGCTCACCGAAGGCGGCTGGCGCGCCCATCTCACCCGCGAGCGCCAGGGCTCCCACGTCCTCACCTCGATGCTCGGCGCTGATGCCCTCGCCCTGATGCCCGCCGACCGCGAGGAGATCGCCGCCGGCGAGCAGGTCGAGGTCGAGCTGCTGCGCTAGCTGTCAGGACACGGCTTGGCCGGCGGCGAAGGCCAGGCTGCGGTGGAGCTCAGCCGCCTTCTCAGGAGACATCACCGGCCGCCGCCGGGCAAAGAAGCCATGCAGCATCCGGGCGGGGACGATTCCAACGCCGCGCCTCCACGCCGGCACCCTGTCGACGATGTAGGCGCGGCTGAAGACCAGAAGCGCCTGGACCTCCATCCCCGTGATTCGCTCCAGGTCTTTCTTCTCGCCATAAGCCTGCCCGAGCATCTTCGGACCGAGGTGGTCCAGCCAGACTTTTCCGCCGTGGCTTTTCGTCTCGATCGTGAAAATGCCACCCGGCCCGACGACGATGTGATCGATGTTGCCGTGGCTGAAGCAGACGTCGTGGATGACGTGCCAGCCGTCCTCGACGAGTCCCTCGAGGATGTTGCCGACGACTTCCTCGCCCTCGGCGCCCTGCGCCCAGCGGTTGTAGTCGCGCTGGAAGCTGCCTCCGAAGAACCGCTTCCACGAGCGGGCGTTTGCCTGCGCCCGAACGTGCTGTCCCGCGACCCGTCTCGTGCTCGACTCCATAGGCAGACGTACCTATCGGTCCCCGCCGCGTCAGCCTGAGCGGCGCAAGCGGATGTTCGGTCTGATGGACTAGCCGCCATGGAGCACCTCGAGACCAAGCCCCTGCACCGGGGCAAGCACGTCGACTTCGTCGCCAAGCGCTACCGGCATGCCGACGGCAGCGAGGTGGAGCGGGAGGTCGTCGAGCACCCCGGGTCGGTGGCCGTGCTCGCGCACGACGAGGAGTTCGCCTACCTGGTGGCGCAGCCACGGGAGGCGGTCGAGGAGGAAGAGCTGCTGGAGATCCCGGCGGGGACCCTCGACCACGAGGGGGAGAGCGAGCTCGAGTGCGCGCGGCGCGAGCTGGCCGAGGAGGCGGAGCTGCAGGCGGAGGAGTGGAGCGTCCTGCACGTCGTCTATCCGAGCCCTGGCTTCCTCAGCGAGAAGGTGACGATCTTCGAGGCGACCGGCCTCTCGCCGGCCAGCGGCGAGCGCGACGAGGACGAGGAGATCGAGATCGTCCGCCTCGACCTGGCGCAGCTCGACGAGGCCCTGCCCCAGATCCGCGACGCGACCACGGTGATCGCCCTGCAATACCTGCAGCGCAGGCTTTAGCCGCCGCTGAGCAGTTCGCTGCGCATCTTCTGCCGTTCTCTCGCCGCGGCCTGCCGCGCCGCCTCCGCGCGTTTCTGCATGCGGGTGACGGCCCTGACCGAAAGCACGCTGAGCAGGATCAGCAGCGCGACCATCACCCCGAAGCCCCAGTGCTGGCCCTGGCCGGGGACCCAAGTGTTGGCGCCGTAGAAGCCGACGATCAAAGTGGGGACGAGAAAAGCCGCAGCCGCGAGCTCGACCCGGTGCTGCATTCTCTCGCTGTGCTGCCGCTGTTCCTCGGTCTGCTCCAAGTGCAGCAATCCGAAGGATTGCCGCAGCGTCTCGCTCAGCTTCCTCAGTTCCGCGAGCGCGTTGTCCACCCGATCGTCGACTGCGATCACTTCCGCATGATCGGAAGCCGGTAGCCACGCCTTGCCGAGATCGGAGCGCAGCCCTGGCTTGTTGAGCGGCGAGAGCCAGTTCCGCATGACCGCCATCAAGCCCCACAGCTCCGGTAGTTGATGGCAATCGCCGACGGCTTCCTCGTCAGCCTCGGTTTCGTCTTTGGTGTAGAGGCTCAGCTCCCAGTCCTCGAGCCAGGTGTAGAGGTCGCGGTGGGCGGGGGCGTAGCTGAGGGCGAGCTCGTGCAGGACCCGAATCCCCAAATCGCCGGCGGTGCCACAGGGGCGGCCCCAGCGGCCGGCGACGCCTTCATACAGCTCGTCGGCGCCTCCCGGCGGCTCTTCCTCGATCTGCTTCGACCCCTGGAATACGCGCTGAGGGTGCCAGCAGGTGATCAGCCAGTCCGCTCCTGCCAGCAGCTCAACCGGCTGGAAGCGCAAAATCCCGACTCCTTGGGGACGGCCGCGCTCGACGTGTTCTTCGGGTCGCCAGGAGACGATGCTGAAGGAGGAAGCGAGTCGTATGCCGCCGCTGTATCGCGCGCCTCCGGGCTGCTCGTCGGGGGTTAGAAGGTCTTCCAGCATCGGCTTCGTTAGCCCGGGGCAATGCTCTTGCAGCGCCGCCAGCACCGCGTCTGCCGCCTCAGCGCCGCAGGCGATCTCGAACCAGCGCAGACCCTCCGCGCCCGGGAGCTCGGCGGCGGTCACCTCCCGCGGCGGCTTGCCTTCCTCCCAAACGCTGATACGACGGATCCACTCGCTCATCGCGCCTCCTCCCGTGCGCTTGATCCCATCGAGCGGGAAAACCCTATTCGAGTAAACGAACTCCGCTGTAGGGATTTCCGGGCGAATGCAGCGGGTCGGTGCTGGCGGCCTTGATGCGCGCCTCCTCGAAAGGGCGCTTCTTCAACCAGCGGGTCCGCGGCCGCTACCGGCGGTGCGGCTGGAGCGTCAGGCGACGCCGATCTGAGTCACCGGCTTCGCCTGGTCCTCCTTGCGCGCCCGCGCGGGCTTGGTCTTCGCGCAGAGGGCGGCGAATTTTTCCAGCAGCGCTTCCAGCTTCTTCGGCGTCAGCGCCGGCGATTGGCGGCCGAGCGGTTCCTGGTGGGCGCCGCCCGAGAGCTCCCTGACCGCGGCGTCGATCTCCTGCGCCAGCTCGGCGCTCCACCTGACTTTGTGCAGGTTGCGGATGCGGATGTTCCGCGCTTGGCGCTCGACGGTGCCGCCGAGGACGTAGACCTCGATCATCCGCTCGTAGGCTTTGCGCAGCTCCAGCCGCCAGCGCTGGGCCTCAGCCTCGTAGGCCGGGTCGTTGCCCTTGTGGAGCGGGATCAGCCTCGCCTTCAGCTCGTGCCGCAGCGCCTTCGCCCGCTCCATCGGCGACTTCACCTCCCAGGGCAGACCCGGGGCGACGACGCCGACGCTGTGGTAGGCGCGTTCGAGCGCCTGGCCGTGGACCTCGACGCCGAGCTCTTCGGCCTTCTCCTGCAGGTAGTAGACGAAGACGAGGTCGTGGGTGAGGACGACGACCTGCCGCCTGGCGGCTTCTTCGACCAGGCGCGTGGCGACGTGCTCGCGGCGCTGGTGGTCTAGGGAGGAGACCGGGTCGTCGAGGACGATGGCGCTGCGCTCGTCGCTGACCCGCAGCTCGGCGAGGAAGAACGCGGTCGCGAGCGCCGTCTGCTCGCCGGTGCTCAGGACCTTCCCGACCTTCTCGCGCCCCTCGCTGCGGAGCTTGAACTGGACCGCCGGTTTGCCCTTGCTCGCTGAGGCCTTCAGCTCGACCCGGTTGGCGATCGGGTCGACCTCGCCGATCTCCTGCTCGAGCGCCTCCTTGAGGCGATCGGTGATCGCCAGCCGGCTCAGCTCCCTGATCCGGTGGGAGATCGCCTGCGTCGAGAGCGCCCGCCGCGCCTCTTCGCGGGCCGCGATCGCCTCCAGGCTCTCTATATAAGCGAGCACTTCCTCGCGCGCCCCGGCGACCGCCTGCCGAGCACGCAGCTCGCGCAGGCGCGTTTCGATCCGGGCGCGGTCACGCTCGTTGCGCAGCACCGCGAACCCTTCGGCTTCGGCGACCTGGACGGCGACGTAGTCGCGCAGCGGCCTCAGGTCCAGGCCGCCGTCCAGTGACGGCTCGCTGCGGCCGGTGACGATGGCGAGCCGGTCCGCCAGCGCCCGCAGCGCCGCGTCCGCCGGCCCCTGCAGGTGCTCGCCGGCGGCGGCCACGGCGACCTCGGCGGTGTGGGCGAGCTCGCCGAGGTCGGGCAGCGCTTCGAGGTGCTCGGTCAGCGCGGCGTCGACGAGCCGCACCTGCTCGCGCAGGTTGCCGGAGACAAAGGCCTCGAAGCGCCGCATCCGCTCGCGCGCATCGGCTTCCAGGTCCTGCTGGCAGAGGGGACAGGCCGCGTCGTCTCCCTCGTCGGGAAAGGCGCCCTCGCCGGCCTCGACGAAGCGCCGGGCCGCCTCCCACATCTCGCGCCAGGCCTCGCCGCCCGTCCCGGGCTGCGGCTGGTCGGCGAAGGCTTCGGCGGCGACCTGATCGACGGCGGCGGAGGCTCGCGCCAGGCGGGCGCGAAGCTCGGCGATCTCCTCCAGCGCCCCGTCGTCGAGGCGGCTCGAGGCCTCCTCGAGCTGGGACGCCAGGCGCTCGACCGCGGTGGCGCGCTTCCTTGCCGCGGACTCCAGCTCCCGGCTCTGGTCGGAGGCAATAGTCGCCTCGGCCCTCTCGAGGTCCCGCAGCTCCGCCAGCTCGGCCTCGGTCAGCCGGGCGAAAGCCTCGACCTCCGCGCCGGCGGCCTCTCCCGCCTCGACCCGCGCCAGCAGCGCCGCCGCCTCGGGGTCGTCCAGCTCCGGCAGCTCGGGAAGCGCGTCGCGCAGCTCGTCGATCTGCTCCGCCAGCTCCTCGGCCAGCTCGCCCTGCGCCTCGACCAGTTCCTTCAGCAGGCGCAGCGGCCGCGGCGTGTGTTCGATCGTGTTCGAGCGGGTGATGCAGAACTCGGCGCAGCTGGCGTCGAAGGCGGTGACCGCCGAGAGGATGCGCGGCGGCTCCTCAGCGAGGTCGATCTCCGCCACCTGCTCCTCGCCGTCGACCGCGAGGACGAACTCGGCCGTCTGCGGGGCCTCCGCCTTGCCGGGATCGAAGACGTCGTGGAGCACCTCGCCCGGTTCGGCGGCGCGGCAGACCCGGCGGGCCAGCCGCCCATAGCCGCTCTTGCCCGCCCCGTTCTCGCCGAAGACGATGTTCAGCCCACGGCCGAAGCCGAGCGCCTGATCGCCGGCGAGGCTGTTGATGTTCCGCAGGTTGCGGATCTCCCGCAGTTCGACCGTCCCGAAGGCGCCCTCGTCGGCCGGCAGGTCGCGCTGCTCCAGCGGCGGCAGCTCAGAGCCCGGATCCCCAAGTAGCGCCGCGAGCACCCGCGCCCGCGCCGCCGCGTCGAGCGGCCCGTCGCAGAGCAGGCGCATCAAGCCACGCTGCCAGCCGGGCAGCTTCTCGGACCAGTTGAAGATGCGCTTCTGGAGGAAGACGTCCCGCTCGGCCATCGGGGAAGTTTCTCAGAACGGTCGAGCCCGGACGAGGAAGATCCACCTCATCCGGATGAGGTGCACGGCAGCACGCGGGCGAGGTTGAGGACCGTGCCGTCAACGAAGCGCGCGCGACCCTGGATCAGGTGGCGCCCGCTCGGGCAGCTGGCGGTGAGGAAGCTGCTTTTCCTGCCGCGATAGGTGAATCTGCGGCCGACCTCGAGCTTGACGTCGGCGAGCGAGCCGGCTCCGCCCGAGATCGGCGGGATCTTCGCCACGACCTCGAGCCCGTAGGGGCCCGCGGTGGATGGGCGTGATCTTGACCGTGGTGACGACCGCCGCCGGGACCGGAACGGTGATGAAGGCGTGGACGAACAGGGTCGTCGTACCGCCTTTGACCCCGCCGCTGAAGATGGTCAGCGGGCTCGAGGCGATGATCGGCTTCTGTTCGGGAAATTCGATCTCTGCCCGGGCGCTGCCCTCGCCGACGATCGCCCCGCGGCAAACCCGCCTCGCGGCAGCGGAGTCGCGGGACTGGAGCTGACCGCCCTTGCAGGCCGGCAGGCCCTTCACATCGACCCGAACGTCGTCGTCGACGTCGATCACCGCTTCGCTCACGGCCGGGAGGTGGCTGCCATCCCGGCTCGCGAGCGCGGCGCTGATCCAGGCGCTGATCGGAGCCTGCCTGTGGCGCGGCAGCTTCGTCGGCGAGATCGCGCCGTCGTGCGTGAGCACGAGGTTCCCGACCTCGACGGCTTCCGGCTTCGCCAGCGCGCCGGTGGCGACGATCAGCGCGAGCACGGCGCCGATGCTGATGCTGCGGACCAGGCTCCTCATCTCTTACCTCTGCCTTCGGGTTACGTGGATACCCCGATCCTCGACGCGGCGCCAGGGACATCTCTTCCCCATGCTGGGGAGCCGATTCAGCAATCTGGGAACGGCGCGACGACGGAGCCGCACCCCGGGGGGGGCGGCTCCGTGACTCCTAGGCCCGAAGGACCCGCAGGGCCGTTTTAGGCGACAACGCCGCTCGAGAAACCTGTGCCGGTGACTACGCCTGTCCACTTCGCACTAGGTGCCAAGCCGCTGCAAGTGAGGATGGCGTTGATGGTGATACTAGATGCGCCTGAGGCGGTCCCATTGAGGGTGCCGAGGTCAGTGTTGCTGGTCGTGCAGGTCGTACTGACGACGCTGCCGAAGACTGTCACCGGGACCGTAACCGAGGCTCCACTCGAGCGGACTGTGCCGTTTGTGGTGGTGCCGATCCTTTCGATGCTAAGGCTGCCTTTGCTGTTGACGACGACTTTTTCATGCGTGCAGTTACTGGAACTCAGGGTGCTGACACTGCCGCTCACGGTCGTGCCACTCCAGACCGCGGTCGTCCATGCCCATGTGCCGCTACTGCATGTATTCAGGAAGGCACCCGCTGTGGTCTCCCATTCTGTCGAGCCTGAGAGGGACCAGTCAAAAGTCACCGCGCCGGCTTTCGTGACGCCGTTTGTCTCGATTGTGGTCGCCGAGGCGGTGCTGGCGAACGCCATCAGGGCCAGCGCCGCGACGGCGGCGGCCCCGAGGATCTTGCTGAGCTTCATTTTTTCTCCTTGGTATCCGAGCTCGCGCTCGGCGCTTTGGGTACTGGGGAGTATCACACCTCCCAGGCAATTGCTCAAGGAAAATTGAGAAATTGCTCAGTCAGCCAGGGTCAGCTGCGGAGGGTCAGTTGGTGAGCTGAAGCGCCGTCTCCAGGTCGGTCGCGAGGTCCTCAAGAGGGCGGCCGAAGAGCTCCTCGACGGCGCGGAGCCGGTTGGTGACGGTGCGGCGGTCGACGCCCAGCGCCGCGGCGGTCGAGGGACGTTGCGCTGGGTGGCGAAGTAGGCGCGAAGGGTCTCTCGCGCCACCTTGCCGCCGTCTCGCATGCCCTCCAGCGGCTCGAGGTAGAGCTGGCGCAGCGAGGTGGTCCCGAGGTCGTCGCTGAGGACCGAGGCCAGCACCGCGACGTCGGCGTAGCGGAGGATCGATTGGCCCTTGCGCTCGGCGATCAGCAGCGCCGCTCGAGCCACGCCTGCTCACATATCTAGCCTAGGACCCGCGGGCGGTGCCAGGCTCTGCGCGGCGGAGCATCGCGACCATCGCCACCGCCGCGTCGATCGTGGCGGCGAGCAGCGCCGCGTCGCGGAGCAGGGTCAGCTCGGGGGATTTGAAGGTGGCGGTGGAGACGGCGGTGGCGCCGACGACGATCCAGGCCGGGCGGGCGAGACGGGCGGTGCCGGCGCTCAGCACGACCGCCGCCAGGCCGAGCAGCCAGACCATGTACTGGGTGCTGAGCACGCGGCTGGTGACGACTACGAGGAGGACGACCGTGAAGACGAAGTCGCGGCTGACCGCGGCGACGGCCAGCCAGTCCCAGCCTTCGCGGATTCGCTGCCGCCAGCGCCACCACCAGGCCGCCGCCGCGGCGAGCGCGGCGAGGGTCAGCCACTCGAGGGCGGCGGCGACGGTTTCCGCGGTCGGGGAGGCGATCTCCCAGGCGCCGAAGCGGATCGCCCGCGGGTAGGGATCGCCGCTGACGATCTGTTCCAGCTGCCAGGGGATGGTCGCGACCGCTTCCTCCTGCAAGCCGCGGTCGCCTCCGTTGGAGAGGAAGCCGGCCGGGTTGCCCAAGGCGATCGCCGAGGCCGCGAAGACGACCGCGACCACGGCGACGGCGGCGAGCGCGCTCCGCAGCAGCCGCTGCCGGTCCCACTCGCCGAACAGCACCAGCACCGGCCAGAGCTTGATCGCCGCGCCCAGCCCGGCGAGCGCGCCGAACCACTGCGGCCGGCGGTGGACGACGAGGAGGGCGGCGACGGCGATCACGGTCGGGACGAGGTCGAAGCGCAGGACCGCGAAGGTCCCGAGCAGCGGCATCCCCAGCAGCCAGACCCAGACGCCGATGTCGTTGCCGGCGCGGCGGCCGAGGCGGCCCAGCAGCACCAGGCCGGCCAGGTCGGCGAGGAGCATCAGGCCGACGAAGGCCTCGCCGTAGCTCCCGGGAAGGATCCGGGGGAGCAGCATCAGCAGGCCGGCGCCGGGCGGGTACTGCCAGGCGTCGCCGCCCGGGAAGGCGCCTTCGCTGGTGAGGACGTGGGACCAGGTCGCGTAGTTGTTGACGTCCTCGAGCCGCGGGTGCGCGGTCGCCCAGAAGCCGACCTCGGCAACGATCAGGGCGCGGGTCGCCAGCCAGACGGCGAGCCAGAGCCAGTGCTTCCGGTCGCCGCGGAGGGAGCGCACGGCGGGCATTCCATCACTTACGCGTGCTGTGGAAGCACCGCGGGTCGATCGCATCTCGGCCGGGAGCCTCATGTTGGTCATGGTCAGGCGGTCGGTTACGATGCCACCGTCTTGTCCGAACTCGCTGGAAATCGACTTCGTCGGATGCGCCTGGCGGCGGCGCTTGCCACCTGCCTCTGCCTGACCGCGGGCGCCGGTGTCGCCCAAGCGGAGCTGGTCACCTTCCTGCCCACCGGCAGCGAGCAGACCTTCACCGTGCCGGCGAACGTGAGGAGCATCCACATGGTCGCGATCGGCGGCCGCGGCGGCGACGGCGCGCCGAGCGGGGCTACCGCCGGTGGCGCGGGTGGCTTTGGCGCGATCGTCGCAGCGGATGTCGCGGTGACCCCCGGCCAGGTTCTCTACGTCGAGGTCGGCGGCAACGGCGCCGACGCGGCCAGCGGCGGCGCCGGCGGTTTCAACGGCGGCGGCGCCGGCGGCGACGCTTCCGAAGACGGCGGCGGCGGCGGCGGAGCCTCCGACGTTCGGTTAGGCCCGCGCGCGGCCGGGACCTCGCTCTCCTCGCGATTGATCATTGCGGGTGGCGGTGGCGGCGGTGGCGGTGGCAGCTTCGGACCCGGATACACCAACGGCGGCGGCCATGGTGGGTCCCCCGCGACCGGCGGCGGCGGTGGCAGCGGTGGAGAGCCGGGCACCACGACCGCCGGCGGTGAAGGCAATTGCGACGAAGGCGACGGCGGTCCCGGCTTTGGCGGCGCCGGCGGCACCTATGAGCGGTGCGGGTACTTCGGCTACGGCGGCGGCGGGGGCGGGGGCGGCGGCCTGTTCGGCGGCGCCGGCGGCGCCTTCAGCAGCGCCGGCGAGGGCGGCGGCGCCGGCTCCAGCGGTTTTGCGCCTGGGGTTGCGACCAACACCTCGATCGGCACCGACGCGACTGGCGCTCCGGCGATCGCCTTCACCTTCGCCCCGAGTGCGGATGCGGACACTCCGGGTGCGGGCACTCCGAGCGTGGCAGCGGCGCCAGCGATCACGCCCCCGGTAGCCGAGCCGGCCATGTGCGTGGTCCCCAAGCTCGGGGGCCGCAAACTCAAAGGCGCTCGCAAAGGACTCGGCAAGGCCGACTGCAAGCTCGGCAAAGTGCATCGCAGGAAAGGCGACGCGAAGCGCGTCGTCGGCCAGAGCCCGAAACCGGGCACGACCCTGCCGGCGGGGTCGAAGGTCAGCGTCACCCTCGGCTCCTAGGATCTGCACCCGCCGCCGGCAGCTCTTGCGCGGCGAGTAGCGTCAGGCCGATGCGGATCGCGACCTGGAACGTCAACTCGGTCAAGCAGCGCCTGCCGCGGCTGCTGCCGTGGCTGGACGAACGGCAGCCGGACGTGGTCTGCCTGCAGGAGACGAAGCTGACCGACGAGGCCTTCGCCGAGCTGCTCGGCAAAGAGCTGGCGGGCCGCGGCTATGAGGTCGCCGTCCACGGCGAGGCGAGCTGGAACGGGGTCGCGATCCTCTCGCGGGTCGGCTTGGAGGGCGTCGTGCCGGGGTTGGCCGCGGCGCCGGGGTTTCCCCACCCCGAGGCGCGGGCGCTCGCCGCCACCTGCGCCGGCATCCGCGTCCTCTCCGTCTACGTGCCGAACGGCCGCGAACCCGGCTCCGACCACTACGGGTACAAGCTCGAGTGGCTGGCGGCGCTGCGCGACGTGATCGCGGCCGGCCCGGCGGCGACGGTCGTCTGCGGCGACATGAACATCGCCCCGGCCGACGAGGACGTCTTCGACCCGAAGGCTTATGCGGGCCACACGCATGTGACCGAGCCCGAGCGAGCCGCCCTGGCGGATCTCCAGGCCCAGGGCCTGCGCGACGTCCTCCGCGAGCGCTGGCCGGGCGAGCGCATCTTCACCTACTGGGACTACCGCGCCGGCATGTTCCACCGCGATCTCGGCATGCGGATCGACCTGATCCTCGCCGGGGAGCCGGTGGCCGAGCGCGTTCAGGCCGCTTGGGTCGACCGCAAGGCGCGCAAAGGCAAAGGCCCGAGCGACCATGCGCCGGTCGTCGTCGACCTCGACGAAGCGCCCGATGGCGACGTCGGTCCCGTCGTACCGCCGCCCTCGCGGCCGGTCACCAAGCGTGGCGCGGCGAAGCTGCCGCAATCGCGCTGACACAGTCACACGCCTTGCGGCGCAGGGGAGCGGCCGATGGTTTTGGCGATGGCCGCCGGCGGTTTATCTTTTATTCAAGATGCTTCGAACGCCGTGGGGAGACGCGGACACGCTGACGGAGCGCGGGCCCGCGCCTGCGCAGGGCGGGGGCGGTGAGGCGCTGCGCCGCGACGAGCGCGAGCGTCTCTTCGCCGCCACCATCGCCGCCTGCGCGCGGCGCGGATACGCCGAGACCTCGGACGAGGACATCCTCGAGCTCTCCGGCGTCTCCCGCGAGACCTTCCACGAACAGTTCGAGGACAAGCTCGCCTGTTTCCTCGCCATGGAGGAAGAGCTGGTCTCCGGCACGATCGACCCGGTCGCGGAGCACCTCTCCAAACCGGGCGACCCCGAGGACCGGGCGCGGCGGGGCCTGCAGGTCATCCTCGACCGGTTGGCAGAGCAACCGGAGGCGGCTCGAGCCTGTCTGGTCGAGTCCTACGCCGCGGGCCCGGCCGGCGTGGCCCCGATCGCGGCGGCGATGGACCGGGTCGTCGCGCTCGCCAGTAAGGCCATCCGCGAGATTCCCGGGCGTCGCGAGATGCCAACCGAGATCCTGCAGGCCATCGTCGGCGGTTGGTACCAGGTCGTCCACCGCCGCCTGCGCGAGCACCGCGAGGTGGAGCTGCCGCGCCTCGGCGCGGAGCTCTGGGGATGGGCGATGAGCTACCGGCTGCCACTGCGCCCACTGCTGCGTCCCACTGGCCGCCGCGACTATGCCGACCTGGGCCGGACGGCGCCCCCATTCGCCGCCCACAGCCCGGAACAGCGGATCATCCGCGCCTTCTCGGCGGTCGCCGCCGAGAAGGGCTACCAGGCGACGACCATCGGCGACGTCGCCGCCGCGGCCTCGGTCTCGCAGGCGACCCTCCACCGATACTTCGCCAACAAGGCGGACCTGCTGGAGGCAGCGCTGGAATCCAGCGGCGCGCAGTTGATCGCCGCCTCCCTGCCAAGCGCCCGCCGGGCGCCCGATCCGCTCACGGCGGTGCGGATCGGCCTCGAAGCCGGCTGCGGATTCCTCGCCGCCGAGCCGGATTTCGCCTGGCTGCGCAGCGTCGGCGTCTATGCGGCCGGCCCCGCCGCGCTCGCGATGCGCAACCGCAGCGGCAGCCAGCTCATCGACACCCTCCTCGAGCCGATCCTCGCGGATCTGTCCGAGCTCCCCCCAGTACCGCTGGAGGCAACGGTGGGGGCGATCTACGGCGTCCTCTACACCGAGATCCAAGCCGGGAGGACCGCCCAATTGCCCGAAGCAGCCCCCCTCCTCACCTACCTCGCCCTGGCTCCGGTGATCGGTGCCAGCCGCGCCGCCGAAGTCGCCACGGCCGACATCGCTCCGCGGCGATCGGGCTCCTGACGCGCTGGTCCTGGCAGGACGGACGCTAAGTCGGCATCTCGAACAGGAGAAGGGCCGAGACCGCCGCGATCGGACTCTCGTTGCTTTCTGTCAGCCGTGCTTCCGCTTTGGCGATGATCGTTTCGAGGTTGCCGAGTGCCGTTGTATGGGTGGCGTACAGTTCCTGCCAGCCCTCCCGGTCAACGCGGCCACGGATCCTCACAGTGGCCTCGTCGGCGCGGCCCCCGAAAGTTCCTGCGGCGGCAGCGGCGCTGGCATCGGCAAGGATTGCTTTGAGGATCTGCATCGAGATCCTGCGGCCTTGGTCCTTCTCGACCAAGTCCATCTCCTCGCTCGAGATCCTCGGTTTCCTCTCGGTGCGGTAATAGCGCTCGACCACGCCCCGCCGGGGCCGTTCCTCGGCGATGGCGATGAGGCCTTGAGCGGCGAGGGCATCCAGGTGGTAGCGGACCCGGCGACTCGACTCGCCGAGTTCTTCAGCCAATTCCCTGACGCTCACTCCTGTTGCCCTGCGGTCATCGACGGCGAATAACAGTCTGCTACGCAGGGGGTCCCCCATCGCCTCCAGAAGCGCGCGCAGCTGTGCGTCTTGGTCTTTCTCTTCGTCGAGTTCGTCACTCACGCCCCGTGGCCCCTGCATCCTGAGGATTACTTCCCCGATGTGGTCCTCGGACGAGGACGCGGCGCGGACGCTAAGGAGAGCCATGTCGGCGTGTCAAGTAGCGGCAAACTGGAGTTTTTCCAAGCAAAACGCACTTCCTTACTTGCGGCGGTGGAACTCCCACTGGAGCCTGTCCAGGTGTTGGTATAGACAAATCAACTTTTACGTTCCTTGACGCTCGCGGAACCCTGCCCCTACTCTCAGTCCCGCCGACATCTGCGTGTTTCCTTCCCCGGGAAAGACGCAACGGCCGGCTTGTGTGCGTTGCCCGCTGTTGAGGCTGGGGGCTTCCCAATCCCCCGTTCAGGGTCCCGCCGCATCCCACCGTCTCGGCGTTTCGCCCAGATGACGGGCGATATCTGGACAGGTACGGGGCGGCATCCCCCCGTCCCGTACCTGTCCTGCAGTGCAGGTCGCAACGGGCGATGCGCCTCCCATCTCGGCCGAGCCTGCCGCTGGGATGAGGTGCTGTTGAGAAACGGTCACGGTATGCGACAAGGCTTTGAGACCTCGACGTTGCCCGCGTACCGCTGTACGTTGACCTGGCTTGCCGACGGGGAAGGAATTCAGGTGGCCGGCGAAGACGATGAAAACTTAGACCCGGGCCACAGCCGGGTCCGGGCGCTGGCGAGGATCATGGGCGATCCCGTCCGGGCGAAGATCCTGTTCGCCGTCGCCGAGGCTGCGCCAGTGGGCGAGCGGCGGGATGCGCCGCAGCCCGGGATCGCGATTCGGAAGATCGCGGAGAGGGTTGAGGAGCCCCCCCGGCGGGTTCGGTATCACCTCGAGCGCCTCGTCGAGGAGAAATTCGTCGCCGTCACCGGTAGGCGAACGCGGCGCGGCGTCGTCGAGCGCCTCTACGGTGCCACCGAGGTTCCGGCTATCAGGCTCGAGTCGACGCGGGGCCGAACCGTGCCGATCCCGGACCAGCGCCAGCTGACCTTGGAGATCCTCAAAGCGATCTTCGCCGACGCGCGGTCCGCGCTTTCGAGCGGGACGTATAACAGCCGGCCCGAGTGGATCGCGTCGCGCCTGACCGCCGAGGTGGACGAGCGGGGGTGGCATGAACTGTCTGCCATCCAGGAAAGGGCGCTCGCAGAAGCCGAAGCCGTGCTGGAAGAGGCCAGAGGCCGGGCGGGGGCGGACGCCGAGCGGTTCCGGGTGGTGGTGGCGGAGCTGCTGTTCGAGGGCGTGCCGCGCTGAGCTTCTACTGTTTTTCTAAGCTGCCCACCGGCGAGATGAGCTAGCTCAAATCTTCTTGAGTTTGCACCTGCACACCGAACTATGTAGCCCTCGCGGCGCCTAAGTCACCGCACAAGCGGCATCGGTTTTGCTCAGGCCTTCTTCACTTTGCGAACCCGATTGGCCGGCTTGACCACCCTGTGCGGCGCCTCCTAAGGTCACTCCCCGAGACGTGCCTCGCCTTGCGGCGCGGCCGCTGCAAACGCAGGGAACAGGGGGAACACCGAAATGGTTTTCGCAGGGAAGACGGGTCCGTCTCGTCAGAAACCCGAGTCACTTTCATCCGGAGGAGATCGCATGGCAGATTCAGGGATCCGTAATGGGGTCGAAAGCGTCGGCGGGATGAAGCGTGTCGTCTCGCTGCTCGCCGCGGCGGGCTTTCTCGCCGCGGCCGTGCTCGCCGCCGGAAGCGGCGGTGGTGTTGCCACCGCCGCTAGCGGCGACACGTGTTCGAATGCCGCCTTTCGCACCGGCGCCTCGGCCTCCCTGCCCGACTGCCGCGCCTACGAGATGGTGTCCCCGGTCGACAAGAACAGCGCCGACGTCACCACGCTCTGCAACATCAACTGCTTCCGCACTTCGCTCTTGCAGTCGACTCCGGACGGCAGCAAGCTCAGCTACTCCGCCTACAAGGGATTCGGTGACGTCCAGAGCGCTTTGTATTCGAACCAATACATCGCCAGCCGCGGCGCCGGCGGGTGGTCGACCCACTCGATCAACCCGCCCCAGCAGGACAACGTCAGCTGGTCCCGCGGCTACGACACCGTTTATGACACCGATATTCAGATCAAAGCTCTGAGCGAAGATCTTTCGACCGCGGCGCTTGTCAACGACGCTAGGCCGGTGCTGACGCCGGACGGAGCGGAACAACAGGTGAACATCTACGTCCGCAACAACGAATCGGACACCTACCAGTGGGCGACCGGCCTTGGTGAACTGTCCGAAACCTATTTACACAATCCGGATCTCGAGGCTTTGTCCGCGAACGGCGAGCACCTCATCTTTTCGGTGAACCTCAAGCTGACGCCAGATGCGGCCCCCACCGGCAGCGGGTTCCAGGTCTACGACTACTCCGGGGGGCAAGTGCACCTCGTCAGCTTGCTTCCGGATAACACTCCCGTGGAAGGCGGCGCGGCCGCAGGCGACAGCGAAGGCGACGAAAGCGGCCGCGAACGCAACCTGATGAACGCCGTCTCCAGAGACGGCAGCAGGGTGATCTGGAGCGCTGGCTTTGGCCTTGCGAACAGGGGCGCGCTCTACGAGCGAATCAACAACAGCGAAACCAAACCCGTGTCCGGAATCACCGGTGCTTCCGAAGCAACTTTCTGGACCGCGAGCACCGACGGCAAGAAGGTTCTGTACACGGCGGGCAGCGGAGGCGGGCCGCTCTACAGGGTTGACGTGGACGCAGCTACCTCCACGTTGATCGCAAGCGAAACGGACGGCGTGCTAGGAGCCAGCGACGACCTCTCCCAAGTGTATTTCGTCTCGCGGGAAGAACTCGCTTCCGGCGCCGTCGCCGGTGAGCCCAACCTCTACCGCTTCCACGATGGTGTCTACGACCTCGTCGCCACCGTCTCGCCCACCGACATCGGCCTGGCGAGCGAAATCAACGAGGAAGGCGAACCCGCGGTATCCGGTTACGACATCGGCGCAGTGGCCCCTTTGCTGAAGGCGGCTCGGGTCTCCCCGGACGGCCTGGGGGTGGCCTTCCAATCGGTCGCCAGCCTCACCGGCTACGACAACCGCGACGTCAAGAACAACGAACGCGATCTCGAGGTCTACGTTTACGACGCCGCCACGAAAAAGCTGAGCTGCGCTTCCTGCAGACCGAGCGGCACCAGGCCTGACGGGCGACCGCTGCAGGTCTACGACCGTTCCGACTTCGAGGAAGTCACGAACGGTGGTGGGGGCACCCCCCGCCGCTGGACCGCGGCCTGGCTTCAGACTGCTGAAAGCCAGACCTATCTGCCGCGGGATCTGACCGACGACGGCAACAAGGTCTTCTTCAACGCCTTCGACGCCCTGCTTCCGCAGGACAACAACCAGAAGCAGGACGTCTACGAGTGGGAGGCGCAGGGCAGTGGCGGCTGCACGCAGGCAGGTGGCTGCCTCAGCCTGATTTCTACCGGGGAAAGCCCGAAAAACTCCGAATTCGTTGACGCGAGCGCTTCGGGCAGCGATGTCTTCTTCAAGACTTTCAGCAGCCTGGTCCCGCAGGATCGTGGCCTCCTCGACATCTACGACGCCAAGGAAGGCGGCGGCTTCGACCTGCCGACGGTGGAAGAAGCGCCCTGCGAAGGCGACGCCTGCCAGACGGCGCCGGCCGCTCCCAACGACCCGACTCCGGCCTCGGCCGCCTACAACGGGCCCGGGAACGTCCGAGAAGCGCTGAAAAAGAAAAGAAGCCGCCACCACAAGAGGCACCACAGGCGGCACCACCGCGAGCACAAGGCGAAGCACGCATCGAAGTCACCGCGTGGCACTCGCACCGCGACGAACGGGAACGGGTGACCCGATGAACGCGAGGAACGAGTCGATGTCCGCTGATACCAAACAGGGAGCAAGGATCAGGATGAGGGAAACGGTTATTCGCAGGGGAGGGCTTCGCCAGAAGGTCGCGATCCTCGTGTTGGCGCTTTGCGCGGGAATCGCCGCGTTCGGCGCGGTGCCGGGTTCCGCATCGGCGGCGTTCGGCCTGCTGGATCACAAAATGGAAATCACCAATGCCGACGAAACGCCCGACACGCAGGCGGGCTCCCACCCGTTCGCCGTCACCACGACGGTGTCTATCAACTACAACGAACCAGAACCGTCCCAGTTCCTCCCCGACGAGACCCTTAGGGATCTGTTCGTCGAACAGATCCCCGGCCTGATCGGTGACGCGACGATCACTCCGCGCTGCTCGACCGTCGACTTCCTCACCAGCATCCCCGGCACGACGTTGCCGGAATGCTCTGATGAGACCGCCGTCGGGGTGACGGCCGTGAACCTCCTGGCCCCTCCGCCGTACTTCTACCTCAACGCCGCGGTCTACAACCTCGATCCGCCTCCCGGGGTGCCGGTTCAGGTCGGGTTCAGCGTCCTAAACGAGCGCGTCATCATCCAGTTGGGGCTGAAACCGAACGGTGAATATAACGTCGTTGCCAAAACGGTCGACTTCCCGCAGACGCTGAGGGTCTTCGGCGCCGTGCTGCAGCTCTGGGGCAACCCCTCTGATCCGCAGCACGATCCGATCAGGGGCCACTGCATCGGTTCCGGCTTCTCTGCCCTCAGCAGCGGCGCGGTGAATTTCGCCGCCGGCTCGACCGGCGACTGCCCGGTGCAGCCGAGGGGACCGTTCATCACCCTTCCACGTAACTGTGAGGTTTCGGCCACGACCCGGTTCGAAGCCGATTCGTGGGTGCACCCGGGGACCTTCGTAAGCGCCGAAGACGAAGCACCCGAGCAGATGACCGGTTGTGACCGGCTCGGCTTCAAGCCCACCGTCGTCGCGCAGCCGACCACCGGCCAGGCGGAATCGCCGACCGGGCTCGACTTCACGCTCAAGGTCCACGACGAAGGCCTGACCGCGCCCGAAGGGTTGGCGCAGTCGGACATCAAGAAGGCGACCGTCCGCCTTCCCGAAGGCATGACCGTCAACCCGTCGGTGGGTGAAGGCCTCGGCGTCTGCACCCCGGCTGAGCTGGCGCGGGAAACCCTCGACGCCGCTCCCGGCGAAGGGTGCCCGAACGCCTCGAAGATCGGCTCTGTCGATCTCGAATCGGCGCTCGTGGACGAACCGCTGAAGGGATCGCTGTTCATTGCCGAGCAGGACGACCCGGCGACCACCCAGCCCGGGGCAGAGAACCCCTTCGACTCGCTGCTGGCGATGTACATCGTGCTCAAGAACCCGAACCTCGGGATCATCGTCAAACAGGCCGCCAAGGTCGAACCCGACAGCCAGACCGGACGTCTGACGACCGTGGTCGACAACATCCCGCAGCTGCCCTTCAGCAGCTTCCACCTGCACTTCCGCGAGGGCGGCCGCAGCCCGCTTTCGAGCCCCCCGGCCTGCGGGGTGTACACGGCCGAAGCCGACCTCGTGCCGTGGGCGGACCCGGGCAAGGTGGTAACCACGACCAGCTCGTTCAAGGTCACCTCCGGCACCTCCGGCGGCGCCTGCCCGAGCGGCGGCAAGCCGCCGTTTAAGCCCGGCCTCTTCGCCGGCACCCTCAACAACGCGGCCGGTCAGTACAGCCCGTTCAACCTTCGCCTCACCCGCAACGACGGTGAACAGGAGTTCACGAACTTCTCGATCAAGCTCCCGCCGGGCGTGATCGGGAAGCTGGCGGGCATCCCCTTCTGCCCTGACGAGGCGATCGCCGCTGCCAAGAGCAGGAGCGGCGCCGCCGAGCTCGCCTCGCCGAGCTGCCCCGGGGGAAGCGAAATCGGTCGAACCCTGGTCGGCGCGGGCGTCGGCTCGGCGCTGACCTACGTGCCCGGCAAGGTCTATCTCGCCGGTCCTTACAACGGCAGCCCGCTTTCGATCGCTGCCATCACGGCCGCCAAGGTGGGTCCGTTCGATATCGGCACGGTGGTGGTCCGGGAGGCCCTGAAGATCAATCCGGACACCGCGGAAGTGTTTGTCGATCCGACCGGCTCCGATCCGATCCCCCACATCATCGATGGGATCCCGGTTCACGCCAGGGATATTCGGATCTATGTGGACCGGCGGAATTTCGTCCTCAACCCGACGAACTGCTCGCGGACCTCGACGGCCTCGACCCTCCTCGGTTCCGGCCTCGACTTCGCAAGCACCAGCGACGACGAGCCGGTCACCGTGTCAACTCCCTTCCAGGCTGCCAGCTGCGCCAGCCTCGGCTTCAAGCCAAAGCTGCGGCTGACCCTGAAGGGCGGCACGAAGCGCAACAGCAATCCGGCCCTCAAGGCGGTGGTGACGCCACGGAGTGGCGACGCCAACATCGGCGGAGCGGTGGTTTCGCTGCCGCACTCCGAGTTCCTCGACAACGAACACATTGGCACCGTCTGCACGCGAGTTCAGTTCAACGCAGGCGGTGGCAACGGCGAGCAGTGCCCGGCCGGCTCGGTCTACGGTCGAGCGCAGGCCACGACCCCACTCCTCGACGAAGGGCTCAGCGGCCCGGTTTTCCTCCGGTCCTCCAGCCACAAACTCCCGGATCTGGTCGTCGCTCTGCACAGCGGCAAGATCGACGTCAACCTCGACGGCCGCATCGACTCGACCAGGGCCGGCGGCATCCGCACCACCTTCGAAGGTGTGCCGGACGCCCCCGTCAGCCAGTTCACCCTGGAAATGTTCGGCGGCAAGAAGAGCCTGTTGGTCAACTCCACGAACCTGTGCAAGCGGACCAACCGCGCTACCGCCAAGTTCGAAGGCCAGAACGGCAAGATCTTCTCCTCGCGGCCTGCGCTGAAGGTCAAGTGCGGCGGCAAGAAGAAGCATCACGGCCATAAGAACCGCCATGGCTGATCTGTTCGTTCGATGCCGGCGGTGGCGGGGCGCCATCGCTGGCATTGCGCTGGCCGTCACCTTGGTCGGCCCGGTTCTCGCCGGAGCCGATGAAGTAACGCGGACCACGTACCGGGAAGCCGCCGAGCCGATCTGCCAGAAGAACACCGAAGCGAACGAACGGATCCTCTCCGGCGTTCGGGCTGAGGTGAACCACGGCGAACTGACCAAGGCGGCGAGGAAGCTGGCCGCCGCCAGCCGCGCCCTGAAGGCAACGCTGAGCGGCCTGAAGGCTCTGCCGCGTCCCCCCGCCGACCAGGCGCGCCTGACGCGGTGGTTCAAATACGTCGCCGAGGAGATCGGCTACTTCGAACTAGCTGCTCGCCAGCTGAAGGCCGGCAAGAAGACGCAGGCTTCGAAGAACGTGGTGCGCCTGACGTCGACGGCGGCCCGCGCCAACGCCCAGGTCATACCGTTCGAATTCACCTATTGCCGGCTCGAACCGTCCAGGTTCACCTAGATGAGATCACGGGGACGGAACCTGGTGGCCCTCGCCGCCGTCCTCGTGCTGGGGGGCGTCGGCGCGGCGCTGGCGGTGGTGGTGCAGACCGGCTTCCTGCGGATCACGGTGCTGAGCCAGATCGAGCCCGTGAAGCTACCGCGGGTCGGCACGGCCCCGATCGCCGTCTTCGTCTCCGGGCATATAGCCACGCCGGACGGCAGCGTCCCGCCACAGCTGCAGCGGATGACGATCTACGTCAACCGCCACGGCCTGCTCCAGTCCAAGGGGCTGCCCGCCTGCCCGCTCGCGACGATCGAGACGAGCTCGAGCGAAGACGCCGTCGCCCGCTGCGGCCAGGCGCTTGTCGGCTCCGGAAGGTTCTGGGCCTCGGTCGTCTTCCCGGATCAGCGTCCGTACCCCACCAGGGGCCGCTTGCTGATTTTCAACGGCCGCAGTGGCGGCGTGCCAACCCTGTTCGCCCACATCTACACGACGGTGCCGTTCACCACCTCCTTCGTCATCGGGTTCCGGCTGCAGCACATAAACAATGGCCCGTACGGGACCAAGCTCACCGCTTCGCTGCCGAAAGCGCTCGGCGAATGGGGGTTCGTTGACCGGATCAAGCTCACCTTGCGGCGCAAATACGTCCTCCATGGTCGCCACCTCAGCTACTTCAACGCCGGTTGCCCTGCCCCGAAGGGGGCGAAGGCGGCAACGTTCCCGCTGGCCCGGGCGGCGTTCGAATTCGCCGAATCCAAGAGCATCGCGATCACGGTTCCGAAGAGCTGCCGGGTGGCCGGATGACGCAGATTGATCGACTGCTCCTGCTGACGCTCCTCGCCGCGGCGGCTCTTCTGGGCGCCGCGCCCACCGCGCGGGCGACCTACGACCCGGTCGCCGGCGGCGCGACCAAGTTGGAGCTGGACGCATCCCTGCAGCGGACGCTGCGCTCGCACGGAATCGGGCTGAAGGCGGTGGCTCCGGCGACCTTGAAGCATGGAGTCGTCAGCTTCCCTGCGGTCTCCGGAAAGTTCGACCCCACCGCCGGCAGGGGAACCGTCGAACACGAGGGGGCGATCCTTTTCGTCTCCGGCCGGCGGAAGATCCCGCTCAAGGCTTTGAAGCTGCGGACGAGCCAGAAGGCCGCGCCCTTCCTCGCGAAAGTGGGCGGGGGCCAGCTGAAGATCGGCACCACCAGGTCCGTCTCCGTTTCGCGGCGGGGCTTCGACGAGCGGGTCCAGGTCTCCACCCTCTCGCTCACCGCCAAGGTGGCCGTCCGGCTCGGCAAGAAGCTCCGGCAGCCTTCGCTCTTCCGACAGGGACTGAAGCTGGGGTCGGCCGTCACCTCGGTCTTCCCGGACACCGTCACCGTGCTCCAGCGCGGCTCCGTGTCCCTCGACCTGGCGCCGGGCTTCTCGCAGAAGCTGCAGTCGCTCTTCGTTGCCGTCAACCCTGTCTTCCCGGCCGAACACGTCGGCGCCGGCTTCACGTTTCCGATCTTCGGCGGGGATCTGTCGCTCGATGCCTCGAAAGGGAAGATCGACGCGCTGGGCTCGATCGAATTCATCCAGCTCGCCCAACGGCAGGTGTTCTGGACCGAGCCGGTGCTCGACCTGGACGCGCAGGTGTTGAGCTCGGCCCTCAACGTTCAGCCTTCGCCACCACTCCGGGGCGAGCTGGAATCGGCACTAGTCGGCCCCACGGTCTTGACCGGGCCTGCCGAACCCTCACCCTCGACGCGCGCGATCAGCGTCCGGCAGAACCTGACGATGGACGCCGGAACGGCGGACGTCTTCAACGAAGCGTTTGCGAAGCCGCAGGGGATAGACGGCGTCTTCAGCCCCGGGGAAGCGATCGGAACCCTCTCCTTTGTCGCCTCGGCCGAGTAGCAGCGCGGGCGAAGCAATCGCCGATGTCGATCAGCGTTTTCCCTTTCTCGAGATGAGACGGATGGAGTTGAGTTCATGGCCAGAGGCAGGCGCAACAAGGAGATAAGGAGCCATATCGCCACGAACCTTCGTGCCAGGCGGGGTGAGATCGAACGGGCGGTTGTCACCCGCCTTGAAAATGCCGTCGCGATCTCCAGCGCCGCCAACGCGGATTACCTCGAAGGCGTTCGGGCGGCGGTCGCGGCGGCAATCGACTATGGCATCGCGTCGATTGAGCAGGGGGAAGATCAACCGTCGCCGGTTCCACCCGTCCTGGTCTCACAGGCGAGGCTTGCCGCCTGTAGCGGCGTCAGCCTGGACATGGTTCTACGCCGCTGCTTTGCCGGCTACGCCGTCTTCGAGGACTGCGTGTTGCAGGAGGCAGAGCCAGCCGTGGCTTCTCAGGGCTTTTCACTACAAGGGCTTCTGCGCAGTCAGACCAGCCAGTTCCATCGCCTCCTGGCCACCTTTTGCGATGAGTACTACAGCGAACAAGAGAGGTGGCTGCGCTCTTCCGACCGACATCGAGCCGTACGGGTGCAAAAACTTCTCGCCGGCGAATTCGTCGATCTCTCGAGCCTGCCTTACGACTTTGATTGCTGGCATTTGGCGGCAGTCTCCAAAGACGATCGCGCGGCAGAAGATCTGAAAAAGGTCGCGACCGACCTGGACATGAGACTGCTGCTGGTCAGAAACGGCACGGGCGCGGTCTGGGCCTGGTGGGGCTCCCGGGATCGCAGGGAGGCCGCCGAGGTCCGCGGTGCCCTCGCGTCAACGAACGGCCCAATCGCGCTCGGCGAGCCCGGCCGAGGTCTCTCCGGATGGAGAACCTCACACCAGGAGGCCAGGGCTTCGCTGCGCGTCGCGCTTGGCCATGGGCCCCCGATCGTTCGCTATGCGGAGGTTGCCGTCGTTGCCTCGATGCTGAAGGACGAGCTGCTCGTCGACTCCTTGCACCGACTCTTCCTGCATCCGCTGTCCACCGGTCGCGACGGCGGCAAGGGGTTGCGAGAGACCCTTCGGGTCTACCTCGCGGCCAACTGGAACGTCTCCTCCGCCGCCGCCGCCCTAGGGGTCAGCCGCACAACGGTGACAAACCGCCTGCGGACCATCGAAGAGCTGCTCGACCGACCGCTGAGTAGCTGTGGATTGGAGTTGGAGGCGGCGCTCCGGCTAGACCAGCTTAGGGAAAGCGAAGTGTCCAAGTACGCCCCTGTCCGCTGTGCAGATTGACCAGGCGCCCACACCTATTGCGTGCGAGTGTTTTATCGATCATCGAATCGGGCGCCTCTGCGCGCTCTGAACGGGAGGATATGTGAGACAGTTAAAGAAACTGAGCTTGGTCGCGATCGCGGCACTTGCCCTCAGTGGGCTCTGGGCCGCGTCGGCGTTCGCTCAGAAAACGCAGTTCCAGGCAGCTTCCTATCCCCAGAAAGTGACTGGGACTCAGGAAGGCGGATCGACGCTCACGGCCTCCGGCGTGGGCCCGATCACCTGCAACACCAGCCTCGCGGGGGAAATTACCGGTCCCACCCAGGTGTTGAGCCTGTCGATCAGCGGAAAATGCAATGCCTACGGCGTCCCGTTTGGGATCTCGGCGAATGGCTGCAAGGTCGAACTGAACCCAACCTGGCAGGCTGTTGGATTTGGACCCAGCGGTTGCGGCCCGATAACGATCCCCATCTTTGGCTGCACGATCACGATTCCGTCTCAGAACGGTCTCTATGCCACCTACCAGAACGGAACGGTGTCGGTGCAGACCGCAACCTTGCGATCCTCCTGCGGTGGCGGCGCACAGAGCGAATCCGGAAGCTTCAACGTAACCTGGAAACTCAGCGGTGCCACGACGGCCACCCTGCCCGAATCAGGGATCTTCGGAGCCGAAAGGTACCCGACCAATCTAGTGGGCAACCAGGAGGAAGGAGCCCCGTTCAAGATCCGGACGGTCGGTGGAAACATCGAATGCAAAACTGCTGCCTTCAGCGGCTCGTTGACGGCGGCGTCGGGCACGATGACGCTGACCCCCACCTACTCAGGGTGCAGCATGTTCGGGTTTCCCGAATCTACGGTCGCCACGAACGGTTGTAGCTACAAGTACTACGTCGAAGGCAGCAACAAAGATTATCCGATGGACATCAACTGTCCTGCGGGTGCCTCGATCGTCGTCACCGGCGGTAACTGTTCACTTTCTATTCCGCCGCAGAGCGGTCTGAAAACGGTCAACTACCAGCTCATCGAACCGTCCCCGACGGACCGGGCGAAGATCAGGGTCATCCACACGGTCAGTGGTCTTACCTACACGGTGACGAAAAGCGGCTTCGCGTGCCCGCTTGGCGGCCTCGGCACTTACAAAACCGGGACGGTGAGTGGCAATACCATCGTCGAAGGGACGAATTCGGAAGGTCGTCCCGCCAACATCAGGATCGGCGTCTAGCCCCAGCTGGACGGACCGGTCTTCACGGCGCGCCGGAGGATTCTCCGGCGCGCCGTGCCTTCTGCGGGCGCTTACCCGGCACGTACTCCAGGATCCTTCCGAGGCCCTGGAAGCCGAGGCCGCGGCGACGTGCCCGCTCGAACGTGGAAAGGTTGAGGACGCAGTCGCCGCGGTGGTCGAAGGCCAGCACGGTGGCGGTCCTGTTGGAGGCGACGCTCAGGCCGATCCATCAGCTGAGTAGCGCGGTGGCCTGCCTACCGCGTGAGCGCCATCCTGGCCGAAACTGGCGGCGGGCCGCCGAGAGTGAGAAGATGCCCGGGCTGGATCAGGGGGGTGCCGCGCGGGTGAGGGGAGCAGGACGACGACCGACTTCGTTCGAAGATCAACCGGGAACCACGAGGGCGCGCTCGACCCAGGCAGCGGCCTGCCACATCCTGGGGCCATAGACGAGGGCGAAGAGCAGGCGACCTCCGCGCGCGCCCGCGATCTCTTCGTCGAAACTCCTTGGGGGCGCTCCTCGGAGCTCAAGAAGCGCAAACTGCACCCACGCAGCGGGATGTCTCGGGCTGAGGTGGCTCGTAACCAGCGCGAGCGCCTGTTTGGGGCGATCGTCGCGGTTGTCTCGGAGAAGGGCTACGAGGCGACAACCGTGGCCGACGTGGTTCGACTCTGCGGAGTCTCGCGGGGCGACTTCTACAAGCACTTCTCGAACAAGGCCGAGTGTCTCGCCGCGGCTGCCGAGGCCTTGCTGGAGCAGGCATTGAGCGAGGTTCGGGATGCGGCGCCAGACCCGCGAGCGATCTTCGAGAAGGCGGTCCAGCTGATCCGCCTTCAGCCGGCAGCAGCGCAACTGTGCATGATCGACGTGCACGCGCTCGGTCCTCCCGGCGCCGTTCTTGCCGATAGGGCGACGGACGCTTTTCTCGAGCAGGTCCATCCGCAGGGACCCGGAGAAGCGGCGGAGGCTGTTGCGCAACAGGAATTCAGGCGAGCCGTGATCGGTGGAATAGGCAAAGTGATCGCGGTCCGTCTCTATCGCCGCCGGGAGGCTGAGCTGGAAGAGCTGGTGCCGGAACTTTGGGACTGGATCGCGAGTGCGGTGCCACCTCCTCAACCGCTACCGGTCCCGCGACGGCAGCGATCGAGCACTGCCTCCCGCTTCCAGGGGTACACCCCCGGCGAAAGGATCGCCCGGGCGGTGGCTGCGGTGCTGAGGCGGAAGGGGTACCCGGCGATGGGCACCGATGACGTCGCGGCTGAGGCAGCGATCTCCCTGAGCACCTTCTATGAGCATTTCGTCGACAAGCGCGATGCGGTTCTGGCCACCGTTGAGATGAGCGGAGCGCAGATCACCTCGCTGGCGGTGCCCGCCGCGCGCCGGGCGCCGGGCTGGGAAGAGGGGGTGCGCGCCCTCTACGAGGCAATCTGCGCTTACCTCGCAGCTGAGCCGGACATGGCGCACCTGTTAGCTGTCGGGGTCCACGAAGCCGGCGTCGAAGCGCTCGCCCGCCGTGACCGGATGCTGGACTCGCTGACGGCCATGTTGGCACCCGGCTTCGCGGCAAATCCCGAAGCTCCCCGGGTGGCCGCCGAGGCGGCCGGCGCCGCGGTGTCCGCGCTGATACGCGACCGAGTCCGCAGGCAGGGGCCGGAGGCTGTCACCACCGTCGTGCCTTTGGCCACCTACCTGACCTTGGTCGGCTTCGTCGGGCCCGAACGCGCCTCGGCAGTTGCCTGCGGAGACGGACGCAAGCGCTAGGTCAAACCGCGCGCTGCGGGGGCGGAATGTGAAGCTCCTGCTCGGCGGCCTCGGCGCCCAGGTACGGGAACACGGCCGCGTACATCAACTCGGGGATCTCCTCCTCGCCGAGGGCGAGTTCCCGGTTCGCCACCGCCTCTTGGATGCGGGCAAAAAGCACCCCGCCGATTCCCAGCGCGGTGGCGCGGCTGATGGAATCGGGGCCGGCCACTTCTTCTGAGCCCTCGTCAATCAGGTCGACGAGGCGGTTGAAGGTTTCGATGAAAATCCGCTGGGCGTTCTCGCCGGCGTGCTGCACCTCCACGGCCGCCAGCCTGGCCACGCGCTCGTCCCGGCGGAGGAATCGAAGGAGCGCGTAGGCAGTGGCGCGCATGCGGTCGCGCCACCCCGCCTGCCCGACCAGCGCCTCCTGCGCTTCGCTGAAGAATTCGTCGTAGACCTCGCCCAGCACAGCGGCGAAGTAGGCGTCGAGGTCGACATACCGGCGACGGAACGCGGCTTCATCCACGCCGGTGCGCTGAAGGAACTGGGCAAGGTCGAAGTTCTCGTAACCCCGCTCGGCGCAGAGGTCCAGCAACGCTTCCCGGAGGCTGTCGGCCTCTTGTGCGCTGGCTTCGGTCATCGCTTCCAGGGAATCTAGTTCAGTAGCCGCGAGGAGGACGCAGCCAGGCGCTGCGGATCGGTCCCCTTCCAATCTCCCTACGGCGCAGGAGATGAATGAGAATCGCCGGCCGCGCGTAGGGGCCGAGCGCAGCGAGGACCGCGCGGGACATTTCCTCGCGATCCGCGTGCCAGGCTGCGGGCTGCTTGAGGTAGAGGGCACCCATCGCCGCGAAGATCGCCTCATGGAGGTGACCTTCAGGCAGCTCGCCCAACCGGCCCCGCGCCATCGTGGTGATCGTCGCCAATCGCTTTGCCGCCCCCTCGAACGAGGCGTAACGTCGGAGGTGGCTCGCCACCTCGGCATCCTCATCCAGGTCGATGAGCGAATCGAGCAGCGCGTTCAGCGCGCTCGCCCAGGGAAAGTAGGCTCTCTCGACCTGACGGGCGTCGGCCTCATCGGCCTTCGGCGTCGCCGCGAGCGCCAGCAGGGCGCCGATGCACAGTGAGGAAGCGGCGGCCGCCGCGATCAGCTCCCACCAGTCCAGATCGCTGTCGATTTCGACCGCTCTCGCTGTTTGTGCCGCCCAGGCGATCATCTTGTCCTCTTCCGGCGAGAAGTGGAGGGCGTGGTTCAGCGCCTGGGACTGCCGGCACAGGCCCGCCTGGTTCAACAGCGCTGGACGGGCGACCTGGTATGACGGAAGCGCTCGTAGTGGGGCGCGGCATGTCTCGATCAGCGCGATCAGGTAACCGCCGTCGTCGCCCGCTGGGGCCTGTGCGTAGTAATCCTCGTGCCCCGCCTCCGGATCGAGAGCGACTTCGAAGGCCTGGTGCAGGCAGAGCCCGTTGGACAGCGGATCGGCAGCGGGACGCTCGGAGACGCCATCGAGGTAGTCGAGCATCAGCTGGTAGGCGACCAGGCTTTGGGCCAGGGCCTTACGGTGGTTTTTCGGAGCCAGCACCGCAAGGGCGGCGAGCCCCTCCGAGTTGGATCCCTTCTGCAGGTGGGAGATCAACGCGTCTTCCCGCAGCACCGGGTCGGGGATCGCCTGCGCCCGCGCCAAGAGGCGGCGCTGGCAGTCGCGGGCGGCCGGGAAGACCTGGAGCCAATAGCGGTGTCCGGCGCTGGCGAAGAGACGGGCGGCGTTCAGACGCAGCTCGGATTGCCGGTGGGAAACGGAGCTAGGGGGCATCTCGCACCTTGCACGGTCGGGAGATGCTGACGTCGACGGTTGGAGCCGGGTCGAAGTGATACGTCGCCCGGGCGAGGGGGACGTCCAGGTGATGGAACCGAGGCGGAAGCGGGCAGCTCGCGCTGAGGTAGCTGTGGCTCTCCCCTCCGCTTCGGTACTGGCGCCCCAGCTCGATCCGAAAGGCGCGCAGCCTTGGCCACGGTCCGAAAGCTCGACCGAGCGGGGCTTGGAGGAGCAGCCCGTACGGCCCTTTGCGAACGGCGTGCAGCGTGAAGGGCAGGACGAACGAGACAGGTGGAGAGGCCGAGTAGGCAAACATCCAAACCGCGGGCCGTCCACTCCTCCGTCCATTGAACGCGAGCGCGGCTGCCTTCGCGATCAGTGGGCGCTTTGGCCCGAGAGGGATTTGAACGAGGATCGACCCGTGCCCCACCAGCGCGCCGCCACAGCGCGAGAGGGCCTGCGGGCGGGTGGCGTTACGGAGGCGCGCGCGGGGACACACAGGCAGGCCCGCGGTGTCCAGCCCGCCTCTCGCCCCGAAGGCGAAGGTGATCCGGCGAAGGCGGGGCAGGGTGTCGCCGATGACCGAACGCACGCTCCCCGAGAGGAGGACCGAGACCGGCGCCGGAGTCTCCCGGGGGAGCACGTGGGGCGCCACCCGACCGTCGAGGGAGACCGAGACGCCCCGCCGCCCGCTCTGCTCGGCACCGGCCGTCCCGCTCGTCGAGCAGGCGATGGCGAGCACCGCCGCAGTCGCGATCGCCAGGACGAGGGAGCTTTTCATTCGAACCTCGAAGACCTGAACGCGCAATAGTTGAATCCGAACGAGACCACGATGTTGTTGGCGCTGGCCCCCTCGTGCAGGAAGTCCGCCCACACGCGCTCGAAGCGGGCGACGTCGTCTTCCCGCAGCGCTTGGACGATGTGTCCGAGAGCGCGGTCCTCGCGGTGCAGCGCCGCCATCCACCGGGCCAGCGTAGTTCGATCGTCGATCGGTCGCGGCACCGGCGCGATCCGGCCGACCGTACCGGCGAAGATCCGTCTTGCCCGGGCGACCTTCGGGGCCGCGCGGCGCAGGTTTTCGGAGCGAACGTCGCCTTTCACACCGCGAATCGCTCTCTGCGTCGCCAAAGAGCCGGGTTTGCAGATCGCCTCGAGGCGCGTCACGTATTCGAGCCGAGTGGGCCCTTCGGCGGCGGCGGCCGAGGTCACTGCGACAACGGCCAAACCGAGGCCGAGGAAAAGGGCTGCGGCGAAGCGCATCAGCTGACTCCTTCCGAGGTGGGCTTGAATGGGCTGGCGCCAGGCAGCAGGCGGTCGAGCCAGGGGGGCGTCCACCAGACGCGGTCGCCGATCAGAAGCATCAGGGCGGGCAGGAGAAGGATTCGCACGATGGTCGCATCCAGGAGGATCGCAACGGTGAGGCCGAGCCCCATCTGGCTGACCGTAGCCACCGGCGCGATGGCGAAGGAGACGAAGACAGCGGCCATGATCGCGGCGGCGCCGGTGATGACGCCGGCGGTCTTCTGCAAGCCGAATCGGATCGCCGCCTCGTTGTCGCCGACGGCGCGATAGCGCTCGCGCATCCGGGCGAGGAGGAAAACGGCATAGTCGATCGAGAGGCCGAAGGTGACGCCGAAGATAGCCCCGGCGCCCACCGTGTCGATGTAGGGGTGCCCTCCTAGCGGGTAACCCGCAGGGATCTGACAGGAGAGCGTGACCACGCCGATGGCGGCAGCAACCGTGAGCAGGTTGAGGCCGACGGCCAAAGCAACGAGGAGCGGGGCGCGGAGCAGGGCCAGGAGCATCATGAAAGTAATGGCGACGATCGCGATCACCACCAGCGGAAGCCGAGCCTTGGTCGCGGTTCCGTAGTCGTTGAGAACCGCCGCGCCGCCGCTCACACCGGCCTGCAAGCCTCCTCTGCCGTCGAGGTCGCGGGCGAGAGACTGCAGTCGGGCGCCGAGACGGCGCGAGCTCGGATCGTTGAACCCCGCCTCGGGGACCACCAGGTACCGCGCCGCGTCCGCGCCCGCGGGGACGTTGATCACCTCGGCCGCCAGCGACCCGCGGATCTTCCCGGCGCCGGCGAGCGCCGCCGCCTCCACATAGCCGGAGTCGAGCAGGTCCGGCGAGAGCCGATCGAGTCGGCGCAGGTGGCGCTCGAGGGGGTCGGCCGTCTCTGCGACCCGCCGGCCGGCTCGGGCGAGCCCCTGCTGGAGCGGGTACGCGCGCTGCGAGCCGAGGGCGAGTCTTTGACTCAGCGTCGCGGCCCCCCCTTCCAGTTCGCGGAGGCCGCCCGCCAAGCGTTCGGCGCCGGCCTGCAGTGAGCGGATACCGCCGCGCAGCCCTCCCGCCCCCGTCGCGAGCTCGGCGGAGCCGGCGCTGAGCCTTCCACCTCCGGCACCGAGCCGCCCAAGCCCTCGCTTCAAGGCGCGGGCCTGGGCGCGGAGCCTGGCGAGTTCTTCCCGAGCTGAGGAGAGCACGGACACGAGAACCGCCGCTTCGCGCGCGGCAGCCGCTGCGGCAGGGTCGGCGCGGGCCGCGCGCCCGAGCCGGGACGAGAGCCGGCGGGCACGGTCGAGCCCCTGGCCCGTGACGGTAGGCAGGAGGGTCGCGAGCCCGCGCGAGAGCCCGTAGGCGGAGCCGCTGGCCTGTCGCTGGCCTTCGGCGAGGCGATCGGAGCCGGTGGCGAACCTTTCGAGCGCCCGCCGCGCCCGCTCGCTCCCTTCCCCCGCCTCTTTCAATCCGGCGGCTAGCAGTTCGGCCCCCGTCCCGCCGCGAGCCGATCCTTCTTCCAGCAGCCCCCCGGCTGCCGAGGCTTCCTGCAAACCGCCGCGGATCTCTTGGACCGCTCCGGAGGCGGCGCTGAGCTTCGGACCGAGACCGTCGAGCTCACCGCCCGCCTTTCCCCGCCGAGGGTCCATTTCGGTGACCAGCGAGCGCAGAGGGCGCGCTGCGGCGACCAGCTGCGAGGGCCCGATCACGGCTCGGACCCCGGCGAGGTCGCCGATGCGACGCTGGGTGGTGTCCAGCAGGGCGAGGCGGCTCTGCGAAGTGATCGGCCCAGGCTCGGTGCTGAGGGTGAAGATGTAAGGAGCCTGCCAGCCGGCCCCCACCGAGTCGGCGATCGCTTCGGAGTTCTTACGGGCCTGGCTGGACGGCGAGAGCTCGTCGATGCCGGGGGATCCGGTATCGAAAGCGAGGGCCGGGGCCGACAGGAGCAGGAGCGGCACGGCGATGAGGACGGTTGCGAGGGCCGGGCGCCGGAGCGCCGTCGCGGCGGCGCTGGCGATGCGCGACCCCGACCGTGGCGACGAGCTGCCGATGCGGCCGGCGTTGATGCGCGGTCCCAGCAGCGTCAGCGCCGCCGGCAGCGCTGCCCAGGCAATCGCGACGGCTATGGCGGTGACGACCGCCAGGGCCGTGGCCAGTGAAACGAGAAGGGTGCCGGGCTGGAAGAAGGCGGACAGGAAGATCGAGAAGAAAAGCGTCGACCCGGCGATGGCCGCGGTGCGCCCGGCGGTCGCGCGAGTGACGCTCGCGGCGATGGCTGCCGATCGGCCGGCATCGAGCTCCTCGCGAAAGCGGGTGACGATCAAGAGCGAGTAATCGACCCCCAGCGCCAGCCCCATCATCGTGCAGACGACGAGCGAGAGGGCGTCGATCGGCATGAAACCCGTAAGGAGAACGAGGACACCGCGGCCGGCGAGCAGGGTCATCGCACCGATGGCGAGTGGGATCAGCGCGGCCAGAACCGACCTGAACACGAGCAGCAAGACGACCAGCAGAAGTGGGGTGGCAAGCAGCTCCGCGCGCTCGGCGGCGGACAGCGATTCATGTTGCAGGGCGCGCGACACGCTCGCAAAACCGGACTGGGTGGCTTCGACGGGCGGGTGAGCGGTAGCTTCCAAGGTGGCTTCGAGCTCGGGCACCGCGTCTCGAATCGCCTCGGCCAGGGGGATGTGGAAGTCGAGCAGGATCACCGCTCGAGAAGGCCCGCCGCTCGCCGCTCCGTCGGGAAGCTGCGCCAGGCGGGGGCCTGCGCCCCACGGCGAGATCACCGTGACGCCGCCCATCTTCCGAAGCGCTGCGGTGAGACGCGGACCCTGACGATCGACGGCTCCCGCCGGGCCGCGCAGGAGAACGGCAAACGGGGAGCTGTCTCCGAAGTTATCCCGCGTCAGCGCTTCGCCGCGAGCCGAAGCCGTCCCGGGCACGGCAAGCGACGTGGGGCGGAGATGGTCCTCGACGTCTCGTCCGCAGAGCCCCAGGACGGCGACTGAAACACCGACTGCGACGAGAACGAGAGCAGCGCGGCGGCGTGCCGAGCGACCCTCAGGCACGACCCCGGCCTATCTGCCCGCGATCTGAATTCATCTCTCCCCGGTCCTTCGTGCGGACAGTGTAACCGGAGTGAGATGAGGGTTTTCTGGAGAAGGTCGAGGTAGAACAGAGCCCTGAGCCTAGGAAACGTGAGCTTTTTCCAGAAAAGATAGTGCTACAGTTAGGCCGGTGCGGGGCCGCAGGTGGCCCCGCTCGTTCCCCGGTTCGCGCCGATTCCCTGCGGCGCGACTCGAATAACGGCGGTCCGGATGGGGTTCCCCGCCTCAACCGGCCCCGTTTGCCTGCGTAGCCGCGGGCCGTCAGCCTCGGAGCTCTCGCTTGAGCAGCTCGCCGGCCCTGCGGGAGAGGGAGAGGGCCTCGTCTTGTTCGACTACCGGTAGGCACACCATGAAAACGAAATCTGCCGCCAGGCCGCGGACCACCTTCTTCTTCCCGCTCGCGATCTCCCCGCGCATCACCAGCTCCGCGCCGCCGAGCGCGATGGAGACGGCGGTTGCGATGGCTTCGTCCCATTTCCCCGCACTCGCACCCGCGCCCGCAGCCAGTTTCGAGAGCGCGGTCCTGACCGCCGCGACGAGTTCTTCGTCCTCGGCGGCCAGGCCGTCCCCGACCCCGGGCGCCTTGTCGACCGCGCTCACGAGTCGCGCCGCCTCCGCGGAGCCGGCATCGAATCCGAACTCTTCGCAGATCTGGGTGACGACCGCGTGCATCGCATCTGCTTCCCGCCGGGCCGTCACGCGCCGGTAAGCTACTACTTACTTAAGGAAAGCAACCGCTTCCGCAGGCGCGAGGGCTACGGTGATCGGGTCAGGGCGGCGTACTCGGAAGAATGCGCCAAGGAGCGAGTAGAGCGGCGTTCTTAAACGGTCGCTCCGGTAACGCGCCCCCACGCCCGATGCGGGGCGCAATCGGGCGTGTGGGCGCTCGATCCTTCCCATCGGGGTATCCCTCCGGGTATGCTCACGTTTGTGCGCGCTCTACCAGGAAGGCAGATTCGGGCATCGGGTTCCCAGCCGGCAGCGGTCACCCGCTCGAGTGCCCACCTGGATCAGCGGCGCCGGATTCTTCGCGCTGTTGCCGAGCTCGTCGCCAAGCGAGGTTATGGGGACGTCACGGTCGAGTTGATCGTGAAGCGGGCGCACGTCAGCTACAAAACCTTCTATAAGCATTTTTCGAATAAGGAAGAGTGCTTCATCGCTCTCTTCGACCGAGCCCTGGCACGGACCGAAGAAAGGGTTCGCGAAGAGGTCGAAGCGAGCCCCCGGCCGTGGGCCGAGCAGGTCGCGGTCGCGTTGCGCACCGTCTTCGAGATGATCGTCGAGGGCCGCCTCGTCGCCCGGGCTGTCGTGGTGGAGGCTCCGACGGTCGGCCCGGCCATGCGCGAGCGGTACGAGGCGGCGATCGAAGCCCTGGTTCCTCTCTTCGCCGCCGGCCGCGAGCTCAACCCTCGAGGGCATGAGCTTCCGGCCACGATCGAGCACACCCTTGCCGGTTCGGTCTTCTGGTCTGCCTATCAGCGACTCGTCGTCGGAGAAGTCGAGCGGCTGCCGGAGATCCTGCCGGAGGTGACCGAGCTCGTCCTCCGGACCTACCTCGGCCAAGAGGAGGCTCGTCGCATTGCCCGCGACCAGTCCGCGCGGCAGCCGGCCGCTGCCTGAACCGGGGCAGTGCGGTCGCACCGGGAGGCCCAGCGGTCATGGCCGATGAGCCGTTGACCCGCGCGGACGTGCCGGCGCAGCTGGGTCCGCTGCCCGGCGGCCACCACGGCCTCTCGCGCGAGCAGATCCTCGAGTCGCAGCGCGAGCGTCTCCTCGCCGCGATGGCGCGCGAGGTCGCGGTTCATGGCTACCGCGCCACCACGATCACCGGCCTTGTCAAGGTCGCCGCGGTTTCAACCCGCGACTTCTACGAGCACTTCGAGAGCAAGGAGGAATGCTTCCTCGCCGCTTTCGAGGCAATCCGCGACTACGTGGAAGGTCTGGTCGTCGAGGCGGCCGTCGAGCAGCCCGATTGGGCGCGCGAAGTGATCGCCGCGGTTCGAGCCGCGCTGGCCTTCTTCGCGGCCGAGCCGGATATCGCCCGGCTGTGCCTGGTCGAGCCGGTGAGCGCGACCCCGCGCATCGCGGTTCGCTTTCGCGAGGCTGTGCTGGCATGCATCCCCGCCCTCTCGCGCGGGCGCGGTGAGATGGAAGACGGCGATCTTTTGCCCTCGAGCACCGAGGACTCGCTCATCGGAGGCATCGTTTCCCTGGTCACCCGTTCGATCGCCGCCGATGAAACCGAGACGCTTCCGGCGTTGCTCCCCGATCTCGTGGACTTCATCTTGACGCCCTATCTCGGGACCGAGACCGCGGCGCGCATCGCGGCGCAAGCCGCCGCCGGTTGACGGCGATCGTGGCCCACCGGTAAGCGGTCGTTCCCAGGCGTTTGCGCCGCGCGGGGCCGTGGCGTCATCTTTCCGGTGGTGACGAGCAACGTCGCTGGAGATGGAGTAGAGCAGCGTTCGTAAGATTTCTAACCTTCAGAAAAGTGCCCTTGCGCACGCCGCCGAATTGTGCTTCGATTCAGCGGCTCGCCCAGGGAGGGCCTGCAGGAAAGACCTAAACAGGTAGTCGCGCTCGCTATCCGAGCTGTCGCCGTCCGACAGCGGTTTGCAGCGGCTGCCCATCGGCACCGCAGCGAAGGAGACGCACAAGTGAACCCTCACGCCAAGGCATCGTCCATCGGATCGATCCGCCAGGGTGGCCGCTTCGGCCGCATGGCCGCCGGGGCCTTCGCGACTTGCTCCATTTCCGTCCGTCGCCAGGGGAGAGGTGCGCCTTCGGCCGGCTCGCGGACGACCATGGGCCTGCTCGCGCTCCTGGCCGCGCTCAGCGGGCTCCTCCTCCTCGTCGCCCCAGCCTTCGCCGCCACGGTGACCGACGAACGGCCCCTCCTCTTCACCTTCAACGGTTCTGATACGGAGAGCGGGTCGTTCTCAGGACCGATGGCGGTCGAAGTCGACCAGGCGAACGGCCTCGTCTACGTGATCGATTCCGGCCACGGCGCGATCGACAAGTTCAACCTCGCGGGCATGGCCCAGCCGTTCTCGGCGACCGGGAGCTCTTCCCTCGCGGTCGGCGGGCTCGAAGGCCTGGCCGACATTGCCGTCGATAATTCCGGCACCAACGCCGGGCGCATCTACGCGATGGGCGAGAATGGCCCCGTCCGGGCATTCAGCCCCGCCGGGTCCTCGCTGTGGGAACTCGGCGGCTTCGGAGACAATTGCGGTCTCGCGGTCGACGCGTCCGGGCATCCATGGGTCGGGGACTACTCGGAAGGCAAAGCCCGCGAGTACGACTCCAGCGGCAGCCCACCCGCTGAAATCGGCTCGGTCCCCGTCACCTCCGGCAATCCCTGCCGGCTTGACGTCGACGCCAGCGGCAATCTCTACGTCAATCTCTACGGCGAAGGGGTCGACAAATACGAAGGCGGTTCGAGGGCCGGGACGGTCGACGCGACGCCGACCAACGCCGTGACCGTCGATCAATCCAGCCCCGGCGGGCACGTCTTCACGGCGCACGTCAACGACTTCAACGAGTACGAAGCCGACGGGACGCTGGTCAACACCTTCGGCACCGCCGGCGGCTTCATCGGCAGCGGCGCCGGCATCGCCTACGACCAGACCCTCGACCGAGTCTACGTCTCGGACGTGGGCGCCAACGCGGTCGAGGTCTTCGGCCCAGCCGCTAGCGGGACGGTTCCTGACGCGACCACTGAATCGGCCACGGTGGGCCGGACTAACGCCACGGTCGAAGGCAAAGCCAATCCGCTCAGCCTGCCGGCGAGCAGCTACCGCTTCGAATGGAAGGAAGGGACGGAAAGCGGGTGGTGGACCGGGGAATCCTCGCCCTGGACGTCCCTGCCGGCCGAAACCGCCGAAATCCCGGTCTCCGAATCGATCACCGGCCTCAGAGCCGGCGCCACGTACCAGGCGCGACTGGTGACGAGGAACGACGAAAACGACCTCCTCTTCTACTCGACGCCGATCGAATTCACGCCGAGGGCGTCCGCCCCGCCGGCGGTGACGATCGGATCTCCGAGCTTCACCTCGACTTCGGCGCATGTCACGGGAACGATCGACCCGCGGGAAGACGAAACCACCTGGCAGGTGGAAAAGAGCAGCGGTCCTGGCTGCGCGAGCGGCTCCTTCTCGGCCGAACCGACGCAGACGATTCCCGCCGGTGAAACGGATCCCGTGGACGTGGAATGGGACCTCGAAGGCCTCTTCCCCGCCGAACACTATTGCGTCCAGATCAGCGCGACCAACACCGCCGGATCCACCACCTCGGAAGTCAAGGAATTCACGACTCCCGCCGTGGCGCCCACTCAGGTCTTCACCGCCTTCGCCGCTCCGCGCACCGATACGACGGCCCGGCTCAACGGCTACGTCAATCCGGAAGGCAGCGCCTTCACCTACCACTTCGAATACAGCGCGGATGGCGGCGCAAATTGGATATCCCTTCCCGAGGTTGAAGACAGCAGCGGGGAAAGACGGCAAATCGTCGTCGGAGAGGAAGTCACCGGCCTCCAGCCCCAGACCCATTACAGCTATCGCTTCGTCGTCGAAAGCGACTTCGGCCCGCAGAGCGACGAAGGCACCTTCGAAACGCGCAGCACTGCCGAAATGCAGCTGCCGCAGCGCGGGATCGAGCTCGTCAACAAGCCCGACAAGGGAAACCAGAACCTCTCTCCCGAAGAAGCGAACAGGATCCCTTTGGTCAGCGCCGACGGCGAACGGGTGATTTGGAATGTCCTCGCCGGAGCTCCAGGTGGGACGACGGGCACTGAAGTCAACTTCCTATCGATCCGCACGCCAAGCGGCTGGAAATCCCAACCTCTTGCACCGCCGGCCGCGCAGCAGGTTGGCGGGGGAACCTACGCCTACGCATTGGGCGCGGCTACCCCTGATTTCCGTACCTTCGTGATGCGCCCTGCCCTGACCGGAGCGCTGCAGTTAGGGGGACCTCCCACTTGGGTGAGAGTCAGTGACACGGGTCAGCAAGACGTGCTCAAGGAATTCAGCCACGTTTCCAGGACCAAGGGGATTTACGATTCCGTCGAGATGACCGCCGATGGTACGCACGTACTCATTGGCAATCCGGAAACGCACCAGGTGGAAGACATCGGATCGGGATCGCCGGAAGTCGTCAGCATCATGCCAGACGGCCAACCTTCGACCTGCGGCCTGGAACCGGGGAATTTTTCCGGCCTTGCGCAAGGGACGGCAAACGCCTACTTCCGCTACCCGGAAACTCACCGGATGGCGACTACTGATGGATCGCGTTTGTACTTCCAGGCGATGCCGAATGGCGGGACCTGTGAAGAGGAAGACGGTCACCATCCAGCGATCTACTTCCGTAACCGCAGCACCGGGCAAACGAAAGTGGTCGACCCAGGAACTGGCGCAGCTCGGCCTGCGTTGATTCGAGCTACGCCTGATGGGCGTAGCGTTATCTTCATCACCGACATCGCCCATTCCCCAGAAGACCACAACACCACTGGTGACATCTACAGGTGGGACGAGGACGGTGAACGGTACACCTGCCTTACCTGTGTAGTCCCCGAAGCGGGGCTGCCGGAGAGCGGCGGCATATTCGGGAACATCGGGGTGTCTGACGACTTCTCGCATGTCTACTTTCAATCCCGGAATCAACTCATCCCCGGCCACGGGACGGCCGGTTTCCCAAGCATCTACTCTCTGCATGATCAAAAGTTGAGCTACGTCGCGCCGCTGGGCGGGGATGTGTTTGGCGGTTATTCGACCGTGGGAGCAAGGATCTCCCACAATGGGAACGTGTTGCTTTTTACCACCACCCACCTTTCCTACAGCCAACTCACGGCTGACGAACAGGCTGACGAATGCAAGACGTTCCGTCCCGGGATCACGTCGCTCAATCCGGAAGAACCGAACTGTGCTGAGCTATTCCGTTACGAAGACAGCACTAATAGCTTGGAATGCCTGTCGTGCCAACCGCATGGAGTGACGTCCCACGACATCCCAAACGAAAATGAAGTGGTCGCCGTCTCGCACGATGGTCAAACGGTCGCATTCGTCACGCGCGAGCGCCTACTCCCGCAGGACATCAACAACGATGAAGACGTGTACGAGTGGCACAATGGCGCAGTCGGTCTCATCACCGATGGTGAATCGCCGCGGCCGTCGCACGGCATCGGCACCAATCCACACGTGTTCGGGATGGACGCAAGTGGGAATAACATCTTCTTCACGGTCGTTCAGCCTGGCTGGACGGGATATGAGCAAGACGGCTTTGCCAATCTCTACGACGCCCGCGTCGGTGGCGGCTTCCCGCGCCCGACGGAAGTGGCGCACTGCACTGAAGAATCTTGCCAAGGGCCGCTCCAACCCGCCCCGCCAGGAGCCGGCGTGGGCAGCTCAGAGTTCTCCGGCGCCGGCAACGAGCGGAGCGGCACGAAGAAGCGCTGTGCGGCCAAGCATGGGAAAAAGCATCACCGGTGCGGACGAAGGCATCGACACAAGCACGAGAAGCACCGCCGGCATCACCAGAGGCCGTCTGAGACCCGGTCCGAGGGCGCTGGCAGCCCGCGGGGGTCCAAGTGAACAAGCCCAATCCGCATACAGGGGGAAAGATCCAGATGCAGCATATGTCCACTCGTGTTGGCCGCCTGGCACTCGCTCTGGGCCTAACCTTCCTTGCGCTGATGACGATCGGCAGCGGCACGGCGGGGGCCGCGACCGGCCCCGCCTTGCAAGCTTTCACCACCTGGGGCGACACCACCCTCGAGCCCGGTGGCGAAGGGCAGATCCTCGTGCACATGCACAATGTTGGCGACGAAGATGTGCATGGAACCCTGAAATTCTCCGTGGAAGTACCTGAGAATGTCACCATCGAGGCGGTAAGGTGGGACCCGAACGGGGTGGACATTGCGGAACAAGGACTGCTCGAAGGGTGGTGTCATATCGACCAAGGCAGGGTCTTCGAGTGCGAAATCGCCGAATCTCTTCCTGGTTTCGAACATTTAGCCGAATCACTTAGGCTCGAAGCGCCTGGGCTTATAGGCGCGGGGCCGATATCGCCCGCATTTCCTCAAGGTTGGAGCGGACCGATCTATCTCAATGTCGCCGTTTCGCCAGATGCCTCAGGAGTCGGCACGAACCGGTTCAGAGTTGAAGGTGGAGGGGCTTCCACGCCATACGAAGAAACCGTGCAAATTCCCTTCGGGAATACCCAGCCTGCATTCGGGCCGGTCAGCTTCATGGCCGATGTGTTCAGCGGAGCCGCTCCCTTCGGCCATCCCGCCCGGCAGGCAGGAGAGCACCCCTTCGAGCAGCGCGTCAGCTTCGAGCTCACGAAGCGGTCAGGCGTCAGCAGCGCTGACGGCACCCGCTACACCGTTGCCAACGGCACCCTCAAGACCGTCGAGGCCACCCTCCCGCGCGGCATGATCGGTAACCCCGAGGCAGTGCCCAAGTGCGACCCAGCGGACTTCGCGGCGGCCGGCTCGAGCGGCATGTCGACGAGCTGTCCCCCGAATACGCAAGTGGGATACCTCAACATCCGCGCGACGGCGGGCCTTGCGAACTACGGCCGGCAATCGATCTTCTCTCCAAGGCCGGACTCATGGCTGACCCGTGTCGCGATCTACAACCTGAAGCCTCCGAAAGGCGTTCCCGCCGACTTCGCGTTCAACGCGGGCGCGTTGGTCACCGGGCACATCTATGCCGAACTCGATCCGGCGCAGAACTACGCGATCAAGACCGTGACGCCGGAGATCTCAAGCTTGGTGCAGCCGACGGGATCGGAAGTGGTCTTCTGGGGTGTCCCCGGTGATCCGGCACACGACAAGTTCAGATACCTCGCCAAACAGGTCGGGTTTTTCAAACCTGCTCTTGGAGCGCCCTTCGAAGGGGCTGGGGTCCGCCCGTTCTTCACCAATCCATTCGACTGCGGCTTCGACAATGGGGGCGCGCGTCTCCGCGTGGACTCCTACCAGCACCCAGGGGAATTTTCGCCTGTGGAGGAGTACTCCGATGCGCTCAACGTCACCGGCTGCGACGACGAACGGATCCGCTTCAAGCCCCAGGTCGCAATCCAGCCCGACAATAGGGACGCCGGCGCTCCAACCGGTCTCGACGTGCACCTGGAAGTGCCGCAGCGAAACGACGAAGTCGACGATGCTCAAAAGCTCTATAACGAGAGCGGAGAAGCTAAGGCGATCGGGACGCCGCCGATGAAGAGGGCCGTCGTCACCTTCCCTGAAGGGATGACGCTTTCTCCGTCAGCCGCGCAGGGGCTCGGCAGCTGCACGTCTGCCGAGATCGGCTTGGGCACGAACCAGCCGGTCACCTGCCCGGATAACTCCCAGTACGGGAAGCTGATCCTGCACACGCCGATCTTGCCCGCGACCGCGCAGCCCGAAGGCTTCATCTACATCGCCAAGCAGAACGACAACCCGTTCCACAACTTCCTCTCGCTCTACCTGGTGATCCAGGAACCGGAACGCGGAATCCTCGTCAAGATCCCCGCGAAGCTGGACCTCGACTCGAAAACCGGGCGAATCACGACGACCTTCGACGACCTGCCGCAGCTGCCGGTTTCTGACATGGAGATGCGGTTCAAGGGCGGCGTCAGGGCCGGCTTGGTCAACCCGACCACCTGCGGGACGAAGACGATCCGCGCTGAATTCTTCAGCTGGGCGGCTCCGAGCACCCCGCGCGTGGTGAACAGCCAGTACGACATCACCCGGAAGCCGGACGGCTCACCTTGTGTCGACAGCTTGGGCCAGCGGCCGTTCAAGCCGAGGTTCGATTCCGGCACGGTCAGCTCCTCCGCCGGCTCCTTCTCCCCCTTCGCCTTCCAGCTCAGCCGCACGGATGACGATCAGGAGTTCAGCCAGGTCGGCGTGAAACTCCCGGGCGGTCTCGCGGCGAAGTTCGCGGGCGTCGGTATCTGCCCCGACGCCGGCATCGCGCAGGCAATCGCGAGAGAAACCGTCGCCGGCGACGGAGCCCTTGAGATCTCCGACCCCTCCTGCCCTGCCTCGAGCCAAATCGGCACTACCGAGGTCGGCACGGGCGTCGGCGTACCGCTCTCATGGGTCCCCGGCAAGGTCTATCTCGCTGGTCCCTACAAGGGCGCGCCGATGTCGATGGTCGTGATCAGCCCTGCGGTCATCGGGCCTTACGACTTGGGTGTGATCACGGTCAGGACGGCCCTGAACGTCAATCCTGAAACGGCCCAGGGCGAAGCCCTCACGGATCCATTTCCCCAAATATTCCAGGGGATCCCGGTGAGGATCAGGGACATCAGGATGAACCTCGATCGGCCGGACTTCACGCTCAACCCCACGAACTGCGCGGAGAAGCAGATCACGGCTCGTGTCACCGGCACCGGCGGGGACCTCGCCTCCACCGCCGATGACACCACGGCGAACCTCAAAGCTCGGTTCCAGGCCGCCGACTGCGGCAGCCTCGACTTCAAGCCGAGACTGAGCCTCAGCCTCTTCGGTGGCACCCACCGGGGTGCCCATCCGAAGCTGCGCGCCGTCGTCAGCTTCCCTAACCGCGTCTGCGCGAAAGTCGGGGCGAAGGGCAAGGGCCGGGGCCGCAGGGTTTGCCACAAGGTCCGGCCAGGCGCCAACATCGCCAAGGCCACGGTCACCCTGCCCCACAGCGAGTTCCTGGATCAGGGTCACATCGGCACCGTCTGCACGCGGGTCCAGTTCGCCGCCGATCGTTGCCCGGCAGCGTCCGTCTACGGGTACGCGTCCGCAAAGACCCCGCTCTTCGGACAGCCGCTCGAAGGCCCCGTCTACCTTCGGTCTTCCTCTCACCAACTCCCAGACCTGGTCGCCGCCCTCAGGGGCCCGGCCTCCCAGCCGGTTGAGATCGATCTCGACGGCCGCATCGACTCCGTCCACGGGCGGATTCGGAATACCTTCGAAATCGTCCCAGACGCCCCAGTGGAAACCTTCACGCTGACCATGCGGGGCGGGCGCAAGGGCCTGCTTCAGAACTCGACTGAGCTCTGTGCCCGCCCGATCCGCGCGACCGCTGACTTCCAGGGGCAGAACGGCAAGCGCTCGATCCAGCATCCGGCCCTGCGCACCGCCTGCGGGAAGCACGACAAACGGCAACACCCCAAGCGCCGCTGATGCGTCGCAGCAGCACTGCGGTTGTCGCACTGGCTGCGGCTGTCTTGATGCTTTCTGCGCCCGTTTCCGCAGACGTTGTTCAAAAGGGCGGGGTGCGTGTCTTCGTCGAAGGTCGGATGGCACCGCGAAAGCTCCCCCGCCATGAGGGCGTGCCCGTGGCGGTGTCGATCGATGGGCGGATCGGATCGGCGGTTTCCGGAGGCAACCCCAGGCTGCAGCGGCTCCAGATCGCGATCAACTCCCATGGCCATCTTTCGACCGCCGGAATCCCCCGCTGCCGCCTCGGCCACATCGATCCCTCGACCACGGCCGAAGCCCGGTCGGCCTGCGCGGCGTCCCTTGTCGGCGAAGGGCATTTTTCCGCCAATGTGAGGCTTCCCGAGCAGTCTCCCTTTCCCTCCGAGGGCAAGGTCCTGGCGTTCAACGGGCGATTGCGCGGGCGCCCCGCGATCTTCGTCCACATCTACGGCAAAAAGCCCGTCCCCACCTCCTACGTCTTGCCCTTCCTGATCAAGAGGAGCCGTGGGACCTACGGCACCCTGCTGCAAGCGTCGTTTCCAGAAGTCACCGGCGAATGGGGCTACGTCACCGGACTCTCGATGATCCTCGACGGGCGGTCCGGTTCTCCGCGGCCGAAGGGCGCCTACCTCTCTGCGGCCTGTCCGGCACCGCCCGGATTTGGCGGTGCCAGCTTCCCGCTCATGCGTACCACTTTCTCCTTTGCCGACGGACCCGATCTCGTCTCCGTCGTGACGGGCAACTGCACCGTTCGACCTTGATGTCCGGATCTGCAGCCAAGTTCCTTCCTCTGGCGGCCGTTTACACGGTCCTCATGCTGGCCGGCTGCGGCGCGGCAGCCTCCACGCAGAGCTCGAACACGGATCGGTCACCGGCTAAAGCCGGGAGCGACGGTTCCCCCGCGCAGCAGGAAAGCCGCCCCGAGGTTTACCGCGGTGGCGAACAGAGCATCGAAGATTTCGGCGCGGAAGCCGCGGGCGCCGAGCGCGAAGCGGTCGTCTCGACCTTCACCAACTACCTGAATGCAATCGCAGACGAGGATTATCCCGTCGCATGCGAGAGCCTGGCACTGGGGGTCCGCCAGCAGCTGCTGCGACTCGTCCCGCCTCAACTCAGGCACAAAGGCTGCGCGGCGGCGCTCCCCGGTCTTCTCGCCCCCACGGCGGCCTCGATCGCCGCGCGGCAAGCGAAGGGCACCGTGTTCAAGGTTCGGGTCGGAGGCGAACGGGGCTTCATCGTCTTCCATGCTGCGGGCGCCAAGCTCTACGAGATGCCGATGGTTCGCGAACGGGGCCGGTGGGAGCTCGGGCTCGTAGCCGCGTCAGTTCTAGTTCCCTCTGCCGCAACGCTCGGCCGATGACCCGAAGAAAGAAAGGAAGCTGATGAGATACCTGCACAGACACCTCACCTACGCCAACGTCGTTGCCACGCTGGCTCTCTTTCTCGGCTTGGGGGGTGCTGCTTGGGCCGTCAACGAACTACCGGCCAAGAGCGTCGGGGCTCGCCAGCTTCGCCCCGGCGCGGTGACCGCGCGAAAACTCCGCAAGAACGCGGTAAGCGCGCCGAAGATAGAAGCGTCCGCGGTGAAGAACGGCAAGCTGGCCGATGGATCGGTTACCGAACGCAAACTCGGCAACGGCTCCGTCACCACTTCCAAGCTTGCCGACGGCTCCACCACCGCCAGCAAGATCGCCGCCAACGCCGTCGGCGGAGCGCAGATCGACGAGGCGAGCTTGGGGGAGGTCCCCAGTGCCAAGGCCTCTGAGACCGCCCAGTTCGCCGAGTCGGCCAACCCGAGCGCTTTCGCCGCCGTGAGCCAGGAAGGCAACGTCGACCCCGCGCTGTCAAAGGGCGCAATCGATGTCTCCATCGGCAGTGAAGGCGGCATCTACTGCGTCACCGTCCCGGCCTTCGCTCCCCGGGGCGCCCAGGTGACCCCGCGCTACAACGGCTCCGGCGGCGTCACTGCCTTCGTCACGATCGGCGGCACCGGTTCCTGCCCGTCGCCCGAGATTGAGGTGCAGACCTTCAACTCAGGCGCGCGCGTCAAGGAGCCGTTTTACATCGTTCTCTACCGGTAAGAAACGATTCTCGCCGGCCGTGAAGACGCCGCTTGGGCAGGTGTATCCTCGTTTCTCGGCCACTCCCGGGCTGCCGCAGCTTGCGGCCGCCTCGATCTCGGCATTGCCAGGGAAAGTTCGTCAGGGAAAGCACGATGCAACGTCCACACGCTCGCTGTTGCTTTCGCGTCGGCTTGCGTTCCGCGGCTCTGCTCCTGACTTTCCTCCTCCCCTTCCTCGTCGCCTCGAGTGCATCGTGGGCTGATTCACCCGGAGCCCTCTACGACGTCAAGGCCACCTGGGGCGACACCAACCTGCCTCCGGGCGGAGAGGGTCGGTTCCTCATCCAGGTTCGCAACATCGGGGACCTTGACGGCGCCGGTCCCCTTGTGATCACGGATAGCTTTCCGGCAGCTCTCACCATCACCAACATCGACTGGAGCTACACCGAAAACGACAAAAAGGTGGACCTGGTGGCCGAGGGTGCCTGCCCTGCGGAGGACGGGCATGCCGAACCCGTCAGCAGCGGGACTCATGAGCTGGAATGCGAACTCTCCGCCAAACAGGTCGCCGCCCTCGCGAAAGCCCCGGGCCTCACGGGCACCCCGACCGGCTATCTGCCGCCGCTCTTCGTCGACGTCCAGATCGCGGCGGATGCGGCCGGAACTGCAGTCAACATCGCGGCCGTTTCCGGTGGCGGCAGCGCCCAAGTGGCCCGCGACATCGATGAGGTCCTTTTCAGCGCCACGCCGGCGCCCTTCGGCGTCGTGCCGGGCAGCTTCAGCGAGGGTGCCTTCGATGCCGCTTATCCCTTCGGCTCGCCGGTTCGCCAGGCAGGCGCACACCCCTTTGAGCTGCGCCTCTCCTTCGACCTCAACGCCGGAACGCCGCGAGCGGGCGGCGAAATCCGGTCGAGCGGCCTGATCAGGACGGCCCGCATCTCCCTGCCGCCTGGCCTCATCGCCAACCCCGAGGCGCTGCCCCGATGCTCGGCGGTCGATTTCGCCGGGAACGTATGCCCATCCGATACCCAGGTCGGCTACCTGAACATCTCCACCAGCGAATCCGCGCGTACCCCGTTCCTCTCCCGGCTTCCCCTCTACAACGTGGTGCCGCCGACCGGAGAGTTAGGCGACTTCGCCTTCAACTACATCGGCCTGATCATGGGGCACGTCTACCCGAAGCTCGACCCTACTCGCGGCTACGCCACCGAAGCGCGGATCTCCTACATCAGCAGTATGACCAGTCTGCGCGGCGCCGAAGTGACTCTTTGGGGGGTTCCCGGCGACCCGGCTCACGACAAGTTTCGCGCGTATCCCGGCGCCTACGAATTCTTCAACCGGCTGTTCGGAGCGCCCTTCGATTCTACCTCGATTCATCCCCTGCTCACCAACCCCATGGACTGCGACGCACCGCGCGACCCGGCGGCGATCAGCGCCGACTCCTACGAGCATCCGGGTGAGTTCACCGAGATCCAGGCAGCAGATCTGCCGGCTCAGGTCGAAGGCTGTGGGGATCCGCGGGTCCGCTTCGATCCCGAGGTCAGGCTAAGACCCGACGGTGCCGAGGCCGGCGCGCCCAACGGCCTCGGAATCGAGATTCATCTGCCCCAACGAGATGACGAGGTTGCCGAAGCGACCCAGCTCTACACCCAAAACGGCTCGGCCAGCGCGATCGCCACCCCGCCGCTGAGGCATGCGGTGATCGCCCTGCCCGCAGGGATGACGATCAGTCCCTCAGCTGCCCAGGGGCTCGGGGCCTGCGGCGAGTCTCAGATCGGCCTCCTCGCAACGGCGCCGATCTCCTTCGACGCTTCTGCGCCCTCCTGCCCCGAATCCTCGCGGATCGGCAGCGTGACGGCCACCACCCCGATCCTCCCTCAGCCCCTCGGAGGCTCGATCTATCTCGCGGCCCAAGATGAAAACCCCTTCAACACGCTGCTCGCCGTGTACGTGGTTCTCGAAGATCCTTCCCGGGGCATCCTCATCAAGATGCCCGCCCGCCTCGACCTCGATCCCGATGGCGGCCGGGTCACGGTCACCCTCGACGATCTCCCGCAGCTGCCGATGGCCGATCTTTCGCTTCACTTCAAGTCAGGGCCACGCGCCCCGCTGCTCGCACCGCAGGACTGCGGTCTCTATGCCGCCGCCTACGCGTTCACCTCTTGGGCGGATCCAACCCCGGTGCGCGGCACCGCCGATTTCCCCGTCGATGGGGGATGCGCTCACACGGACTTTCATCCCGGCTTCTCGGCCGGGACCGCCAGCTCTGCAGCCGGCGCAGCTTCACCCTTTCTGCTCGAACTGAGCCGCGATGATCGTGAACCGAACCTCGCGGGATTCTCACTAACCCTTCCCTCCGGCCTCAGCGCCAGTTTCGACGACATCCCGCGCTGCCCGGACGTCGATGCCGCCCGCGGCAGCTGCCCGGCCGCCTCTCGCGTCGGCACCGTCACCATCGCCGCCGGGGCGGGCGCTGCGCCTCTCTGGATCCCGCAGCCTGGCCAGCCATCGCCTGCCGTCTACCTCGCCGGCTCCTATCGGGGCGCCCCGTTCAGCCTCGTCGCCGTCGTCTCCGCCCGGGCCGGGCCTTTCGATCTCGGTCCCATAGCGCTGCGGGCCCCGATCGAGATCGATCCGCAGACGGCCAGCGCCCGGATCGATCTCGGCCCATTGCCCGACCGGATCGCCGGCGTGCCGATCTCCTACCGGACCATCCGCCTCGCCCTCGATCGCCACGGGTTCATTCGCAACCCCACGAGTTGCGAACCGATGTGGATATCGGGCCATGCCATCTCGTCGACGGGTGCCACGGCCGCTCTTTCCAGCCGGTTCCAAACGAGCAATTGCGCCACCCTTCCGTTCCGTCCTCGCTTGGCGCTGCGGCTCTCGGGCGGCCTCGGCCGAAATGGTCACCCGGCGCTCCGAGTCGTCGTGCGGCCCCGGCGGGGTCAAGCCGGAATCGCAGGCGCCGCCTTCACGCTGCCGGGCGGCGAGCTTCTCGACGTCCATCACCTTCGAGCGCTTTGCCCACGTCAGCTCCCTGCCGGGCAGTGCCCATCCCGCTCGCGGCTGGGCTTCGCCCGGCTTTCCAGCGCCGCCCTCGGCGCCCCGCTCAACGGGTCGGTCTTCCTCCGCGAACCTCGTCACGGCCTCCCGGAAGTGATCGCAGACCTTCGTGGCGAAGGGTTGCACCTCACGCTTCACGGCAGGTTGGATACGCCCGGCGGGTCCCTACGCATCCGCCTCTCGAACTTGCCCGACCTCCCACTGGACAAGGCGGTCCTCGAGCTGCCCGGTGGACGGCGAGGAATCTTCGTGAATAGCAGCACGCTTTGCGGACATCGCCACCATGCCCTCGCCGCGCTCGTCGCGCAGAGCGGAAAGCACCGACGTCTCCACCCGCGGTTACGGCTTCGCGGTCGCTGCTGACGACCCTGCCTCAGCCTGGACGCCTTTGTTCGCCATGTTGGCTTTCAGCTCCGGTAGGGGCCGGCCAATGTGGCTAATCCCCACTCCTCTCCCCATGACAGGTTGACCGTGGTTACGCAGGGTGCGCCACCGTGCGCGAATGCCCCTGCCTACGTAAAAACCACATGAGTTAGGAGCAAGAGTGAAACGCATCTCCATTTCTATCGTGGTGCTTGGGGCAGTGGTCCTCGGTGCCATAGCCATCGCTTCGGCAGGCACGTCGACGGTGACGACGCCGTGCCGATCGGCTACCGCAAACCATGATTGTATCTGGGGCCAAGAGCTCCCGACCGGCACCGTGGTTCGTGCCAAACTCGCCCCGGAATATAGAGCTTTGCTCTCCACGACCAATAAAAACAGCGGCAACCTTGCAATCTGCAACGAATCCGAAATTACCGCGACCCTGTATGGGACTCCGTCTCATGTGAACGTCGAAGGTCCGGTCTCTATCTCCTTTGGTGCCTGTTCCTCCGAAAAGAGAATGGAAACCCTGGAAACCGAAGGGCACGTCATCTCTTGGCTCCCAGGAAGCGATGCCGGGGAAATCTCCATGCCCTACAACCGCATAATGACCCACACCGAATCCGTCGGCCTTCACAACTGCGAATATGAACTTCCGCCTGGGAAAATTTTCGGAGGAGGATTGGGAGAAGGATACTATTGGGAAGCGGGCCCGAAGATTTACTACCGCAGCACGATCTTCGGCGGTGAAGAAGTGGTTGCCAAAAAGAAAGGCGGCGAAGCTGGGTGCCCGGCAGCAGCCTATTTCTCGGCGACCTACCAAATTACGTCACCCGCACCACTGTACATCGAGAACACCTAAGGCTGTAGAGAAAGAACGACTCCACGGCCGCCTCGGCCGTGGAGTCTCGTTCATTTGATTGCGTACGATGGATCTGGGTCGAGGCGCAAATTTCGGTAGCGAGGTGCCCGTGGGCCCTTCGCTCGGCGGTGTCCCCTGGTCGTGACAGGAATGAAGAACGCCGCAGAGCTCGAAGAGGAGACACTGGCTCGGGCCGCCGTGACCGTTGTTGATCCCTGGTAAGCGAGTGTGGTTCGCTCACCAGGCGCAAGCACTCCCAGGGAGATCACTGCTTCGCCATCTTGAGCGGTGAACGCAGTCAGGTTTGGCCAATGTGGCTAATCGTGTCTCCCTGCTCCATGACAAGTTGACCGTGGTTTACGTGGGGGTGCGCCACCGTGCGCGATTACCCCCGCCAACAGAAAGCCACACGAGTTAGGAGCAAGAGTGAAACGCATTTCTATATCGCTCATGGTGCTGGGGTTAGGAATTCTCGGTGCCATAGCCATCGCGTCGGCAGGCACGTCGACGATCACCACGGCGTGCAAGTCGCTAGGCGGGACGACCCACGATTGCCTCTGGGGTCAAGAGGTTCGGCCCGGTACCGAAATTCATGCCAAACTCGCCCCGGGCACCAAGGCCCTGCTCTCCGCGAGCAGCGAAAACGAGGGCTGGCTTGGGGCTTGCAACGAATCTGAAATCACCGCCACCTTGTATGGGTCCCCGACCCATAAAGACATCGTGGGACCGGTTTCCATTTCCTTCGCCGCTTGCGAAACGGAAAGGCACATGGAAACGCTGGAAACGGAAGGGCACGTTATCTCCTGGCTGGCGGGGAGCGATAACGGTGAATTCTCCATGCCTTACAACCGTATAAAAGACCACCCCGAATACGTTCTTGGCGTTCGCAACTGCGAATACGAACTTCCGCCCGGTAAGCTCGTCGGAGGATCGATGGAAGCGTCGGGTCCGAAAATCCTTTACAGCAGCACGATTTTCGGTGGTGAAGAAGTGCGTGCCAAAAAAACGGGCGGCGAATCAGGATGCCCGGCAGTGGCCTATTTCAAGGCGACTTATAACATCACGTCGCCCGCACCGCTGTACATCGAGAACACCTAGGTCTGACACGAGACAGACTCCACGGCCCCGCTCAGGGCCGTGGAGTCTCCTTTCGAATAGCGCGAGCCTTCGACGCTCGTAGTAACGCTGGCGGTCGAGGGCAGGCCACCCACAGGCTTTGGGTCTAAGCGGGAGCGGCCGCCGCCGTTTGCGGCTTCGTCTCCGTCGGGCCACCTCACTAAATCGCCACGCCCTTGCCAACGTGCACAAGGGCGCGGTTGCGGCCGAGGCGCCGTTGCGGGCGAGCAGGACGCGCTTGACGGCCTTTCGGCGCAATGGCGTGGTCTAGTCCAGCTCACCTTCTTCAGAAAAGACGCTACTATCCACGGTCAGGAAGGCTAGAGCGCCCGTCAAGGGCGCGGCCATCAGCCGGTTGGCGGGAGGAATCATGAGTCTCGGTCAAGTCGCAAATTCCGGCGGGGCGCCTGTGCCCCCGCGACCCACCCACGGGGGTGTCGCCTTGTCGTGACAGCGATGAGGAAGAGCCGCCTTCGGCAGATACCGCCAGAAGCGCTGCGGGACCTGTGTGCTCGACTCGATGCCCGCTGCGGGGAGCTGGGGGAGACGGCTATGGCGCGGATCGCGGCGATCGCCGATTCCGCAAGCGCGCCCGATCCCGCCTTCGCCAGCGGTTTGCGCTCGGCCTTGGCTGCCGGTCTCGACTACGGGCTTGCCGCCATCGCCGCGCCGCAGCGCGACCCGGATCCGGTCCCGATCGAGATACTCGCCCAGGCCAGGCTCGCCGCTCGCAACGGCGTCAGCCTCGATGCCACCCTGCGCTGCCATTCGGCCGGGCACTCGTTGTTGGCCGATGGCTTGCTGGAGGAGGCGGCGGCAGTCGACCTCGGCGCCGCCGAGCTGCGATCCGCCCTGCGGGCGCTGGCCCTGCGCTACGACCGAATCGTCGCCGCGGCCGGCGAGGAGCACGAACGCGAGGCCTTGGTTTTGCAGGGCGCGGCAAGCCGTCGGCACATCCTCCTGCGGCGCCTGCTTGCCGGAGAGCCGCTCGATACCACTGCCCTCAAGTATCCCTTCGAGGTCAATCACCTCGCCCTCATCGTCGCCGGCGAAGATGCCGCCCCCCTGCTCGCTCGTCTCGGCGAGTTTTTCGACCGCCGCTTGCTGCTAGCCGAGCCCGACGCCCAGCTCGCCTGGGCCTGGCTCGGCGGCCGCCGGCCCTTCGCCGAGAGCGAGATCGATCGCATCGCTTCCTACCCTTGGCCCGAAGGATGTGCGGTTGCCTGTGGAGAACCCGGCGGGGGCATCGCCGGCTGGCGCCTCAGCCACCGTCAGGCCGCCGCTGCCCTGGCGGTCGCCCAGCGTGGCAGCGACCGCATCGTCCACTACGCCGAGGTCACCCTCCTGGCAAGCGCTCTACAGGACGATCTTCTGCTTGCCTCTTTGCGCCGCCGGTATCTGGTCCCGCTCGAATCGGAGCGCGACGGCGGCGCCGCGGCCAAGAAGACCCTGCGTGCCTATTTCGCCGCCTCCGGCAATGTCTCCTCGGCCGCCGCCGCCCTCCGTATCAGCCGCTCGACCATGCGCAGCCGCCTCGCCTCGGTCGAGGAGCGCCTCGGGCGGCCTCTCGAGGCGATCGCCACCCCCCTGCAACTCGCCCTCGACCTCGAGCGGCTGGAGGGATCGACGGAGCCCGAGCGATGCCGGGCGCCGAGAGGCGCGGGGGAGAAGATGGGCGCACCAGCCATTCGGCGCTCGCCCGTCCGAATCGGCGTGGCCTGACAGCAGGCCCCCGCGGCATTTTCTCGCCGCGCGAAGGAACGTCGCACCTGCTGGTGCCGGTCAAGCTCCCGTTCCAGGAGTCGGTTTTGGCGCCTGTGTAGTTGGGCTCGACCGGGAAATGATCGAGGTCAAGCTTTTCGGCGATGGAGCTAGGCGGATTCGAACCGCCGACCTCCTGGGTGCGATTTAGGCTTCCGTAGAGCAGAACGCTTTGGCGTAAGTTGCCGATTTGCAGGATAAATCTGCTGGTCTCCAGGTAACTTTTTGGCCAGGGCGGAATCGGATTACGCGGGGATATGCGGCGATTGTCGGCGATTCAGGCACAAATCCGTTTTTGTGCCTGAATTCGAAGATCGCGGTTAAACCGGTCTCTCAGCCGCTCTTTGACTCAAGTGTGGCGGCGACGGCCTCGAACTCAGCGAGCGCGGCGGTGAGGTCTTCAACGATCTCACGAGCGATCATGTCGGGCGCTGGGAGGTCGTCGGTGTCTTCGAGGGACTCGTCCCTAAGCCAGGTAATGTCGAGGTTGACCTTGTCGCGAGCGATGAGCTCGTCGTAGGAGAACTGCCTCCAGCGGTCTGACTCCGCGCGCTCGTCGCGCGGGCGCCCCGGTAGGTAAGACGACACGAAGTCGTCAAGGTCGTCGCGGCGCAGCGGCTTCTTCTTCAGCGTGAAGTGCTTATTGGTCCGCAGGTCGTAGACCCAGAGGCGCTGCGTCCATGGATGCTCGGCGGCTGGCTTTTTATCGAAGAACAGGACGTTCGCCTTCACGCCTGGTTTGTAGAAGATGCCGGTCGGCAGGCGCAGCAGCGTGTGGAAGTCGAAGGCGGTCAACAGCTTCCGACGCAGCGCCTCGCCGGCTCCACCCTCGAACAGAACATTGTCCGGCAGCACCACCCCAGCGCGACCGTTGGTCTCGAGGATGGTCATGATGTGCTGCAGAAAGTTCAACTGCTTGTTGGACGTCGTGACAACGAAATCCTGACGAAAGACCTCTGAGTCGTCGTCGCTGCCGTTGCCGATGTCGGTGCTGGACCGCCGCCCGAACGGCGGGTTAGTTAGGACGACACTCCACCGTTCGCCGGGATCGGCGATCAATGCGTCCTTATGGTCAACGAGCGAATCTCCAGTCATCGACCCAAGGCCGTGCAGCAGCAAGTTCATCGACGCGAGGCGCGAGGTGGTGGCGCCGATGTCAACCCCGTGGGCAAAGGTCGTGCGCAGGTGCTTGCGCTGGGGCGGCGTCAGCGTAGCCGCATCGCGGGTGGCGTGCGCATAAGCGGCGAGCAGGAACCCGCCGGAGCCACAGGCCGGGTCGATGACTCGGTCGGCAACGGTCGGCTGCAAGGCATCGACGACGGCGTCTATGAGCGGACGCGGCGTGAAGTACTGCCCGGCGGTCGTCTTCGTGTCGCCGGCGCTGCGTTCCAACAGCTCCTCGTAGGCGTCGCCGTTAATGTCCGCCCCCGCTGCCGACCAGTTCTCCTTGTCGAGGTAGTCGACGATCAGCGTCTTTAAGTGGGAGGGGTTGGTGATCTTGTTCTGCGCGCCACGGTAGATCGTGCCGAGCACACCGGGCTGGCTGGACAGCCCGCGCAAGATGCGGTTGTAGGTGTTCTCGAGTTCCTCGCCAGATAGTCCAAGTAATTGGCTCCAGGAGTACTCCTCGGGGACGACGCGCTCTGGGCTCAGCGGGCGCGTCGCCCGCTCCTCGGCCATCTTCAGAAACAGCAGGTACGTGAGCTGCTCGGTGTACTCGTACATGTTGACCCCCGAATCACGGAGGACGTTGCTCCCGGAGACGAGCTTGGCGACAAGACGGCGTGATTCGGTCACGGGCGCATTCTCACGGGGTCGCCATCTCAGCGGTGAGCTGGCCGGAGAAGGCCGCGGTGAGAAGGGAGCGGCGGAGCGCGGCGCCTCGCGTACGGAAGCGAGCAATCTCGCTCCCTAGCTTCGCCACAGCTTCGCGAGCGTCTGTGACGGTTCGGACCATGCGTTCCTGGTCGCTCAGTGCGGGGACCGGCACTTGAACCGCCCCGACGTCCTTCTGGTTGATCTTGTAGATCCCGGCCGTCGTCTTTGCCGCTCTCTCTATCTGACGCCTGATCGTTGGCGCATTCCAAACGAGCGCCAGGAACTCCGGTGAAATGATCGTTGGGTCCGGCCTTGCTCGGATCAGCGTGTCCGGGTAAGCGACGGGGTCGGGATCGTCGGTAACCAGACCCCCACGGCCAACGAGGCGAAGACTCCCATTTCCCCGCGCAATCAAGAAGTCACCGCGCTGTACGAGAAAGCGATCAGCATCGATGGCAGACCATGCCCCAGCCTTCCGCTCAGTCAGGTCGATACGGCCGTCGCGCAACGCGGTAAGGCGGAGCACTGGGAAGCCGCCCTCCTTGGTGGGGACCGACTTACCATTTGCAAGTCCTACTGCCAGTAGGCCACCCAGCGAGACGCTCTTAGCCTCCTTGAGGGCAAGGTCGTTGTCGAGGATCTGCTCGATGAGACTCCCTGATCGGCGTAGGGCGGTGTCGAGATAGGCGTCGGCCGCGCCAAGGCGGGATAGGTGGTCCTCGAGAAGTGCGACGATCCGCCGCTGCTCCTCCAGCGGTGGAAGGGGGACCGGGACACGCCGGAGTTGTTGCTGGGGAAGATGCGCGATCGTGGTGCCGGTTGACATTCCAGCAAGCGTCCCGCTCAGCGAATGGTGCTCGAGTAGATACCGGAGGAACCGTACGTCGACCGAATCGCTAGGCCGAATGCGATGCAGAGCCTTTTGGTACGCGAGGTAATCGTCGCGGCCGTGCCAAATGGCGCAACGACCGATCTCGCCGCCCTCGCAAACCAGCAGGTCCTCTTTGCGGACCCCAAACCGCTCGCGCTCGTCGTCGGCCAGCTCCATCGTGAGCAGGTCGTCGGTATCGATCCGTCCCCACTGCACGTTGATATTGCGCAGGTAGGGCACATGGGCATGGCCTTTCGGCTTGCCCTTGTCGAGCATTTTGCCAAGTGCCGTCTCGGCGACCTCGCCAAGCGGCACCACCGGCCAATTCACGCGGTGAGCTCCTGGTTGAGTTCATCGAGGATGGCGGCCGCGCGGTCGCCAAGGTCACGGATGGCGCCGTCAGCACCGCCATTCTCAGTGAACGGCGGGTTGTCGAGGTCGGACGGGGCGATGCCCGCCGACGCGGCGATGACCTCGACGATGCGGTCTAACCACCAGCGCTCCCTGTCGGTGAAGACCGCCCCGGCCTGCTCTTGCTGGAGCAGCCAGCCGGCGTAACGCTTGTGCACGCGGTCGGCATAGGGGACGAGCTGGTCATCCTCGCCTAGTGCGAAGCGGACGAGCGACACGAGATCGGTGAGCGTCCGATGAGTGCTGGCTTGGTCCTGCCCGTCGAGCTCCACGGCAACGTAGGCGTTCCAGATGATGTCGGGCGTCCAGTTATAAGGCGGCCTGGCGATCCGGTCGGCCAGCTCCTTGATGTCGTCGTACGAGACACGTTGCTCGCGCGCTTCGGTGAGCAGCTGGATCGCGGTGATCTCGGAGCGGTGCTCGTCGAGGTAGGCGCGCCATGACTCGACGACCGACTTCGCCTTGCTCGTGTCAACGACCCCGTGGGCGTTGAGGAGGGAGTCGGCGGAGACCTCGTCGATGACGCGATCGTGTGCGCGGCGTAGCTCCAGGATGCGGGCGCGCAGATCGGGGTTGGAGGCCAACGGGCGGACGGCGTCGATGATGAGCTGCTGGCGGGCGGCCTCGGGATCGTCGGCCCCTGCGACAGCCTTCGCCTGCGCGTCGGCGTCGACCGCGTCGACGATATGGCGCACGACGGCCCGCAGCGAACCGCCAGCGACCCGGTCCAGCTCGGTGCGCTCGTCGGGGGTGATCTGCGCCTCCAGCGCCGCGAGGCGTGAGGCGAGGGTCGCGGTCTCATCCTCGGTGATCGTGAGGTTCGCCGTTTTCCCCAACAGCTTGGCCAGACTGATCGACTTCACGCGGTTCAGGGGCGGCTCGACGAAGTCGTGCTCCGTGACGCCGACAGCGTCGACGAGCACGAAGCGCGTCTTCTCGGTCGCATCCGGGGTGACGGCCTGGAAGTCCGCGTCGGGGATCGTGCGAGCGCCGCGGCCCTTCATTTGCTCGAAGTACTGCGGGGAGCGGACGTCCCGCATGAAGAAGACACACTCCAGCGGCTTGACGTCGGTGCCGGTAGCGATCATGTCGACACTGACCGCGATCCGCAGCGCGGCGCTCGTTCGGAACGCAGCAAGCTGGCGCTCAGCGTCCCGCGCGTTGTAGGTGATCTTCGCCGCGAAATCGTTGCCCTTGCCGAACACCTCGCGCACCTGGGTAACGATCTCCTCGGCATGGGCATCGTCCTTGGCGAAGATCAGGGTCTTCGGCACGACCGAGCGGCCGGGGAAGATCTCGGTGAACAGTCGGTCGTGGAACGTTTGGAGCACGGTGCGGATCTGGTCGGTCGCGGTGACCGCCCGATCGAGTTGACGGGCTTGGTATTCCAGGTCCTCGTCGAGTGCCTCGTAGCGCTGGGCGCGCGTACGGCGGTCGACCTTGGGCACGACGGTGCCCGCCTCGATGATCGATCCCTGCTCGCTGATCTGGGTCTTGATCCGGTAGATGTCGAAATCGACGTTGACGGTGTCGGCCACCGACTGCGGGTAGGTGTACTCAGAGACGAGGTTCTGCTTGAAGAAGCCGAACGTCTGCTTGCCCGGGGTGGCCGTCAGGCCGACTATGTGCGCGTCGAAGTACTCCAGGACGCCGCGCCACTGGCCGTAGATCGAGCGGTGCGCCTCGTCGACGATGACCAGATCGAACGTCTCGGGCGGGATGTCTTGGTTATAGGCAACCGTGACCGGAGTGTCGGGCACCCAGCCGTCCAGTCCCGGGTCGTCGCTGTCGTCGACCTCCTCATTGCGCAGGGCCTTGAAGACCCGTTGGATGGTGGAGATCGCCACGCTGGTCGCGTCTGGCATTGGACCGCGTCGCAGGCGGTTGACGTTGTAGAGCTCGGTGAATTTTCGGCCGTCGTCCGGAGTCTGGTAGTTCTCGAACTCCGCCATCGTCTGCTTGGCGAGGTTGTTGCGGTCGACGAGAAAGAGGATCCGATCGAAGCCCCCGTGCTTGAGCAGTCGGTAGGACAGCGTCACGGCGGTGTACGTCTTGCCTGCGCCGGTGGCCATCTGGACCAGGCTGCGGTCAAAGCGTTGCTCGGCAAGACTCAACTCGAGTCCGTTAATAGCCTCAATCTGCGCAGGGCGCAACGGTTTCGTGTCCAACGGCGGCAGAGCACCGATCCTGCCTCGCCAAGTTGGATGCTCGTGGTCCTTCCGCTTCAGGATGCCTGCCAGCGTTAACGGCTGTGGGAAGTGGAAGATGCGTCGCGCACGAGGCTCCGGATCAAATCCATTAGTGAAGTGGGTCTCGGTTCCGCTGGCCTCGAACACGAACGGGAGGCGCCCGTCCTTCGTGAGCGCCGCCAGGTGAACCTCCGGCGGCAGCCCCTCGGCGTACATCGCGCTCTGCCACTCCACGCCCGACAGCGCCGTCCCCTCTGGTTTGGCCTCGATCACGCCAACGGCGGCCTGATCGATGTAGAGCACGTAGTCCACGCGTCCGTGGCCGGGTTTCAACGTCACCTCTCGGACAGCGACGCCCTGGGAGGCAAAGAGGTTCATAGCCTGCTTGTCCTGCACCGACCAGCCGCCCTTGCCGAGCTGCCGATCGATTAGTACCCGAGCGCGCGCCTCTGCCGCCAAGCGGCTCGCGTCGCCCCCCAAATCCATGCCACTCAGGCTACCTAGCTAGTTCAACCTTGGTGGAATCGTGGGGAGGACGGGATGTGTCGCCCGTAGCCCACTCAAGCTTGCGCTCAAGTCGAAGGAAGAGCCTTAGGCCTGCTGCCTATCTCACGGGATGTAGCGGAGAAGCGGGTGATCCGCATGGGCTGTTGCGAGAGCTTTACGGAGGGGGTGACAGTGTGGCTCCGTGACCGCGAACAAAAACCCGACGTGGGAGGTGCGAGCGGCGAAAGTGTCGTACTTCGACTCGAGGACGGCACGCAGGCGCGCCAGTGAGGCCTCAACGTAGGGCTCTCGTTGCACGCGTGGAAAATGCTGGTAGATCAGGAGCGAGGCGCCAGCCTCGGCAAAGAGGCTTAGCTCGTCAAGGTAGACGTACTTCTCGGCTCCGCGCTTCTTCTTCGGCGTGCTCGTCACCTCAAGACCGTTGTCAGGGTCAAAGAAGACCAAGGTCTCCGGACCGGCCGCCGCCGCGATTGGCTCGAAGTAAGCCGACCGCGCTGCCTCTTCGAGGGGAAGCGGCTCCGAGAAGAAGGTCGCCCGAGGCAACAGCCCCGAGTTCTCAACCGCGGCCAGCGTCCGGTTTCCAGATGCGACTAGCTCGGCGAGGCCGTCGAGCAGAGCGGGATCGGACTCTCGCCAACTGGGGAGGTCGAGATAGCCAATCTTCGCTCCGTCTCCGAGGCCATCGTCCTCGGTCAGCATCCATGCGACGAGGATCTCCTCGAAGACCTGGGCGCAGAGGCGCAGCAGGAGGTACTTCGCGAAGTCATTCTGGTCGCCCACATACTGGTTCTTCATCCGGCGAAGCCTCGCAGATACTGACGCCGTTCCGAGGCGTAGCATGGCCCTATGCCTGCCACTGTGATTGTCGGAGGTCAGTTCGGATCGGAGGGCAAGGGCAAGGTCGCCCAGTTCTGGGCCGACAAGGCTTCTGCCCGTGCTGCGGTTCGAGTTGGCGGCTCTAACTCAGGACACACGACTATCGAGACCTCACAAGCCCCGCGTCGGGTGTTGCGCCAGCTTCCTACCGCTGCGGTTCTGTCGGACGTCATTTGCGTTCTACCCCCGGGTTCCTACATCGACCCCGAGATCCTCCTGCGCGAGGTCCGCGAAGTCGGCCTCCCGCCCGAGCGCCTGGTGATCGACCCTAACGCGATGCTGATTACCCCCGAAGACATCGATGACGAGCAGCGCGGCGATCTCGTGGCCAAGATCGGTTCAACCGCGAGCGGCACGGGCGCTGCGGTGGCGCGACGGATCGCGCGCACGGGTCGTGAGGCCCTCGCGGGCAGCCGCCCGGATCTGCAGCCATACCTGCGCTCGAGCGCCGAGATCTTGTGCGACATCCTCGAGCGCGACGAGCGGGTGATACTCGAGGGGACGCAGGGCTTCGGACTCTCGGCCCTTCACTCTCCGCACTATCCGAAGGTGACCTCGCGAGACACCACGGCTGCCGCAGTGGTGGCCGAGGCCGGTATTAGCCCCCGCGACGTCGACGAGGTCGTTCTGGTTGCCCGCACCTTTCCGATTAGGGTCGCCGGGGACTCAGGTCCCTTTGGGGCACCGGAGCTGGACTGGGGAACGATCGCTGCAGAGGGCGGCCACCCGGATCCGATCGCTGAGTTCACTTCAGTCACCGGCCGCTTGCGCCGTGTCGCCCGATTCGACCCGACGATCGTTCGCGAAGCCATCCGCGCCAACCGGCCGGACAAAATCGTTTTGAACCACGTCGACTACCTCGACTCGGACTGCTGCGCTGAAGGCCTGACGCCTCGGGTGTCGGAGTTTGTTTCCTCGGTAAGCGCAGGCATCGGGCAGGAGATCGACATGATCGGCATCGGTCCTGACGAGCTCCTCCGGTTCGAACTTGCCCGGAGGCCCACCGTCGCGATTTGAGCGGAGCCTGCCGATGTCGACAAACTCGCCAGCGGCAGGGCTCATATTCGCGGACTCTGACGAGGAGGCCGCCGGTCGCTTTGCGCGAAACCGGGGGGTGGATCCCTTCCCGACAATCCACCCTGCCCTCCTGAACACGGCTGACCTTCTTGATTACGTGGCCGAGACCGGGATGATTTATCCCTTTGAGGTCCCACCGGACGATCCCAGCGAACTGCTGAAGCCCGCCTCCTGCGGGATTCGTCTTGCCGGCCACTACGTCTACTGGGACACGGGCCCAGACGGGGAGGCCGTAAAGGTCGAAGGAACACTAGTCTCGGGTCAGGAGCTGGTTCTGAAGAAGAACTCGATCGTCTACGTCACGCTCGAGCCTATGTTGCGCCTGCCTGACTACATCGCGGCGCGCTTCAACCTGACGATCAGAGATATCTACCGGGGGATTCTCGTCGGCACCGGGCCGCTGGTCGACCCAGGATTCACGGGGCGCCTCTCTCTTCCCCTCCACAACCTCACCTTCAACGACTATCCGATCAAAGCGGGCGAGCCGATCGTCTGGATGGAGTTCACCAAGATCAGCAACAACGACGAATGGGTCCGCCTTCCCCGGGACCGCCCCCGGAAAGGCGCCTACGTGCGTTTCCCAAAGCGGAAGAAAGAGCGTAGGAACGTCCACGACTATCTTCTGTATGCCTATCCGGGCCCGATCACCAGCTCGATCCCCCCATTGTTGGGGGAGGCCAACGCCTCGGCCGCTGCCGCAGAGAGCGCTGTGAACCGACAGCAGCGGATCTTTGCGGCCGTCTCCATTCCGACCGCGGTCCTCATCGTACTCGCGGTAGCTGCCATCCTCTTCCAGGTCGTCGCGCTGGTAAATGACTCGAACGATGACCGCGGGGACCTGACCCGAGAAGTCGACGCCCTGACCCGAGAAGTGAGGGAACTCAAGGCCGACCAGCCGGCCGTGAAGAAGTCCGAGAGCCCGGATGCCCCCTCCGCCAGCGGCGGCTGAAATCTACGGCGCTCCGCGGGCAAGCACTTCCAGCACGGCGCCGAGGACGTCATTCGCGTCCATTACGCCCGTGTCGAGCTCTAGATCAGCAAAAAGCGAGAGTCCCTCGACGCGCGCCTCCGTTGGATTCGCCCTGACGCTCTCGAGATCGGGGAACTCAAGCTGTGGATTGTTGCGGCTGCGCTCGGCATAGCGGTGACCGAGAACGTTGGGATCGGCGGTCAGATGGACGTGTAGGGCCGATCCTTCTTCACGGAGCGCGACTAGCTGATGATGGTTTCTGATCGCGTCGACCACCAGCAGGCCGCCCTCCTCGCCCGCCAACTCCTCCGTGCGCTCGGCCACCCAGGCGCCACCGCGCTCTTCGTCCAGTTCTTCACCGGCTTTTTGGAGTTCTCCCCGGGTGAGTTCATCGGGATCGCGACCGAGGTGATCTGCGATCAGGAGCCGCGTCGTCAGGATCCGTGCGCCCACGACCGATCTGAGCCCCGCAGCCAGGACGCTCTTCCCGGCACAGACCGGGCCGGAGATCGCCACCAACGAGCGTCCACTGGATCTCATAGGTCGACTGTAAAGACGCGATTCGAGGGTTTGCGGCGGAGCACCCCCTGTCTATCCGCGAAACTCAGGCACAAGTGCCTGAGTTGGGGCGAGAAATCAAGCCCGGTTAATTGTGACGCGCCCCATCACACGTTCCCACATGCAGGGACTTCCTCCGATGGAGCTAGGCGGATTCGAACCGCCGACCTCCTGGGTGCGATCCAGGCGCTCTGCCAGCTGAGCTATAGCCCCGGGCTCTGCGGGGATGGGAAGTTGCTCCCATTGCTTCGCAAGCGACAGGATAACCCCATAGTCTTTGAGAGCCTCCTGCGGGAGCGGCCAGCATGAGCATCCTCGACGACGCAATTCGAGAGCACCTGGAACTGAAGCGCGCCCATGGCGCGGACGAGTCCGAGCTGAAACGGCTCGAGGACGAGGCCTTCGGTCTGCCGGGGCGGCCGGAGGAGCCCGACCCGTTCTCCGAGGCGCCGACCGAGTTCATGGCGACGCCGGAGGTTGCAGAGGCTGCGGAGCCGGGGGAGTCGGCGGGTGGCCGCCGCATCAACATCGCCGACCTGCAGGAGCCGCCCCCGCCGGAGCGCGCCGAAGAGCGCGAGGAGCCTAGTGTGGAGGCGACCGACGCGATCGAGCCGGAGGCCGACGCCCCGCTCGCGCCGGCCGAGGACACGGCTCAGGCCGCCCCGCCGGCGGAGGAGGAGCTGCCGCTCGTAGACGAGCAGCCGGCGATGGAGCACGAGATCGTCATCGAGCCCGCGGAGGAGGCCGCCCCCGTGGCTGAGGATGCGCCCGCCGCCGAGACCGCCCCGGGCGGAGAGACGGGAGAGCGGCGGGCGATCGCCGAACAGCCGACCGAGCTCTTCGACATCGAGGCCGAGATGGGGACCGAGGACGCCCCCGCCGCCGAGCCGGCGGGCGAGATACAGGCCTCGCGCGCGCCGGCTCCGGCCGCGCCGCTCGCCGACGAGGAGGACGAAGAGGACGAGGAGTTCTGGAGCGACCAGCGCCTCTCCGACGAGCTCGACCAGGCGCTTGAGGCGCCGCTCACCGACGAGCACGAGATCCCGCCGCGCACCGACGTCCACGAGATCCCCGCGCCGGTGGCCGACCCGTCCGCTCCTGTCCACGAGGATGAGGAAGACGATGAGGACGAGCCCGGCCGTCCGGACTACGACCCGGACACCGGCCACGAGGACGTCCTGGAGGACACCCCAGACTTCCTCGAGGACGCCCCTGAGGACGACGAGCTCTGGTTCGAGCAGAAGCCCCCGAAGGACTTCGACCTCGACTAGCTCAGATTCCGCGGGTCGCTCAGGCGGCCAGCGGCATGTCGTCGCGCCGCCGCAGCTCAACCAGCTCGCCACCTTTGACCTCGACGGCCTCGAAGGCGGCAACAGAGACGACCACGTAGCTGTAGCCGCACTCGCAGGCCTCGCGCTCGACGTCGTCGAGGTTCTCGACGACCACGTCGGTCTCCTCGGCACAGCTCGAGCAAACAATCGTTACTTGCCACATGCTTCGATGGTTGCGCCCCGGCCGGACGGAGCGGTCGCGCTGCACGAGAACTTGCGATGGAGCCCGTCGGGAGTTACACAATTGGCACATCGAGGTGCGCCATAGGTGAGATGTTTTGTCGTAGTCTTCCCGCATGGCCGACCTGAAGCGAAAAGGAGATCTGGCTGAGCTCAAGGTCGCCGCCGATCTGATCGATCGGGGTTGCCGGATCTCGATCCCCTTCGGCGAGGAGTGCAACTACGACCTGATCGCGGATTACGAGGGGCGGCTGCACCGGGTGCAGGTCAAGTACACGCGCTCCGACGGTCGAGTTGTCGTCATTCGTTGTAGATCGCATTCACTCACCAAGGGCAAGGTTCGCGCAACGAAGCTCTACACGGCGGCGATGATCGACTGGATAGCCGTCTACGACTGCACCTCTGAACGTTGCTACTACTGCCCCTCGCAGGAGCTCGGGGCGGAGGGCCGAAACATCCTCCACCTCCGGCTACGGCCAGCTCTGAATGGCCAAAGAATCGGCATCCGAGAAGCTGCTGCCTATACGGAACCCGATCTCAGCCGGGATCCTGCGGGAGGAGTGGAGCCAGCCGGAATCGAACCGGCGACCTTTCGCGTGCAAGGCGAACGCTCTGCCAGCTGAGCTATGGCCCCGTCCCGGAGATTGTAAGCCGCCGCGCTAAGCGATCAGCTGCTCAGCCCGCTTGCCCTCCGGCAAATTCTGGTCGGCGTGGTAGCTGGACCGCACCAGCGGCCCCGCGGCGACGGACTCGAAGCCGAGGTCGTAGGCGGCGCGCTCGAGGGCGGCGAACTCGTCGGGGTGCCAGTAGCGGACGACCGGCAGATGGTTCTCGGTCGGTCGCAGGTACTGGCCGACGGTGAGGACCTGGACGCGGTGCTCGCGCAGGAGCCCGAAGGTCTCGACCATCTCCTCGAAGGACTCGCCGAGGCCGACCATGAGGCCGGACTTGGTGACGACGTCCTCGCCGCCCATCTCCTTCGCCATCTTCAGGACGCGGGCGGAGCGGAGGAACTGGGAGCCGCGGCGGGCGACCGGGTAGAGGCGCGGCACCGTCTCCACATTGTGGTTGAAGACGTCGGGCCGCTCGTGGATCACCTTCGCCAGCGGCATCTCCTGGCCCCGGAAGTCGGGGGTGAGGATCTCGACCTTGCACTCCGGCGCCAGCATCCGGATCGAGCGGATCACGCCCACGAAGGCTGAGGCGCCGTAGTCGGGCAGGTCGTCCCGATCCACCGAGGTGACGACGGCGTGGCGCAGCCCCATCGCCTTCACCTGGTTGGCGACGCGCAGCGGCTCCAGCGGGTCGTTCCAGGTCGGCTTGCCGGTCTGCACGTTGCAGAAGCCGCATCGCCTCGTGCAGACGTCCCCCAAGATCATGAAGGTGGCGGTGCCGCGCTCCCAGCACTCGCCGACGTTCGGGCAGTTGGCCTCCTCGCAGACGGTGTGGAGGTTGTCCGACCCGATCTTCTCCTTCAGCCGCCGGTAGTTCGGCCCGCCCGGCGCCGGCACCTTCAGCCACGGCGGCTTGCGGGCGCGGCGGAAGGGAACGGCGCCGTCAGCGCTGGCGGCGGTGCCGCCCGGCTTGGCGCGGGAACGGGTGACGTGGATGCGCTCGGCGGTCTCGCTCATCGGCTCAGCCTGAGCGTAGCGACCGGCGCCCGCAGCCCGGCCTCCTCGCGCCGCGCCGGAACGGGCTCGCGGCCGAAGACCCGGGCGTAGGCGTCGCCGAGGGCTGCGGCGAAAGCCTCCAGGTCCTGCTCGGCCCCGAGCTCCCGCGAGAGCGAGGTCATCGCCACCCCCTCGATCCCGCACGGCACTACCCACTCGAACGGCTGCAGGTCGTTGTTGACGTTGACCGCCAGGCCGTGGGTGGTGATGCCGCGGCTGATGTGGAGTCCGATCGAGGCGATCTTGCGGGCCGGAGTCGGTGAGAGGGTCGGCGGTGGGTCTCCCTCGGTCCAGACGCCGGTGAGGCCCGCGATCGTCTGGGTGGGAACCCCGGCCTCCCCGAGCGCGGCGATGATCACCTGCTCCAGGCCTCGCGCGTAGGCGTGGACGTCGTTGCCGTAGGCGCCGAGATCGACGATCGGGTAGGCGACCAGCTGCCCCGGCCCGTGGTAGGTGACGAGGCCGCCGCGGTCGCTGTCGCAGACTTCGATGCCTTGAGCTTCGTACCAGTCGACGCCCATCGGGAGCTCCTCTGGTTTGGAGCGGCGGCCGCGGGTGTAGGTGGGGGGGTGCTCGAGGAGCAGGAGAACGTCCGGGACCTCTCTGCGGCGGCGCTGCTCGGCCAGTTCTTTTTGCAGCTCCCATGCCTCCAGGTAAGGGACGGTGCCGAGGCGCGTGACGAGGATCTCGTCGCTCATTGACGAATCGTTGCAGTTGGCCGCCTTAGACTCTGGCCGCGCCCATGGTCCAGTCAAAGCCCCTTCGACCCGAATGGCTCCCGGCTGTGGCGCTCAGCTCCCTGCTGGCGCTGCTGATGCTGATCTGGAGCCCCCCCGTCGGGGACCTGGCGGCGCAGGTGTTCCGCACCGAGCTGTTCCAGCGGGCGGGCCTCGCGATCTGGAACGGCAGCTGGTACGGCGGCCACTACACGCTCACCTACAGCCTGCTCTTCCCGCCGCTGGCGGCGCTGCTCGGGCCGCAGCTGGTGGGGATGATCGCGGTCGTCGCCTCCTCCTACCTCTTCGACCGCCTGGTCCGGGACCGCTGGGGGGTGGAGGCGCGCTGGGCGACGCTCTGGTTCGCGGCCGGGGTCGTCACGCTCTTGGCCGACGGGCAGCTGACCTTTGCCCTCGGCGTCGCCTTCGGCCTCGGCACCCTGCGCTGCCTGCAGCTCGGCTGGCGCGGGCCGGCCCTCCTCGCCGCCGCCCTCTGCCCGCTGGCGAGCCCGGTGGCGGGAGCGTTCCTCGCCGGCGTCGTCCTCGCCGGCGCGATCGAGCCGGGCCGTCGCCTCAGCCGCCTCGCGCTGGGCGCCGGCGCCCTGGCGCTGATCCTCACGGTGGTCCCGAACCTCGCCTTCCCGGAAGCCGGCCACTTCCCCTTCGCCTCCTCCTCCTACGTGGCGATCCCCCTCTGGTGCGCCGGCGCGCTGATCCTCACGCAAGGGATTCGCGACGAGGAGCGGCAGCTGCGCCGGGTCGTCGTCGGCTACGCGCTCGCCTCGACGCTGATCTGGCTCACCCCGAACGCCCTCGGCGGCAACGCGGTCCGCCTCGGCGCCCTCTTCGGCGGCCCCGTCCTCGCCGCCGTCCTGCTCTCCCACCGCCCGCGCCGCGCCGTCCCGGCCTGGATCTTCGCCCCTGTCCTCGTCCTCGCGATCGCCGGCAGCCTCTACTGGCAGCTGACCGCCAGCGTCACCCAGATCGCCCGCTCGGTCGGTGACCCGTCGACCAGCTCCGCCTATTTCCATCCTGCCGCCCGCTGGCTGCGCGCCCACGGCGCCGGCGGCACCCGGATCGAGGTGCCGCCGACCGCCAACCACTGGGAGTCCGCCTACCTGGCCCCCAAGTTCGAGCTCGCCCGGGGCTGGCTGCGGCAGCTCGACACCACCCGCGACGACCTCTTCTATGACGACGACGAGCAGCTGACCGCGGCGACCTACGGCGCCTGGCTGCGCGCCAACGCGATCACCTACGTCGCCCTCCCCGACGCGCCGCTCGATTACTCCTCCCAGGAAGAGCGCCGGCTGATCCTCAGCGAACCTCCCTACCTGCATCTGCGATTCCGCTCCGAGCACTGGCGCATCTACGCGGTGCGCCGCCCGAAGCCGCTCGTCGCCCCCCTCGGCACCGCCGCCGCCGAGGCCCGCTGGGTCGGCCGCCAGGGCTTCGCCCTCGACGTCGAGCGGCCCGGCGAGTTCCTCGTCCGCGTCAGCTTCACCCCCTACTGGTCGATCTCCCGCGGCAGCGGCTGCATCCTTCGCCACGGCGACTGGACCGTCGCCCGCGCCACCCGTCCCGGCGTCTTCCGCGTCGCCGCCGACTTCTCCGTCGGCCGCGCCTGGAACGCGGTGACGGGGGCGCGCAAGACGTGCTGAGAGTGTGAACCGAGTTGTCCCCGGTATCCGGGGACAATGGACGTCACGAACTAGCGGGCGCCCTGCAAGGTTGCCAGCGCCGCGCTGACGACGTGCTCCTCGTGCGGGATCGCCGCCTGCTCGAGGCGCTTGGAGTACGGCATGTGGACGTCGGCGCCGGTGACGCGCTGGACGGGGGCGTCGAGGTAGTCGAAGGCCTGCTCGGTGATCAGGGTCGCGAGGTTGGCGCCGACTCCGCCGTGCGGCCAGCCCTCCTCGACGATCACGGCGCGATTGGTCTTGCGGACCGAGGCGAGGATCGTGTCGAGGTCGAGCGGCCGCAGCGTGCGCGGGTCGATCACCTCCACCTCGACGCCATGCTGGCTCGCCAGCTGCTCCGCCCCCCGCTCGGCGACCTGCGCCATCTTCAGCACCCCGACGATCGTCACGTCACCCCCCTCGCGCCGCACCGCCGCTTCGCCGAAGCGCAGCGGCTCGCCGTCGCCGTCGGGCACCTCGCCGCGCGTCCCGTAGAGGCTCTCGTGCTCGATGAAGACGACCGGGTTCGGGTCGCGGATCGCTGCCTTCAGCAGTGCCTTGCCGTCGGCCGGGGTGGAGGGGCAGGCGACGAGCAGCCCCGGCACCTGCAGGAAGAGGGCCTCGAAGGAGTGCGAGTGGGTGGGGCCGAGCTGGTGGCCGCCGCCGCCCGGCATCCGGATCACCATCGGCACCCGCGCCTGGCCGTTGAACATGTAGGGGATCGCGGCGGCGTGGTTGACGATCTGGTCCAGCGCCAGCAGGCTGAAGTTGACCGTCATCAGCTCGACGATCGGCCGCAGGCCGTTCATCGCCGCGCCGACGCCGATGCCGACGATCGTGTTCTCGGAGATCGGGGTGTCGCGGACGCGGCGCTCGCCGAACTCGTCCAGCAGGCCTTCCGTCACCTTGAAGGCGCCCTGGAAGACGGCGACGTCCTCGCCCATCACGAAGACGCTCTCGTCGGCGCGCATCTCCTCGGCCATCGCGTCGCGCAGCGCTTCCCGCATCCGCAGCTGCGCCATTCAGGCCTCGTCCTCCTGCGCGTTGAGGGCCGTCTCCTCAGCCGCGGGCGGCTCCGCCTTGCCGCGGTCGGGCGCCTCGATTCGCTCCTCGACTCCCTCCTGGACGTCCCCCTGCAGCGCCGGGTTCGGCCGCCGCGGGTCGTCCTCCTCCTGCCCCGCGTAGGCCGCGCCCGCCTCGGCCAGCTCGCGCGCCGCCGCCGGGATCTCGTCTTCGCGCTCGCCGCGGTGCGGCTCCGGGCTGCGCTCGTCGACCGCGTACCAGCCGTCGGCCTCGGTGCGCGCGTAGAGCGCTTCGTACATCGTCTCCAGCGGCGGCTCCGGCGAGGCCTCGGCGAACTCCACCGCGGCTTTCACCGTCTCCTCGGCTTCGTCGCGCACTTGCTGCACCTCGCGCTCGCCCAGCACCCCCGCCTCGACGCAGCGCCGGGCGAAGGTCTCGATCGGGTCTTTGCCCTGCCACTCCTCGACCTCCTCGCGCTCCCGGTAGACCTCGGGGTCGGCGGCGGAGTGGCCGCGGTAGCGGTAGGTGAAGGCCTCGAGCAGGGTCGGCCGCTGCTCCTCGCGCGCCAGCCGCAGCCCCTCGGCGACGCCCTCGCGCACGGCGACGACGTCCATCCCGTCGATCCGCGTCCCCGCGATCCCGTACCCCTCGGCCTTCTTCGAGAGGTCGGTCTGAGCCGAGTGGCGCTCGACCGAGGTCCCCATCCCGTAGAGGTTGTTCTCGACCAGGAAGAAGATCGGCAGCTTCCAGAGCGCCGCCAGGTTCATCGTCTCGCCGAAGTTGCCGGTGTTGGAGGCGCCGTCGCCGAACATGCAGACGGTGACCGCGTCTTCGCCCTTGTATTGGGAGCCGAGGGCGAGGCCGGCGGCGATCGGCAGGTTGCCGCCGACGATCCCGTAGCCGCCCATGAACCGCTTCTCGGCGTCGAAGATGTGCATCGAGCCACCGCGGCCACCGCTGGTCCCGTCGACCTTGCCGAAGAGCTCGGCCATCACCCGCTTCGGCTCGGTGCCGCGGGCGATCGCGTGCCCGTGGGTGCGGTAGGTGCCGATCAGGAAGTCTTCCTCGCGCATCACCGAGGTGGTGCCGACGATCGTCGCCTCCTCGCCGATCGCCAGGTGCAGGAAGCCACCGGCTTTCGCTCGCTGGTACTGCCGCCCGGCCTCCTCCTCGAAGCGCCGGATCAGCGCCATCCGCGCGAGCAGCTGGTAACAGGTGGCGGCGTCAGGCAAATCTGCCATCGCCATCCACCTTAGCTGCGTGCTGCCGCCTCCACTGCCTCCTCCAGGCGGTCGTCTCCCCAGAAGACTTCCTTGCCGACGGCCACCGCGGGGACGCCTTCGACGCCGAGATCACCGGCGCGGTCGGTCGCCTCCCGCAGCGCCCCCTTCACCGCTTCGGTTTCGACCGCTTTCAGCAGCGCCCGCGGGTGCAGCTCGCAGGCGGCGCCGGCGATCATCACGTTGTCGACGTCGCTGAGGTCTCGCCCGGCGGCGAAGGCCTGGCGGAAGGCGGCGAGGGAGAAGGAGACGGCGCGACCGGTCTGCTTGGCGAAGGTCGCCGCCCGCATCGCGACGAGGCCGTTGTTGGGCCACGGCTTCGGCCAGGCGATCGGCGGCAGCCCGTGCTCGGCGGCGCGGCGCTCGACCTCCGCCATCCCTTCCGCCCGCTTCGACGTCTCCGCCCAGGACCCGCGCTCGAAGCGCCCGAACAGCCCGCCGAGCAGGATCGGCTGCCACTCCGGCTGCTCGAGCTCGGCTTCGGTGAAGAGGCCGCTGATCCGCTCCGCGGACAGGTAGGCGTAGGGGGACCCGAGGTCGTAGTAGAAGGTGGTTTGACTCATCTGAGACTCCGAAAATCAAGCAGATCGGTGGACGCAGGGAGGGTGACGAGGGGAGCGCACTGTTGTGCGTGACCCGAGGAGACCGACTGAGGACGCCGAGATGCGCCGATTTGCAGGAGTCTCAGGCGTGGATGGGCCAGCCGTCGACGGCCCGCGCCGCGTCGAGCACGGCCTCGGAAACGGTCGGGTGCGGGTGCACCGTCCGCGCCAGCTCCTGGTAGCCGCCCTCGATCTCCATCACCGCGACCAGCTCGGCGATCATGTCGCAGGCGCGGTTGCCGACGATGTGGGCGCCGAGGATCTCGCCGTATTTGGCCTCGACGACGAGCTTGACGAGGCCGTCTTTGTCCTCGTAGACGGTGCCCGCGCCCTCGCCGGCGATTTTCTGTTTGCCGACCTTGACCTCGTGGCCGGCCTCTTTCGCCTGCGCCTCGCTGAGGCCGACGCTCGCGACCTGGGGGTGGCAGAAGGTGGCGCCGGCGACCAGGTCCTGGTTGACCGGGCGGGTCTCGACGCCGGCCGCCGCCTCGACGGCGACGACGCCCTCCTCGGAAGCCTTGTGGGCAAGCGCCTTGCGATTGACGAGGTCGCCGATCGCAAAGACCTTCTGGTTCGTCGTCCGCTGGAGCTCGTCGACCTTGACCTTGCCGTTCTCCTCCAGCTCGACCCCCGCCTCCTGCAGGCCCAGCCCCTCGACGTCTGGGGCGCGGCCACCGGCGATCATCAGGTAGTCGACCTCGGCGGTGTTGTCGCCGTAGGAGAATTTGACGCTGCTCTCGCCCGCCTCGACGTTCTGGACCGGCGTGCCGGTGGAGATCTCGATCCCTTCGCGCTTGAAGACCCGTTCGACGACTTTGGCCATGTCCTTGTCCTCGGCCGGGAGGATCTGGTCGAGCATCTCGATCAGCAGCACCTCGGTGCCGAAGCGCGCGTAGGCGGAGGCGAGCTCGGCGCCCGAGGCGCCGGCGCCAACCACGGCGATCCGCTTTGGGCGCTCGTTCAGAGACCAGGCGCCCCAGGTTTCCAGCACCCGGCCGCCGAACTCGACGCCGGGGATCGGCAACGCCACCGACCCGGTGGCGAGCGTCACCGCTTTCGCCTCGTAGACCTCGTCGCCGACCTTGACGTTGCCATCGCCGGTCAGCGAGGCGTCGCCCTCGATGAACTCGATCTTGTTTTTCTTCCAGAGCCCTTCGACGCCGCCGGACAGGGTCTGCGAGACCTCCTCGCGGCGGCGGTGCAGCGCCTCCCAGTCGAGCGAGACGTCGTTGCCGACGACCCCGAGGTTCTCGCTGTTGCGGGCCTCGTGGTAGATCTCGGCCGTGCGCAGGACCGTCTTCGCCGGGATGCAGGCGTAGTTGAGGCAGCGCCCGCCGGCTTTGTCGCGCTCGACGACAGCGGTCTTCTGGCCCAGCTGGGCGGCGCGGATCGCGGCCACGTAGCCACCCGGCCCGCCGCCGATGACGATCTGGTCGAAGGAGTCGGGCATGCGTTCTGAGCCTATAGAAGGTCGCGCGCCAGCAGGCCGCGCGTGACCGATCTACTAGCCCTTCTTCTGTCCCGGAACCCGGCCGGCGAGCCGGGACAGCGGCGAAACCGCGCCCTGCAAGGTCTCGACGCTGGCGTTCATCCCGTCGAGACCGACGAGGATCCGCTCCATCAGCCCGCTGAGGCCGGCGATCCCCTTGTCGAGGCGCTTGATCCCCTTGTCCAGGCCGCCGATTCCTTTGTCCAAGCCACCGATTCCCTTATTGAGACCGGCGATCCCTTTGTCGAGCCTGCCCATCGTCTCCGGCAGCGCCGCCAGGTGGCGCTGGACTTCGACCAGCACCGGCATCGCCGCCTCGATCGCCTCCACGCGTTTGTCAACGCCGTCGAGGCTGGCGACGGTCGCCCCGATTTGGCCGATTTCCTCCTTCATCCCGGGCAGCGCGCCGGTGTGGCCGGCGACGCGGTCCAGGGCCTCGGCGACTTGCGCGAGCGCCGCCGTGTGCTCCTTCATCGCTCGCGTGTTCTCGGCGATCTCGGGCAGCATCCGCAGCGCGGCCACGGCGTCGGCGGGCATCGAGGTGAAGCCGGAGAGGGAGGGGAGGCCGGCCACGCTCAGTCGCGCGGTTCCCGCGTCGGCATCTGGATTCGGGCCATCGCTTTGACCATGAAGTAGAAGAAGGTACCGGCGACGATCAGCAGAGCGAGCGTGCCGAAGATCTGCGTGAGGCTGGTGGCGCCGACCACCAGCCCGAAGAAGGCGCTGAAGATGAGGAAGACGAGGATCAACTGGAAGCCGAGGACGGCCCAGTAGCGGGCGTGCCACATCCCCCAGGCCATGATGCCCATGATCATCGCCGGCGCCACCACCTGCGCCAGGTTCGGTTTCCCGCCGTTGACGTCGCCGCCGGCGAAGTAGGCGACGACGATCGAGAGCGCGATCAGGGCGGCGACGACGGCGCCGACGGTGACCACGGTCGGCCGCTCTCCCTCGGCCAGCGGCTCGAGCGCTTCGCGCGCTTCCTGGTTGCGCTGCTCGGCGCGGGCGTAGCCGCGGCCCATCTTCTCCCTGCCTCCCGCGCCGCGCTGCTTGCGCTTGACCTTTTCGTCAGACACCGCACACCTCAGCAACGCCCACCTCAGCCACCCGGCGCCACGCCCCTCTCGTGGGCGGCGAACGCCTGCCGCAGCGCGGTCGCGGCGGCAGCCGGATCGGCGGCGTCGCGGATCGCCCGCACCGCGCAGAGCCGCCGCGCCCCGGCTGCGACGACCTCCCCGGCATTGCCGGGGTCGATGCCGCCGATCGCGAAGAAGGGGTGCGGGGCCTGCTCGGCCGCGTGGCGGATCAGATCGAGGCCCACGGCCGGGCGCCCCTCCTTCGTCGGCGTCTCCCAGATCGGCCCGACGCTTATGTAGTCCACCGGGCGCTCGGCGCTGGCGGCGATCTGCTCCTCCGAATGCGTCGAGAGGCCGATGATCGCGTTCGGGCCCAGCATCTCCCGCGCCTGGTCGGCCGCGACGTCGTCCTGGCCGACATGGACGCCGTCGGCGTCGCAGGCCCGCACCAGCTCGGGGTCGTCGTTGAGGATGAAGAGGGCGCTGAAGGTGTCGGCGACGCGGCGGAAGGTGCCGGCGGCCCGCTCGATCTCCCCCCGCCCCAGCTCCTTCTCCCGCAGCTGGACGATGTCGGCGCCGCCGGTCAGCGCCGCCCGCAGCAGCGCTTCCAGGTCGCCGGGCGGCCGGGCCTCGCAGACGAAGTAGAGACGGGCGGTGCGCAGGCGCTCGCGGCGCAGCGGACCGTCACCCTCGGGCAGCGACAATCTCATCCACCGATTATGGCTGGGCCGGGCGCGCGCCCCCCTGCCGGGCTCGGCGGAGGGGTAGCATCGGAGAGGCACGGGAGCCCGCGGGGGCTGAGAGGGTGGCACCGAGGTCACCGACCGTTCGACCTGATCCGGGTAATGCCGGCGGAGGCAAAGCTTTGAGCGAGCAGCGTGACTTTGATGTGGTGGTTGTCGGCGGCGGGGTGATCGGCCTCAGCTGCGCCTGGCGCCTGGCGCAGCGCGGCGCCCGGGTGGCGGTGGTCGAGCGCGGCGAGCCGGGCTGCGGCGCAAGCCGGGTGGCGGCCGGGATGCTGGCTCCCGTCGGTGAGCTGAGCTTCGGCGAGCCCGAGCTGCTGGAGCTGACGCTGGCGGCGGCGCGCCTGTACCCGGAGTTCGTGGCGGAGCTGGAGGCGGCGAGCGGGGAGGTGACGGGATACGAGCGGCTGGGCGCGCTCCACGTCGCCCTCGACCGCGACGAGGCGGCGCAGCTGCGGCGGGTCCACGACCTGCAGCGCTCGCTCGAGCTCGAGGCTGAATGGCTGCCGCCGCGGAAGTGCCGGGACCTAGAGCCGGGCCTGACGCCGTCGTTTCACGGCGGCGTCTGGGCCGCTGGCGAGGCCGCGGTCGATCCGCGGGCGCTGACGGCGGCGCTGTTGGCGGCGGCGTGCGCGGAAGGCGTAGAGGCACTGACGGGAACCGAGGTGGTCGGGGGAATCTTGGAGGGTGAGCGGTTGACGGGAGTGCGGACGCGCCCTGCTCACGAAAGCGGGAAGGAAGTGCGACGCGAGTTGTCCCCGGATACCGGGGACAACGTGATCCGGGCCGAGGCGGTCGTCCTCGCCAACGGCGCCTGGTCCGGCGCCACCGAGTGGCTGCCCGAGCGCGCCCGGCCGCCGGTGCGCCCAGTGAAAGGGCAGGTCCTCGAGCTGCGCCGACGCGACGGCGAGCCGCCCGCGCGGCGCATCCTCGCCTCCGAGCGCGTCTATTTGGTGCCCCGAGGGGACGGCAGGCTGATCGTCGGCGCCACGGTCGAAGAAATGGGCTTCGACACCGCCGTCACCGCCGGCGGCATCCATGAGCTGCTGCGCGAGGCCTACCGGCTGCTGCCCGACGTCGCCGAGATGGAGCTGGTCGACGCGATCGCCGGGCTCCGCCCCGGCACGCCCAACAACCTCCCGCTGGTCGGCCCCGGCGAGATCGACGGCCTCGTCCTGGCGACGGGCCACTTCCGCAACGGCATCCTCCTGGCGCCGCTGGCGGCTCAGGCCGTAGCCGACCTGCTTTCCAACCGGCGTTCGTCCTTAACGCGATATAGACCTCATAAGGACGAACGCGCTGTTGCGGAAGTGGGGCAAACGTCATGAAATCGATGAGGATCGAGCTGAACGGGCGGCCGCATGAGCTGCCGTCGGGCGCGACGCTCGATGCTGCCGTGCGCGCCTCCGGCGCGGGGGAGGGTGGACGTGGCGTCGCGGTGGCCCTCGACGGTGAGGTCGTCCCGCGCTCGGAGTGGGAGCGGACGCCGCTGCGCGAGGGTCAGGCGGTCGAGGTGCTGGCCGCGATCCAGGGGGGCTCACCGGAAGCGGACGGGACGTGGGAGCTCGGTGGGCGCCAGTGGTCCTCACGGCTGATCGCCGGCACCGGCGGCTTCCGCTCGCTCGCCCAGATGGAAGCGGCGCTTCAGGCCGCCGGGACCGAGATCGTCACCGTCGCCCTGCGCCGGGTCGACCCCGCGGCCGAGGGCTCGGTCCTCGACGTGATCGACCGCCTCGGCCTCTTCGTCCTCCCGAACACGGCTGGCTGCTACACCGCCCGCGACGCCGTCAGCACCGCCAAGCTCGCCCGCGAGGCCTTCGGAACCAACTGGATCAAGCTCGAGGTGATCGGCGACGACCGCACCCTCTTCCCCGACGCGGTGGAGCTGGTTGAGGCCGCTGAGCAGCTCGTCGCCGACGGCTTCACCGTCCTCCCGTACAGCAACGACGACCCGATCCTCGCCCGCCGCCTCGAGGAGGCCGGCTGCGCCGCGGTGATGCCGCTCGGCTCGCCGATCGGGTCCGGCGCCGGCATCCGCAACCCGTACAACATCGCGATCATCACCGAGCGCGCTGAGGTGCCGGTCATCCTCGACGCCGGCATCGGCACCGCCTCCGACGCCGCCCAGGCGCTCGAGCTCGGCTGCGACGCCGTCCTCGCCGCCAGCGCCGTCTTCGGCGCCGAAGACCCGGTGGCGATGGCCACCGCCCTCCGCCGCGCGGTCGAGGCCGGCCACCTCGCCCGCCGCGCCGGCCGCATCCCCCGCCGCGCCCACGCCGAGGCCTCGACCGCTTACGAGGGACTGCCCGACCTCTCCTAGAACGCGCAGGTTTTCTTTAGGTGCAATAGGTTCAAGGCGACCGCCACCGCGCCTAACCAAAGGGAGACCGAATTCGATGGCCCGAATCACCAAGTTCCTCTCGTTCTCGAACGTCGTCGCCTGCCTGGCGCTTTTCATCGCGCTAGGGGGCTCCGTCTATGCGGCGGGTAAGATCAGCGGCAAGCAGATCAAGCGAAACTCGCTGCCGGGCAACCGGATCAAGCCGAAGACGATCCCGGGCAACCGGATCAAGCCGAAATCGCTTACCGGCGGTCAGGTCAAGCCGAACTCCTTGAAGGGCGAGCAGATCGATGAGAAGACGCTCACGGTCAGCGCCGCAGCCCTCACTTCCGTGCAGTACGAATCGAAGACGCTCGAGCTGAACTGGAAAACCGCGTCCGCCACCGCGAATTGCCCTGCTGGGAGCTATGCGATTGGCGGCGGAGCAACCCTGAGCAACGAAGACGGCGGAATCGTCAACAGCAGCGGTCCGAGCCCATTGCGAACCGGCTGGACGGCGAGCGGATACTCGTGGTCGGAACCCGGCCCCACGATGACGGTTACCGCGGTCTGTGTGGTTGTGGAGAAACCGGGCAGCTCGGTCACTTCGGGAGGCGCGGCACCTAAACCGAAATACGTCCCCGGCGGCTAACGACGCAGAGCAAGGCGGAGGCTCTACCCTGGTAGAGGACAGGTCGGGGAAGCGGCTGGCACGCTTTCCCGGACCTCTGCCCCTGTAGCTCAGCTGGTTAGAGCGGCGGCCTTTTAAGCCGCGCGGCGCGGGTTCGAGTCCCGCCGGGGGCATTGGCAGCGCTGATCCTCACCGGGCCACCAGGGGTCGGGAAGTCGACCGTCGCCGAGATCCTCTGCGATCGAGAGAAACGCTCGGTCCATCTCGAAGCCGACCGCTTCTTCTTCTTCATTCGCAACGGCCTCATCGCGCCATGGGATCCAGCCTCCGACGCGCAGAACCAGCTGGTGATGAAAACCGCGGCCGCGGCCGCGGGAAGCTACGCCCAAGCCGGCTACTCGTTGATCTTCGAGGGCATCGTCATCCCCCGCTGGACCCTCGGCGTGGTCAGGGAGACCCTCGCGGGCGCCGGCGTTCCCGTCGCTTATGCGGTCATGCGGGCGCCGCAGCCCGTTTGCGCCGAGCGGGTCTGCGAACGCGAAGGCAGCCCGGACGTCTTCGACCCCGACGTTCTCGCTGCGATTTGCTCCGAATTCGACGATCTGGGGGATTTCGAGCGCCATGCGATCGAGGTTGGCGGAATGGGCCCCGAGCAGGCCGCCGCTGCCGTCTCCGCCAGGTTCGTCGCCGGAGACCTCGCGCTCTGACCAGGGCGGTCTGGTCTACTTCAGACCATGCAGGGGAGGGGGACGAACGGCAACGGGGCACGTCACGACGAGCGCCTGCTGCGCGTCCCAGCCGACCAGGAGGGTGATGACGAGCGCCGAGTCGAGCGCATCCGCAAGGAGATCGATGGCGCTTTCGACGCTCTGCGCGATATCGCCAACGGGGTCTCGATCTTCGGCTCGGCGCGGGTGGAGGAGGGCCACCGCTGGCACGAGCTCGCGCGCGAGACCGCGGCCTGCCTCACCCACCACGGCTACACGGTGATCACCGGCGGCGGGCCGGGGCTGATGGAGGCCGCCAACCGCGGCGCCGCCGAGGCCGGCGGCCTCTCGGTCGGCCTCAACATCGAGCTGCCCCACGAGCAGCACGTCAACCCCTACGTCAACCGCCAGCTCCAGTTCCACTACTTCTTCGCCCGCAAGCTGATGTTCGTCCGCTACGCCCGCGCCTTCGTGATCATGCCCGGGGGCTTCGGCACCCTCGACGAGCTCTTCGAGGCGCTGACCCTGATCCAGACCCACCGCATCCAGCACTTCCCCGTGATCCTCGTCGACTCCGAGTTCTGGGACCCGCTGCTCGAGTGGATCGACCGCGGCCTGGAGGACAACGGCCTGATCTCACCGGGCGACAAAGAGCTCTTGGTCGTCGCCGACGAACCGATGCAGGTCTGCAAACACGTGATGCGCGCCAGCGAGCGACAGCGGGCGCTTGCGCAGAGCTAAGGAGTAGGCGGAGACCAGCTGGGAGTCGGAGCTTGGGGGACGGGAAGGTGCCGGTCCTGCTCAGGCTGCTCCTCGGGCTGCGCTGAGGCCACCCCATCCCCGCTGGACAGCGTATGCCGGGGGTCCCCAGCTTCATCGGGAGCTTTCGCAGACGGCAGTTTCGGGGCTTTTGGGCGCCACTCGGTGAGCCCTTGGACCAAGTCGCCATAGAAGCTCACTACCTGCCGACGCGTCTCGAGGACGAAAGAGCGCTCTCCCTTGCCTCGCTTGGTGCCGAGAGAGCGGGCAAGCGAGAGGGCGAAGCTCCGCGGCTCCCGCTTTGGGTCTGACGGCGAGAGGAGTGCCTTCGGGTCCTCACGGGCCTCTCGAAGGAGCAGCGCCGTCGACTCCTTGGTGCGGGCGAAGCGCACCTCGACCCGTAGGTCGTCGGGTGCATTTCGAAGCTGTCGCAGTATCCAGTTGATACGCGTAAGCGGCCGCCCCTCCTTGGGTGCATTCAGCTTCACGCTGGTCCGCGTTAGCTGGGCCCGCAGATCTGCTTCGACTTCGATTGGCCCGACTGCATCCGGCACTTTGAAGGCGCCGGAGAGGACTCCTTCGCTCTCGACCTCCTTCAGGAGTTCCTCCGTCCATCCCTGTCCATTTCGCGCTCTCGACTCTGCCGAAAGAACCTCCACCCCAAGGTCCTGGCTCAGGGCAAGGCAGAGGTACTCGACAAATTGCTCCCAGCGATCCACTACGTCTCGCACGCCAGGGTCGCCGGGGCGGATCGTGCCGTCGCGAGCAGCATTTCGGACCTTCACCCAGTTTTGTCCCATGTCTTCGAACCCGACGGCACCGGACTTCTCGTGCTCGAGATAGGCGATCAGCTCAGCGAGGATCCAAGCCTGGTCCGGGTCCCGCACACCCCGATGCTGGTGCTGGATGATCGCCTCGGTCAGGATTCGCCACCAAGAGAGGTGTCGCAAGTCCACGCTGCGGAGCTTGCGCCCGTCAACCGCTACTGGGCCATCGGCCGGGTTGCTGCTGATCTGGTTGGAGATCGTCAGGACCGCCTGGAAGCCATGTTCGCGTGCCAGGTCCAGATAGGTCGAGATTTGCTCTGATCCCAAGGGGATGTTGGCGGTTTTCACCTCCACCAGGCACTTCCACGAGGTTTTGCCGCGTTCGACGGCAATCACCCCATCCGGTCGCCACGTCTTCCCTGCCGGATCCTTGAGCGGAACCTCCGTGAAAGTCGAGATCCGGCCAGCTGGCGCACCTATCTCCTTCATCAGCGCACGGCCGAACTCGTCGACCGCACGCATCACGGCCAGCAGAGAGGACGCCGCCCGGATCTCCTGCTCACCCTGATTGCGGATTCCGGCGACCGGGATCAGGCGCGCTGGCATCCAAAACTCGGGCGAGCTTGACGAAGTCCCAATGGGAGACACATGAATACCCTAAAAGCAACCCAGCGCTGCGGGCAATTCAGCCGCTCGCGGCGGGCAGAACCGTGCAGGCTCGGCTAGTGCCGGAAGTGGCGGTGCTTGGTGAAGACCATCGCGACGCCGGCCTGCTCGCAGGCCTCGATCACCTCGCCGTCGCGCTTGGAGCCGCCGGGCTGGATCACGGAGGTGGTGCCGCCCAGGATCGCCAGCTCGGGGCCGTCGGCAAAGGGGAAGAAGGCGTCGGAGGCTAGGGCGGAGCCGGCGAGGAGGCCCTCGGCCTCGGCGCCGCGGGCCTCGCGGCACTTCTCGACCGCGAGGCGAACGGAGTCGACGCGGCTCATCTGGCCGGCGCCGATGCCGAGGGTGGCGCCGTCCTTGGCGATGACGATCGCGTTGGAGCGGACGCGGCGGCTGACGGTCCAGGCGAAGAGCATGTCCCGCCACTGCTCCTCGCTCGGCTCGTTGCCGGTGACCGCTTCCATGATCTCCCTCGGCTCGGGGTCGCCGTCGCGGTTTTGGACCAGCAGCCCGCCCTCGACGCGCTTGACGTCCCTTTCGCCCGGGTCGGCCTGGCGGCGCTCCTCCTCGCAGAGGATGCGAATCGCCTCCTTCTGCTGCAGCACGTCCAGGGTGCCGCCCTCGTAGCCGGGCGCGCTCAAGACCTCGACGAAGTTCTTGTGCAGCTCCTCGGCCAGCTCGCGGCCAACCGGCCGGTTGAAGGCGATCACGCCGCCGTAGGCGGAGACCGGGTCGCAGGCGAGCGCCTTCAGGTAAGCCTCGAGCGCGTCGGCGCCGATCGCCACCCCGCAGGGGTTGTTGTGCTTGACGATCACGCAGGCCGGCTGCTCGAAGTCGCCGACGAGGGCGCGGGCCGAATCGAGGTCGAGGACGTTGTTGAAGGAGAGGGCGCGGCCGTGCAGCTTCGAGGTGCGGGCGAGGATGTGGGTGCGCAGCCCCGCCTCGGCGTAAAGCGCCGCCCGCTGGTGCGGGTTCTCGCCGTAGGAGAGGTCGAGCACCTTCTCGTAAGCGATCGCCAGGTGTTCGGGGAACTCCTCGTACTCGGCCGAGAACCAGCGGCTGATCGAGGCGTCGTAGCGGGCCGTCTGCGCGAACGCCTCGTTCGCCAGCCAGTGGCGGGTCGAGGCCGAGATCTCACCATCGGCCTCGTCGAGCTCGGCCAGCACCGCGTCGTAGGACTCCGGTTTGACCACGACGGCGACGCTCTCGTGGTTCTTCGCCGCGGCGCGGATCATCGTCGGCCCGCCGATGTCGATGTTCTCGATCACCACCTGCGGCGCCACTTCGTGCCCGGCGACGGTCTGCTCGAACGGGTAGAGGTTGACGCAGACGACGTCGATCGGCTCGATTCCCTCGCGCTCCAGCCTCGCCATGTGCTCCGGATCGCCGCGCCGGGCCAGCAGCGCCGCGTGCAGCCGCGGGTGCAGGGTCTTCACCCGCCCCCCGAGGATCTCCTCCTGGCCGGTGAACTCGGAGACGTCGGTCACCTCGACCCCGGCCTCGCGCAGAGCCGTCGCCGTGCCACCGGTGGAGAGGATCTCGACCCCGAGCGCCGCCAGCCCCTTGGCGAAGTCGGCGACGCCGGTCTTGTCGGAGACCGAGATCAGCGCCCGGCGCACCCGGACCTGCCCATCATCGAGGGTTTCGGGAGTGCTGTCGGTGGCTGGCTCAGTCATCAGGGGGAGCGATCGCGACCCTCCGCGGGTCGCTGGGGTCGATCCTAACCCTGCCCTCCGCGATCATGCGGATCGCCTCCGGGTAAAGCTCGTGCTCGACCGCGTGCACCGCCGCCTCCAGGTCCTCGCGGCTCACCCCCGCCGGCACCGGAACCTCGCGCTGGGAAATCGCCGGCCCGGTGTCGACTCCCTCGTCGACGAAGTGAACCGTGACCCCCGTCGTCTCCACGCCGGCGGCGAGCGCCTGGCCGATCGCGTCGAGGCCGGGAAACGACGGCAGCAGGGCGGGGTGGATGTTGACCACGCGGTTGCGGAAGCGCTGGACGAAGGGCGCGCTCAGCAGCTGCATGTAGCCGGCGAGGACGACGAGGTCGGCACGGCACGACTCGATCCACTCACCCATCGCCTCGTCGCGCGCCGCCCGGCCCGGGTAGTCGCCGCCGGCGAACACCGCCGTCTCCACCCCCGCGCGCCGCCCCCGCTCCAGCGCCCCCGCCGCCGGCTTGTCGGATCCGACGCCGACCACCTCGATCCCGTCGCGGCCGTGCAGCTCGTCGAGGATCGCCTGCAGGTTGGTGCCGCTGCCCGAGGCGAGGACGACGATCCGAAACGAGCTCACCTGCCCATCTTTTCGCAATAGGCTTCGCGGCCGTGAGCACCTTCTGGCAGGCGATCCTCTAGCTGCACCTGCTGGCGTTGGCCTTCTTCGTCGGCGGCCAGCTCGTCTTCGGGCTCGCGGTGGTGCCGATCCTCCGCGGCGATCCTGCTCGCCTCGTTGACGATCGTGTGGCTGGGGCTTGAACTCGCGGTATGAGCCCGTTTCTAAGTTGCTAAAGCTTTCTTGACTAACACACATCCTCCTGTTTAGGTACGGCTCGGGACTTGTCCCGTCCATACACCGCCCGGCACCGGAAAGCCGGGCCCCACAAGGGAGATGAAGATGAATAAGACGAAGGCCTTCGTGCTGGGCATCGTCGCCGCGGCAGCAATGCTGGCGACCGTCGGTGCCGGCAGCGCCGCGGCCACACCGACGTCGCTCTGCAGAGCGCCGACAACACCGGGCGGCCTGCCGATCTGCGAAGGCGCCCACCTCTACCAGCAGGGCACGACAATCCACGCCCACCTGGAGGCCGGAACGAGGCTCGTGATTCCGACCCCCAACGGGGTGGTCGAATGCCTTGGCTCGACAATCGATGGCAACACGGAGCAGACCACAGCCAAACCGCTGGGCGTATTCATCAACGTGCTCAGTTTCGGTGGCTGTGAAGATGCCGGCGAACCCGTTGACGTCACCGCCGTCAAACCGGGAACAATGGACATCGAGATCATCGATATTCCGGTCTGGACCCACAACGGCACACTGACGTTGACAGGCACCGAACTGAAAATTCTCTGGACACTCACCGGAGACGAATGTTTCTATGACCCGGGCGATGTCGGCGTCCTCACAGGCGGCGCGATGGCGACAATCGACTGGGGCGGTCCCCTCACCTTCACAAAAGGGAACCTCGGTTGCGCTCCCGGCAACGCCAACTGGAACGGCGCCTACACAGTCACACAACCGGAACCCCTCTGGGTTTCGATGTAGGTCGAAGTTGAAGGAGGGCGGTCGCTGCGGCGGCCGCCCTTGTCATGCGATCGTCTGGCTGGGTTGGAATTAGCGAGCGGCGGCTGATCAGCGCAGGGCGCGGCAGACGGCTGCGGCCTGCGTCTTGGTGATCGCCCTCGCGACCTTGGGCGAGCCTTGGCCGGGGACGATCTGGGCGTTGGCGACGAAGACGACCGAGCGCTTGCCGTTGGCGCTGGCGGCGAGGAAGATCCGGTAGCCGGGGAAGGAGCCGGTGTGCCCGTAGACGGTGCCGCAGCCGGTGCGGTAACGGAAGAGGCCGAGGCCGGCGAAGTTCTTACCCGGCCCCGGCGGCGAGGAGGAGCCGAGGTAGAAGGGGCCTTCGACGGTGGAGGTGGCGAGCACGGCCGGCACGTAGCGGCGGGCGAAGCGGGACAGGTCGAGCGGCGTCGAGATGATCCCGCCCGAGGCCCAGGCCCCGGCCGGGTTGATCAGTTCGCTGACGTCCTGCGGCTTTTTGCCCGGCTCGACGTCATAGCCGCGCATGAAAGGGCGCGGCATCTTCACCGTCGTCGGCAGGCTGCTCCCGCGCATCTTCAGCGGTCCGAACACCTGCCGCTGCAACAGCTGGTCGTAGGCAATGCCGCTCGCTTTTTCCTCGATCAGGCCGGCGGCGATGTTGTCGGTGTCGGAGTAGTGATACCGAGACCCTGGCGGGAACTCGACCGGCTCGTCGCGGACGAATCCGGTCAGCTGGAGTGGGGAGAAGTAGCGGCTCGGATCGGCGAGAAGCTGTTCGACGAAGGCGGGCGCCCTGATGTAGTCGGCGAGACCGCTGGTGTGCTGCAGCAGCTGGCGTAGGGTCACTCCTTCGGCCGCCGGTAGAACGCCGGGGATCTTTCCCCCCAGGGTGGTGTCGAGCGAGAGGGATCCGCTGCCGATCAGCTTCGCTGCCAGGTAGGCGTTGAACCCCTTGGCGACGCTGGCGATACGGAAGGCTTCGAACGCGGTCGGAGGCCGGTCGTTGCCGACGTCGGCGGTACCGGCGGAAAAGAACTCCATTTGCCGGCCGCGGTCGATCAGCATGGCGATCCCGGGGGGACCGGCGGGCGAAGCGACGATCGCGTCGAGGTCCTTCTGCAGTTGGGAATTGGGCGCGCCACGGAACTTGGCCGATGCCGACGGCGCAAGCAGGAGGCCGATCAGGAGGATCGCGCTGGCGGCAACCGTCGTCGCTCTCGGGTTCAGGACCTTCTTCATCGCTCCCTATCGCGCCGCGGCGGCGATCGTCTCGAGGGCGAATTTGCCGTCGGCCTCGTCGGGATCGCCGAGCGGGTAGCGGCCGCTGAAGCAGGCGTCGCAGTGTTCGCCCGGATCGCCGCCGATCGCCTCGTAGACACCCGCCATCGAGAGATAAGCGAGCGAGTCGGCCTCGAGCTCGTCGGCGATCTCCTCGATCGAGCGGTTGTGGGCGATCATCTCCTCGCGGGTCGACATGTCGACGCCGTAGTGGCAGGGGTTGCGAATCGGCGGCGCCGAGATCCGCAGGTGCACCTCGCTGGCGCCGGCGTCGCGCAGCATGCCGACGATCTGGCGGGTGGTGTTGCCGCGCACGATCGAGTCGTCGACGACGACGAGGCGCTGGCCGGCGACGATCTCCGGCAGCGGGTTGAACTTCAGCCGCAGGCCGTGCTTGCGCAGCTCCTGCCCCGGCTGGATGAAGGTCCGCGCCACGTACCGGTTCTTGATCAGGCCGTCGTCGCGCGGCAGCTTCGAGGCCCGGGCGAACCCGGCCGCCGCCGGGTTGCCGGAGTCCGGCACGGAGATCACCAGGTCGGCCTCGACCGGCGCCTCGCGCCAGAGGATTTCTCCCATCCGCCCGCGCGCCTGCTGCAGGACCTTGCCCTCGAGGCGGCTGTCGGGGCGGGAGAAGTAGATGTGCTCGAAGACGCAGCTGGCGCGGCGCTCCGCCTTCACCACCTGCCGCGTCTCCAGCCCGCGCTCGGTCAGGCTGACCATCTCGCCCGGGTGCACCTCGCGCATCAGCTCGGCGCCGATGATGTCGAAGGCGCAGCTCTCGGAGGCGACGACGAACCGGTCCTCGAGCCGGCCGAGGCTGAGCGGCCGGATCCCGTGCGGGTCGCGGAAGGCGACGATCGCCCGCTTGGTCATCACCACGGTCGAGTAGGCGCCCTCCAGGCGCGGCATCACGTCGGCGACCGCGTCCTCGATCATCTTGCCGTCGTGGGAGGAGAGCAGGGCGGCGATGATCTCCGAGTCGGAGGTGCCGCGGAACCGCAGCCCGCCCTCCTTCAGCTCACCCCAGAGCTCGACCGCGTTGGTCAGGTTGCCGTTGTGGGCGAGCGCGACCTCGCGGCCGTCGTCGCGCCAGATCGGCTGCGCGTTCTCCCAGGAGCCGCCGCCGGTGGTCGAGTAGCGGACGTGGCCGATCGCCATGTCGCCCTGCAGCGCCTTCAGCTTCTCCTCGTCGAAGACCTGCGAGACGAGGCCGGCCTCGCGCATCGTCGTCAGCATCCCGCCCTCGCAGGTGGCGATCCCAGCCGACTCCTGGCCGCGGTGCTGCAGCGCGTAGAGGCCGAAGTAGGCCAGGCGGGAGACATCGTGCCCGGGGGCGTATACGCCGAAGACGCCGCATTCCTCACGCGGCCCTTCCGAGTCGAAGCCGAACCCCTGCTTGGGAGTCAAAGCGCGTTTCCTCGCCAAATAGAAAGACGGACGCGCAGGCAGACAGGCTGCCTACCCGCGGAGAGTAGCAGCGGCCTGCGGCTGCGCGGTCCGTCTCCGACGTGCGGTATTTGCGGGATGAGCTGCGGGACTAGGCGAGCTGCAGCGCGCTCTCCACCGGCTCGCCGATCGTCAGACCGAAGCGGTCCAGGAGCTCGGGCACGGACTCGGGTTTCATTTCGAGGCCGTAGCGCTCGTTGAGCGTCGCAAGCTTCTCCGGGGTCGCGTTCAAGACGCCGCCCATGTCGACCAGCTCCTCGAAGAAGTGCTCGAAGCCGGCCGGGGCGATGATCTCGAGGATCCGGCAGGGCTCGTCGCCCGCGTTCCAGAAGGTGTGCCACTCGTTGCGGGGCTTGAAGACGAGCTCGCCGGGGCCGGCCTCGACCACCTCGTCGCCGAGCAGGCCGCCCATCCGGCCCTCGAGCACGAAGCTGTACTCATCCTCGCGGGTGTGCCGGTGCAGCGGCGCCGCCAGCGCCCGCGGGGAGAGAGGGTGTTCGACGAGGGAGAAGTCGCCGCCCGCGTCCTCGCCATTGATCATGAAGCGCACCCCGATGCTGCCGAGGAAGCCTGCCTTGCCGTCGTTGGGGCCGATCACCGTTGCCATCGATTCGTTCCTTTCGTGAGGGGACCATTTTCACAATACATCTATGTCGCACGAAAAGGATAGACAGACTCAGCGCCATCTGTCAAGATTGGCGCTACAGATATGTCCGATAAAACGCGTCCCTACAAGATGAAGCGCCGCGCTGAACTGGAGGCGCAGACCAAGCTGCGGATCACCGAAAGCGCCGTGGAGCTCCACGGCACCCTCGGGCCGGCCCGCACCTCGATGAAGGCCGTGGCCGAGCATGCTGGCGTCCCTCGCTCGACCGTCTATCGGCACTTCGCCGACGAGGAGGCGCTGTTCGGCGCCTGCTCAGCTCACTGGTCAGCCGAGAACCCGCCGCCTGACGTCACCCGGTGGACCCAGATCGACGATCCCGACGAGCGCCTCACCGCGGCCCTAGACGAGCTGTACACCTACTATCGCCGGGCCGGCGGCATGCTCGACAAGCTCCTCCGCGATGAGGTCCAGGTGCCGATTGTCGCCAAACTCTTCGCCCCCTACCACCAGCTGATGGAGCTAGTCACCGAGATCCTGATGCGGGGGAGGGGCCTTCGCGGCAAGGCCCGCGACCGCACCCGCGCCGCGATCGGCCACGCGATCGCCTTCCGCGCCTGGCAGCAGCTGACCGAGGAAGGCGAACTGGGGGACGGGGAAGCGGCGGAGCTGATGCGGCGCCTGGTCGCCGCTGCGGCCTAGAGCTCGCGAGTCCGCGACAAGTCGTGTAGAGCCCGACCCTACGCGGACTCGTGGGTTTGAAAGGCCGGCAGGCCGTCGATGCTCTCGGCGTTCTTCTTGGCGACGTAGGCCTCGATCTCTGCCTCGCCGCCGACCCGCATCTTCTTCTCCGCCCACGCCTCCATGTGCGGCCGTTCGCCCTCGTAGCTCATCAGCGGCACGCCGTAGCCGCAGGAGTCGGAGACGCGGGTGACGTCGACCAGGATGATCGCCCGCCGCGCCGCCTCGACGTCATGCGGCGCCTCGAACCCGCCGCGCTCGAACAGCTCCTCGAAGCGCTCGTCGTCGGCCGGGATCACCTCACCCCGGCCGTGCAGGCGCAGGATCCGCGGCGGCCCGTCGAAGGCGCAGAGCATCACCACGATCCGCCCGTTCTCGCGGATGTGAGCCACGGTCTCGGCGCCGCTGCCGACCATGTCGAGGTAGGCGACGGTGTGATCGTCGAGCACGCGCAGCGTGCCGATCGGCCCCTTCGGCGAGACATTGATGTGCCCGTCCGAATCGAGCGGCGCCGATCCGACGAAGAACAGCGCCTGCTCAGCGATCCATCCGCGCTGGTGCTGGTCGATGCCGTCGTAGACCTTGCCCACGCGACGAAGTTAGCAGCGGTGTCTAGAGACGTTCGCCAAGCGAGCGCCAGGTGCGCTCGGCCTTGCCGAGGCTGACGGAGAGGCTGCGGTCGCCGGCGCCGATCGAGATCTCCTCGCCGCCGACGGTGCCGAGGAGGACGGCACCGAGCTCCTCGAGGGCGGCGCGGTCGCCGCTGACCAGGAAGCCGCCGGGGCCCTCGCCGAAGAGGGCTTCGGTCGGTTGGGCGCCGCGCTCGCGGAGGTGTTCGACGTTGGTCTCGCAGCCGATGCCGCCCGCTATCGCGCACTCGGCGATGGCCACGGCCAGGCCGCCGTCGCTGACGTCGTGGACGGAAGCGAGCTTGCCGGCGCGGACGGCGTTGCGGACGATCTCGCAGGCGGCGGCGACATTGGCGATGTCTGGCTGGGGGAGGCCCATCTTCAGCTCACCGCGCTGCTTCGCTAGCTCGGAGCCAGCCAGGTTCGGCTCGAAGGGGCCGATCAGGCCGATCGCGTCGCCCTCTTTTACGAATGCGCTGCCGGCGACCTGCGCCGGGTCGGGCAACTCGCCGACCAGCGCCACCACCGGCGTCGGGTAGATCGGCCCTTCGGGTCCCTCGTTGTAGAGGGAGACGTTGCCGCCGACGACCGGCACGCCGAGGGAGTTGCAGGCGTCGGCGAGGCCGCTGACCGCGCGGTCGAGCTGCCAGGCGCCGGCCGGCTTCTCGGGGTTGCCGAAATTGAGGCAGTTGGTCAGGCCGAGGGGCTCGGCGCCGACGCAGGCGAGGTTCTGGGCGCACTCGAGCACCGCCTCGATCGTCCCCGCGTAGGGGTCGCAGGCGACCCGCCGCCCGTTGCCGTCGATCGAGACCGCGATCGCGTTGTCGGCCTCCGGCAGCTGCAGGACCGCGGCGTCGGCCTGCTCGGGCCGGCGCACCGTGCGCGAGCCGACGATCGAGTCGTACTGCTCGAAGGCCCAGCGCTTGGAGGCGATGCTCGGGGCGCCCAGCAGCGCCAGCAGCTCCTCCTCGGGCGACGCGCCCTCGGCCAGCGTCTGGCGGTTGCCGTAGATCCATCCCTCCGGCTCGGCCGGCTCCAGGTCGTACAGCGGGCAGCCGTCGACCAGCGCCTCGACCGGCATCTCGCCGACGACCTCGCCCTCGCGGAGGATCCGGATCGCGCCGCCCTCGGTGACGGTGCCGATTTGCGCCGAGCCGGTCTGCCACTTCTCGCAGATCGTCCGCACCTCGGCCACCCGCGCCGGCTCGACCACCGCCAGCATTCGCTCCTGGCTCTCGGAGACCATGATCTCGAAGGGCTTCATGTCGGCCTCGCGCAGCGGCACCTCGGCGACGTCGATGTCGATCCCGACCCCGCCGGCGCTCGCCATCTCGCCGGCCGAGGAGGTCAGGCCGGCGGCGCCGAGGTCCTGCAGCGAGACGAGCAGATCCTTCTCCAGCAGCTCCAGGCAGCACTCGACCAGCTTCGACTCCTCGAAGGGATCGCCGATCTGCACCGTCGGACGCTTCGCCTCGTCCCCCTCGCCGAGCTCGGCGGAGGCCAGCACTGAGGCGCCGCCGATCCCGTCGCGCCCGGTCGAGGCGCCCATCAGGACGATCGCGTTGCCGGGCCCGGCGGCTGCGGCGCGCACCATGTCCTGCGTCTTGGCGAAGCCGATGCACATCGCGTTTACCAGGCAGTTGTGCTCGTAGGGCTCCTCGAAGTAGATCTCGCCACCGACCGTCGGCACGCCGATCGAGTTGCCGTAGTGGCCGATCCCACGGACCGCGCCGTCGAGCAGGTGGCGCGAGCGGACCGAATCGAGCTCGCCGAAGCGCAGCGAGTCGAGGATCGCGATCGGCCGCGCCCCGATCGCGAAGACGTCGCGGAGGATGCCACCGACCCCCGTCGCCGCCCCCTGGAACGGTTCCACCGCGCTCGGGTGGTTGTGGGACTCGACCTTGAAGGCGACCGCGTAGCCCTTGCCGACGTCGACGGCGCCGGCGTTCTCGCCCGGCCCCATCACCACCCGCTCGCCCTCGGTCGGCAGTCGCCGCAGCAGCTTGCGCGAGTGCTTGTAGGCGCAGTGCTCGGACCAGAGCAGGCTGAACATCGCCAGCTCGACGTCGTTCGGGTCGCGGCCGAGCTTCTCGACGATCAGCTCGTACTCGCTGTCGGTCAGCCCCAGCTCGCGGTGTTTCGGCGCGCCCACGGTCACGCCGCGACCTGCGCCACGCGGTCGAAGACCCGCAGCCCGTCGGTCGAGCCGGTCAGCGGATCGACCGCGTGCTCGGGGTGGGGCATCAGGCCCAGCACGTTGCCCCGGTCGTTCGTCACTCCGGCGATGTCGCGGGCCGAGCCGTTGGAGTTGTGGCCGTCGGCATAGCGGTAGGCGATCTGCCCGTTTGCCTCCAGCTCGTCGAGCATTCCGTCAGGCGCGTGGTAGCGGCCTTCGCCGTGCTTGGCCGGGATCGAGAGCCGCTCGCCGCCGCGCTCGTCGATCAGCTCGACCTGGTGGCAGCGGAAGCGCAACTCGACGTTCCGCAGCAGCGCCCCCGGCAGCAGCCCCGCCTCGCAGAGGACCTGGAAGCCGTTGCAGATCCCCAGCACCGGGGCGCCCTCCGCGGCCGCCTCGGCGACCGCTTCCATCGCCGGGCTGAACCGCGCGATCGCCCCGGCCCGCAGGTAGTCGCCATAGGAGAAGCCTCCGGGGACGACGATCCCGTCGAGGCCGTCGAGGTCGCGGCTTTCGTGCCAGACCAGCCGCGCCCCGTCGCCGTGGACTTCGCAGGCGTGCAGCGCGTCCCGCTCGTCGCAGGATCCGGGAAACTGGAGGACACCCCAGATCACAGGGGCTGGATCTCGTAGTCCTCGATCAGGGGGTTGGCGAGGAGCTTCTCGCAGAGCTCGCCGAGCCGCTCCGGGTCCTCGGCCTCGAGCTCGACCATCCGCCCGACGTGGACGTGCTCGATCCCCTCGAAGCCGAGCGCCGGCAGCGCCCGCTCAACAGCCTTGCCCTGAGGGTCGAGGATGCCCTCCTTGGGGCGGATCAGCACGCGCGCCTTCATCAGCGTCAATCTAACGATCGTTGCGGTTGCGCCGTTTGAGGTGGGTGTCGCGAAGCGACGCTGTTAGAACGACTCGCCGGTGATGCGCTCGTAGGCCTCGACGTATTTGGCCCGCGTCTGCTCGACCACGTCGGCCGGCAGCTCCGGGGCGGGCGGCTTTTTGTCCCAGCCCTGCGCGCTCGCCCAGTCGCGGACGAATTGCTTGTCGAAGGAGGGGGGCGTGGCGCCTGGCTGGTAGCTCGCCGCCGGCCAGAAGCGCGAGGAGTCCGGGGTCAGCACCTCGTCGCCGAGGACGATCTCGGCGCCGGCGCTGCGGCCGAACTCGAACTTGGTGTCGGCGAGGATGATCCCGCGCTGGGCCGCGTGCTGGGAGCCGCGCTTATAGACCTCGATCGAGATCCGCCGCAGCTCTTCCATCAGCGCCCGGTCGCCGACGATCTCGGCGGCGCGGTCGAAGTCGACATTCTCGTCGTGCTCGCCGACTTCGGCCTTGGTCGCCGGGGTGAAGATCGGCTCCGGCAGCTGGTCGGACTCGACCAGGCCGGAGGGGAGCTCGATTCCGCAGACGGCGCCGCCTTCCTGGTATTCCTTCCAGCCCGAGCCGGAGAGGTAGCCGCGGACCACGCACTCGACCGGGTACATCTCGAGCTTGCGAACCCGCATCGCCCGTTCGGCGACCTCCTCGGGCACGTCCTCGGAGACGAAGTGGTTGGGGACGATGTCGCCGGTCAGCCCGAACCAGAAGACCGACATCCGGTTCAGCACCTTGCCCTTGTCGGGGATCGGCGTCGGCATCACCACGTCGTAGGTGGAGATGCGGTCGGAGGCGACCATCAGCAGGTCGTCGTCCCACTCGTAAATCTCACGCACCTTCCCCGAGGAGAGGAGCTTGAGGTCGGCGACGCTCGGCATCGGGGCGATGCTACCCACCTCGGCTCTCTGCGAGCCTTGTCACACCCCGCATATTGCGGGCTCTGCGATGCTGCCACCGTGGCGCTCCCACCCGAACCGACGAGTAAGCCGCTGGTGCAGACGCTGCGCTGGGCCTTCCGCCCGATCGCCTTCATGGAGGATTGCCGGCGCCAGTTCGGCGACTCGTTCGGTGTCCGCTTCCTCGGCTTCGAGCGGCCGATGGTCCTGATCAGCGACCCCGAGGCGATCAAGGCGCTCTACCGCCAGCGCGAGCAGGCGCTGCCGCCGGGCCGCAACGCGGTCCTCGAACCGATCCTCGGCTCGAAATCGCTGCTGATCCAGCAGGGAGCCGAACACCTCAGCCGCCGCAAGCTGATGCTGCCGCCCTTCCACGGCGAGCGAATGCGCTCCTACGAGGAGACGATGACCGAGATCGTCGAGGCGGAGATCGACTCCTGGTCGCTTAATGAGGTCTTCCCGATCCACGCAAAGATGCAGGCGGTGACGCTGGAGGTGATCCTCCGCGTCGTCTTCGGCGTCTCCAGCGGGCCGCGGCTGGACCGGTTGCGGGAGATGCTCTCCACCGTCCTCACCGAAACCGCGTCGCCGGGGCGCCAGGTGCTGGGGCTGGCGCTGCAGCGCTTCGGCGGCCGCGGCATGTTCGCCCACTTCGAGACCCAGCTGCGCGAAGTCGACGAGCTGCTGATGGCGGAGATCGCCGAGCACCGCGAGCGCCCGGATCTGGAGGAGCGCGAGGACATCCTCTCGATGCTGATGACCGCGGAGTTCGAGGACGGCTCGCGGATGGAGGACCGGGAGCTGCGCGACCAGCTGATGACGCTGCTGCTGGCCGGGCATGAGACCACGGCGACCGCGCTTGCCTGGACCTTCGACCTGCTGCTGCGCCACCCGGCGGTGCTGGGACGGCTGCGCGACGAGCTCGCGGCGGGGGAGGAGGACTACCTGCGGGCGACGATCTCCGAGTCGCTGCGGCTGCGGCCGGTGATCCCGCTGGCGGGGCGGCGGCTGACCGAGGAGCTATCGGTCGACGGCATGACCCTGCCGGCCGGGACCGACGTGACCCCGGCGATCTGGCTCACCCACACCCGCGCCGACCTCTATCCCGAACCGTTCGCCTTCAAGCCCGAGCGCTTCCTCGAGGACGGCCCCGACACCTACGCCTGGATCCCCTTCGGCGGCAGCGTCCGCCGCTGCATCGGCGCCACCTTCGCCGAGTTCGAGATGCGGGTCGTCCTGCGCGAGGTCCTCACCCGCTGCGAGCTGCGCAAGGCCGACCCGCGCCCCGAGCGCACCGGCCGCCGCAACATCACCCTCTCGCCGAAAGCCGGAACGCCGGTAGTTCTCAGCGCGCGAGATCCGGCGCGCGAACCAGCCCCGGTCTGACAAAACATTTCGGAAGTCTTTCGTCTACACTTCTCTCCATGGAGGCACTTCTGGAGAAGGAGGGGACGGTGGAGGGCTGGAACGACGAGCGGATGGATGAACTGAGCCGGCGGGTGGACGCGGGCTTCGAGAGGATGGCCACGAAAGGAGAGATGAACCGGCGCTTCCGTGAGGTGGATCGGCGCTTTGACGATGTCACCTTCGGAATTCGCTCTCTGGGTGAGCGTTTCGATCGCCTGCAGAACACGCTGATGATCGGCCTGATCGGCGTGATTACGGCGATCGTCGCGAACGGAATCTGGGGCTGAATCAGCCGCCCGACTTGGCGGGGGAGTGCGGGTGCTCCTTCGCCCAGCGGGCGATCGCGCCGGAGCCGGAGATCACTTCGCCGTCGTCGAGCACGAGGATCGGCACCTCGTTGGTGCCGCTGAGGCGCTTGACCTCCGCCCGGTCCTCGTCGCGGCTGCGCCAGGTCCAGATCGCCGCCCGGTAGCCGCCGACCGTCTTCAGCTCGTACTCGTAGCCGGCCGCGTCGAGCGCCTTGCCGGCCTTCGCGCACGGGTGGGTGAAGCCGGGGCCGTGGGTCTTCTGACCGCAGGTGTAGAGAACCATGCGCTGACCCTACCTCTAGGAGGGAATGGCGCCAACCCGCGCCTATCCGCGCAGCGCTTCCAGCCGCTCGAAGATCTCGGGGAGGTGGGTGAGGTAGGCGTCGTAGTCGAAGACGGCGTCGAGGTCGAGGTCGGGGGCGGCCTCGGCGAGGAGGTCGCGGAACTCGGTGCGGGTGTCCCAGGCGCGCTGGGCGTTCTCCTGGACGACGCGGTAGGCGTCGTCGCGGATCATTCCCGACTCGACCAGGGCGGTGAGGGCGCGCTGGCTGAACAGCGCTCCGTAGGTGAGGCCGAGGTTCTCGCGCATGCGGTCCTCGTTCACCTTCATCCCGGCGGCGACCTTGGCGGCCAGGTCCTGCATGTAGTCGAGGAGGATCGTCGCGTCGGGCAGGATCACGCGCTCGGCGCCGGAGTGGGAGATGTCGCGCTCGTGCCACAGGGCGACGTTCTCGATTCCCGCCTGCGAGTAGCCGCGCAGGACGCGGGCGAGCCCCGTGATCCGCTCGGTGCGGATCGGGTTGCGCTTGTGCGGCATCGCCGAGGAGCCCTTCTGGCCGGCGGCGAACGGCTCTTCGACCTCGCGCACCTCGGTTTTCTGCAGGTTGCGCACCTCGGTGGCGAAGCGCTCGAGGCCGGCCCCGGCGATCGCGATCGCCGCCAACAGCTCGGCGTGGCGGTCGCGCGGGATCACCTGAGTGGAAACGTCCTCGCGACCGAGCCCGAGCTTTTGCATCACCCTCGCCTCGACCGCCGGCGGGATCGAGGCGTAGGTGCCGACCGCGCCGGAGAGCTTGCCGACCGCGAGCTGCGCGAAGGCCTCCTCCAAGCGGTCGAGGTTGCGGTCGGCCTCGAAGACGAAGCCCGCCAGCCTCAGCCCGAAGGTCGTGGGCTCGGCGTGGACGCCGTGGGTGCGGCCGACGCAAAGCGTGTCGCGGTGCTCTAGGGCCCGCCTGAGCAGGGCGTCGCGGTAGGCGCAGGCGCCCGCCAGCACGATTTCGCCCGCCCGCCGCAGCTGCAGCGCCAGCGCCGTGTCCAGCACGTCCGAGGAGGTGAGCCCGTAGTGGATCCAGCGCCCGCCCTCGCCGACCGACTGGGCGACCACGTCGACGAAGGCGGCGACGTCGTGGTCGGTCACCTTCTCGCGCTCTTCCACCGCCTCGACCGTGAAGGCCGCCTTCGCCCGCGCCTGCTCGGCGGCCTCCGGTGGCACCACGCCCTCCGCCGCCCAGGCCTCGGTCGCCGCCAGCTCGACTTCGAGCCAGCTCTGCAGCTTCGCCTCCGTGGTCCAGACCGCCCCGATCTCGGGGCGGGTGTAGCGAGAGATCACGCGTTGATTATCCGGGCGGCGAGGACGCCGGCGTTTTTGGCGCCGTCGATCGCGACACAGGCGACCGGGATCCCGGGCGGCATCTGCACCGCCGAGAGCAGCGCATCGAGCCCGCCGAGGCTCTTGCCGAGGATCGGCACCCCGATCACCGGCAGGTCGGTGTGGGCCGCGGCGACCCCGGGCAGCGCCGCCGACATCCCGGCGCCGGCGATGATCACCTTCAAGCCCCGCATGCGCGCGTTCTGGCAGTACTCGCGGACCAGCTCCGGGTCGCGATGGGCGCTCATCACCCGCACCTCGTAGCGGATGCCCGCTTCCTCGAGCGCTTTGCCGGCCGGTTCCATCTTCGGCTTGTCGTTCTTCGAGCCCATGATGATTCCGACGTGGGGCTCGTCGACGTCGATTTCGGTGAAGGCTTCCTCCACGGTGGCCATCGTCGCCGTCTCGGTGGGGTCGGCGGGCACCGGCTCGGCCGAGCCGGTGGTTCCGGTCGGCTGCGGCTCCTCTGAGATCTCGCTCATCTAGTTCCTCTCAGGATGGTTCTGTTGGTTAGGTCTGTTGATCAACTGGGTCATCTAGGTCAACTGGACGCGCTCGACGGCGCGGGCGGCGATGTCGGTGCGAATCTGCATTCCGTCGAAGGTGATCCGGCGGGCTGCATCGTACGCGCGATCACGGGCCTCGGCGGGACTGCTACCCAGCCCGGTCACGTTCAGCACCCGGCCGCCGGCGGTGGCGATCTCGCCGCCGCGCTCGGCGGTGCCGGCGTGGGTGATCTCGGCGAGCTCAGCCGCCTCGGCGAGGCCATGGATGACGTCGCCCGTGGAGGAGGACTCGGGGTAGCCGGCGGAGGCGAGGACGACGGTCACCGCCCAGTCGTCGCCGAACTCAGCCGACATCCCGGCGAGGCCGCCCGGCTCGCGGGCGGCGAGGAAGAGCTCGGCGAGGTCGGAGCGCAGCCGCGGCAGCACCGCCTGCGTCTCGGGGTCGCCGAAGCGGGCGTTGAACTCGAGCACGCGCGGTCCCTCGGCGGTCATCATCAGACCGGCGTAGAGGACGCCGTGGAAGCGGACGCCGCGCTTGGCCATCGTCGCGACGATCGGCCGGTGCACGCGCTCGACGATCTCCTCGACCTCGGCGGCGCCGAAGCCCGGGACCGGCGAGTAGCTGCCCATGCCGCCGGTGTTGGGGCCGGCGTCGCCGTCGAAGATCCTCTTGTAGTCCTGGGCGGGGGCGAGCGGGACCACGTTCTCGCCGTCGCAGAGCGCCAGCAGCGAGAGCTCTTCGCCCTCGAGGAAGTCCTCCATCACCACGGTCGTCTCGCCGAAGCGCCGCTCGGTGAAGAAGACATCGAGCGCCTCGCGCGCCTCCGCCGCCGAGGAGCAGATGATCACGCCCTTGCCCGCGGCGAGCCCGTCGGCCTTGAGCACGGTCGGGAACCCGGCGCGCAACAGCTGCTCGTCAGCCTCCTCGCGGCTGCGCAGGAGGGCGTATGCGGCGGTCGGCACGCCCGCCTCCGCCATCAGCTCCTTGGCGAAGGCCTTGGAGCCCTCGATCTCAGCGGCCGCTTTGGTTGGCCCGAAGGCGGCGATGCCCGCCGCCTCGCACGCGTCGACGGCGCCGGCGACCAGCCCGGCCTCCGGCCCGATCGCGACCAGCTCGGCGCCGCTGCCCTTCGCCGCCGCGACGATCGCCGCCGCGTCGTCGACGGCGACCTCCGGCAAGCACTCGGCATCCGCGGCGATCCCAGCGTTCCCCGGCGCGCAGAGCACCTCCATGACCTGCGGCGAGCGCCGCAGCGCCTTGACGATCGCGTGCTCGCGACCGCCGCTGCCGACTACGAGAACCTTCAAGAGCGCGCTACAGCGAGGAAGACAGATCCTCGGCGGGCAGGGCCGCCAGGGTCTGGCTGGTCATCGTCCCGCGCGAGCCAAGCTCAACGGAGACCTTGGCCATCGTCTTCTCATCTGGAGCCTCAACGACAGTCACGAAGTCGTACTGCCCGAGGGTCGCGTACTGAGAGACGACTTTGACCCCCATCTGCTCAACCTCCCGGTTCACCTCAGCAATCCGCCCCGGATGGTTCTTCAGCGTCCGCACGCCCTCCGCGGTCAAGTTCGTAAGCATCAAAAAAGTAGGCATCTCCGCTCCTCCAAGGTCTCGATGGCCGTTAACCCAAAGCTACCCGCTCGGCTGAGATTCAGGAGCGCTCCTGTACAGGGGCCCGGTCATCCTCCGCTCGAATTTGTCGCGCCCCTTCGGGGCTGGCTCCCGGAGATGCCGTCCTCCTATGGAGGACCCAGAATCAGATTGCATATCGCAGCGGACATTCGATCGGAGGAAGACCGGACCCCTAGCGACACGTCCCGAAGTTCCTTCTCACCTCAGAAGGTGGCAAGAGACTCCTCGACCCGCTCTCGTCCCTCAGCGTCTGCCAGAAACTGTCGCTAGGAGGGGGTGGGTGTCCTCTGGCCGACCGGCGTCCTCTTGCCGGCACAGATCACTCAGCGAGAGACGGCCAGTTAAAGGCCGGCAACCCAGGGAGGTCAGAGGGCACCCACCCCCTCCCTACAAGAGCGGCTAGTACCCCGGCGGATGCCGCACGACAAAGCCATCCGGATACGGAGGCTCCACATGCCACCGCGGCCCCGTTCCTTCGGCGTCGCCGACGGTGTCCCAGCGCAGCCCCGCGACGGTCATGTAGGTGTGGGTGGCGTTGGCGTAGATGGTGATCCAGCGGCCGGGGCCGGGTTCGCCGTAGCTCTCGAGTGAGCCGGAGGTGAGGGGGGTGTCGAGGAGGCCGCCGCCATAGAGGGCGAAGCTGACCGCGCCGGAGCAGTCGTAGCCGTAGGAGTACCAGGAGCCGTGGCCGCCGCCCCAGACGTAGGGGGTGTCGGCGATCGAGTTGGCGGCGGCGATCACGGCCTTGATCGCGGGCGGGGCGCTTTGGGGCGCGGCGGCGAGGCCTTCGGGGGTGAGGACCGCGTTCGGGCCTGGCGCTTCGAAGCCGGTCGCCAGCGGCGCGATCCGCCAGTCGATGTAGCGGACCTTGCAGCCGCCTTCGATTTCGCCGGCCTCCTGCAGGACCTCGTCGACGTACCACTCGGCCTGGTTGTGGGTGAAGACGCCGGCCTGGATGCTGCCGCGCGACCAGATCATCCGCGCCAGGGTGGCCGCCGAGTCAGCGATGTCGCGGTGGCGGACCTTGCCGTCGTTGTCGCCGTCGACCGCGTAGCGGCGCCACTCCATCGGGTCGAGCCCGAGTGCGCCTTCGGTGTTCAACTGGTGCTTGCTCATGCCGCGGCCGAACCTCGACTCCAGGCGGGCGATCGCCGCCAGGGTCCAGACGCCGCGCTTGCCGAGTTCGTAGCGAGCGGCCGCGTCCTCAAAAGCCTGCAGGTATTCCTCCGGGATCCGGTGCTTCCAGTCCGGGGCCGCTTCGCAGGTCAGGACCGGGATCTGCGGGCCGAGGCCGATCGCGCTGAAGGAGTTGCTGCCGACTTCGTCGGCGTAGCAGCCAGCGTTGGCGAGGACCTCTTCGACGTACCAGTCGGCGTGGTTGTAGGCGTAGATCGCGCCGTAGGTGTCGGCCGGCATCCCCGCCGCTTTCAGGTAGCCGGCGGCGGCGTAGATCGCGTCTTCGGGGTTGTTCGGGTCGGCGACCCCGTCGCCGTTGGCGTCGACGCCGTAGGTGGCCCAGGTTTCCGGCATGAACTGCATCCAGCCCTCCGCGCCGGCCGAGGAGGGGCCGAGGTTGGTGCCGAAGGCGGTCTCGACCGCGTTGATCCCGGCGAGGATCGCCGGCCCCTGCGGTCCCAGCCCGTACTTCGCCGAGGCGCCCTGGTAGATCGGGATCAGGACCGGCGGCACGCCGCTGATCGCGCAGCTCGAGGCAGGCAGCGAGGGGATCGCCAAGGTGGTCGGGCCCGGAGCCGAGGCGGCGCCGACCGGCGTTTCGGTTGCCTCGCTTTCCGGCGCGCCCCCGGTGCTCGACTTGCCTTTGCCGGCATCGACGCCGCCGGTGGGCGGCGGAGTGTGCGTCGCGGGCGGCGGCGGCGAGACCAGCGTCGCCCCGTGCTTGACGCTCGGTTCTTCGGCGGGCGGGGGCACGAAGTGTTCGGCCGGTTCGGGCCCGACCGAGGTGGGCGCTTCCGGCGCCGGCGAGGGCGCCGGAGGGGCTTCGACCGTCGTTTCGGTGGTCGGGACAGCGGTAGTTTCCGCGTCAGCCGAGGCGACGCCAACAGGCACCGCCAGCGCCACCGTGGCCGCCGCGGTCGCCACAACCGCCTTGATCTTGGCCGTCTGCTCCATCAGCCGAGGACGTTGGTGACGCGCCAGCCCTGATGCTTCAGCTGTTCCATTTCCAGCCGCAGCTCGCTGGTCACGCCGACCCGTAGCAGCGAGACGCTGAGCGGGTAGATCGTCCCGTGCGAGGGGGCGGGAACGATGTTGAGGACTTTCGCCTGCGGAACTTCGACGCCGGCGGGCTGTCGGGGGGGCCGGCGCATCAGCGCCTTGGTCAGCTCCGGGGTCGCCGTCGCATCGAAGACTTCGCGGACGGCGTCTTCGTCGCCACCGGTCTCATAGACGACGAAGGCGCCGGCGAATTTGCGGGCGGCCGCGATCGCGGCGGGGCCGGCCGGAGGCCCGTCGGGAAGATCGGCGGTTGGGGCGCTGGAGGTCGTGGCGTCCGTCGGGCGGGCGGCGGAAGGAGCAGGGGACGAGGTGATCGTGTCGGTTGCCGGGTCGCCGGTGTCGGCTGCGTCAGAGGCCGGCGCCGCGGCGCTCTCGACGCCCTGCGACTGCCCGACCTTCTCCTGCCCTTCGGCCGGCTTGAAGACCGGGGCGGCGCCGTGCAGCGTCGGCTCCGGCTTCGCTTCCGGAGCGGGGGCGGGTGGGGGCGGGGCGATTCGCGGCGTGGGCTCGCTGGCGACGGCAACCCGACTGCTGGCAGCAGGCTCCGAGCTGCCGGAGCCCAGCAGGGAGAAGCTGCCGATTCCGAGACCCAACGCGAGGACGACGGCGCCGCCGGCAACGGCGGCGCGTCCGCGGTCGCTCAGCCCCAGCAGCCGGTCGGAGACCGGCCAGAGCAGGTGCTCGCGCAGCGCCAGCGAGAGGTCCTCGATGGCCTCGGGTTGGCGGCGTTTCGGCCGCGCGTTGATCGGGGTCGGGTCGTTCTCCATCAGGTCTGCCGCGTCTCTCCCATCGTCCAGCTTGGACCAGACAATTAAAGAGCACCTTGGGCGTGTTGTTGTTTCGGCAGAACCGGGCGGGAATTTGAGCCCGGGCAGCGGGTCTTGCGCCGCCCCCCCGCGCCTCAGGCCGCGCTTGCGGCCGGGGTGCCGGCCCGCTCGAAGACGATCTCACCGCCGGCGGCATCGACCCGGACCACGTCGCCCTCGCCGAACTCGCCCTCGAGGATCTTCAGCGCCAGCTTGTCGACGAGCTGCTTCTGGATCACCCGCTTCAGCGGCCGCGCCCCGTAGGTCGGGTCGTAGCCGAGGTTGCCGAGCAGCGTCCGCGCCTCGTCGGTGAGCTCGATCTCGATCCCGCGCTCGGCCACCCGGCTGACCAGCTGGTTGACCTGCAGCTCGACGATCCGGCCGATGTCGGTCTTGGAGAGCCGGTGGAAGATCACCGTGTCGTCGATCCGGTTGAGGAACTCCGGCTTGAAGGTCGCCGCCAGCACCTCTTCGATCGCCTCGCGGATGCCCTCGTCGACCTGCTCGCCGGCGATCCGGTCGGAGCCGACGTTGGAGGTCATGATCAGGACCGTGTTGGTGAAGCTGACCGTGCGGCCCTGGCCGTCGGTCAGGCGGCCGTCGTCCATCAGCTGCAGCAGCGTGTTGAAGACGTCGGGGTGGGCCTTCTCGATCTCGTCGAGCAGCACCACCGCGTAGGGCCGCCGCCGCACCGCCTCGGTCAGCTGCCCGCCCTCCTCGTAGCCGACGTAGCCGGGAGGGGCGCCGATCAGCCGCGCCACCGTGTGCTTCTCCATGTACTCGGACATGTCGAGGCGGACGATCGCCTGCTCGGAGTCGAACATGAACTCGGCCAGCGCCTTCGCCAGCTCGGTCTTGCCGACCCCGGTCGGGCCGAGGAAGAGGAAAGAACCAATAGGTCGATTCGGGTCAGACAGCCCAGCCCGCGAGCGCCGCAGCGCGTTGGAGATCGCGGCGATCGCCTCGTCCTGGCCGATCACCCGGTCGTGCAGCCGCTCCTCCATCTTGATCAGCTTCTCGACCTCGCCCTCCATCAGGCGGCTGACCGGGATCCCGGTCCATTTGGCGACGACCTCGGCGATGTCCTCCTCGGTCACTTCGTCGGCGAGCATCGTGCCGCCGCCGGCGTGGATCTCCTCCAGGCGCGCCTGCTGCTCGGCGACTTTCGCCTCGAGCTCGGGGATCTGGCCGAATTTGAGTTCGGCGGCGCGCTCTAGGTCGGTCTCGCGTTCGGCCCGCTCGACCTCCTGCCGCGCCTCCTCGAGCTCGGCCTTCGCCGCGTTGATCAGCTCGAGCGGCTCTTTCTCGTTCTGCCAGCGGGTGCGCAGCGCCTCGGCCTCCTCGCGCAGGTTCGCCAGGTCCCCCTCGAGCGTCCCCAGCCGCGCCTTCGAGGCCTCGTCGGTCTCTTTCTTCAGCGCCTCGCGCTCGATCTCCAGCTGCTGGATCCGTCGCTCGACCTCGTCGATCTCGGTCGGCACCGAGTCGATCTCGATCTTCAGCCGCGAGGCGGCCTCGTCGATCAGGTCGATCGCCTTGTCAGGCAGGAAGCGGTCGGCGATATAGCGCTCCGAGAGGGTCGCGGCGGCGACGATCGCCGAGTCGGAGATGCGGACGCCGTGGTGGTTTTCATAGCGCTCCTTCAGCCCGCGCAGGATCGCGATCGTGTCGTTCATGTCGGGCTCGCCGACCAGCACCGGCTGGAAGCGCCGCTCCAGCGCGGCGTCTTTCTCGATGTGCTTGCGGTACTCGTCGAGCGTGGTCGCCCCGACCGCGCGCAGCTCGCCGCGCGCCAGCATCGGCTTCAGCAGGTTGGCGGCGTCGACCGCGCCTTCGGCGGCGCCGGCCCCGACGATCGTGTGGAGCTCGTCGAGGAAGAGGACGATCTGACCCTCGGCCTGCTGCACCTCGCTCAGCACCGCTTTCAGCCGCTCCTCGAACTCGCCGCGGTATTTCGAGCCGGCGAGCAGGGAGCCGATGTCGAGCGCGATCACGCGGCGGTCGCGCAGGCTCTCAGGCACGTCGCCCTTGACGATCCGCTGCGCCAGCCCCTCGACGATCGCCGTCTTGCCGACGCCGGGGTCGCCGATCAGCACCGGGTTGTTCTTGGTCCGGCGGGAGAGGACCTGGATCACGCGGCGGATCTCCTCGTCGCGCCCGATCACCGGGTCGAGCTTGCCGCTCTCGGCCTCGGCGGTGAGGTCGCGACCGAATTTCTCCAGCGCCTGCGCGTTGTCCTCGGCGTTCGGCGAGTTGACTTTGGCCGGGCCCTGCACGGCTTTGACAGCGCGCTCGAGCTCCTCGCGATCGGGCAGCAGGTCGGAGACGCCGGAGCCGTCCTCGGCCAGCGCCAGCAGCAGGTGGCCGACGGTGATGTAGCTGTCGCCGAACTTCGCCATCTCCTGCTCGGCGCCGCGGACGACCCGCGCCAGGTTCGAGGACATTCGCGGCTCTTCGCCGCCGCTGACGGTCGGCAGCTTGCCGACCGCGTCGCTGGCCTGCGCCCGCGCCGTCGCCGGGTCGGCGCCGACCCGCTGCAGCACCGCGACCGCCATCGATTCGGCCTGGTCGAGCAGGGCGAGCAGCAGGTGGGCGGAGGCGATCTCCGGGTTGTTGCGGCTGCGCGCCAGCTCCTGCGCCGCCGCCACCGCTTCCTGCGATTTGACCGTGAATCGATCCGCCTGCATCAGCCCGTCTCTCCGTTCTTCTTCGCGTTCCCGTTCGTTTCGATCTCCTCGAGCCGTTTGCGCAGCCGCTCGTTTTCGGCCCGCAGCCTCTGCACCTGCGCTTCCAGCGTCAGCACCGTTTCCACCCCGGCGAGGTTCAGCCCTTCGGCGGTCATCTGCTGGATCCGCCGCAGCCGCTCGACGTCGCGCTGGGAGTAGAGGCGGGTGTTCTTCGGCGAGCGCTTCGGGGCGATCAGCCCGCGCTGCTCGTAGATCCGCAGCGTCTGCGGGTGCATCTCCGCCAGTTCGGCGGCGACCGAGATCATGAACACGCCCTGGTCCTGGTCGAAGCTCGCTTTCACCCGCCGCCGGTAGGTGGCCATCAGCGCGCCGCCTTTCGCAGCAGCTCCGCCCGCGGGTCGCCGCCGTTCAGCGTCTCTGCCAGCTCGTCGACCGCCTTGCGCTGCTCCTCGCTCAGCTCTTGGGGCATCTGGATCTCGAGCCGGTAGCGGATGTCGCCGTTGCCGCCCCGTTTCCTGGGCGGCCCCTCGCCGCGCAGGCGCTGGACGCTGCCGTGCTTGGTCCCCGGCGCGACCTTGATCTTCTTCGTCCCGCTCAGGGTCGGCACCTCGATCGTGCCGCCGCGCAGCGCCTCCGGCACGGTGATCGGGACCGTCACCTCGAGGTTGCCGTCGTCGAGCCGCTTGAAGACCGGGGAGGAGGCGACGCGGGTCGTCACGTACAGATCACCGGGCGGGCCGCCGCGGGGGCCGTCCTCGCCCTTGCCGGCGAGGCGGATGCGGCTGCCGTCCTTGACCCCGGCCGGGACGTTGACTTTGTAGCGCTTGGTCTGCTGGGTGAGGCCGGAGCCGCCGCAGGTCGGGCAGGGGTCCTCGATGATCTGGCCGGAGCCGCCGCACTGCGAGCAGGGCTGGCTGATCGAGAACAGGCCCTGACCCTGGTTTTCGACGCCGCGGCCTTCGCAGCGCGGGCAGGTGGTGGGGGAGGTGCCGGGTTTGGCGCCGCTGCCGTGGCAGGTGGGGCAGCGGCTCGACTTCGGCACGGTGACGCTGATCTGGGCGCCGTTGATCGCCTGGTCGAAGCTCAGCGGCACCTCGGTTTCGAGATCGCGCCCGCGCACCTGCTGCGCCTGCCCGCGACCGCCGCCGCGGTTGAAGACACCACCAAAGAGATCGCCGAAGTCGAAGCCGCCGAAGCCCCCGGCCTGGCCACCGGGGGCGCCGCCGCCAAATGGATTGCCGCCGCCGAACCCCGCGAAGGCGCCGCCCTCGTCGTACTCCTTGCGCTTCTCGGGATCGGAGAGGACGTCATGGGCGGCGGAGATCTCCTTGAACTTCTCCTCCGCCTCCGCGTCGCCCGGATTGCGATCAGGGTGATATTTCCGGGCGAGTTTCCGGTAAGCCTTCTTGATCTCCTCGTCGGTCGCCTTCTTCGAGACGCCCAGCGTCTTGTAGAGCTCGTCAGCCACTTTCCTCCTAGCTGCTCACCACGACACGCGCCGGCCGGACCAGCTGGTCCCCCAGCGCATAGCCCTTCTGCAGAACCTCGACCACGACCCCGCTCTCCGTCCCCTCCACGGGCTGAGTCGAGAGAGCCTCGTGCTTGGTCGGGTCGAACTTCTCGCCCTTCGGATCGACGGCCTCGACCCCGTTCCGCGTCAACGTCTCGCGCAACCCGGAGAGCACCATCTCCACGCCCTCCCGCAGCGCCGCACCATCCTCGGCAGCCTCCAAAGCCCGCTCCAGGTTGTCGACAGCATCGATCACTTCCCGAGCGACGGCGACCTTCCCGCGAGTCTGAGCCGCCTGAACGTCCGCAGCGGCCCGCTTCCGAAAGTTCTCGAAATCAGCCTTCGTCCTGCGAGCAAGTTCGAGGTACTCCTCCTTCTGCTGCTCAGCGTCAGCCAGCAGCTTCGCGAAGTCCTCCTCGACGGCCTGAGCCTCAGGCTCAGACGCCTCTCCCGCGGGTGGCGACGATGCCGAGGACTCTCCCATTTGGGAGAGCCCGGTATCGGAGACAGGACCCGCGGGCCGAGCGCCCTCGTCCTGAACCTCGTCCTGAGGAGACCTCATTTGCCCTCCTCGTCGACCACCTCAGCATCAACGACCTCTTCCTCATCCGAGGAAGCCGCCCCGTTCTCGGTAGCCCCCTCCGAGGCTGCCTCAGCCGAAGCCGCAGCGTAGATCTGCTCGGAGACTTTGGTCATCGCCGTGTTCAGAGCCTCGACCTTCGAGTCCAGCTCCTCTTTCGACCCCGACTCCAGGGACTCGCGCACCTCCTTGACCGCGGCGCGCACATCCTCCTTCGAGGCATCGTCGACTTTGTCGCCGGCCTCGTCGACTGCTTTCTCCGCCTGGTAGGCCGCGTTCTCGGCGAGGTTGCGGGCCTCGGCCAGCTCGCGCTGTTTGGCGTCCTCCTCGGCGTGCGCCTCGGCGTCGGAGACCATGCTCTGGATTTCCTCGTCGGAGAGCCCGGAGCCGGATTTGATCTCGATTTTCTGCTCTTTGCCGGTGCCTTTGTCGGTCGCGGTGACGTTGATGATCCCGTTGGCGTCGATGTCGAAGGCGACCTCGATCTGCGGCATCCCCCGGGGTGCCGGCGGGATCCCGGTGAGCTGGAATTTGCCCAGGCTCTTGTTGCCGCTGGCCATCTCGCGCTCGCCCTGGAGGACGTGGATCTCAACGCTCGGCTGGTTGTCCTCGGCGGTCGAGAAGACCTCCGACTTTTTCGTCGGGATCGTCGTGTTGCGCTCGATCAGCTTCGTCATCACGCCGCCTTTGGTCTCGATCCCCAGGGTGAGGGGGGTGACGTCGAGCAGCAGCACGTCCTTGACGTCGCCGGCCAGCACGCCCGCCTGGATCGCGGCGCCGACGGCGACGACCTCATCCGGGTTGACGCCCTGATGGGGCTCCTTGCCGGTCAGCTCTTTGACCTTCTCGCGAACCGCCGGCATCCGGGTCATGCCACCGACGAGGACGACGTGGTCGACCTCGGTGTCGGCGTCTTTCAGCGCCTGTTTCACCGGCCCGACCACGCGGTCGAGCAGCTCGCCGGTCAGCTCGTTCAGTTTCGAGCGGGTCAGCTTCAGGTCGAGGTGCTTCGGCTGCCCCTCGACGGCGGTGATGAACGGCAGGTTGATCTGCGTCTCCTGGGTGGAGGAGAGCTCGATCTTCGCCTTCTCCGCCGCCTCGTAGAGGCGCTGCAGCGAGTTCTTGTCCTGGGAGAGGTCGACGCCCTGGTCGCGTTTGAACTCCGCCACCAGCCACTCGACGATCGCTTTGTCCCAGTTGTCACCGCCGAGGTGGTTGTCGCCGGCGGTCGCTTTCACCTCGAAGACGCCGTCGCCGATTTCCAGCACCGAGACGTCGAAGGTGCCGCCGCCGAGGTCGAAGACGAGGATCGAGTGGTCGGACTCCTCTTTCTCGAGCCCGTAGGCGAGGGACGCCGCGGTCGGCTCGTTGATGATCCGCTTGACCTCGAGCCCGGCGATCTTGCCGGCGTCCTTGGTCGCCTGCCGCTGGTCGTCGTTGAAGTAGGCGGGGACGGTGATCACGGCGCTGTCGACGGTTTCGCCGAGCTTCGCTTCGGCGTCGGTCTTCAGCTTCTGCAGGATCATCGCGCTGATCTCCGGCGGGCTGTACTGCTTGCCGCGCGCGTCGACGCGGACGTCGCCGTTGGGGCCGGCCTCGACCTTGTACGGGACGATCGTCTCCTCCTCTTTGACTTCAGCCTCCTTGCGGCCCATGAAGCGCTTGATCGAGAAGATCGTGTTCTCCGGGTTCATCACCGCCTGGCGTTTGGCGACGGTGCCGACGAGGCGCTCGCCGCTCTCGGTGAACGCCACGACCGACGGGGTCGTGCGCCCGCCCTCGGCGTTCTCCAGAACGGTCGGCTCGCCGCCCTCCATCACCGCGACGCACGAGTTGGTCGTGCCGAGGTCGATTCCGATCGTCTTTGCCACTTTTGCCTTCCTCCGAATATCTGTGGTTGAGGGTTCTCAGGGGTTCTGTAGATGAAGCTTTAAAAATCTAAGCGCCAGTGTGGCAGATTTTTGAGCGGTTTGCAAGGAGTCCCTATAGTGATTTCCGGGAAGGCGCCTCGACCAATCGAATCCCGTGGGGGACGGGACGGAAGAGGAGGAAGAACTTGAGCACCGCACACATCCGCCGGCTGCCGGTGGCATTGGCCGCCGCCGCAGCGCTGCTGCTGGCCCTGCTGCTGCCAGGCGCAGCGGCCGCGAAGCAGGGCGGCCACAGCGACAACGGCAAAGGCAAGGTCGTCTCGGTGATGACCCGCAACCTCTATCTCGGGGCCGACCTGGCGCCGGCGCTGGGGGCGAAATCGCTGCCCGAATTCGTCACCGCGACCGGGAAAGTGCTGCGGGACGTCACCGCCAACGACTTCCCGACCCGCGCGAAGGGGCTGGCGCAGGAGATCCTCAGCGAGAAGCCCGACCTGGTCGGCCTGCAGGAGGTGGCGCTCTGGCGCACCGGCCCGCCTGACCTGACGCCAATCCTGACCGGCCAGCCGACGGCGACGACCGTCCGCTACGACTACCTGGCCGAACTGCTCGCGCAGCTGAACAAGGGCCCGGACCGCTACGAAGCCGTCGTCGTCCAGCCCGAGTTCGACCTCGAGGCCCCGGCCGACGAGAACCAGGTGGCCGGCGACGGCCCGAACCCGGCGATCGCCGACGCCGAGATCAACGGCCGCCTCACGATGCGCGACGTGATCCTCGCCCGCCGCGGCGCCGGAGTCGAGACGCGGAACCCGCAGTCGGGCAACTTCAAAGCCCTGCTGCCGGTGAACATCCTCGGTCAGACGCTGACGATCAAACGCGGCTGGACGGCAACCGACGCCCGCGTCCGCGGCAGCGGTTGGTTCCGCTTCGTCAACACCCACCTGGAGGCGTTCGACCCGGCGGCGTTGGTGCCGAGCATCCGGGCCCTGCAGGCGGCGGAGCTGGTGGCGCCCGGCGGCCCGGCGACCGGCAGCCTGCCCGTGGTCCTCGTCGGCGACCTCAACTCCGATGACGACACCGTCTCACCGGGCGATCAGCAGGCCTACCGCGTTCTGCTCAACGCGGGCCTGGTGGAGCCCAGCACGAACAACCCGCTCGGCTGCTGCCTCAACTCGAGCCTGCTGGCGGAAGGGGCCGGCGGCAGCGTCGCCGACTTCGACCACCAGGTCGACCACGTGATGACGAACGATCCCGGCGCAATCACGCTGGAGCGCTCGGAGGTGACGGGCCTGCAGCCGGTCAACGGCTTCTGGGACTCCGACCACGCCGGGCTCTTCAGCGCCCTGAGGTTCGGCCGCTAGCCGCCGCGCCCCTGTCGACGGGACGAATTCGGTCTATATAGGGCCGTTTTCGTCCCGTCGGCTCTTAGGGCGGCGGGATCAGCCCTGGCCGGCGTTTTCGCCGACCCATGCGGCCACTTCTTTGGCCTGCGCCTCGTTGAGGATGCCGGCCGGCATCCGGCCCGGGGTTTCGCTGTTGACGCCGTTTTCAACCGCGTTGAGGACCCGCCCTTCGATCGCTTCCTCGCCTTCCTTGACTTTCTTCGGTTCGCCTTCCGGCGGGCCGGTGGGCGCCAGCAGTTCGTCGAGGTTGGGGGCGTAGTTGCCGTCGGTCCCGGCCGCGCTCAGCGTGTGGCAGGTGCCGCAGTTGATCACGAAGAGTTCTTTGGCTTCCTTCGACTGCCCCGAGCCGCCGCCGGAGGCGTCGCCCTTGGAGCGGAAGGCCGCGAAGGGAATCACCACTGCGAGGACGAGGACGAGGATCCCGAACCAGATGAAGGTGCGCTTGCTCATTTAGCGGCGCGCATATTACTGGCGCCCGTCCCCCGGCGGTTCTCCCGGTACCACGGGCACATCCGCCGCAGCGCGCACTCACCGCAGCGCGGTTTCGGGCGGCAGACGGCGCGGCCGTGGCGAATCAGGTTGACGTGGAACTCGTGGGCGTCCTCGGCGGGGACGATCGCCAGCATCTCGTCGTGGGCCTTCTCGAAGGACGCCTTGGCCGGGAAGAGGCCGAGCCGGCCGCCGACTCGGTGCACGTGGACGTCGACCGGAATCTCCGGGATGCCCCAGGTGAAGATCAGCACGCAGGCGGCGGTTTTGCGGCCGACCCCTGGCAGATCGAGCAGGAACTCGAGCGACTCCTCCCGCGGCGCCGCCTCGGTCCAGCCGAGGTCCGGCGGGTCGCCGAGGCGTTCGAGGATCGCCTGGATCCGCGGCGCCTTCTGCTTCGCCAGGCCGCCGGGCCGGATCGCCTCCTCCAGCTCGGCCACCGGCGCGTCGCGGACTTCCTCCCAGGTCGGGAAGCGCTGGCGCAGCGCCGCGAAGGCGCGATCGCGGTTGCGGTCATTGGTGTGCTGGGAGAGCACGGTCTTGATCAGCTCGGCGATCGGGTGCCCGTGCGGTTCGGCCGCCGGCACCCCGTACATCTCCCGCAGGCGGTCGCGAATTGCCCGCACCCGCCGCTTGTCCGGCCGCTTCCAGCTCACGCGGGAGACCCTATTGGGCGTTAACGGCGGGGCTACAATTGGCTGTTCCCGTGTCTCGCGCCCTCGCCGCCATAGGAGCCAAGCTGCCCAAAGGCTGGGGGGACGCCGGCCGCCAGATCGGCATCCTCGTCGGCGTCGACGTGATCTACGAGCTCGGCCGCGGGGTCGCCGATTCCAATCGCGCCGACGCCATCGCCCACGGCGCCCAGGTGATCGACTGGGAGCGCTCGACCCACACCCTGTTCGAGCCCAGCCTGCAGAGCTTCTTCCTGCCCGCCCACTGGGTCATCGACCTCGCCAACCAGCTCTACCTCAACGCCCAGTTCTCGATCGCGCTCGGCTTCCTGGTCTGGCTCTACCTCTTTCGCAACCAGTCCTACTACTTCGTCCGCAACATGTTCGTCGTCTCGATGTGCCTGGCGCTGATCGGCTACGTCGGCTTCCCGACCGCGCCGCCGCGGATGTTCCCGGGGGACGGCTTCGTCGACACGATCACCCGCTTCTCCGACGTCAACCACGACTCCACCCTGGCCAAGGTCTTCATCAACCCCTATGCGGCGGTGCCGAGCATGCACTGCGCCTTCGCGATGATGATCGGCGCCACCGGGGTGATGGTCTGCCGCCACTGGTGGTCGAAAGCCTGGTGGGCGTTCTGGCCGATCCTGATCACCTGGGTCGTGATCGTCACCGGCAACCACTACTGGATCGATGCGGCGCTCGGCTGGCTCGTCGCCCTCACCGCCTTCGCCATCGCCCGCGGAGCCCTCGCCCGCGCCCGCCCCGAGGCCTGGGCCTGGCGCGGCCCCGCCCCGCGCGAGGTCGAGGCGTGAGGCGGGGTTCTATAGCCTGAGCCCCGATGGGACCTTCGGCGCCGCCCCGGCGCAGCAGCAGTCGTGCCGGCGCCCGCAACGGCCAGGAGCTGCGGGCCTATGCCCGCGACCGGCTGATCGAGTCCCGCCTCACCCCGAACGCGATCTCGATGATGGGCCTGGTCGGCAACCTCGTGGCCGCCGCGCTGGTCACCCAGCGCCTCTTCTTCCTCGCCGGGATCGCCTTCATCCTCGGCTCGGTGATGGACACCCTCGACGGCCGCTACTCGCGGATGTCGGGCAAGGGCAGCCTCTTCGGCGCCTTTCTCGACTCGACCCTGGACCGGATCGAGGAGGGCATCGTGCTCGCCGCGGTCGCCGGCTACTTCGCCGCCGAAGGGCGCGACTTCGCCGCCGCGATGTGCGTGGTCGCCGTGCTCGGCTCGCTGATGGTCTCCTACACCCGCGCCCGCGCCGAGGCGCTTGGGGTCGAATGCAAGGTCGGATTGGCGACCCGGCCGGTCCGCGTGGTGATACTTTCGATCGGCTTGTTGTTCGCCAAGGGCGCCGGTTTGGGCGATTTCGAACTGCTGGCCCCGGCGGTCTACGTCGTCGCGGCACTGACGATTTTCACCACCTTCCAGCGGGTATGGCATGTGAGGAACGAGCTATCCAGCGAGGTCCCCGGCGTCAAGGACGACGGTGGCGGCGCGGAGGACCTGTAACCAGCGAAGCCGCCAGGTGTCTGAAGCCACCCAGCGCAATCCAGGAGGACTTCGAATTCAATGAGTGAGAGCAACGGAGCTAACGGCAACGGCCACAGCAATGGCGTCGGCCGCTCGGAGGACAAGGTCCGCGTAGCGATCGTCGGCGTCGGCAACTGCGCCAACAGCTTCATCCAGGGCATCCAGTACTACAAGGACGCCGACCCCGCCGATGAAGTGCCGGGCCTGATGCACGTCGAGCTCGGCGGCTACCACGTCCGCGACGTCGAGTTCGTCGCCGCCTTCGACATCGACGCCGAGAAGGTCGGCAAAGACCTCTCCGAGGCGATCTGGTCGGGCCAGAACGACACGATCAAGTTCGCCGACGTCCCGAACCTGGGGGTCAAGGTCAACCGCGGGATGACCCACGACGGCCTCGGCAAGTACCTGAAAGAGAAGATCACCAAAGCGCCGGGCGAAACCGCCGACGTCGTCGGCATCCTCAAAGAGACCAAGGCCGACGTCCTCGTCTGTTACCTGCCGGTCGGCTCCGAGGAGGCGACCAAGTGGTACGTCGAGCAGGCGCTGAAGGCGGGGGTCGGCTTCGTCAACTGCCTGCCGGTCTTCATCGCCCGCGAGGACTACTGGGACAAGCGCTTCGAGGAGGCCGGGCTGCCGATCATCGGCGACGACATCAAGAGCCAGGTCGGGGCGACGATCGTCCACCGTGCCCTGGCCCGCCTCTTCCACGACCGCGGCGTGCGGCTGGAGCGGACCAGCCAGCTCAACGTCGGCGGCAACATGGACTTCTACAACATGCTCGAGCGCGAGCGGCTGGACTCGAAGAAGATCTCCAAGACCAACGCCGTCACTTCGATCATGGGGCACGAGCTGCCCAAGGAGGACGTCCACGTCGGCCCGTCGGACTACGTCGCCTGGCTGACCGATCGCAAGTGGGCGCACATCCGCCTCGAGGGCAAAGCCTTCGGCGACGTGCCGCTGACCGCCGAGCTGAAGCTCGAGGTCTGGGACTCGCCGAACTCCGCCGGCGTCGTCATCGACGCGGTGCGGCTGATCAAGCTGGCGCTCAACAACGGCGTCGCCGGCCAGCTCGACGGCCCCTCCAGCTACCTGATGAAGAGCCCGCACACGCAGCGGCCCGACGACGAGGCTCGCGAGCAGACCGAGGAGTTCATCCTCGAGAACGCCCGCGGCAAGTCGTTGCCGGGCCAGCCGACCGAGACGCCGGCTGCGCAGGCTTAGGTCCTAGAGAGCCCGCTTCGGCGGGCTCTTATTCTGCCCCTGTGACCCCCGGCCCGCTCTCGATCGCCCAGGTCTTTCCGGTGCGCCGGGGCGGGGCGAACCCGGCGGCGCGCTTCGCGACGGCCGTCTCCGAGGAGCTGGAACGGCGCGGGCACGAAGTGCTGCGGATCAAGACCGCGGACCCGGTCAAACGGCTGCTGAAATCGCGGCGGCTGGACATCGTCCACGTCCACGACCCCTTCGCGCCGAGCGCGCCCTCGGCGGCGCTGCGCCACTCGTTCTCGCTCAACGTCGCCACCTTCCACGACCCGCGGGAGCGGGTGCTGGCGACCCAGGTGGCGCGGCCTCTGGTCGAGGTCTTCTTCGGCCGGATCGACGCCCGCACGGTGACGCGACCGGAGACGGCGCAGCTGCTGGAGCGCTTCTTCCCGGCGCATTACGAGGTGCTGGGAGGCGGCGGCGACCACGGGGCCGAGCCCGATTGGGCCGCGATCGCCGACGAGCTGGAGGCGACCTACCGGCGCCTGCTCGACCGCCGCCACCCGCCTGACGGCAATCCCGAGGTTCGCGAGCGGATCTCGCGGCGGCCGCTGATCGAGGTCGACCTGCACATGCACACCGACCACTCCGGCGACTGCGCCACCCCCGTCGACACGCTCATCCACACCGCCCGCGATCGCGGCCTCGGGGCGATCGCGATCACCGACCACAACGAGGTCTCCGGCGCCCTCGAGGCGCGCAAGCTGGCCGAGGAGCTCGGCGACATCAAGGTGATCGTCGCCGAGGAGGTGAAGACCGCCGAGCAGGGCGAGGTGATCGGCCTCTTCCTCGAGGAGAAGATCCCCAAGGGGCTGACGATGGCGGAGACGATCGCCGAGATCCGCCGCCAGGGTGGCCTCGTCTACGTGCCGCACCCGTTCGACCGCTTCCACTCGGTTCCCGATTACGAGCACCTGCTCGACATCGTCGAGGAGATCGACATCCTCGAGGTCTTCAACCCGCGGGTGGCGCTGACCTCGTTCAACGAAGAGGCGGTGCGGTTCGCGACCAAGTACCGGATCGTCTCCGGCGCCGGCTCCGACAGCCACGTGGCTCAGGGGCTCGGCAGCGTGCGGCAGCGGATCCACGACTTCGACGGGCCGGCTGAGTTCCTCGAGGCTATGCGGGACGCCGACATCACCCGCAAGCACAAGAACCTCGTCTACGTGCAGACGCTGAAGTTCCTGCAGACGACGGGGCGGCCGAAGGCGCCGAAACGGCGCGTGCCCGACGCAAAGCCGGTGCGGGGGGGGCGGCCGCGCCAGCGCCGCCGCGCGAGCAAGTCCTGATGCAGGCGTCGTCGCGCAAAGGAGCCGCGGCGGCCTCGTCAAAGAACGCCCCGATGCGGTCGATCGACGACGAGATCAGAGAGAAGTACCTGGAGCGGGCGATCCGCGAGCTCAATCAGATGAGCCGCGAAATCCAGGAATGCCCGCACTGCCCGCGGGGCAAGCTGATGCCGGTGCTCGGCTCCGGCCACCCGCAGGCGGACATCTTCATGCTCAAGCAGGCGCCGCTGGCCTCGGAGATCGAGGAGGGCGTCGCCTTCTACGGCCGCTCCGGCAACGCCCTGATGAAAAGCTTCAAACGGCTGGGGATCGACCCCCTCGTCGTCTACGGCACCCTCTGCGTCAAGTGCCCGACGCCGGAGCCCGACCTGGCGGCGGGAGAGTGCGTCGGCCGCCTGGTCGAGGAGCTGGCGATCGTGCAGCCGAAGATCGTCGTCGTCATGGGCGAGCCCGCCCTGCGCATCCTCAACGGCCTCGGCGTCCCCCTGGCCCGCGAGATCCAGCCCGACGAGGGCGTGATCCAGGCCTTCACCCCCACCATCGACGCCCTCTACGTCCCGGACATCGATGCCTCCCTGGACGAAGAGGGAGCCAAGGCCCGCTTCTGGCGAGCCTTCAAGACGCTCGGCGTCTGGTACGACGACCTGCCGCCTTATTAGCGCTCAGGACTTATTGTCTATTCTCCCGCGCTTTCGGCGCTGAACAAAGGAGAAGAGATGAAGCACCTGAAGATGCTCGGCCTCGCTGCAATGATCGCGGTCGGTTTAGCGGCGTTCTTCGCGGCCGGCCCGGCTTCGGCGACCGTCCTCTGTAAAACGGCCACGAACCCGTGCACTGAAAAATGGCCAATCGCGCAATTCGATTTCTCGCTGCAAGGGACCGGGGTCTGGGAGGACCCCTTCGAAATCAAATTCCAGGAATGCACCTCGGCGACATTCACAACTCAGAGCACAAGTGAATTCGGCGCCTCTATCTCCATGGCTGTCCCCAGGGTTTACTGGGGCAACCCGGAAAGCACCTGCACCCGCACAACCGACGTCCTCACCAAAGGCGAAATGTACGTCGAATGGATTGAAGGCACGGCGAACGGGACACTCAAAGACACAGGGACCAGCTGGACCGTGGGGGAATGCACCTATGGCTTCATGGAAAAAAACCTCCTCGGAACGATCAAAGGCGGCAAACCCGCCACGCTCGAAATCAACGCGACAGTGTTGCCGCTCACGGGCGGCTGCACGTTGAAATATCGCTGGACAGCGAAATTCGGCATCTCGAACGGCCTATCGAGTTCTCTCTACATAGAGAAATCGTGAGCTGAGCGTCGGTCAGGCGCCTGGCGCCGCCTCGGCGAGGGGCCCTCCACGTGACTCTCGCCGAGGGCCAGGCCCGTGCTAAGCGGCGTGCGGGGGCCCGCCTTTGCGCGGCGTGTCCTCGGGGTTGCCGGCGTGCTGGGCGGGGTGCTGTTCGCCCATCGGGGCGCCGTGTTTCTCGTCCTCGGTGTGGGTGGCGGCATTGCCCTGACGATGCTCGCCTGGCTCCTTGATCGCCTTGGCGGCGGCTTTCGCTTTGTCGCCGAGGCTGCCTTTGCCTTTGGCGACGTTTTTCAGCTCCTCGGCGTCGGCTTTGAGGCTCTCGACGCCTCCACGCTTGTCGATCGTCTCTTTGGCTTGGTTGGCCAGCTTCTTGAAGTCCATGGTTCCTTCCGGGTGGGGACGGTTGCTGACTTGTACCCGCTATAGGGAGGAAGACTCAGCGATCGGCGCCGAACAGCCCGGGCTATCGCTCAGGATTTATTGTTCATTTCTCCTGCGCCTCGGCGCTGAACAAAGGAGAAGAGATGAACCACCTGAAGATGCTCGGCCTCGCCGTCGTGGTCGCGGTCTGTCTAGCGGTGTTCGCGGCCGGCCCGGCTTCGGCGACGGTCCTCTGTAAAACGGCTACGAGCCCTTGCTCTGAAAAGTGGAAACCGGGAACGCTTTTCGATTTCTCGCTGCAAGGGACCGGGGTCTGGGAGGACCCCTTCGAAATCAAATTCCAAGAATGCACCTCGGCGACATTCACAACCCAGAGCACGAACGAATTCGCCGCGTCCATCTCCATGGCTGTCAGCACAGTCCACTAGGGAAACCCGGAAAGCACCTGCACCCGCACAACCGAGGTCCTCACCAAAGGCGAAATGAACGTCGAATGGATCGAAGGCACCGCGAACGGGACACTCAAGGACACTGGGACCAGCTGGACCGTGGGCGAATGCACCTATGGCTTCACCGAAAAAAACCTCATCGGGACGATCAAAGGCGGCAATCCCGCCACGCTCGAAGTCAATGCCACAGTGTTGCCGCGCACCGGCGCCTGCACGTTGAAATATCGCTGGACAGCGAAATTCGGCATCTCGATGTCACCAACGAGCGCTCTATACATAGAGAAATCGTGAGCTGAGCGTCGTTCAGGCGCCCGGCGCGGCGGCCTCGGCGAGGGCGGTCATCGACTCGACCTTTGCCGAGGCCAGGCCGCGGACGACGATCGTGTCGAGGGGCCCTTCGTAGGCGCTGAGGGCGTCCTGGGCGGCCGTGGAGTTGGGCGCGGCCACCCCGACGGTGCCCTCGGGCTCGCCGAGGCGGTCGAAGTGGTCGCGGTAGCCCTTATGGAGGTCGCGGTAGAAGGACTCCTCCTTGGCCAGGCGCTCGGCGGCGTCGGGGCCGACGGCGGTGCGGACGTAGCCGAAGACGCGGGGGGTGTCGCGGCCGGCCGCGCGGGCTCCGGCCTCGACCTTCTCGCGGGCGCCGGCGGCGAAGTCCGGGGTCATCCAGTTGAAGAAGACGCCGTCGTAGGAGCTGCCGGCGAGTTCGCACATCTTCGGCCCCATCGCCGCGAGGACGAGTTTGACGCCGGGCAGCAGCTCGCGCAGCTCCGGCAGCGCCTCGCGCATCTTCGTCAGCGGCTTCTTGGTGAAGCCGGCGCCGACGCCGAGCCAGAGTTTCGCCGGGTCGATTCCGAACTCCTCGATGTCTGCGGCGATCTGCTCGGGCGGGGTGCGGTCGAGGGCGATCACGGCGACGCCCAGCTCGACTCCGGGCGCGGCGGCGGCGAACTCCGCCAGCGTCGCCAGGCCTTTCGCCCCCGGGTGGTCGTTCGACCACATCGACCCGTAGCCGAGCTCGGCGCAGCGCGCCGCCAGCGGCCGCGCCACCTCCGGGTCGAGGCCCGCCGCAACTCCAAACGCCCTAGACATCAGCCGCCGCCTCCTCCGCTTCGCGTCCGGGGCCGGCTACCCGCCTCACCTCACGCTCGAACAGCGCCACGCACTCGATGTGTGGGGTCTGGGGGAACATGTCGACCGGCCTCACGCGGGCCAATCTATAGCCGGCCTCCGCGAGCTGGGCTGCGTTGGGGGCGAGCGTGGTCGGGTTGCAGGAGACGTAGACGATCTTCTGCGCCTCGCACTCGAGCACCCGGCGGACGATTTTGGCTGAGAGCCCGGCCCGCGGCGGGTCGATGACGACGACGTCGGGCTTGCCGGATTTCTCGACCAGCGGCCGCACCCCGGTGCGGGCGTTGGCGGCCAGGAAACGCGCGTTCTCGATCCCGTTGGCGCGGGCGTTGCGCTCGGCGTCGGTGATCGCCTCGGGGACGATCTCCATCCCCCATACCTCGCCGGCCTGCCCGGCCATCGTCAGGCCGATCGTGCCGATCCCGCAGAAGAGATCGAAGACCCGCTCGCGACCGCTCAACCCCGCGTACTCACCGGCGACCGCGTAGAGGCGCTCGGCCATCTCGGTGTTGGTCTGGAAGAAGGCGCCGTGGGAGATCTCCAGCTGCAGGCCGCAGAGCTCCTCGCGCAAGCGCTCCTCGCCGAGCACGCCGGTTGGGCCGTCGGTGCCGCCAGCGTCGTCCTCGACGATCGTGTGCAGGTCGACGGGTGGTCGCGGGAAGCGGGCTTTCGTGGTGACCAGGCGGGTCTGGATCTGGCCGCTGCGCCGGCCCTCGCGGACCGCGAGGTTGCGCAGGACGCCGCGGTGGGCGCGCCGGTCCCAGGCGGGCAGGCTTTCTTCCCGCGCCCATTCGCGCACCGCGTTGCGCGCCTCGTTTCCGGCCTCGCTCGCGAGGTGGCAGTCGTCGGCGTCGACGGTGACGTCCCAGCGGCCGCGGGCGTGGAAGCCGAGCGTCAGCTCATCTCCATCGCCGCTTTCACCGAATGAGTACTCGAGCTTGTTGCGGTAGCGCCACTTCTCTGCCGCCGGCACGATCTCCTCCAGCTCGAAGCCATCGAGCCCGCCGATCCGCCCCAGGGCCTCGGCGACCTGCTCGGACTTGTAGCGGAGCTGCTGCTCGTATGGGAGCCCCTGCCACGGCGCCCCCGGGCAGGGCTCGCCGCCGTGGACGCAGGTGTCGGGCAGGCGGTCGGCGCCGGTGCGCAGCAGCTCAACCGCGCGCGCCTCGGCGAAGCGCTTCTTGCCTTTCGTCACCTCGGCGCGAACGCGGTCGCCCGGCAGGGCGCCGGCGACGAAGACGACGAAGCCGTCAGCCCGAGCGACCCCTCGCCCACCGAAGGCGAGGGAGTCGATCTCGAGCTCCAGCTCCTCTCCACGGCGCGGAGCTCGGGCCGCCCCCCTGGTGCCGGCGGCCCCCTCCACTTACGGCAGCGCGTTGCGCGCTTGTTTGGCGAGGCGCTCCAGCTCTTTGATCAGGGTGTCGCGCTGTTTTTTGCCCCGTTTGACCAGCTCGCTGAGCAGGTTCTCGGCGTCGGTGCGGGTCATCCGGCCGCGTTTGACGGCGTCGTCGACGACGTCCTGGATGCGATCGCGGCTCAGGGTCACGCTCTGCTCGAGGCTCTCACGGAACTGCTGGACGCTCTTGTCGAGGCCGCTCGTCGCTTTGCTGGAGGCTTTGCGGCTCGAGCTCGATTTGCTTTTGCGGCCTTTTTTCGCGCCGGCTTTCGAAGTTGATTTGCTGCTGGCTCTGCTGGTGGCTTTGGTTGCGGCTCGTTTGGTTTTCGACGCCGCTTTTTTGCCGCCGCTTTTCGCTTTGGCTTTCGCTTTCGATCCCGATTTCGCCGCGCTGGATTTCGAGCTGGACGATTTCGATTTCGCGCCGGCTTTCGCTTTCGCTTTGGTGCCGCTTGATTTGCCGGCCGCTTTTTTCTCCGCCATCTAGGTTCTGCCTCCGTAGTCGGTTGTCCCGCTGGTGGAACCCGACTATCTCAATTCCGCAGGAGGTGTGACTCGGCGAGCCCGAATCGTGCCTGCACGGGGGCGTGGTCGGAGAGCCGCAGCGATCTTCCCTCCAGCGGCAGCTCGCGTTTCTCCGCCGGCCACTTCCACGGCGCTTCGAGCACCTCGAGGCCGCGGCAGAAGACGTGGTCGATCGCGTCGGGCGCGGTGACCGGGCCCTCGAAGCCGAACTCCTCGCGCAACTGCTCGAAGATCCGCGGCTGCTTCGCCGGCCGCAGATTGAGGTCGCCGCCGAAGACCAGCGGCCGCTCGCCGGCCCACTCGGTCGCGGTCCGCGCCGCCCGCAGCACGTCTTCGACCGCCAGCTCCGGCCAGTCGTTGGTCGCGTGCAGGTTGGCGATGCACACGCCCGAGGCGGTGGCGGCGAACCCCATCGCCCGGCGCTCGGGCGCGCCCTCGTGGATCGCGACGTCGCGCCGCTCGGCGATCCCGCCGAGCTTGCCCGGCACCCGCGCGAGGATCAGGTTCGAGCCGCCCTCGCCGGAGGCCATCAGGTCTGGGTTCTGCCGCGCCAGCAGCCCGCGCAGCGCCCCGAGCTGGTTGCGTGAGGTCAGCGCCCGCTGCCACTCGGCCCCGCACGCTCGCGCCAGCGGCTCGGCAAAGCGCGGCGGGCACTCCTGCAGCAGCGCCACGTCCCAGGCCGCGCCGGAGAGCAGCCGCGCGAACTCCGCCGTCAGGTCGCGGTTGAGCTGGACGTGGGTCGCGTTGCGCTCCTCGAAGCGCAGCAGCCGCGAGCGCCAGGTGCGCAGCCCCGGGTCAGGCGGAAAGTCGCGCCCGTGAAAGAGGTTCCAAACGAGGACCGTGAGCTCCATCAACTCGAACTGCATCAAATTTCCCCTCCAGTAGGGAGGAAATTTGATGCAGTTCGTAATATCCCCGAGCTTGAAGAGGGACTTTCTCACCGGCGAAGAGCTCGGGGCCTTTGAGCTCGGCAAGCTGCTCGACCGGGCGGCGGAGCTGAAAGCGGGGCGGCGCGAGGGCGTCGGCGGCGACTCGCTCGCCGGGCGCAGCGTGGCGCTGGTCTTCGAACGGCCTTCGACCCGGACGCGGATCTCCTTCGACGTCGGCGTCGCCGAGCTCGGCGGCCACGGGGTGATGCTGCGCGGCGACGAACTGCAGCTCGCGCGCGGCGAGTCGATCGGCGACACCGCCCGCGTCCTCTCCCGCTTCGTCGACGCGATCGTGATCCGCTCTGGGTCCCACGAGGCGGTCGAAGGGCTGGCCGAGGCCGCCGAGGTCCCGGTCGTCAACGCCCTCACGCCGCTGCACCACCCCTGCCAGGCCCTCGCCGACCTGCTGACGATGCGCGAGCGCTTCGGCGACCTCGACGGCCTCCGCCTCGCCTACGTCGGCGACGGCAACAACGTCGCCCGCTCGCTGGCGATCCTCGGCGAGCTGGCCGGGGTCGAAGTCGTGGTCGCCGCGCCCGCCGGCTACCAGCTGGAGGAGGTCGCTGAGGCGAAGCTGACCGACGACCCCCGCGCCGCCGCGGCCGAAGCCGACGCCCTATATACGGACGTCTGGGTCAGCATGGGCGACGAGGAGGAGGCCCAGCGCCGGCTCGCCGACCTCGGTCCCTACCAGCTCGATTCCGACCTGCTCGGCGCCGCCAAGGAGCGGGCGGTCGTCCTCCACTGCCTGCCCGCCCACCCGGGGCAGGAGATCACCGCCGAGGTCCTCTACGGCGAGCGCTCCGCCGTCTGGGACCAGGCCGAGAACCGCCTCCACGCGCAGAAGGCGCTGCTGGAGTTGCTGCTCACCGAGGGTGTCTAGCCAATGCTTCTCCCTGATTGATGTACCCGGAGATCCACCTCGGCCCGCTGACCCTGCAGACCTTCGGGCTGATGTTCGCGCTTGCCTTCCTCGGCGCCGGGGCGCTGATCTGGAAGCGGCTGGGGGAGATCGGCAAGCCGCCGGACTGGGCGTACGAGATGGGCTTCGCGGCCTTGGTCGGCGGCGTCGTCGGCTCGCGGATCTACTTCATCGTCCAGAACTACAGCGACGTCAAGGACGACCTGCTCGGCAACCTCTTCTCCGGTTCCGGCCTCGTCTGGTACGGCGGCCTGATCGGCGGGGTGATCGCCGTCTGCCTCTGGGCCGCCTACCGCGACTTCCTCGGCCTGGCGCTGCTCGACCTCGCCGCGCCGGCGCTGGCGCTCGGCTACGCGATCGGCCGCTGCGGGTGCCAGCTCTCCGGCGACGGCGACTACGGCAAGCCCTGGGACGGGCCGTGGGCGATGTCCTACCCGGACGGGACGGTGCCGACCGACCGCACCGTCCACCCGACGCCGGTCTACGAGACGCTGGCGATGGGCCTCGGCGCCTGGGTCCTCTGGCAGTTGCGCGACCGGGTGCGGGCCGGGGTCCTCTTCGCGATCTACCTGGTCTACGCGGGGGCCGAGCGCTTCCTCGTCGAGTTCCTCCGCCGCAACCACACCGATGCGCTGGGCCTGACCGCGCCGCAGCTGGAGAGCCTGGCGATGATGGCTGTCGGAGCGGTCTGGATCGCTATCGTCGTCCACCGCCACGGAGGCATCGGCCATCCGGTGGCGAACGAAGCGGTTGGAGCCTCCTCTGCCTAGCCCGAGCCCAGCCTGATCGATGCTATCTTGCGCAAAATCTTTGGAGCGGTCTTTTACGGGAGGATGCGGGGTCTATGGCGGCAATTGACGTAAAGAGCGAGGGGCCTTCGGCCCGCACGGTGGGAGCGATCCTCGACGACGCGGCCGAGCGGCTCACCGCGGCCGGGGTCGACGACGCGCGCACCGACGCCGAAGTGCTGGTCGCCGACGCGCTCGGGGTCGAGCCCTCCCAGCTCTCGGTCGAGAGCGCCGGCGAGGTCGACAGCGCGGCCGCCGAGAAGATCGAGGCAGGCGTCCAGCGCCGGGTCGAGCGCGAGCCGATGGCCTACATTCTTGGCCGCGCCCCCTTCCGCAACCTCGAGATCTACGTCGACGAGCGCGTGCTCTGGCCGCGCAAGGAGACCGAGCTGCTGGTCGAGGTCGGGACGCAGCTGCCCGAGGGCGCCCGCGTCCACGAGGTCGGCACCGGCTCCGGCGCGATCTCCCTCGCCCTGCTCTCCGAGCGGCCCGACCTGCGGGTCACCGCCTCGGACCTCTCGCCGGAAGCGGCCGAAGCGGCGCGTGAGAACGCCGAGCGGCTCGGCCTCGACCTCGAGGTCAGCGTCGCCCGCGGCCTGCCCGAGTCGGTCGAAGCCGAACAGGTCGACCTGGTCATCGCCAACATGCCCTACGTCACCGACGAGACGATCTACGACCGCTCGCCGGAGATCCAGAAGGAGCCGCGGATCGCGGTGACCGGCGATTGCGGCGAGGACGGCCTCGGCGTGATCCGCAGCGTCATCGCCAGCACCCCCTCCGGCTGGAAGATGGCGATGGAGCACGACACCCACCACGGCCCGGCGATGCGCGAGCTGCTGCGCGACGCGACTACCCTGCAGGACTATGAAGGGGACGATCGGGTCACCGTTGGATTCGCACCCTGAGTCCGGCGACCGCTCGGTCGCCGTATCAACTGAGGAGCAGCGCCGGGCGAAGCTCGAGCGCCTGCGGGCGGAAGGGGTCGATCCCTACCCGCACGCGTTCCCGGGGCGGACGCACGTCGAGGAGATCGAGCGCGAGCACGACCCGGCCGAGCTGGGCGAGGGGGAGCACGAGCAGTTCACCTACCGGGTGATGGGGCGGATCACCGGCAAGCGCGGCCACGGCAAGACCGCCTTCCTCGATGTCCGCGACATCACCGGCACGATCCAGGCCTACGCCCGCAAGGACGTCCTCGGCGAGGAGGCATTCGCCCGGGTCGAGAACCTCGACATCGGCGACCTGGTCGGGATCGAGGGGCCGCTGCACGTGACCAAGCGCGGGCAGCTGGCGATCGGCGTGCGCGAGTGCGCGCTGCTGGCGAAGGCGCTGAAAGACCCGCCCGACCTCTTCCACGGCATCTCCGATCCCGAGACCCGCTACCGCCAGCGCGAACTCGACCTGATGGCAAACGCTGACTCGCGGGAGATCTTCAAGAAGCGCTCGAAGCTGACGCTCGGGATCCGCAACTACATGGACGCCCGCGGCTGGGTCGAGCTGGAAACGCCGGTGCTGCAGGTGCTGACCGGCGGCGCCGCGGCGCGGCCGTTCACCACCCACCACAACGCGCTCGACCGCGATCTCTTCCTGCGCACCGCGACCGAGCTCTACCTGAAGCGGGCGATCGTCGGCGGCTTCGAGGACGTCTACGAGTTCGGCAAGTTCTTCCGCAACGAGGGGATGTCGCCCCAGCACAATCCCGAGTTCACGATGCTGGAGATGTTCGTCGGCGGCGCCGACTACAACGGCGTCATGGAGTTCATCGAGGGCCTCGTGTCCACGGTGGTCGAGCAGGTGATGGGGACGACGAAGGTGATGCGCGACGGGGTGGAGATCGACTTCGCCGCCCCTTGGCCGCGGGTGCGCCTGCGCGACGAGCTGCTGCGCGAGATCGGCCTCGACATCTACGAGGCGAGCCGCGACGAGCTAGCCGAGGCAGCCGGCGACGCGGTCGGTCCCGATGACGACTGGGCCGGCGTCGTCGACACCCTGCAGGGCAAGTTCGTCGAGCCGAAGCTGATCCAGCCCACCTACATCATCGACCTGCCGATCGACATCTGGCCGCTGGTCAAGGTCCACCCGGAGAGCCCGCGCGTCTGCGAGGCCTTCGACGGGATCGTCGCCGGGATGGAGATCGTCGGCGGGGGGACGGACCTGAACGACCCGATCGAGCAGCGCGAGCGCTTCATCAAACAGCGTGAACGCCAGGAGAAAGGCGCCGAGCCCGACCCGCACCCCAACGACGAAGAGTTCGTGCGGGCGCTCGAATACGGGATGCCGCCGGCGAGCGGCTGCGGCCTCGGGATCGACCGGCTGCTGATGATCATGACCGGGGCGAAGACGCTCCGCGACGTGATCATCTACCCGGCGATGCGCCAGCTCTCCTCCTAGCGGCGGACCCCCGTGGGGGGATGCGTGACGAGCCTCCACAGCCGACGGTTCGCCTTCCCTAGCCTTGACAACTTGTCCAAGGCCGGAAACGTCCTCTCCCTGCGACCGATCGAGTGGCGCGGCCCGCTCGCCGAGAGCTACTGGCCCGCGGTCGCGATGGTGCTGGCGGCGCTGACCCCGTTTCTCGTCCTCACCTCGTCGATCCCGCCGCTGAGCGGGCTGATCAGCGGCGACGTCGGCCTCGGCAGCTCGGGGATGGAGATGAGCGCCGGGATGGCGGACGCCGCCTACTGCTTCGGGACGATCCTCGCCGTGCAGCTGACCGCCCGCCTGCCGGGGCGGCGCCTGCTGGTCCTCTACGCGGCGGTGTTCACCCTCGCCTCGCTGGTGACGGCTACCGCGAGCTCGCCCGCTCCCTTCTTCATCGGCCGCCTCGTGCAGGGACTGACGACCAGCCTGATGCTGATCACCGCGGCGCCGGCGCTGGTGCTCGGCTTCCCGACCCCGCGCCTGCGCTCGACGGCGATCGTGATGAACATGGGCATCTTCGGGGCGGTCGCGATCGGCCCGGTGATCGGTGGCGCCTTCGCTGGCCTCGGCGACTGGCGCCTGCTCTTCTGGATCGCCACCGGGGTGGGGGCGCTGGCCCTGGCGATGTCCTTCCTCACCTTCAGCGACATGCCGCCGATGGACCGCGAGGTCGAGTTCGACTTCGAGTCCCTGGCGCTGGCCTCGATCGGCTGCACTGCCGCCTTCTTCGGCGCCTCCAACCTCGTCGCCCACAGCTTCACGGCGCCGATCGTGCTGATCCCGATGGCCCTGGGAGCCGCCTGCCTGGTCGGGCTGGTCGCCCACCAGGCCTACGTCAAAGACCCGCTGATGCCGGTCCGCCAGCTCGGGCACACGATCCCGCTGGCGGCGATCGCGCTGGCGATGTCGGCCGGCGCCGGGTCCGTCGCGCTGGTCGGGCTGCTGCAGCTGACGATCGAGGCCCACCACCTCTCGACCGCGCTCTTCTGGCCGGAGCTGGGGGGCGCCGTCCTCACCGCCGTCGCCTTCGGCTACCTCCTCTTCACCCGCTACGTGCCGGTCCTCGCCTTCGCCGGGCTGCTCTGCCTCACCGCCACCGCGCTGGTCCTGACCGGGGCCGGCGGCGGCGACACCGCTCTGATCGCAATCGGCACCGCCGGCATCGGCATCGGGGTGGGGGCGGCGGTCGCGCCGGGCCTCTTCGTCGCCGGCTTCGCCCTGCCCTCGCCGCAGCTGCCGCGGATCTTCGCCCTCGTCGAGCTGCTCCGCGGGGTTGCCGCCTTCTTCACGGCGCCGCTGCTGATCCACATGGCGGTGACCAGCGGGCCGGACCTGGCGAGCGGGGTCGAGAGCGCCACCTGGGTGGCGTTCGGCCTGCTGCTGGCGGGCGTCGCGATCGTTGCGGCGATCGTCCTCAGCGGCGGCCTGCGCCTGCAGGCGCCCGCGATCGATCCCTGGCAGGAAGGCGAGGGCCCGGCGATCGACTCCGCCCCGCTCGGGGCGGCGCTGCGGCGGCGGCTCGGCGGGGGAGGGCCGCAGCGGGTCGGCGCGCCGGAGGAGTACGGGCCCTCCGACTCGTAGGGCTCGGGCGGCCTACGCCTCCGCCAGCGCGAGCTCGAGGTTGTCGAGGCAGTTGCTCCAGCCCCCTTCGTGGTTGCGGACCGACTCCTCGTCGGGGAGCCCGCTGTGGGTCATGCGGACGGTGGTCACGCCTCCGGCCTCCTCGAAGTCGAGCTCGATCAGGGTCTGCCGGTCGTCCCCGTCCCAGGTCCAGGTGAAGGCCAGCCGCCGCGGCGGCTCGATCTCGGTGTAGCGGCCGCCGCCGCCGTGCTCGACCCCTTTCTCGGGGTCGCGCATGACGACGCGGACGGCGCCGCCGGGGCGGAGGTCCACCCGCGCCTCCGGCGTATCCCAGGCGCGCTCGCCATGGAACCAGCGCCGCAGCACCTCCTCGCTGGTCCAGGCCTCGAAGACGGCCTCGGCGGGGGCGCGGAAGCTGCGCTCTATCCGCAGGGTCTGGTCGCTCATCGCTGGTGCTCTCCTCGGTGGCGCAGGCTGACGGAGATCCATGCTCTCACCGCCAGCAGGCCGGCGCCGGGGCCGGCCACCATCGGCAGCAGCTCCTCCAGCGGCATGCCGGCGACGTGGGCGAGCGGGATCACGTGCTGCTGGCGCCGCGCTGGGAGGCCGTCGCGTCGGAGAGGGCGGCCTCGAAGTCGGTGGCGTTGTCGTATTCGTCGTGGCGGTTCCACCAGACGTAGGCCTGGGTCTGCGGATAGCCCTCCGGCGAGTCCTCCCAGATCTCCTGGCGGCCGAGCGCGGTGATGTCGAGGTAGGCCCAGGCGGTGCCGAGCGCCTCGTCGCCGCGCTTGTCGACGAAGTAGGTGCGGAAGATCCGGTCCTCGTCGTCGCGGTAGAACGCGTTGGTGCCGTGCCATTCGTCGACCCCGAAGTCGGCGTCGAAGCCGTCGGTGATCGTGTACCAGGGCATCTCCCAGCCCATCCGCTCCTTCAGCCGCGCGATCTCCGCCTGCGGCGCGCGGCTGACGTTGGCGAAGGTGGTGTCGCGGGCATTGAGGTGGGCGAGGTTGGCGACCTGGTCGGCCATCATCGAGCAGCCGCGGCAGCCGGCCTCGGGCCAGCCGTCGACCCCGGGCTCGAAGAAGAAGCGGTAGAGGACGAGCTGGCGGCGGCCCTCGAAGAGGTCGAGCAGGCTCATCGGCCCGTCCGGGCCCTCGAAGCGGTAGTCCTTCTCCACCTCCATCCGCGGCATCCGCCGCCGTTCGGCGGCGAGCGCGTCGCGGGCGCGCACGAGCTCCTTCTCTTTGACCAGCAGCTCCTCGCGGGCGGCATCCCATTCCTGGGGCGATACGACGGGCGGCATCTTCATCTCTGCTCCTTCTCGTTGAGGTACTCGTCGACGGCGTCGAACATCCGGGTCCAGACGGCGCGCTGGCGCTCCATCCACTCGGCCGCCTCCTCGAGCGAGTTCGGCTCGAGCGAGAGGCGGTGGGCGCGGCCCTCGACGACGCGGCTGATGACGCCCGTCTCCTCCAGGACCCTGAGGTGCTTGGAGATGGCGGGCTTGGAGACGTCGAAGCCGCGGGTTGCTTCGCCGACGGTCGCCGGTCCGGCGGCGAGCCGTTCGACGATCTGGCGACGGATCGGGTGGGCGAGGGCGCGGTAGGGATCATTAACCATTTGGTTAACAGTAGCGCGCGGGGTGTGTCGGCGCGGCGAGTCCGTCCCGTCGAGCTGGGCCGGCGCCTCAGTAGGAGCGGAGCAGGCCGCCGTCGATCGGGACGACGGTGCCGGTGATGTAGGCGGCGCGCTCGGAGCAGAGGAAGGCGACGAGGTCGCCGTACTCCTCGACGGTGCCGAGCCGGCCGGCGGGCACTTCCTCCCGGGCCGCTGCTTCGACCTGCTCCATCGAGCCGCCGAGCTCGGCCATCCGGTCGGTGGCGAAGCGGCCGGTGGCGACGGTGTTGACGGTGATCCCGTCGCTGGCGACCTCGCGTGCGAGCGTCTTGAAGAAGCCGACCGTTGCCATGCGGTGGGCGTTGGAGAGGTTGAGCGCGGGGTTGACCTCGATCGTCGTCGTCGAACCCACGTTGAGGATGCGGCCCCAGCCTTCGCCGCGCATGCCGGGCACGACGGCGCCGGCGAGGATCCGCGGGGCGAGCACCAGCGAGCGGTAGGCCTGCTCCCATTCCTCGAAGCCATGGTCGAGGGCGCCGCCCGGCGGCGGGCCGCCGGTGTTGGTGATGAGGATGTCGACCGAGCCGAGGGCCTCGGCGACCTCGAGCGGCAGGCGGGCCAGGCGGTCGAGGTCGGTGGCGTCGGCGACGAACGTCGCCTCGGCCCCGGTCTCGGCGGCAGCCTCCTCGAGCCGCTCCTGCGAGCGGCTGGCCAGGGCGACCCGCGCCCCCTCCCGAGCCAGCGCGCTGGCGATCCCCCGCCCGATTCCCCTGCTGCCGCCCATGACGAGAGCGACCCGCCCATCCAGCCCAAGGTCCATGCCCAGACATTTAGCATGCGCCCGGATGTTGCGGACCGCCCTTGTCTCTGCCGAGGTGTCCCTCCCCGGCCGACCGGATGCCGCCCGGGTGAGGGAGCGGATCGCCGCTCTGGCCGGCGCGGTCGACGTCGTCGGCCTCACCGACAACCACGCCGGGCAGGCGCGGATGTCACCGCTGGCCGCGGTCGCGCTCGCGCGCGAGCAGGGCGTCTCGACGATCGTGCACGTGTCCTGCCGCGATCGGAACCGGCTGGCGCTGCGGTCCCAGGTGGTCGGCGCGGCGGCGCTCGGCTCGGAGGGCGTGCTCTGCCTCTACGGCGACCCGGTGGGAGAGGTGCCGCGGGTGAAGGACATGAGCGCGACCGCTCTGATCGCCGAGGCGAGGGGCTGGGCCGAGCCCAGCGACCTGATGGTGGGCGCCGTGGTCAATCCCTTCGCCCCCGACCTCGACCGGGAGCTGCGGCTGCTCGAGCGGAAGGTCGCGGCGGGGGCGGAGTTCCTGCAGTCGCAGATGGTCTTCGACCTCGAAGCGCTCGACGCGTTCCTCGAGCGAGCGGCAGGCCTGCTCGACGGGGTCCGGTTCTACGCCGGGGTGGCGCTGCTGCGCGACGGAGCGATGGCCGAGCGAGCCCGCCGGCTGCCGGGTGCCCTTCTTCCCGATGACGCTTTTCGCCGGATCGTTGCCGGCGGCGGGATCGAGCTCGCCGAAGAGCTGGCGGCGGAGCTCGCCGCAAGGCGTGGGGTCGACGCCCTGCACGTCTTCCCGCTCGGGGCCGAGCAGGCGACGCCGGGGGTGGCAGCCGCCTTCCGCAGCCGCTACGAAGCCGAGGGAGAATGATCCCACCCCCACGACGCTCAATTCACGGCGCGGCTATCGTTCTAACCGAGCGCCCGTAGCTCAGTGGTCAACGGGTCCTTTCGGGGGCCCAAAGAGCGTCGGTCTTTCAAGCCGAAGGTCGCGGGTTCGACTCCCGTCGGGCGCATTCCTTGGTGTTCCGGGTTCTGCCGCGCATTGCGCGGTGCAGAGCCAAGTCTTCGGTCTAGCGGCGGATCGGCGTTCCGGCGGCGGCCGGGCGATTCCGCGGCGTTCCAAGGCGTCTCCGTCTCATTTCCGTCTCATCAACGGGAACGAGCACGGCCTTGGCATCCGACTCCAGTGGTACCAATTGCGGTTCCAGAGATACCGAAACGAAGAATCAGGGAGCCGATGACGCAGGCGAAGGGCGTAATCCCGCGAGGCGAAGACAAGGAGCTGCTGTACAAGAATCCGCAGACGTGCGGCTATTTCGTCTTTGCGAAGCTCAAACCCGAACTTGATCGGGCCGCGCTTGAGGGCCTATTCGGCTCCCTTGACCAATTGATTGCGGCTTTGGTTGAGCGTGAAGCCCCCGGCGAGGGAATGGAGAAAGGTCGCAAGGTTGCTGCAGTCGCTGTTGGCCTCGCCCCTTCCCTGTTCGAGCCAGAACGGTTCACGCCTGCGCTTGCCAAGCCGGCAGGGTTTCGTACCAGCGCCCCCTCTGGGGCTGAACTTCCTGAAGTTGCAACGCCCCCGCCTTACGACGTCGCCCCGCTCTCGGAAGCTCCGAAGGTCGAGGCCGACATCCTCTTCTACGTTGCCGCGACGATGGAGGCGCGGGTTAACCACTTCCTGTCTGAACTTGCAGCGCTACCCGCGATCCAAGGGCTCGACCTGGAGCGCGGCTATCAACGGCTCGATGGGACCGAGCCCTTCGGTTACAAAGATGGCCTACGCAACATCAAGAGCTCGGAACGTTCCACCAGGGTCTTCGTCCATCGCGACGATCGTCATCTTGAGGAGCCTCGATGGGCCGACGACGGCACCTACATGGCCTTCATACGCATCGCCCAGAATCCCGAGGCCTTTGCTGCCCTGGCTGATGACACTGCCCGCGACGCCGCCATTGGACGCCTCAAGAACGAGAACGGCGATCGATTTGACCTAGCCAACCAAGGAATTGACCCTCACGACGAGCCTCCGACGCCTCCGCAGCCCCCGAGTGGTCACGTTGCCAAGGTCGGTCCACGCGGAAGTCACGATGACAATGAGATCTACCGCCGGGGACTCCCTTTCGTGGAAACCGTGGAAGGGCGGCTACGCGTTGGACTTCAGTTCGTCAGCTTCCAAGCCTCTCTGGATCAGTTCGACGTCATCTTCAATGACTGGGCCATGAACTCGAACTTCCCCCTGTCTGAAGTCGGTCGTGATGCGCTTCTTGACCCGAGCAAAGGCATCGTGACTTTCGAGAAAGTTGGGTTCTTCTTCGTCCCGCCGTACGATCCTGGAGGCCTCGCTGCTGCCGTGCTGCGTCCAGAACCTGGAGGCGGAAAACCCAAAACCGGCAAGGTCGTCGTTCGCAAGAGGATTGTTGACCCCAGCGGTCCATCACGGCGCTTCGAGCGAGGCGGCTTCACCTTCCAGATCAACGACGCGAATGGCCAGCCGGTCGGTGGTCAATTCACCACCGATTCCACTGGTCGTGCGCTTGCTCCCCAGGAGTTGACCGTCGGAGAGACCTACACGCTCCAAGAGGTCTCTACGCCGTTCGGGGAAAAATTGCAGCTTGTGAATGTCTCGTTCGCCATGGACCGGCCTCATAAGGAGCTCGCGGTCGAGAACCGCTTCGCCCAGCCGAATGACCAGTACGGCGCCTGAGGCGTTGGCTAAGCGGTAGTGACGCTGTCTCTTGCGCCCGAGCGTTAGCGCTTGAGCTTGTCGGCGAGCTTCCCGACCTCGCCCATCGACGACCCGAGCGCTTCAGTGATCCGGCTGACGGTGCCCCACGCTGGATTCGACTGACCGCGCTCGATCAGCGAGAGGGTGCCGGTGGTGATGCCCGCCTCATGCGAAAGGGCTTCCTGCGTTAGTCCCCGCTTCTCCCGGAGCTGTCGGATCGCTCTACCCAGCGCGGGCTGAGGTTCATCGGCGCGCCCCATGATCGATTACAGGCTTTCAATCACCTGGGTTTAGCGCCATCCGATTAAGAACTAGTGGTTAATCGACAAAACGATGCTAGGCTTTGGACCTCAGACAAAAGTGCCCCCGCGCTGCGCGAACAGCCGGGGGCGCGGCAAGTGATCCCTCACGCACTATCACCAGGGAGCCCCCGAGCCTCCAACCTCGACCCCCGACACACTACGAATCCTCCGGATTCGTGCCTGAGGCGCCCACCTAAGCGTTGTCGTCTAGTCCGTCAATCGATTCTTGCCACGACTCAATCAACTGCTGTCCATCTACCATGCTTTGCAAAGAAACCCGCATTCGCTTGAGCGGAACTCCAAGCTCGCGACTAAAGCGCTCATTGTCTTCCATGACAGCAATCATTCCTTTGATGCTCTCTGCGGCATTCGCTGAATTGGCAACCATGCTTCGGACGGTTTCAAAGAACTCTTGGACTGCTCTCGGGTCATCTTCTGACTCATTTCCGAGCAGCCGAATTAGCTCCTTCATCGCAGGATCCAATACCAGAAGATCTGCAGCGTATTTCGAGGTAAGGCCCTCAAGCTCATTCGCTGGCGCACCGAGCGTCTGTGCAAGTCGATTCATCACGAGAAGTCGGCCACGAAACCCTTTACCTGCCGCATCGCTTGACTTGATTTCGTCCGTCGCCGATGCGGTTATGTTTCCGACCGCCTCGATCTCCCCACCGATAGAGGTGATCGTGTCGACTAGCCTTGGAAAGGCTTCTTCCCCGGCTGCGAGCAGGTCGACAACCCCTGCGCTCTGCTCTTCCGGTACCCCGGTAGCGGCATCCGTACTGGTCGGCGCGTTACCAATCTTGCCCATAGTCCCTGCACCGGATTTTCCGTCCTCCGCAGACTCTGACCCAGAATACAGAGACCCTCGAGTCAGCTCCAGCAGACGAGTAGCTAATCGATTGACCGCGACACGGTACGGCTGAACGGTCTCATCTAGAAACCGCAGGGTCCGCCAGTCTTCGTGCTGACAGGAAGCTATCAGCTCCACCGCTGCGTCCCCTGTCTCTTTATCCTCTAACGCTCGAACGTCTGCGAAGTACAGAGGCATAATGAGCCTCTGGAGGCCGAGATGGTCGGCCTTCTCAGCAAAAACCATCAACTCTCGGCGGCATTCTTTGCTCTTGAAGAAGCGAGGAGTGATGATCGGGATCAAGAAGGTGGTGTCCTCAAGCGCACTTTGAATGCGATCCCTCCAGTTATCACCCCACTTCAGTGAAGCGCCGTCAAAGAAAAGCTCTAGCTCACTACCTCCAGAGAGCAGTTCGTATTCGTCCTGTACATGCTCGGCAAGACGTCGGATTGCCCCGTGCATCGCGGCATCATCCTTGTGGACGTAGCTCCAAAATCCATGACCCATGTCGGCATCTTAAGAGGAGAGGCTACGATCCGGTCGGCGCGCCCATTATCCCGCTAGCCAGAATGTGCTAATTGCACCACAAATTCCCGGATGAGAGAGTTATGAGTGAATATCAAGGTATCCCCGAGAGCCAAATAAAGCACTTGGAAATGATCCAAGCCGTGATCGCCCGCTTGGGGAGTAATGGATTTCTCGTGAAAGGCTGGGCGGTAACCATTGCCGGAGCCTTTCTGGCCCTCGCTGTGAATGGCGAAAAGTGGGGACTTGCCCTCGCCGCGATCGCTCCTACGTTATTGTTTTGGCTACTCGATGCCTCTTTCTTACGAAGCGAGCGACTCTTTCGCGATCTCTTTGATCGCGTCAGGAAAGGCATGGAGTCCCCTTTTTATATGGGGGCGACTGCGCCAAGCCATATCGAACGGATCAAGATAGAAGCTGAAAAAGGAGAACGCCAAGAGGACATCGGCTCGCGGATGGTCACGTTAAGGCGTGAGGCGCTGGTTCTCTTCTATGGCGCAATCCTTTTGACGTGTGTAATCACGTCAGCGATCATTTGCCAAGCTCAATCAGGCTGAGACTCCGCGCACTCAGCGCGGACAGCGGCGGCAAGATCCTCCTTTAACGTTTTTTTCATTGGCTGCTTCGGAGGCCATAGGTCAAGCCGGTCATCTCTCCACCGGGGTACTAGATGGAGGTGAAGATGGAAAACGGTTTGCTCTGCTGCCTCGCCGGCAGACGTAATTACGTTCATCCCCTCCGGGTCCAGCGCCCGCCACAGAGCATCTCCGACGACTTGCAAGCCCCGAAAAAGCTCGCATCCAATCGCCGCATCCGCAGACCATAGGTTCTTGACATGCTTCCGAGGAATTAAGAGCGTATGGCCGGGGGTAGCGGGGGTATCGGGGAAAAATGCCACCCAATCCGTGCTGGAGCAGACCACCTCAACGGTGGCATCCGCCCCCGAGGCAATCTCGCAAAATGCGCAGTCCTCTTGACTGTTCAGAACGTTCGCTGGTTTAAGATCGGTACGCATGCAGATTTCACCTATCCAGTTGCATAGATCAATCCATCGACAGAAAGGCAGCAGTGGCTCGCAGAGTCTTCAACTCGTTCCACTATAAGCCGGACGTTCATCGGGTCTCTCAGATTCGGCAGATGGGAGCCATCGAGGGCCAGCCTATCCTCTCAAGCAATAAGTGGGAGGAGGTGGAACAGGGCGGCGAAGCTGCCATCAAGAAGTGGATCGATGAGCAGATGAAGGGTAAATCCTGCAACGTGGTCCTCATCGGAAGTGCCACCGCAGGGAGGAAGTGGGTCGACTACGAGATCAAGAAGGCGTGGGAGGATGGCAAGGGCGTTTGTGGCGTCTACATCCACGGCTTGAAAGATCTTTTTGGCAAGCAGACCATCCAGGGCGCGAACCCCTTCAAGGGCTTTACGGTCGGCGAAAGATCGCTTTCATCGATTGTGAAGGCCCACAACCCGCCCTATACCGACAGCAAGGCCGTCTACGACTACATCAAGACCAATCTGCCTGAGTGGGTTGAGGAAGCGATCGCAATCCGCGAGGAATATTGACCCCCTTCCATCGTCGCCTGCAAGGTTGCAGAGCATGCTGACTCTTCTCTGCCTGCCTGACGCGACAATTGGAGACATCTGAAACCCTGGCGGGATGGGGCGTGATTCTGTCGGAGAGGCAAGAGACCCCACGGGCGTGTGCGTCGTCATCCCGGCGAGGCTGTGGCGAGACAAGATCCTGCGGGACCATCCGGAGGTGACAGCCCACCTTGCCGACGTGCTGAGGGCAATCTCTGAGCCTGATCGCGTCCTTCCGATCCGGTCTACGAGGGCCGTCGACGCCACTACCTGCGCGGAGCTGGTCCTAGTCGCTGGTTGCTGGTGGTCGTAAACTATGAACAGGGAACCGGCGCGGGTTATCTCCGCGTTTGCCAACCGGAAGGATCCCGCGGTCATGGAGCAAGTGAGCATAAGGATCGGCCACATCACCTTCGACCACGCCGACTACGACGCCGGCAACGACGTGCTGTACCTGCATGTCGGAGCGCCCCAGGAGGCTGAGGGCGAGGAGACTCCCGAGGGTCACGTGCTGCGCTACGCCCCGCGCAGTCAGCGCATCGTGGGACTGACCGTTCTCGGCGCTCAGCGCATCCTCGATAACGAGGGTGAACTGCGGGTGACGATTCCGGAGCCGGTGAAAGCCAGCGCTGATGACCTCGCGCCGGCACTGGCCGCCGTGTAGGTCGCATCCGGGTCACATCAGCGCCGGAATCCTGCTCCTCATAAGGAGGACCATCCTCCTTTCAAGCCGAAGGGGATTTGCTCTGTAGACCTGCATAGGCGGGAAACGTCCGTTTATGCGATCGGTCTCCTCGGCGTAGCGGAAACGGCCTTCGGAGTGCTTCGGGATCGCGATGCGCGGTGGTCGCTCGTTCTCGCCGTCAGATAGGCCGGGAACTCAGGAGCTCGGTCAGGAATTCGCCGTGTACAGCGTCCCGAACCGTTCCAGCGTCCTGATGTGCGCTTCGGTGCGGGATCTTGACAAGGCAATCGCCCGCAGGTCGTCACTCAATGGGTGCCGCGTTTTCCAGTCCGAAGCGCGAAATTGCCGATCGCGATCCCCTCCTCAAGGGCGAGCAAGAGTCCGATTGCAAACCCCACGAGGAGGCGCGACGGTCCGAGGACCACCGCGCCTGCCCGTCTATTCGGTCTTCAGTTCGCTGACCTGGATCGCGGTGATGCCGCGCTTGAGGGTAAAGCCGCCGGTGGCGGCCGCCTGACACTGGAGTTCAGCCTCAGCCCCCGCCGCCACCGTCGCCCCCCCGGTAACGGAGAAGGCCTGGTGCGCGCCAGGTTGGGCAAACGGCGCAAGGAGGAATTCCCCGGATTCATCGACGTTCGCTCCGCCGACGAGAAGTCGGCATTCGGCGCCCACGCCCGAGCTTTCGAGGTTGTCGAACAGCCCGGTGGCCGTCACCACCCAGGAGCCGGCGCCGAGATCCACGCTCTCGACCGTCGTGTAGGTGGTCGACCACGCAACGGAGCCCGGGGTGAACTTCGTGATCGCGTTGCTCGGGCCCCTGGCGCCCTGATCGCCCTTTTCACCTCTGTCTCCCTTCTCGCCCTTCGGCCCTTGCGGACCGAGCGGACCCTGCGGGCCGGTGAGTGCCGCCGTCGCCCCGCGGCTCAGTTTCGCCGGGGTGATGGCACCCTTCCTGATCTGCCGCGCGCCGACGCTGTTCTTCGGCAGGTGCGTCGCCGCGTATGCGGTGCCGCCACCCAAGAGCAGGAGCAGGCAGAGGGTGGAGATGACATTCGAGTAGGTGAGCTTGCCTCGCAGACGCCTAATTGGGTTCCTTCCGGAGCTAGTGGACAAGGCGGACGAGACCTCGCAAGCCTTTCACACCGGGATCGATCTGCCAATTGCCAACAAGCCGCGCCGGTTGGCGCCCTACGCGCGATCACGATGCCCTTCTAGCTCTGTCCCGCAAGAGCCTCGTCGAGGCTGGGGTGAATCGCGATCGCGTCGGGCAGGCCGACGATCGTCAGCAGGCGGTGGAGCTGGGAGGACTCGGGAATTACGAGGATCAGTTGGGAGCGGCGGTGGTCGAGGCGGTCGCTGAAGCGCAGGAGCATGTCGATGCCGGCGCTGTCGAGGTAGCGGGTGCGGCTGAGGTCGATGACCAGTTTCGGAGCATCCGGGCCGAGAGCCTCGGCCAGCTCCCGCTGGACGGTGGCGGCGTTGGCGGCGTCCAGATCTCCCTTGAGCTGGGCGATCGCCATCCCTTCGATCTGTTCGAAATCGATTTCGCTCATGGGCGGTCGGCGAGCCTCTTGGTCAGCTTGACGACGGTTCCCTCCTCGTCGCTGTGGATCTCGACGTCGTCGACGAGCTTGCGCATGATCGACAGGCCTCTGCCCCCGCCCGGCGGCCGGGAGGTGCGCCAGCGGCCATGGTCGCGAATGGTCACTGTTACCTCGTCTGCCTCCTGCTCGCAGGTGACGGTGAAGTCGGACTCGATGCCGCCGTAGGCATGCTCGATCGCGTTTGCGGCGGCCTCTGAGGCCGAGAGGGTGACGTCGAACTGCTCGTCTTCGCTGGCGCCCGCGGCCCCGAGCCAGCGCCCGAGGGTGCTGCGCATCCCCGCGAGGACGTTGACGCGCGCGGGCAGGATCATCTCGAGAGGGCCTCCGAGCGGGATGGTCTCGATGGCCAGCAGAGCAACGTCGTCCTCGAGCGGCATTTCGTCGAGGAGGGCGTGGTACACGTCGTCGGCGAGGTTGGTTTTGGGGTGTCTGGTGCTGGCAGCGGCTGCGTCGGCCAGTCGCTGAAAGCCGATGTCGATCGACTCGTCGCGCCGCTCGATCAGCCCGTCGGTGTAGAGCAGCAGGCGGCTGCCGGCGGGAAACGGATAGCGGTGGGCCTCGTATTCGTTGCCGGCGCGGACGCCCACCGGCAGTCCGCCCTTCTGCTCGAGGAGCCGGGGCTCGCCGTCGGGGTCGACGACCAGGGCCGGCAGGTGCCCGGCAACGACCGCCTCCAGCTCTTCGGCGTCGGGATCGAAGGCGAGGATCGAGAGCGTGGCTCCGCGGTTGCGGCCCATCGAAACGAGCAGGTCGTTCAGCATCGAGACGACCTCCGCGAGCTTGTGGCCCTGGATCACGTAGGCGCGGACCGCCGTGCGGATCTCGGCCATCACCGAAGCGGCCAGGACGCCGCGGCCGACCACGTCACCGACCACGAAGCCGAGGCGCCCGTCGGCGAGCTGGAAGACGTCATACCAATCGCCGCCGATCTTGACGCCGGTGCCGGCCGGCAGGTACTTGGCGCTGAAGCGCATCCCCGGTATCTCCGGCAGCGCCTCGGGCAGGAGCGTCCGCTGCATGATCGCGGTCACGGCGCGCGTCTCCGAGTGGCGGGCGTCGTCGATGGCCAGGGCGGCGCGGTCGGCCGCGAGCTGCATCAGCGCCACGTCGTCCTCGTCGAACTCGCGCAGGACGAGCGTGCCGATGTGCATGACGCCGATGACCCGGCCTTCGGCCTGGAGGGGGACGCCCAGCATCGAGCGAATGCCCTTCTGGCGGAGGATCGGATTGACGACGTCGGCGTGTTCGAGGTCGATGATGATCGGTCTGGCCTCGGCGGCGACGCGGCCCGCGAAGCCGCGGGCGAGTGGCACCTGAACGCCCTGGCGGACCTCCTCCTCCAGCCCCCGCGCGGCGCGCGCGAGGAGGACCCCGCGATCCTCGTCGAGCAGCAGCACCGCCGCGGTGTCGACCTCGAGCGCGTCGCGGATCCGCTCCAGCAGCTCGGAGAGCATGTCCTCGAGGGACATGTAGGCGAGGCCGGAGTCGGTGATGCTGAGAACGTGGTCGCGGCGGCTCTCGGAGATGCTCGAGCTGGCCCCTGGCTGTGCCTCCATCAGAGCCCTATACCCACAAGTTCTCTTCGCACCCGCCGGCGGCCAGCGGTGCCCTGGCCACATCCCCTCAGGACCGCGGCTCGGCCTCCTCGACCAGCCTCGCGACTTCCACCCGCGAGCTGACGTCGAGCTTGCGGAAGATGTTGCGGAGGTGGCTCTCGACGGTCTTCTCGCTGAGGAAGAGCTCGGCGGCGATCTCGGCATTGGTCAGCCTCTTGACGAGGAGCTCCGCGACTTCCCGCTCTCGGCCGCTGAGGGACTCGAGGCCGGTGTCCTCGGCGGCGGGGCGGCTGCGGCGGGAGGGGCGGTGGCCGAGGCGGCCGAGCTCCTTCTCGACCCGGTCGCGGTGGCGGGGGGCGTCGCACTGGTCGAACTCCTCCGCCGCGAGGGTGAGCTGCTCGATCGCCCCCTCTTTGTCGCCGCTGGCCTGGAGGGCCCGGCCGGCGAGCTCGCGCGAGACCGCGCGGTCGAGGCGAGCCTTGAGGCGACCGGCCGCCTCCGCTGAGGCCAGGGCCAGCTCGGCCGCCGCGGCTGGCTCCCCCCTCGCTAGCAGGACCTCCGCCCTAGCCCGGTCGGCCCACGCCCGCGCCATCGGCAGCCCCGTCTCCGCCGCCGCCTCGTTGGCGTGGCGCTGGCTCTCGTCCGCCAGGTCGAGGCGGCCGGCGGCGACCGCTGCCCGGGTGAACTCCATCGCCGCGTGGGCGCGCCAGCCGCCGGGGATCAGGTCGGCGCCGCTGCCGCCCATCTTCGAGGTGAAGGTCTCGATCGCGCGGTCGTGGTCGCCGCTCTCCCGCAGGGCGACGCCGAGGCAGAGGCCCGCCCAGCTGCCGATCGCGCTGTCGCCCAGCTCGGCGGCGAGCGCGGCGGCCTCCTCGCCGCTGGCGATCGCCCCTTCCGCGTCGCCCTGCATCGCCTGCGCGAGCGCCATGTTGAGGAGGTTCCAGGCGAGCTGGAGCTGGTTGCGGCTGACCCGCGAGGCCTCGGCCGCGGTGGAGAGGGTCCCGAGGGAGAGCTTGACGTCGCCGAGCACCCAGGCGCAGGTGCCGACGCAGGGGACGAGGGTCGGCGCGAAGGCGGCGCGGCCGCTGGCCCTGCCCACCTTGAGGCCGCGTTCGCCGTGGATGACCACGTCCTCGAACTCGTCGAGGTACATCTCGGCTGCGGTCAGGCAGCCGATCGCGTCGAGGCGCTCGGCCAGCTCGGCGTCGGAGAGGCCGTCGATCAGCTCGATCACCCCGGGCCGGTTGCGCCGCGCCTCCTCGATCCGGCCGCCGAGCGCGCAGGCCATCAGGTGGGCGCCGCCGGCCGCGGCTCGCAGCGGCCGGTCCTCGATCTCCGCCGCCGCGGCAACCGCCTTCTCCCCCCACTCGGGCATCTCCTCGAACCTGCGGTCGTAGAAGCGGTCCATCGTCTTCGCGATCAGCAGGGCGACCGCGTCGGGCCCGCCGCCTCCGACCGCCTCGATCGCCCCGTCGAGCCGGGCGCCGGCCCGCTCCCGGTCCCCGAGGACGTGCTCGAAGGAGGCGCAGGCGATGGTCATCGCCACCTCGAGGTCGCGCTGCCCGGGAGTGACGGTGGCGAGCGCTTCGAGCGCGGCCTCGTAGGCGCCGTTGAAGTCGCTCAGCGAGGTCAGCAGGCCGGGCAGCGGCAGCAGCAGTTGCTGGCGCAGCTCGGTGGGGGCGTCCTCGGGCAGCAGGCGAAGCGCCGCGCGCAGCCACCGCGCGGCGCTGGCTGGCGCCCGCGCCGCCGAGCCGAGCGCCGCGTCGCGCAGCAGCTCGACCGCCTCCAGGTCGCCGAAGCGCGCCGACTGCTCGACGTGGTGGGCGCGCGCCGCCAGGCCCTCGCGCCCGTCCCGGAGCAGCTCGGCGCAGAGCGAGTGGATCGCCAGCCGCGTCCCCTCCGGGACCGCGTCGTAGACGGCCGACCTGACCAGCGGGTGGCGGAACTGGAAGCGGCGCGGCACGTCGGTGGCCCTGATCAGGTCGGACCCGGCCAGCTCGTCGAGGGCGGTCAGCCCGTCGCCCGGCTCGAGCCCGGCGGCGCCGATCGAGAGGTCGAGGCTGAACGGGTCGCCGACCACGGCGGAGGCGTTGGCGAGGGCCCGGCCATCGGCGGAGAGGGACCCGAGCTCGCGGTCGATCGCGATCCTGATCGCCTCGGGCACCCCGTCGATCCCGCCGCCTGCATCCACCGGGCCGGCGATCGCCTCCGCCCGCGAGAGCTCGAGCAGGTAGAAGGGATTGCCCCCGCCCTGCGCGAGGATCTCCTCGCTGCGGGGATCCTCGTCGAGGAGCGCGCCGGCGTCCTCCGGGTCGAGCGGGGCCAGGCGCTGCAGCCCGAGGCCGCCGGCGTCTGCCGCAGCGCGGATCTCGGTCATCACCGAGGAGTCGAGGCGCCGCGTCCGGTAGCTGAAGACGACCATCACCCTTGCCCGCGGGGGCCGGCGCAGGAGGTGGCCGATCAGCTCCAGCGACGCCCGGTCTGCCCAGTGCAGGTCGTCGAGGGTGATGAGGACGGTCTTGCCCGGCGCCAGCGCGCCGAGCAGCTCGCGGGCGGCGCCGTAGACGCGCACCCGGTCTTCGGGCGCGGGCGCGGGGGCCTCGCCGGAGGCGAGCGGGCGCATCGCCGGGAAGGCGGAGGCGAGCTCGTCGATCTGCTCCTGGTCGAGGGCGCCGAAGGCTGAGCCCGGGGCCGCCTCGAGGAAGCTGTCGAGCGCGTCGACGAACAGCCCGAAGGGCATCTCCCGCTCGAACTCGGCCGCCCGCCCGTGGAGGACGACGCAGCCCCGGCCCCCGGCCCGCTCGGCCAGCTCCCGCAGCAGCCGGCTCTTTCCCAGCCCCGGATCGCCTTCGATCGCGGCGAACTGGGCGCTGCCGGTTTCGGCTTCCGCGAGCCGTCCGCTGAGCAGATCCAGCTCCCGGTCCCTGCCCACCAGCGGCGTAGCCATCTATCCACTCTAAGGGTCGATTCAGGGTCTGCCCCTGATGTGGGGGACCCGGCGCGGGGCGAACCTGCGGTTATGCAATCCACCGACCGCAGAGGAGCGGAAACCATGCAAGTCCGTAGGAACATCGCGGCCCGCGCCGCGCACTGGAGCTCTAACCACCGCAAGCTGGCCATCTGGGGATGGCTGGCGATCGTCGCCGTCCTGTTCGGGGTCTTCCTCGGCGGTGAACTGGTCGAACGCAAGGACATCTCGACCGTCGATTCGTTCTCGGGAGAGTCGCGGCAGGCCGAGCGCGCGCTCACCGACGCCGGGCTGCGCCCGACCGAAGAGGTGCTGTTGATCCAAAGCAAGACCTCGACCGCCGAGGACCCTGGCTTCCAGGCGATAGTCGAGCGGTCCGCCGCGGAGTTGCGGCAGACCGCGCACGTCGAGAACGTCTCGACTCCCAGCGAAGGCGGCGGAGCGGTCTCCGAGGACGGGCATTCGGTGCTCGTCGACTTCGAGATCGGCGGCCCCGAAGACGAAGTCGCGGTCAACGTCGAACCCAGCGAGGCGACGGTCGCGAAGCTGAACGGCTCCGCCTCCGGCTTCACCGTCGAGCAGTTCGGGTCGGGGTCCTCCGAGAAGAGCCTCGAAGACTCCTTCAAATCCGACCTCGGCAAGGCCGGCATGATCTCGCTGCCGCTGACCCTGGCGCTGCTGCTGATCGCGCTTGGGGCCCTGGCCGCGGCGGGCGTGCCGCTCGTCCTCGCCCTCACCGGCGTGCTGGCGACGATGGCGATGGTCGTCATCCCCAGCGCGCTGTTCCCGCTCGACGGCAACATCGACGCGCTGATCCTGCTGATCGGCTTGGCCGTCGGCGTCGACTACTCGCTGTTCTACATGCGCCGGGAGCGCGAGGAGCGCGCCGCCGGCAAGAGCCCGCGCGAGGCGCTGATGGCGGCCGCGGCAACCTCGGGACGGGCGGTGATGATCTCCGGGATCACGGTGATGATCGCGATGTCGGGGATGTTCCTCACCGGCGAGGCGACGTTCGAGTCGTTCGCGGTCGCGACGGTGACCGTGGTCGCGATCGAGCTGCTCGTCTCCCTGCTCGTCCTGCCGGCGGTCCTCGCCTGGCTCGGTGACAGGGTGATGAAGGGCCGCCTGCCTTTCCTCGGCAAGCGGCGCGAGCGGGGCGGCGCCGGCGTCTGGCGCCGAGTCGTCAACGCGGTTACCCGCCGGCCGGTGATCTCGGCGGTCGCCTCCGCGGGTTTGCTGGTCGCGATGGCGATCCCGGCCCTGAGCATGGAGACGACCCAGACGGGCAGCGACGACCTGCCCAAGGATCTGGCGGTGATGCAGACCTACGAGCGCTACACCGAGGCGTTCCCCGAGAAGGCGAACGTCAACGAAGTGGTGGTCGAGGCCGGCGACGTCCGCAGCGGCGACGGGGCCGACGCCGTCAGTGGCGTGATCGCGGGCGCCGAGGCGTCGGCGACGTTCATCGGCTCGCCCGAGGTCACCTACAGCAAGGACGGCACCGTGGCCAACGTCGCCGTCCCCAGCGAGGGCAACGGCACGGACGACGCCTCGGTGGCGGCGCTCGACGAGCTCCGTGAGGTGGTCGTCCCGGCGGCCCTGGCGGGAACCACCGGGGTCGAGGCGAACGTCACCGGGGGCGCCGCCTCGACCGAGGACTTCGCGCAGGTCCTCTCCGAGCGGCTGCCCCTGGTGATCGCCTTCGTCCTCGGGCTCGCGTTCCTGCTGATGCTGTTCACGTTCCGCTCGATCGTCGTTCCGATCAAGGCGATCGTCCTCAACCTGCTCTCGGTGGGCGCCGCCTACGGGGTGCTGGTGGCGGCGTTCCAGTGGGGCTGGGCGGAGTCGCTGCTCGGCTTCGAGTCCAACGGCGGTGTCACGAACTGGTTGCCGGTCTTCCTCTTCGTGATCCTCTTCGGGCTCTCGATGGACTACCACGTGTTCATCCTCACCCGGGTCCGCGAGCTCTACGACGGGGGCATGAGCACTGACGATGCGGTGCGCGAGGGCATCTCGCAGACCGCGGGCACGGTGACCAGCGCCGCCGCGGTGATGATCGCCGTGTTCTCGGTGTTCGCCACCCTCTCCTTCCTCGACTTCAAGGAGATGGGAGTGGGCCTGGCGGTGGCGATCCTGATCGACGCCACGATCATCCGGGGGGTCCTGCTCCCGGCGACGATGAAGCTCCTCGGCGACCGCAACTGGTACCTGCCGAGGTTCCTCGAGCGGATGCCCCAGCTGCGCCATCCGCGCCCGGCCGAGATCGGCTACGAGCCCGACCCGGTGCGCAACTGAAAGCAATCGATGCCTACCGCGACCGGCGCCCTTCCTGGGCGCCGGTCGCGGGATCGGAGCCTTGAGATGCCTGACTTCCTGCTTCAACACAGTCACGAACCGAGCGAGTGCGAGTCGGCCTTCGCCGCCTGGCGCTCGTTCGACAGCCCCCTTCGTGGGCGCCCCGCCCCATCGACCTGCCTCGCCGGCGGCCACAGCATCTGGTGGTGGGTCGAGGCGCCGGACGCCGCCGCCGCCCTCGCCCTCCTCCCCGACTTCGTCGCCTCCCGCACCGAGGCGGTCGCGGTGCGCTACGTCGAGGTGCCCTGATCCTTTCAAGCCGCGTTCGCGCCCTTGGCCATTTGTCGCCTGGCCAGCCTCGATGCCTGAGATACGGTGAACGAGTGCGTGGGTCCCCTCCGCCGAAGGACCGGAACGTGTCGGCCGCGATGCGGGCTAATCCGAGCCGGGACACTGGTCCGGAGCGCCGGGTGCGCTCGTTGCTCCATCGGGCGGGGCTCCGGTTTCGCAAAGGGAAGAAGGTCTCGGCGGGGTCGATTCAGGTGCGGCCGGACATCGTCTTTGGGCGCTCGCGGGTGGCGGTCTTCATCGACGGGTGCTTCTGGCATCAATGCCCTGAGCACGGTCGGATGCCGGCGTCGAATCGGGACTACTGGGTGCCTAAGTTCGAGCGCAACCAGCGCCGCGATCGGGAGGTCGACGCGGCCCTGAAAGCCGAGGGATGGACCGTGATGCGGTTCTGGGAGCACGAGGACGCGCAGGCCGTCGCCGACGCGGTGGCGGCGATCGTCGCGGCGTCCGAATCCCGGCTGGCCGACCGACGAATTTCCTAGCATCGAGGCCCCTTGCCGGATCGCGAGCCGACCCCATTCTCCGTTGCTGAGCTCTTCTGCGGATGCGGTGGTCTGTCGACTGGCTTTCGCGAAACCGGCCGCTTCGATGTGGTTCTCGGGAACGACGTCAAGCCGGAGGCTCTCCAGACCTTCGCGGAGAACCACCCGGAGCCCAAGCCGGAGGTGATCTGCGGGGATATCCGCCAGGTGTCCCTCGACAAGCTGGAGGCCAAGCTCGGGCGGCGGGGCGTCGGGGAGCTGGATTGCCTGGTTGGCGGCCCCCCGTGTCAGGGGTTTTCCCAGCTGAGGCGATCGGAGGAGCGGGAGCACAACGAGCTGAAGCGGTTCGGTGGCTACAACCGGTTGGACGAGGACCCTCGCAACGACCTCGTCCTGCGCTTCCTCGAGGTCGTGGAGCGGCTGCGGCCGAAGGTGGTCCTGATCGAGAACGTCGCGCAGATGCTTCGCCACACCTACCGCGGCGAGGCGGGGGGGATCACCAGCGAGGTGGAAGCCGTGCTGGATGAGCTGGGATACGAGACCAGGGCGAAAGTGCTGAACGCGGCTGCCTTCGGGGTGCCCCAACTGCGAGAGCGGGTGTTCTTCCTCGCCTCCCGGGTCGGCTCGATCGATTTCCCGGAATCGACCCACGTTCAGCAGGATGCGGCTGAGGCCGGCGATGATCCATGGACGACGGTCAGGCAGGCGATCGAGGACCTGCCCGCCCCCGCCCCCGGCCCGCTGGACTCACTGGCCGGCGGCCCGATCGACAAGTACGAGGCGAGCGACTCCACGCTTGCCGGGCAGCTGCAGAGCGAGACCGCGTTCCCCAACGGGCACCTGACCCGCCCGTACAGCAGCAAGATCATGAGGACGATCCGGGAGATGCGCCAGGGCGAGACCTGGGACAGCGCCGCGGCGCGGATGCGCGCGCGTTACGAGGCGCTCGTGAAGGAGCAGAGGGAAGGCGACGAGCCGGTCGACGCCGCCATCGAGCGGCTGGTGGCGGAGGGGAGCATCAACCCGGTCTTCTTCCGCGACTACTACTGGAGCGCGTACACGCGCCTTCACTGGGACCGGCCCGCCCTGACGATCACCGCCAACGCCAACTTCCTCGGCTCGGGGCGGTTCACCCATCCCGAAGAGCAGCGCGGGATCACGGTTCGGGAGGCGGCCAGGCTGCAGACCTTCCCCGACGACTTCAAGTTCGTCACCGGGGACGACCCGTCGAAACTGCGGATCGGGGTCGCCATGGACATGATCGGAGAGGCGGTGCCGCCGATGCTGGCCGCGAAGCTGGCCGAACAGATTGCCGAGCACCTCGATGCCGATGTCTCGAAGGGCGACTGCGGCGATCCCCGCGAGGCCGTGGCGGTCGCGTAGCCTCGCCCGGACCTGGAGATCGGCACGCCGAGGGCGAAGGGAGGGAGCGATGGACGCGGCCGAAGCATTTGAGATAGCGAAGGACGCCGTCAGGGGGTTGGTGGAGGACCGGGGGCCAGATGCGCTGTTCCCGTTCGATGCGATCTGGCGATACGCGCCGAGGGAAGTTCCGAGCCCTCAGCGGCCATCCACCGCCAGCAAGCTGGAGAGCGCGGGGTTCATCGCGACGACTGGGAGGACCATCGCCGCGGAGACCGGGAGCCGGGCTGGGAGCCCGACCCGCGAGTATCGCCCCGGCGAGAGGCTCGGCGGAACGGGGCCTGCGCCGGAGCCCGTGGCGGGGCAGGCCGCGAGCGGTCCGGCCGCCGAGCCTGAGGACTTGGCGGAGCTCCTCAGGGCGTTGCAGAAAGCGCTCCAATCGCAGGGCTTCATCGTCTCGACCGAACAGCTGGCGAACTTCTACCTGGCGCTGAAGTCGAGCCACCTGGTGATCCTGGCCGGCCGGTCCGGGACCGGCAAGAGCCTCCTGCCCCGGCTGTTCGCCGAGCACCTCGGCGCCGACCATGTCTCGATCCCCGTCCAGCCGCAGTGGTCGGACAACTCCGGTCTCCTCGGATACACGCCGACCTTGAATCCGGCGGAGTTCGTCCGCGGCCGGCTGACGGGGATGATCGAGGCGGCGGCGCAAAAGGACGGTCTCAGCCTCGCCACGCTCGACGAGATGAACCTGGCCCCGGTCGAGCATTACTTCAGCGACTTCCTCAGCGTCGTCGAGTCACGCCGCCGGCGCGATGGGGGATTTGCGACGGACGCCCTTCCGCTCGACCTGCCCGCGAAGCCGGCTTCCGGGCCCGACCCCCACGCCGCTCTGCGGAAGCTCGAGATCCCTGCCAACTTCCGGTTGGTCGGGACTGCGAACATGGACGAGACGGCGATCCCGTTCAGCGCCCGCGTGCTCGACCGGGCCTTCACGATCGAGTTCGACGAGGTGGATCTTGGAGCGTTCGCCCAAGCTGCCGCGCCGGGCGTCACCCCTGACTTCAGGTCCCTCGCCAAGCAGATCTGCGACCCCGCGAACCCGATCGGGGTGGGAGAGGCGCTGGGCGAGGCGCGACCCTTGTTCGAAGCGATCGGCGGGCTGCTCACGGAGCTGAATCAGATATTGAGCGATGCCGACGTCGGGTTCGCCTACAGGACCCGGGACGCCATCTGCCTCTTCATCTACCACCTCCGGCGCGACGGGCTCGAGACCCTGCTGCCGATGGACGTCGCGCTCGACCTCTGCATCCTGCAAAAGGTGCTCCCACGCGTCCACGGGCAGGGAGGCGTGCTGCACGCCACGCTCCAGCGGGCGATCGAGTGGCTCGAGCGGGAGGACGAGGGCCAGACGGGCGAGGTGGTCAAGAGGCGCTACACGAGGAGCGCGGCCAAGGCCCGGGGAATGCTGCGGCGGCTCGAGCGGGATGGCGCCACCGAGTTCTGGAAGGGCTAGCCCTGCCTGCGCTCCTGAGGATCGAGGGAGCTTCCTGGTGGCTCGAGATCATCGGGCCTCGGCGAGCTCCGCCGGCTTTTCTGCCCCCTCAGGAAACCTCGATAAAAGTCGCCGGGGAGGGGGCTGAGGTTTTCTGTGTTGTGGCCGGCGACTCCAGCCTGGTGGAGGCGCAGCCTGGCCAGGCGGTCGCCCCGTTCCTCTTCGAGAACACCCGCTACGAGGTGATCTGCGAGGCCGAGAGCGCCGAGCTCTCGATCGATATCGCAGGCGCTGCCCTCGTGCACAGCCGCGAGGCGGGGGATCGCGTGATGTGGCATCACGCGATCAACTTCGGCAATCAGGTGGGCTTCAGCGAGATAGCGATCACCAGCGCAGAGGGGGTGCTCGCGAAGGTCACCGTCGAGGTCTTTCCCCTCAAGGTGGACTACCGCGGCGACTACCGCTTGCTGCGCGATGAGGTTGGCGAGATCAGCCGCGGCCTGGCCATTTCGGCGATGGCGAAGACCTTCGACCTCGGCTCACCGATGCCGGCGCCCCACCCGACCATGGCCGAATGGGCGGCCCTGCTCGAGTCCTGCCATGAGGATCTGACCGCCACGGTGCGGGCCATCCTCGCGGCCCCCCACAGCGCCGTGGTTCGCGAAATCAGGAACGCCCCCGTGGCCCGGGCCCGGCGCGTGGACAACGCCCGCCTCGAGGCGCTGCTCCGGCGCCGGCCCACCCGGGTCGGGGCCGTCCTATCCGGCGTCCAGATTCCCGTCGAGGTCCCGGAGCGGCGCCACCGAGTGACCCGCGACACGCCGGAGAACAGGTATCTGAAGGCCTCTCTCGCGGTCCTGGCCCTGCGCTTACGGGAGGTGATTCAGGAAGCCGCGCTCGCCGATGAGGAGACGGCGACGGCCCGTCAGCGCTTCTGCCGCCACATCCGAGACCTCGCCGCGGCCGCCCTGCGCGGCGTCTCGTCAGTGACCCAGGACCCAATGTGGGGCGAGGTCGCCCAGGTTCCGCCGGTGCCGCCCAGGTCCCAGGTGCTCCTCACTCATCCGCTCTATTCGCGGGCGGCCAAGCTGGTCCGGATCCTGGCGGGCGGCGTTTCGCTCGACGGCGAGGCTCTGCGAACCCCGATCAAGGACATCGCCACGCTCTACGAGCACTGGTGCTTCCTCAAGGTCGTGGATCTCCTCGAGCGGCGGCTTGTCCTGGAGCGGGAGACGGTCATCTCGGCTCGCCAGCTCGAAGTCGAGCTGACGATTGCCAGGGGAATGGAATCGGCTGCCCGCTTCCGCGATCCAAGCACGGGCCGCGCCTTTCGAGTCGCCTACAACCCGACCTTCTCCCGCCTGCCGACGGTTCCGCAGAGGCCGGACATCTGGCTCGAAGCCGACGACGGCGAGACGCTGATCCTCGACCCCAAGTACCGGCTCGCCTACGACCGGGAGCACATAGGGAGCTACGGCGCCCCCGGCCCCCCGAGCGACGCGATCAACGCGATGCACCGCTACCGGGACGCGATCGTCTCCCACCAGCCGCCGCACCGGCGGCGGGCATCGACCGCGGTGGCCCTGTTCCCCTTCGCCGACGAGGAGAGCTACGCGAACAGCCGGCTCTTCAAGAGCATCGAGGCCGTCGGGGTCGGTGGCCTCCCGTTCCTGCCGGGGGCCACGGGCATGGTCGAGGCGCTGCTCGACCGCTGGCTCGCAGCGGCGCCGGGCGCCTAAGCCTGCGCCCGCAGCTCGTCCGCGAGGCTGGTCAGCTTGCCCACGGTCGTGTGCAGGGCGCCGGCCAGCCGCAGCAGCGTCGTGTAGCTCGGATTGCGGATGCCGCGCTCGATGCCGCCCACCTGGGTGAGGTCGGTGCCGGCGCCCTCGGCCAGTTGCTCCTGGCTCAGCCCGGCTTCACTGCGCAGGGTGCGGACGGCGTCGCCGAGGGCGGCGTGCTCGGGAGAACGGGGCTTGCTGCGGCGCTGGGGCGGCACGGCCCCGGAGCCTCTCGGTTTGGAAACCGGACAGTTAGAGCATTAATGCTTTAACAGGTTTCAGCGGCAGAATTGATTCCAGCAGTGGCTTTTGGGAATTCCGGCGCGCAGCGGAGATGGTGGAACGGCGCGTGCAGCCGGGAGCGCAGTTCCTCGGCGGCTGCCGTGGTCTCCCTGTCAGGGCGGGTGACGAGGAAGACCTCGGTCGCGGGATAGGTGCGCAGCTGGTCGGTGACGGTCTGGACGATGTCCTCGTCGCCGATCTGGGCGTTGGCGGCGACGCCCGCGCCGGCGAGCGAGGCGAGGGTGAGGACGAGGCTCCGCTGGGCGCGTTCGCGGCCCGGCCCGACCTCGCAGGCCCAGCGGTCGAGGAAGCGGTTGTGGGCGGGGGCGACGACGCGGACCTCCGGCTCTGGTTCGGCCGGGTCGAGCGGGACCGAGGCGGCGGCGATCCGCTCGATCGCGGTCCCGTCCTCGAGCGGCTCGTCGACGACGACGAGCAGGTGCTCGCGCAAATCGCCCGGCGGCGGCGGCACGATCGGGTGCAGCGGCGGGTGGCGGACCGCCATCACGACGATGATGCCGGCGACGATCGAGCCCTCGGCCATCCCCAGCCCCGGCCCGCCGACGTAGAAGGCGGCGACGATCGAGACGCAGATCCCGGCCACGATCAGAGGCAGCTTCCATGCGGCTAGACCCTGATCGCTCATGTCCTTGACCTTAAAGAGTCGACCGCGCCTGTCAATCCCCTTCGCGCGTGACGAGGTCGCGCAGGCTGGCGAAGTCCTCGGCGCAGGCCGGGCAGCCCGCGAGGTGGGCGCGCATGCCGGGGATTCGCGAATCGGCGGCCTCGCCGGCGAGGGTCAGCTCGACGTAGCGGTCGAGCTCCTCGAAGCACTGCTCGCAGGTCAGCTCCGGCTCACCGGGGCCGAGGACCCGTCCCAGGACGGCGGCGCGTTTCTCGTCGCTCTTCATGCCTCCTCCTCTCCGCCTACCGGCCGATTACCCGGTGCTGCTGGCGGGAGGGATCGCCGAGCCCGGCGACGTGCAGACCGCCCTAGACGGCGGCGCGACCGCGGCCGTCGCAGGCACCCGCTTTCTCCTCTCCGAGGAGAGCCGAGCCCACGCTCTATATAAGGAGCGCCTGCTCGGCGCCGAGCAGACGATTCTCACCGAGCTCTTCGGCGCCGGCTGGCCCGCGCCGCACCGCGTGGTCCCAAACGCCGCGACGCAGCGGTGGCTACCCGGCGTTCGTCCTTTGGCGGGCATGTGGTCCATAAACGACGAACGCCACGAGGAAAAACACGCGGAAGTGTCACGCGGCCCGTGGCTCAATCGAGCGCTCAACCACCTGCTCGCCCCCGGGGCGCGGTACGCGCCGCCGGGGCTGCAGCTGCGGATGATCCGGGGCCAGCGGCCAGGCAGCCGGCTGCTCTCGCCAGCCGGCCCGACCGACGATGCGCCCGCGAACCTGATCGACGCCGGCGCCCTCTATGCCGGCGAAACCATCAACCGCATCAGCGAGCTAAGACCGGCTGCCGACCTGGTCCGCGACCTCGCGCCGTAGGCGCCCTGGCGAACTGCATCAAATTGCCTGCCTGCCGGGGCGGAAATCTGATGCGGTTCGGGCCGGAGGACGGTCCTGTGACAATGGGAACCATGGCTGGGGGGCAGATCCTGCAGATCGCCGAGAGCTCGATCGGGGCGGATCGGTGCGAGCTGCAGCTCGAGGGGGAGCTGGACCTCTGGAGCATCGAGCGCCTGCAGGCGGTGCTGGGGCGGGTCGCCCGCGACTACTCAGCGGTGCTCGTCGGCCTCCAGCGGTGCGAGTTCGTCGACTCGACCGGGATCGCCCTCTTCCTCCAGGTGCGCCGCCAGCTCGAAGACGAGGGCGGCCGGCTCGCCCTCTACGGCTGCTCGGACCAGGTCCTGCGCATCTTCACCGTCGCCGGCCTCACCGAGGCCGGCATCGTCTTCGACAGCCGCGACGCGGCGATCGCGGAGCTGGCCTCGGTCACAGCCGAAGGCTAGGGCCCGGCCAGCCGCCCCTGCGCGCCGAGCCGCGCGCACCAGAGCGCGAAGAGCGCCACCGCCACGACGGCGCCGAGCCAGTGGACGCCTAGGACCACGGCGAGAATGCTGGGCAGCCCGGCAAGCGCGGCGCCGAGCAAGGTCGCTCCCGGCGGTAGGCGCAGAACGCGCGCCGTGAAGGCGGCGCAGAGCATCCAGGCCACCGGGCCGGTGACCCAGCCCCAGTCCTCGAAGAAGGAATGCGGCAGGGCGAGGGCCAGGGCGATCGAGAGCAGGGCGACGGCCGCCAGCTGCAGCAGCGCCGCCCGCCAGAGGGTGGGGACGTCCATCCCCACCGAGGCTATTCGACGACGATCTTGCCCTTCATGAAGGGGTGGATCGTGCAGTGGTAGGCGAAGGTGCCCCTCTGGCCGAACTTCACCGTCACCGAAGTTCCCGGGGCGATCCTCTTGGTGTCGAAGCTGCCGCCGGTCGCCGTGTGGGCGGTGTTGCTCGAGTTGGCGAAGGTGACCTTGCCTCCCCGCTTGATCCGCAGCGTCGGGGGATGGAAGGCGAAGTGGTTGATGTCGACGCTCTTGGCGCCGCTCGCCACCGCCGTCGCGCCGATCGCGCGCCCTCCCTGCAGCGCCGCCACCGCCAGCGCCGCGATCGCCATCAGGAGCACGAAGCCCCACCATCCCCGCCAGCTCTTTGAGTGCGTCATGGCCCGGCATACGGGCGCCGGCCGGGCCAGGTTCAACCGAGCGCGGCCGCGAGCAATAATGGGACGGCCCGGGCGGTTAGCTCAGTTGGGAGAGCATTCGGTTTACACCCGAAAGGTCACTGGTTCGAGCCCAGTACCGCCCACTCCGGGGCGCGCCCGCGGTGGGGGCGGGCCGCCGCGCTCGGCGCCCGCCCCGTCGCCTGCCTAGTTCGACTTGGTCAGAAAGACCGTCGGCACGGCGTCCATCGTCTGGATCGTCACCCCGCTCACCTCCCTCCCTGTTGCGCATTGACATCTACGCTTGGGAGAGGGGATATATGCTCTAAACGTTCACAGCGGTTTTCTGTCCCTGCGCATTTAGCGACGAAAGATTACGGCACTTATGCTCTATCGCTCAAGTTCATCGAGTGCATGGGAGGACGAGCGTGGCGCGGAAGAGGCGGAAGGTCGCGAAGCGGAAGCGGAAGATGGACAGCTCACCCCAGGAGGTCCTGGTCAAGGCGCTCAACCATCCGGTCCGGGTGAAGGCGCTGACGATCCTGACCGAAAAGACCGCCAGCCCGAAGGAAATCGCGGCGCAGATCGACACGCCGCTCAGCAACGTCAGCTACCACGTGCGGGTGCTGGACGAACTGGGGCTGGTGGAGATCGTTGAAGAAGAATCGGTGCGCGGGTCGGTCGCCCACTTCTACAAGGCGGTGGAACGACCATTGATCGACAACCCGGACTGGGAGAAGCTGAGCCCGAAGGTGCGCAGCGCCTTCTCCGGTTACGTCATCGAAACGCTGATGAGCGACGCTGCCAACTCGCTCGCGACCGGGACCTTCGACCAGCGCGAGGACCGGCACCTGAGCCGGACGTCGCTGGTGCTCGACGAGCGGGCCTGGCGCAAGGTTTCGGAGATCCAGGCGAAGGCTCTCGACCAGATCCTCAAGGAGCAGGCGGCCGCGGCGCAGCGCCTGCGCAAAGTCGGGGGGACCTCGATCCTGGCGGTCGCCGGAATGACTTGCTTCGAGGTGCCGTCCGCCCCTCAGCCCGGGTAGCGCCTAGCCGAAGGCGCGGACCGCGAGCACCGCGGCGACGGCGAGGCCGATGGTGGCGATTGCGATCCGCAGCGGGTCGCTGGGAATGCGGCGGGCGTAGTGGGCGCCGACGCGGCCGCCGACGAACGAGGAGACCATGATCGCCAGCGCGTAGCGCCAGTCGACCGGGGCGAGGAACGCGTAGACGAGGGCGGCGAGGAGGTTCGAGCAGCCGGCGATGAGGATCTTCATCCCGTTGAGGTGCTGGAGGGTGTCGGAGACGAAGAGGGCGAGGAGCGCGAAGACGAGGATGCTGACGGCTGAGCCGAAATAGGCCTGGTAGGCGCCGCAGAAGGCGATTCCGGCGGTCAGGTAGGGCGAGTGCTCGTTGCCAGCGTGGGAGATGCGAGGGGTGAGGCGCGGTTGCAGGAGCAGCAGCACGCAGGAGCCGACGATCAGGATCGGCACGATCGCTTCGAAGGCGTCGTTGGAGGTGAGCAGGAGGGCGACCGAGCCGGCGGCGGCGCCGAGCAGCAGCGGCGCCAGCAGCCGGAAGAAGCGGTCGCGCTGTTCGCGCAGGAGGTCGGCGTAGCCGATTGCGCCGCCGACCGAGGCGGGGACGATCCCGACCGTGTTGGTGACGTTGGCCGAGAGCGGGGAGAGGCCGAGGGCGACCATGGTCGGGAAGGTGATCAGCGCGCAGCCGCCGGCGATGGAGTTCGCGGCCCCCGCGCCAGCCCCGGCCGCCGCGACGGCGAGCAGCTCGAGCATGGGCTCAATCCTCGCCGAAGAGGCGGCCGCGCAAACGTGACCAGAGTGTGAACCGAGTTCTCCCCGCATATCGGGGAGAACTCGGTTCACGCTTTTGCGCCTTCCGCCACTCGTCCTCGGTCGGCAGGCGGCCGGCCTTGCGGGCGCGCAGGACGCACTCGGTGTGGGCGTGGCGGCGGCGGGTTTTGTCGCCTTCGGGCCAGATCAGCGCGTGCTCGGAGAGGGCGGGGAGGTGCTTGCCACAGAGTGGGCAGCGGTAGGTGGCGGGCTTCAGGTTCTGCGCCGGGCGCATCGCCCACCAGCGAGGCTGTTCAGGGGCCATCCACAAACTGCATCAACTTTTCTATCTGCTGGGTGGAAAAGTTGATGCAGTTCGCTGGGTGAGGGGCGGCGTCGGGGTGCCGCCGCGCTCCTTCTCGGCCGCGGTGACTAGGTCGAAGAAGTAGTCATTGCGGCCGCGCCTCGCTCGGCGGGGGAAGGCTCGGCGGGCGCGCCGGTGGGTTGCCGTGATCGCCTGGAAGCCTGACTCGTGAGCGGCGCTCCAGGGGATGGCGAAGATCTCGCGCACCCGCGGCGGCAGCGTTCCCTTGATCACGACGTTCTGGATTGCGAGGTTGGCGCGGGCGTGGCGGGGGACCGGTTGCTCGAAGGCGACCAGCGGCGCCATCTCCAGCGCGTGCGCGGTCGCGTGCAGTTCGGGCGAGGCGAGCTTGTCGTCGAACCAGGCCTGGAACTCGCGGTAGGTCGACGGTACCGCCTCACGCGGAAGATCGAAAAGCTCGCCGAAGCGGACGTAGTCCTGCCAGAGGGATTCGCGCTCGGTGTGGTTGAGGGGGCGGACCATCGTCTCGTACATCGCCCGCCCCGAGTCCGCGATCACGGCCAGCGTCCACAGCATCAGCTCCGGGTCGAAGGCCGAGTAGACGGTGCCGGCGGGGTGGGCGCCGGCAGCTTCGGGCAGCTCACCGTTGATCCGCTCGTGCAGTCGGTGGACCGCCGCCAGCGCCCGGTCGGCTTCGGCCTTGGTGCCTAGGAAGACCGTCTCCTGGATCTTCGCGGTGCGGGCGAGGCGGGTGAAGGGATGGTCGCCGGCGTGGGTCGAGAGCATCGTGCCGGTGTAGGTGAGCGGTTCCAGCGCCCCGATCAGCAGCGCCCGCTGCCCATATAAGAGCCCGACCGAGCGCTCCCCGTGAACCCGCCGAGCCATCGACCGGCCCGGCGGAAAGTAGTGCTCGTGGTCGCTCACTGGCCGTCTGGCCAACCACTCTACTCAGCGGGTGACAAATTGGTCAAACAAGCGGACCAATTAATGAGCGGAGCGGGGAGCGGGCGGCTCGCTGGCCATCGCGACCAGCGCCGAGCCGGAGCCGGGGGCGGCGAGCCCTCGCAGCTCGTGGGCGTCGAAGATCTCGTCGAGTTCCTCGCGGGTAAGGGTCTCGCGCTCGAGGGCCAGCACCGCCAGGTGGTCGACGATCTCGAGGTTGGCGGAGATCAGCGCCCGGGCGCGACGGTAGGCCTCGCGAGCGAGGGTCATCGCCGCCAGGTCGACCTCGCGGCGGGTCTGGTCGGAGATCGCATAGTCGCCGGTCGGGAGCGCGATCGGCGCCGGCCCGTCGTGATCGAGCGCGACCCCCATCCCGAATTCCGCCGCCATCTGCTTGCAGACGAGGTGGACGCGGTTGAGGTCGTCGGAGGCGCCCGAGTAGCTCTCGCCGAGCACGACCTCCTCGGCGGCGCGCCCGCCCAGCAGCGTCACCACCTCGTCGAGCAGCTCGTCGCGGGACTTCAGGTAGGTGTCCTCAGAGGGGGAGTGGGCGACGAAGCCGAGCGCCGGCCCGCGCGGGACGATCGAGAGGATCTCCGGCGGGTCGAGGCCGAGCAGCTTGCGGCAGAGCGCGTGGCCGGCCTCGTGGTAGGCGACGATCCGCCGCTCCTTCGAGTTGATGCGCCGCGCCTGCTGGGAGCCGACCGCTTGGCGCAGCAGCGCCTCGTCGAGGTCCTCCCGGGTCATCGCCCAGCGGCCGGCGCGGCCGGCGATGATCGCGCCCTCGTTGAGGGCGTTGGCGAGCTGGGCGCCGGTCAGCCCGGTGGTCTTGCGGGCGACGTCACCGAGGTCGAGGTCGGGGGCGAGCGGCTTGTTCTTGGCGTGGCTGCGGAGGATCGCCTCGCGGCCCTTGCGGTCGGGCGGGGCGACGAGGACGCGGCGATCGAAGCGGCCCGGGCGCAGCAGCGCCTTGTCGAGCTTGTCGACGTGGTTGGAGGCGGCGATCACGATCACCATCCCGGGGTCCTTCTCGAAGCCGTCGAGCTCGACCAGCAGCTGGTTCAGCGCCTGCTCGCGCTCGCTGGTGCCGCCGTCGCCGCCCCCGTCGCCGCGGGAGCCGCCGATCGCGTCGAGCTCGTCGATGAAGATGACCGCGCGGCCGGCCTTGCGGGCGTCTTTGAAGAGGCGGCGGATGCGGGCGGCGCCGCGGCCGACGAACATCTCGACGAAGCTCGAGCCGGAGGCGGCGAAGAAGTCGACGCCGGCCTGGGCGGCGACCGCGCGGGCGAGCATCGTCTTGCCGGTGCCGGGCGGGCCGTAGAGGAGGACGCCGCGGGGCGCCTGGGCGCCGAGGGCGGAGAAGCGGTCGGGGTCGCGGAGCCAGGCGGTGACGTCCATCAGCTCGTCCTTGGCGGCGTCGACGCCCTGCACCTCCTCCCAGAGGACCGGCGCCGTGCGGGAAGCCTTAACCGTCTCCGGCTTGGTCGTCCCCATCATCCCTCGCATCATCTTCATGAAGATGAAGAGCAGCAGGGCCATGAAGAAGACCCCGAAGACCGGATACCAGTTGAAAAAGAATTCCTGAATTTCTTCCGCCATCCGTGCAGTGTGGACACAAAGACGCGATTAGCCCATCGCACATCCGTCCAAATCTCCGAAAAGGGCTAAAGGTCAGGCGTGCTCGGACAGCGAAACCGCGAAAACTCCTCTTGAGGAGGACTTTTTACGGTCTCGCTATTTCTCCACCTGCGAGCCGCCGACGATCGCCTCCTCGCCGGAGTCGGCGAAGACGATCCAGGCCTTGTTGCCGCCGTCGTAGTCGGGGGCCCATAGCTTCAGGGTCGCCGGGCGGCCCCAGACGGTCACTTGCTCCTCGCCGGTTGAGTCGAGGCCGCGCCAGATCCGCACGAAGGGGTTGTGCTCCCACTCCTCGCCGACCGTGGTCGGCTCCTTGTGGCCGGGATGGACGGCGGTCTCGGGGTGGAGCTCCAGCAGCCGCATCACCGAGGCCTTGAGGTCGGCGAAGCCGCTGGCGCCCGGGGCCATGGTGCCGCCGACCGTGCCCTTGAAGAGGACGTCGGCGGTGAAGAGGTCGGTGCCGTCGACGAGGTAGGCGAGATGGCCGGCGGCGTGGCCGGGAGTGAAGATCGCTTCGATCTCGATCCCGCCGGCGTCGAGCACCTCACCGTCGCCGAGGACGATCTCGACCTCGTCGTCGAGCTCGGCGGCGGTCGCCTCGTGGGCGACCAGCGGCGGGTTGCCGAGCTGCCCCCGCGCCTCGGCGAGGCCGGCGACGTGGTCGGTGTGCGGGTGGGTGACGAGGACGTGGGTGATCGCGATCCCGTCGCGCTCGGCGCGCTCGAGCAGCGGCCCGAGGTCGTCGTTGCCGTCGATGAGGACGCCGGTCTTGCGCTCGGGGTCGGCGACCAGATAGGCGTTCGACAGCCACATCGGGTTCTCGGTCCTCTCGACGATCAATGCTCCTCCTTCGTAGCGGGCTCGTTCCCGGAGGTTACGGCGCTGCCGTCGAGCAGCGTCCGCGCCACCAGCTCGGGGTCGTCCCAGGTGGGGGTGTGGCCGACGCCGGGGAGGACGAGGAAGCGGGCGCCGGCGGGGCGGCGGTGCGGCTTCGGCGGGCCGAGCAGGCGGTCCTTCTCGCACCAGGCGATCGTCACCGGCACGTCCCCTGGGTACCCGCTCGGGTCGAAGACGTGGCTGCGCATCGCCCGGTTGGCGGCGTCGTAGCCCTCGCCGTCGAGCCAGCCGACCGCGAGGTCGTGGGCGGCGTCGGGCGGGATCCGCTCGGGGTGGGCGGCGATCGACTGGAAGGCGGCATGGCGGGTCTGCGGGAACCGCAGCGCGACCGAGAGCAAGGGGCGAGCCGCCTTCAGCCAGGGCGAGCCGCGCAGCAGCACGCGGGCGCCGCCGCCTGCCGGTTCGCCGAGCGGCCGCGACCAGAGGCCGGCGGGGGAAAGGGCCGTCACCGAGGCCGCCCAGCCGAAGCGGCCCATTTCCAGCGCCACCCAGCCGCCGAGCGAGTTGCCGGCGACGTGCGGGCGCTCGACCCCGTTGCGCAGGCAATGGTCATGAACAGCCCTTGCGAGGTTCGCTGCGGTCGCCTCTTCGCTCTCCGGCAGCGGCGGCGCCTGGCCGAACCCCGGCATGTCGACCGCGTGCACCTCGCGCTCCCCCTCGAGCAGCGGGATCACCGGCTCCCAGATGCTGCGGGTGCCGCCGAGGCCGTGAATCAGCAGCAGCGGCTGGCGGGCGTGGGCGCTCATGTCGGCGGCGTGGTCTGGATGCGGGTCCCCTACCCGTAGGGGCGGTAGACGATCCGGTCGCCGAGCAGCGCGGAGACCGTTGCGAAGCCGAACCCGCGGGCGCGCAGGGTGTCGATGATCCGGGGGAGGGCGGCGAGCGTCTCGCCACGGGGGCCGCCGCCGTCGTGCATGAGGATGATCGAGCCGTCGCGGGCGTGGCTGACGATGTTCGAGTAGATCGCCTCGGTGCCCGGCAGTGACCAGTCCTGCGGATCGACGTCCCAGGTGATCGTCCGCATCCCGAGGCTGCCGGCGGTGGCGATGACGCCGGCGTTGACGGCGCCGCCGGGCGGGCGGAAGAGGCAGGGCTGGAAGTGGGTGTAGGCGCGGATCCGCGCCGCGGCGCCGGCGATCTGGTCGTAGCCGGGGTATTCGACGTGGTTCATCGTGTGGTCGCCGAGCTCGTTTCCTTCGGCGAGGATCTGCCGCATCACGTCTTCGCGCCCCGGCATCTCCTGCCCGATCTCGAAGAAAGTCGCGGGGACGCCCTTCTCACGTAGGACTTCGAGGAAGTCGTCGGTATATTCGCTCGGGCCGTCGTCGAAAGTGAGGGCGACGACGTGGCGGTCGCGCGGGCCATTGGTGACGAGGCCGGTGCTGCCGCCCGTGCAGCCGATCGCGCGGACGGGGCGCAGGCGGAAGGTCTTGGCGTCGGTGGCGGGCAAGGTTTCCGCGCAGCGGACGATCACCCTGCACCCGGAGCTGCGAATCACTCCCCAGCGGTAGCGCTGTGGTTTGAGCCCGACTTCTGCCGGGACCATCGCGATCACCAGCTTCTGCGGTTGCGGCCGCTTCACCGTCGCCCGTGCCCAGGACTTTCGTTCGGGCTTGTTGAGGGGGCTCACTTGTTGCAGCCCGAGACGACGGTGGGCCCGGCGCCCGCCGAGGCAGAAACGCAGGAACGGCTTCGAGGGGCTGGGGCCGATTTCGAAGCAGAGGTAGCGGGAAGCTGCGCGCCGGGTGTCGGGATGAGGTTCGAGCTTCCCCAGCCGTACCGGCTCCGAGGTCCGCACCGAGAGGATCAGCTCCCGCCCCTTCTGCGTCAGGCCGGCGTGCTGCAGGCGGACCTGCGCTCCCACCGCTCCCGGGATCGCCAACAGGCCACCCAGAGCGAGCAGTGAAACGCACAAGATCTTGCCGGTGGTGTTCTTCACGGTCTCATTCAACCTCCGCAGCCATTCACTTACTACCGTGTTGAGACCGGTTGTGAGCTTCAACTCCCGAATCCTCGCCGCGCTCGCGGTCCTCGCCGCGCTCGTGCTGGCACCCGTCGCCCTCGCCGAAACCGGCGGCGCCGGGCAGGTCGAAACTGGCGCCAACGTCAGCAACACCGCCTTCGACCGCCAGGGGATGTGGGTCTGGTACGTCTCCCACTCCGAGGGCGGCAGCATCGGCGCGATCATCGCCCGCGCCAAGCGCAACGACGTCGGCACCGTCTACGTCAAGGCCGGCGACGGCGGCGGCCGCTGGAGCCAGTTCAGCCGCGGCCTCGTGCAGGCGCTGCACCGCGGTGGCCTCGATGTCTGCGCCTGGCAGTTCGTCTACGGCGACAGCCCGCTCGCCGAGGCGCGGGTCGGCGCCGCCGCGGTGGCGAAGGGGGCCGACTGCTTCGTGATCGACGCCGAGGCCGACTACGAGGGCAAGTACGCCGCCGCCGAAACCTACGTCCGCGCCCTGCGCGCCCGCATCGGCGCCACCTTCCCGGTCTCGCTCGCCGGCTTCCCCTACGTCGACTACCACCCGTCCTTTCCCTACTCGGTCTTCTTCGGGCCCGGCGGCGCCCAGTGCAACCAGCCGCAGATGTACTGGAAGACGATCGGAACCTCGGTGCGGACCGTCTACGAGCACACCTACCTCTACAACCGCATCTGGGGCCACCCGATCTACCCGATCGGCCAGACCTACGAAGGCCCCGGCGCCGCCTCGATCCGCCTCTTCCGCCGCTTCGCCCAGAGCTACGGCGGACTGCCGCCGAGCTGGTGGGACTGGCAGGAGACGAGCGGGAAGGAGTGGGGGGCGGTCGGCGCCGCCAGCGCCCTGCAGCCGGTGCCGGGATACCGCCTCGAAGTCGTCCACCCGACGCTGAAGAAGGGGAGCAAGGGCGACATGGTCGTCTGGGCGCAGGAGCATTTGAATGCCGCCGGCGCGGAACTGCCGGTGACGGGGGTCTTCGGCCGCCAGACCGCCCGCGCCGTCCACATCTTCAAGGGGGAACACGGCCTCACCGCCAACGCAATCGTCGACACCGACACCTGGAATGCCCTGCTCGCCTTCACGCCCGAGCGGGCGAACTGGGCCGCCCGCAGCGCCCGCCCGGGAGCGCGACCGCGCCCGGCGAGCCGGCCGCTCTCGGCGAGCCTGCCGGCGAAGGCCTACGAGATCCCGCCTAAGCGTTGATCCGGGTGACGAGCCGGCCGAGGGTCGGCGACTCGATCGCGATCTCGTCGCCGTCGGCGAGCCAGACCCGCGGCTTGCGCCCCATCCCGACGCCCTCGGGCGTGCCGGTGGAGACGATGTCGCCGGGCTCGAGCGTCATCAGGCTCGAGAGCTGGGCGACCAGCTGCGCCACGCTGAAGATGAGGTCGTCGGTGGCGCCGTTCTGCATCTCCTCGCCGTTCAGGGTCAGCCTGATCCCGATCGCGTCCGCTGGCCCCGCCTCGTCCGGCGTCACCAGATAGGGACCGCAGGGCGCCGAGCCGTCGAAGACCTTGCCCGGCATCCACTGCGGCGTCGCCCCCTGCAGGTCCCGGGCCGAGAGATCGTTGAGCAGCGTGTAGCCGGCCACATAGTCGAGCGCCTCGGCCTCGTCGACTTCCTTCGCCCGCCTGCCGACGACGAAAGCCACCTCCGCCTCGTAGTCGGTCTTCCCCGTCGGCACCCGCACCGTCGCACCGTCTGCCACCAGCGCGTTGGCGAACTTGGCGAAGAAAGTGGGCATGGCCGGTGGCTCGGTGATCCCCACCTCCGCCGCGTGCTTGCGGTAGTTCAAGCCGATGCAGACGATCTTCTCCGGATCCGGGATCGGCGGCAGCAGCCGCACCGCGGAGAGCGGATGCGACGGGGCGCCCGTGTCCCCCAGCCGCTCCCGCAGCTCATCCACGCGCCCGGCGGCGATCAGCTCGCGCAGGCTCCCACGATGCGGCTCCCCCAGCAGCGCCCAGGCATCGACGACCCGCTCGTCCTCGAGCAGACCGGCCCGAGGCCCATCGCCCGCGTCATAGGAGAGAAGCCTCATCGCGCCGGCTACTGCAGCGCGAAGGTCGCGTTGACCGTGGCAGTGACAGTCGACCTACCGGGCTTGACCGGGGGCGCGGCGCAGGCGCTGGCACCGGCCGCCGAGCGCGAGACGCCGTGGCTTCCCTCCGGCGCGGCGACGCACTTGCTCACCGGTTCCGCGGCGGCGGCTTCGTTGATGGGCGTGACCGCGCCGCCCTCGGTGATCGTGATCGCCGGACCGAGCGAGGCGCCGGCGGCCGAGGCCAGCAACCCAGCCTTCGTCTTCGCTTTTTCGAGGGCCTCGACCAGGGCGGCGTTGTAGGCGGCTTCCCGATCGCCGACGAAGAAGGTCGGCCCCCGCGTGCCCGTTGCGCCGGCGGCCACCCCGGCTGCGATCAGTTCGCCGGCAGCCTCCGGTTGATGGGTGACGACGGAGACCCCCTCGCTCGCCCTATAGACGGGACGCTTGCCCTTCTCCACCCGGCGCACCGAAACCGGGCCCGTCGTCACATCGCCCGGCCCGACGCCGGCAATACCCTGAGCGGCCGCGATCACCGCCTTCATGCGCTGAGCCACCACCCGCAAAGCAGCGCCGCGGCCAGGCCGTTCCTTGCTCACAGAGAAGCGCACTTCAGCCGTGTCGTTAGGGACCTCCCGTTCGACCGTAGCCGTGACGCTAACCGTCCGTTCAGCCGCGCTCGCGCCAGCGGGCACCACCAGAGCAACCAGCACAAAGAAAGCGAAGAGTCGCCGCATCGGCTCGCATCATCGCATCTGCAGCGCGGCTTGGATGGGGGGTCGGGTGGTCCCCACCAGACACTCAACCCCGAGCCATAGCGAGGGGTGTCTGGAGGGGGACCACCCGACCCCCTAAACCACTACGCCCGCGCCGGCTCCGCCTCCATCTCGAACGCGGTGCCCTCGAGCGTCTCCCGTTCAATATCTCCCTCGCGCACCAGCCAAAGCCCGAAGACCGCGCCGATGAAGGAGAGGATCGCTCCCAGCACGAGGATCTCGTTCAAGCCGTGAAGGAAGCCCTGCTGGGCGGCGTTCGCCGCCGTGTTCTGCAGCCCTGCGGGAAGCCCCGAGACCGCCTGCCCGAGGTGACCAGACGAGGTCGCTTCGACAAGGCCGCGCGCCTGGTCCGTCGACAACGCCCCATGGGCTGCTTCCCGGGTCTTGTCCGCCCCGGCGCCGAGGAAGATCGCGCCCCAGGCCGCGATGCCGACAGCGATCCCGACCTGGCGGAAGGTGTCGTTGATCCCGGCCGCCATCCCGCTCTGCTCTTTCGGCACGACGCTGAGAGCGACGTCGGCGATCACCGGGTTCAGCAGGCCGACCCCGACGCCGCTGATCAGGAAGCCGGCGAGGAGCGCGGTCCACTCCGAGTCCATCTTCAGGCCGGACATCAGCAGCAGGCCGACGCCGGTCAGCGCCAGCCCGGCGCTCATCAGGTAGCGGGCGTGGACCTTCGCCAGCGCCATTCCGGAGAGGGGGGCGACGACGAACGAGGCGATCGTGATCGGCAGGTAGCGCAGCCCGGCTTCGATCGGCGAGAAGCCGAGGAAGCTCTGCAGGTAGAGCGTCAGGTAGAGGAAGAGCGCGAACATCGAGCCGGAGACCGCGAACGCCGCGAGCTGGACCCCGGTGAAGGCGCGCCGGCCGAAGAAACCAAGCGGGAGCATCGGTTGTTCGACGCGCCGCTCGATCGCCACGAACGCCGCCATCAGCACCGCCGCGACCGCGAACAGACCGATGATGGTGGTGCTGCCCCAGCCCTCGTCGTTGCCGCGGACCAGCGCCAGCACGAGGAGGAAGAGAGCCGTCGAGAAGGTGACGAGGCCGCCCCAGTCGATCCGGGTCGCGTTCGGGTCGCGGGACTCGGCGACCTTCCAGTAGGTGACGCCGATCGCCGCCAGCCCGATCGGGACGTTGAGGAGAAAGACCGACTGCCAGCCGAGGCCGTCGGTCAGCAGGCCGCCGACCAGCGGGCCGATTGCTACCGCGATCCCGATCGTCGCCCCGTAGATCCCCATCGCCATCCCGCGTTCGGGGCCGCTGGGGAACTCCTGGGCGACCAGCGCCAGCGAGACGGCGAACATCACCGCGCCGCCGACGCCCTGCAGGCCGCGGGCGAGATTGAGGAAGGTCGGGTCCGGCGCCAGGGCGCAGAGCAGCGAGGCGGCGGAGAAGATCCCGAGCCCGATCGCGAAGACGCGGCGGCGGCCGAGCCGGTCGGCGAGCGAGCCGGCGGTCAGCACCAGCGCCGCCAGCGAGAGGGCGTAGGCGTCGATCACCCACTGCAGGTCGGTGAAGCTGCCGCCGAGGTCCTGCTGGATCGCGGGCAGCGCCGTGTTGACCACGGTGATGTCGAGCAGAAGCATGAAGGTCGCGACGCAGACCGCGCCAAGCGTCCACCACTTGCGGTTGGTGGCGCCGGCGGCCGTCGCAATCGAAGTCGAGTCCATTTGAGGTCTCCTAGCCATCGGGTACAATTCGTAAGGCAACCTTGTAAGGCGTCCTGACAAGGCGACCTTATCAGGCTCCCTGACGATATGACCCGCGCCCCCGACAGCAACGACTTCTGGATCCCGATGGCGGGCCTCTTCGAGATCGCCAAAGACGCTTTCTTCGAGGACTTCCGCGAAGAGCTGGAGCAGACCGAGTTCGGCGACATCCGGCCGACGCACGGCTGCATCTTCCGCTTCGTCCGCGGCCCCGGGATGCGGCTAACCGTCCTGGCGGAAATGGCTGGGATGACCAAGCAGTCGGTGGGGGAGATCGTCGACGACCTGGTCGCCCGCGGCTACGTCAAGCGCATCCCCGACCCCGAGGACAAGCGGGCGAAGCTGATCTGCCTGACCGAGCGCGGCGAGCGGGCACAGGCGACCGGCCTCGCCCTCTTCTCGAAGGTGGAGAAGCAGTGGGCCGAGCGCTACGGAGCCGAGCGGATCGCCCAGCTGCGGGAGCTGCTGGAGGAGTTCGCCGCCAACGAGGCGCCGGCGTCCGCTCCCGAGCTCGCCCACGCCTGAGCGCCCTTCCGCCAATGGGCCCGCACCGAATGCGCTAGCTTTCGCCTCCCGGGCTCCCCCAGAGCCCGTCTCGAAGTCTCTCGGGGGCGTAGCTCAGCTGGTTAGAGCGCCGGCCTGTCACGCCGGAGGTCGCGGGTTCGAGTCCCGTCGCTCCCGTATCGGCGATCCGCTTTCCAGAGCGGAGACGCCTTCCTAAAACGCTCCGAGGTTCTGTCTTCCTGGGTACCAGCATGGGTACCCATCGGTCAGCAACGTCGTTTGGAGGGCGCGCTTACGCGGAAGCTCGTTGCTTAGGGCCCGCTACCGAGCACGCGGCGAACAGCCGACTGGCGCCCTGAACTACGCCCTACGAACGACTCTGGTCCTACGGCCCGTGCTAATCCGTCGCTGAGGGGAGACCATGATGAAGACCGAGTACTGATTGAAAAAGCCCTCGGCGGTAAAGCGTTTGGCTTCGTCAGCAAGGTTGTTCAGGATTACTGACTCGCTAACCACCCCGGGGGCGTCGCGGACATGGGCGGCGATCCGTCCCATGGGTAAGTCGCTGTCGGTGACCGGAAGCCCGGCGCCAGGAAGTTGATCGGCGAAGCGACCGAAGCTCGCGTGGAAGGTCTCGCTCTCGAAGCTGGTCCAGATAGGCAGCGTGCCGTCATATTGCTCATAGCGGCCAGCAACGACCACCGCGACCGGATCGGGGTGGTTCTCGACGTAGTAGCGGATCGAGGCGTGAAGCGAAGCTTGGTAGTGCTCAGCGAGCTCGATCGGCACTGCGATGGAGACCTGGCTCTGCAGAGCGCGCTCGTGATAGCGGTGGCCTTGAAAGATCAGGTGGGCCGCGGCATAGTTGGCCTCCTGCTCGAGCTCATCGCGGGTCTCGTAGAAGAGCTGGCGCTCGTCGTCGAAGCGATAGGTGGCCTCGTGCCAGGGCAGGAGGGCATGGGCGGTCTCGTGGGCGAGGGTGAAGTTAGCGCGCGGTCCGATCTGGCTCTCGCGATCAACGTAGATCGTCTTTTCGGAGAACACCACCGCACCGAGGATCCGCTTCCAGAGCCGCGGCTTCTGGGCGACGATCTCATCCGGCAGAGCCTTTGCTTCCTTTACCTCCTCGACGCCGGCGGCCTTGGCCACCTGGTCAAGCGGGGTGGGGAGGACCTCGGCGCCCCCGGCCCACTCGAGCGCCCGCTCGGCGACTGCGGCGACCCGTCTGCGCGTCTCTACAGTCAGGTCGCGGTGCGATTGCTTGGCGGGTTTGCCCAGGCGGCCGAGGTAGCTGAGCGCCTCCGCCTGCCGGCTTGCCGGAAGCTGCCCGACCGCCCGCAGGGCCGCCGAGGCGACCGCGAGCTGGCCGCCCCCGGAGCGGCCCCCTAGATGCCCTCCGGCCTCCAGCAGAGTGCCCAGATCGATTCCGTAAAGCTCGCTTAGCTGGTAGAGCAACCCAACGTCGGGACGCTCGATATGGCCCTTCTCGATCTGTGAGAGGTGCGCGTTATGAATGCCGGTGCGGCGTTGCACCTCTCGGAGGCTTAGCCCGGCCGTAGCGCGGCCTTCTATGAGGAGCTTCCCTAGTTTCGACAAATCGTTTCGAGGCGGTTGAAGCCACCTGCACTTTCGCACAGGCAAAGGACGCTTTTCAGCATAGAGCGCAAATCAGCTTAGCGCTCCGCAAATTCCCCCGGACGAATGTGCTACGGTCGCGCCCACAGTGCGTACCCCAAGGCGAAAGACCCGATGAGCAGCGAAGACTGGATCGTCAACGACCTCACCCTCCCCACCAGCGAGATGGAGGGGGAGTGGGAGTCGATCATTGGTGTTGACAAGTTGAAGGAGCAGATCGTCAACCAGGTGCTCCTGGCGATTCGGCTGCGCGCCGACCTGCCATTCAAGGTGAGCGCCCTCCACGGCCTGATCTTGCTCCATGGGCCGCCCGGAACCGGGAAGACGACCCTCGCGCGCGGCGTCGGCCAGCAGGTCGCGACGCTGCTTGCGGGCGGCACTCTGCGCTACGTCGAGGTCGATCCGCACGGCCTGATGAGCGCCGAGCACGGGCAGTCGCAGCAGCAAGTGACGGAGCTCCTCTGCGAGCAGATCCCACTGCTCGCCGAAGGTGGCGCGCCGACGATCGTCCTGATTGACGAGGTCGAGTCCATGGTTGTCGCGCGGAGCGCCGCCTCGCTGACCGCAAATCCCGCTGATGTCCACCGCGCGACCGACGCGGTCTTGATGGCCCTCGACCGCAACGCGCGCGAGCACCCGAACATCATCACGATCGCCACCTCGAACTTCACCGAGGCGCTCGACGAGGCCTTCCGTTCACGGGCCGACCTTGCGCTTGAGATCCCCCTACCTGACGTTGCCGCAATCCTCGCGATTCTTGAACGCACCCTGGCGGATTTCGGGGTGGCCTACCCAAAGCTCGGCAGGCTCGCCAAAGAGCCACAGTTGCGAGCTGTGGCCACCGCGCTTAAAGGGTTCGACGGTCGCCGTGTCCGCAAGCTCGTGACCCAGGCGCTGGCCGCCGAACGTGGCACCGTCATCGATCCCAATCGGCTGAAGATCGCAGACCTCCTGAAGACTGCGAAGCGGGCCAGCGAGATCCAGAAGGCAGAGCTCCGTGAAGCGGCATAGGAAGATCGCTGCTGCCCCCGAGCGAAGCGCCGGCGAGGTCTGGCGCACGGCCACGGCGCTTCTCGCGGACACTCTCGACCGCAGCGACGCAATCGAGCGTGCCGAAGTCGAGCGCACGATGGAGGTGGCCGGCGGAATAGGCCGGCAGCTCGTCTCCGGGGGTCATTTGGGCAAGAAACCGCTGGTCCTCGTGGCGGGCGAAATGTGGCTCGAAGTCGAGATCGTCTCTGGCGATGCCGCCTTCGCGCTCACCGAGAACCTGGGGCCAGTCCCCGGCGCGGCCGGCGTCTCGGACTGGACCCTGCATCTGCCGCAGGTCGAGCCGCTGGCAAAGCTGGTGCGCAAGACGGCAAAGGAAGATGAGCATCTATCCGCCGACGAGCCGAAGGCCCAGAGTTCCGCGGCTGCCAAGTCCGATGGGCAGACTTCGACGGCCGGCGTCTTCAACGAGGCGGCGCTCGCTGCGTGGGCCAAGGAGCGGTAGTGAGCGCTGTCGCCACCCAAACCCGGACCCATACCGCGACCCACACCGCGACTCACTTGGCCGACATCATCCTCGGCTCGCTTGGCGACCTGCTCGCCTACATCGGTATCGATACCAGTCGCTTTCAACGCCAGTTCGACCAAAACGAGAAGGCGATCGCTGCCTGGATCGAGGAAGGATCGCTTGAAGAAGTGGTGCTTGAGTGCCATCGGCCCGGGGGTGGCGTCACGCCGATCTTCGAGTTCCCGGTCACTTACGGATCAAGCGAAGCCCGGTTCGTCGACTCGAGGGCGGCCTTCGCGCGCTATCTCAACAAGGTCAGTTCGGTCCCTTCGGGCACCACCTATCGCTTGTTTTGCACCTTCAACGGGCCGCGCAGCGAACAGCCCGGCTGGGAGCCGGGCACCCGCGCCTCGACCGCGGGTCTCCACTCGACTTCGATGGGTGGCCTCGGGGAAGGGCCGCACGCCCGCGTCTCCGGACGGCATTTGAGCTAGGACTCGCATGGGCTACGTAGACGAAGCATTCAAGAAGGCTAGGGCTGCGCTGGAGATCACCCAGACCGAGCAGAAGGCTGCATCGCGCCGTCACAACGACATCCGCGCCGTCGTTCGCGAAAAGTGGAACCTCGACGATGATTTCCTCACCGGCAGCTACCGGCGCGACACGAAGACCAAACGGCTGAAGGACGTAGACATCTTCGTAGTCATCGATCCCTCGGGAGACCAAGCTTCACTGCGCCAGGAAGATCCATCGCAGATCCTCTCGGCCCTAATGACGGTGCTCAAAGGCAAGTACGACGACGTTACGGCGGACGGCTTTGCCTGTGTCGTCAAATTCGGCCCTGAGGAGGAGGTCGCCTCCTTCGATGTCGTACCGGCCTTCAAGCGCAAAGGCGGCGGCTATGAAATCCCTGACGCCGAACGCGGCCGCTGGATCGCCACCAACCCGAAGATCCATCACGAACAAAGCACGGCGATGAATCAACGGTGCGGAGGCAACTACATTCCCTTTGTCAAGCTGCTCAAGGGCATGAACCGGGAGGCGGGAGAGCCAATCGAACCCTCCTTCTTGCTCGAGGTGATGGCGCTGAAGCTTTTAAGGACGCCTTTCGACCGCTATCAAGACGAGATGACCTGGTTCCTCGCCACCGCCGCCGAACGGATAACGGAGGACTGGGAGGACCCCGCCGGGATCGGCCCAAGCGTCAACGAGACCCTGAGCGGCGCCGAACGCCGAGCCGCCGCCGACACGCTAGTCGGCTGGCAGCGAATTGCCGAGGAGGCCGTTCGTCTCGAGGACGCCGGTGAAGAACGCGCCGCTTATGAGAAGTGGCGGAGCCTCTTCGGTACCCGCATGCCAAGGCCCTGATGGGCGCGGCGATCCGCGAGCGTCAGAACGACCGGCCGGCCCTTGCCGCGGCACGCGCATTCCGACGGCGCTACATGCTGGCCCGCCGCTGGCGCACGCTGCGCTTCGCCGGCTCGGCGTTGATCGGCACCGCCGGGATCGCCCTGGCCCTCTTCGGCTCGGCGTCGAGCGCCGAGTACATCGGTGCAATCGGCGCGGCCTGGCTTCTCGGAAGCCGAATCGCGATGCGCCCGAACGAGCGCCGGCGACAGCACGACGGCGCACTTGCGCAGGAGGTTTTCGACACTGAGGTCTTCAGGTTGCCTTGGAATGGGACCCGCGCCGGGCGCCGACCTGCCCCCGAGGACATCGCCAACTGGGGCAGACGCCAGAGCGAAGAGGATCTCCCCGACTGGTATCCCGACACCAACGGTGCAAATCATCCGGTCGACGTATTGATCTGCCAGCGGGCGATTGTCACCTGGGCCCGACAGGACCACGAGACCTATGCGCGGCTCCTACGATGGGTGGCGACGGCTATCGGGATAGGGATCATTGCCCTAGCACTGGCCCTCGATCTCAGTCTCGGTGAATTTCTCCTCCGCCTGGGGCTTCCTTATCTGCCCCTGGCATTCGAAATGCTTGATGTCGCGGATGAAAACTCGAGGTTCGCGGAATTGAAGCTGCGGCTTGAGGAAAACGCAGACGCACTCTTTGCTGAAGCTGTTGATGGCACCGCGCCCACCGTCGAGTCCTGCCGGCAACTGCAGGACGAGATTTTCGCCAGTCGCCGCGGCGTGGGCATCCCTCAGTGGTTCTACTCGGTGACCCGCGACGGACGCCAGCGAAACATGGAGGAGGTCGCAGCAGAACTGGTTAGGAAGCTGCCCCCGTCGCTCAAGGACGAAGAGCCACGGGCATGATGCAGCTACCGACACAGCTCAACGAAGACGAGCAGACCGTCCTGCATGAGGCCCTCACCGGGCGCCCGGAGTGGCTTGATCTCGCCCGTGCGCTCGAGGAGGCAGCGAATACGAGGGGCAGCGACGCGCTCCGGATGCTGAGCCTCGCCTTCGTCTATGACCTCGTCCCCCCGCAGGACGACGGGCGGCGAGCAAATGTCGGCGGGCCCTACGCTTCCATGCAAGAGACCGAAGAGGGCATCTATCCGCCCCGCCCTGCCGAAGTCCTCGAGGAGGTCCGCTCCGTCTGGCGCTCGGCTCGCGAGCTGGTCGAGGATCCGATTATCGGCGCCCGGGTCTCAGATCTCCTCTACGTCGGCGAGGGGAAGTCGGCCCACGCCGAGGGACGCCGGGCCGCCCAGGAACTTGCCGCGCTCGCTGGCGAATCAGGGCGCGAGCCGCTCGGCCGCGCGGTCTGCGTGGCCCGCTCGATCGAGATCCTGGTCGAGTTGAACGATCGCGAGACGCTGCGGGAGGTTCTCGAAGCTGCCGAAGGCGTGGCTCGCGACCTGCTCGATCAAGAGCACCCCGGCCCGCCGCTCAGCGTTCTTCGTGCCCTGGTCGGCCTGAAGAAGGACCGCCGGCCCGGCGGCCTGCAGGTGCTGCTCACGCAGGCGACCCAGCGCTTTCCCGCCGGCCACGCCGGCGAGAGCGCGCTTGATCTGGCCGCGGAGGCAGCAGAGAACGCCGATCGCCAGAAGGAGCTCCGCCGTCGCCAGCTCCAGCTGCGGATCGATGAGGCCGATGCGTCGGAGGGGCTGGCCAAGGTGACGATGCTCCAGCGAGCCATCGAGTTCGCCCGCCGCTTCGGCTTCTCAAGGGAGATGGAGGCGCTGCTCAAGCAGCAGCAGGATCTCCCGAGGGAGGACCTCGGCTTCGAGTCGGTGGAGGAGAGCATCGAGCTGCCGACCGAGGAAATCCGCGAACAGGTCGACCTCATCGTCGGGTCTCACGCGGCAGATATTTTCGAAGCGCTCAAACGCCTCGGCGATTTCGGTCCGCCCGGGGGCTCTCATGCCGACATCGACCGTGAGGTCGAAGAGCAGGCGAAGGAAAGCCCTCTTCTCAACCTCTTTTCCCATTCGATGTTCGGCACCGAGACCTCGGCACCGACCTTCGTGGCCGGCACCGAAGAGAGCAAGAGACTGATGGGCCGTGGGCGCCAGCGCCAGTTCCACATCGGCTTCTACGGCCAGATCCTCTACGCGCCGATGCTCGACGAGGCCGTCGACCACCACGGCCGCCCATCTCATGACGAGCTCGCCGGGCATTTCGCCACTGACCTGATCGGCGAGATCCGCGGCGAGCGGATTGCTCGCGCCGTCGAATTCTTCTGGGACGAGGAATACGACGAGTCAGCCCATCTGATCGTGCCGCGCCTTGAGAGCATCCTTCGAGACGTCGCCCGCGTCAGCGGGATCCCGATTGTGAGGCCGGCCGAGGAGGGCAAATTCACCGGCGTCGTCTCTTTGAACGTCGTCCTCGCCAAGCTTCGCGAGCTCTACGAGATGCCCTGGTTCGACTACCTCGAGGCGCTGCTCTGTGACCCGCTGGCGACCAACCTTAGAAACGACATCGCCCACGGCATCCGGCAGCGCGTCGGCGGCGTCGAGGCGGCCCTGCTGATCCAGGCTGCCTGTTACCTGACCCTGATTCGCGCGGCTGAAAATTCCGGAGAACCTTCCCCGTCGCCCGGAGATGACGGGGAGGATCAAGAGGCTTAGGAAGGGTCGGAGACCGGAGAGAGCAGCTATCAGACAAAGCTGCGGCTACTGGAAGATGCCGGTCAGCTTCGCCACATCGTCGGGCCTTGGCTTCGAGTGCAGGTAGCGCTCCGTCGTGGTCAGCTTCGAGTGGCCCATCATGTCCTTGACGGCGACGAGGTCGAACTGTTGGATCGCCAGGCTGCCGAAGGTGTGTCGCAGATCGTGGAAGCGACGGACTCGGACCCCGGCCTGTTCTTGGGCACGGATGAAGCGACTGCGGACGGCGGAGCGATCGAGCGGGGCGCCATCCGGTCGGCAGAAGACATGGTCGGTGTGGCTCGTGAACCTCGGTCGCTCCCGCATTCCTTGCAGTTCCGTGGCTGCCTGCTCGGCGAGAGGAACGGTGCGGGGGCGCCTTGACTTGGTGCTCGACTCCTCGCCGGCGGACATTGCGCGGGAGACAGTTAGGGCTCCGGCTTTGAGGTCGACGTCTGACCACCGAAGGGCGAGGAGCTCGCCCAGCCGCAACCCCGTACAGGCGGCGACGATGAAGAGCGCGGCGTCCTGCTCGTTGATGCGCTGCCACTCGGCGTTCGTCTCCTCGGAGTAGCCGTGGGCGGGGCGGGTGCGGTGAAGGCTCGAGCGGGCGGCCTCGGCGATCGCCCTCAGTTCCTCTGGCTCGAAGGTCTCGATCGGGCGGGCGCCTTCTTCGGGACGCTTCCTGGTCCCGGCGACCGGGTTGTCGCGCAGGGCGAAGACATCCGTGCGCCGGGCGTGCTCGAAGATCGAGTGGAGCAGCTGCCGGTGGATGTTGACCGTGCGAGCGCTGACGTCCTCCCGGTCGATGCCGGCGAGGAAGCGCTGGATGTCCTGGGTCGTGATCGAGCGGAGCTTGCGGCCGGCGAATGCCCGCATGATCCGCGCCCCGCGTTGGCCTCGCTCTCCGGAGCGCGGGTGGGCGAGGAGGTTCCGGTAGCCCGCCAGGGTCGAGGGCTTGGCCCGCACCTCGAATTCGAGGTGTGCGAACCAGGCCTCGACGGCATCCTCGAAGCGCGCCTCGCGTTTTGTCGGCGCGATCTGCTGCTCGGCTTCGACCTCGGCGATCACCCTGGCCATCTCGCGGTAGGCAGCTCGCTCATCCAGGTAGCCGCGGCACACCCGCCCCCGGCGCCTCTTCCAGCCACCGCGAGGATCCGGCTCCAGCCACGCTCGGCCCAACCTGCGCTTGCGCTGTCGCCTCCTCCCGTCGCGCCACTTCGCCTCGTAGAAGGGCGTTCCCTTGTGGGCGCGGACGATCAGGGCGCCCGTCTCGATCAACTCCGTTTTCATCTTGGACCTCCGGTATCTCGATGCACTCGCCGTGGGTGATGTCCAAGCCGACGACGGTTTGCATCGGGTCGTCGGATCTTGGAGCACGCGGGTACCAACCTGGGTACCTGCTTCGACGCATCACGGCTGCGCGAGACTGACGTTCCCTGATCCAGCGAGGCCCAAAAAGTGCCTAAATGCAGCTATTTAGAGACCTGTCACGCCGGAGGTCGCGGGTTCGAGTCCCGTCGCTCCCGCTCCTGCCGCCTGTCCCTACCCTTGGGGCTTGGCCACCGGGTTCGTCAAGTTCTTCGGCCAGGGGAGCAACCGCTCATCTCGTGGGCGCTCCGTCCTTGACGCGGTCGAAACCACCGGCAGCCACCGCATCTGCACCTATCCCCGGGGCCGGCGACCACGCTCGGTGCGCGATGGGGACGTGATGTTCATGGGACACCTGGTGAGCGGGCCCAATGAGATCAAGGTGTACGGGCGGGCGGTGGCTTCGGCCTATGAGGAGGGGCGGGACGATGCTGGTGCTGAGGACATCGCGCGGCGCCCTTGGCTGGAGCGGTGGCCGCACTTCATCCGGGTCCGGGGGATGGAGTTCGTCGACGGGAGGCTGGGGGACGGGGTGTCGCTCTCGGAGCTGATGGACGAGATGGGCGCCTATGCCTTCGGGCCGACGGCGGAGAACGCGGACCGCGGGGTGGGGAACGTCGACCCGCGGCAGTCGATCCGGCAGGCGGCGGCGATTCGGCTCTCGGAAGCTGGGGCCAGCTGGATGAATGAGGAGCTGGAGCTCGCGTTCCGGAAGTCCGGCCGGGTGCGGGCGGAAGAAGTCGAGGGGCTGGACTGGGACGAGTAGAGGAGTTCGGCCGCTCGCTTCGAAAAGACCGCTGTGATGTCGAAGCTTGATCTCCACTCCGCCGAGAAGCTCGTCGAGGGCCTCGGGATCGTCTTCTACGTCGGCATGGCCGCCGCGCTCCTGACCGCCTTGCTGGGCTCGCCGGGATGGGCTTTCCTGCTGCTGGTCTTCGGATCGTTCGCGCTGATCATGCGGACGGCGCTCGAATCCGTCTAGTCGCTCGCCGGCTTCAGGTGGGCGGCGCGGGCGCCGAACTCCTGTTCCAGCCGCGCCGCGATCAGCGAGCGGTGGCAGGCCTCCGGGTCGCGCTCGACGCATAGAAGCGCCGCCCGGTCGTTGCCGACGAACCTGACGATCGGCTCCAGGTCGACGCGGTCGAGCACCTCCTCTGTGTAGCGCTCGACGTACTCGGGCGCCAGCTCCGTCCGCGACCGTTTGCCCTCGCCGCGCCGCTCGTCCTCGCGGTACTGGAGCTGCCGCATCTCGGTCGTCGGCGCCAGCTCCGGCAGGTGGCTGTAGCCGATGCCGGCCCCGCTCAGCGCCGCCTGCAGGCGTTTGGAGTTCGCCCAGGCGTACTCGCTGCCGCGCACGCCGCGCCGCTGGCGGACGTCGAGGACGAGGTTTACTCCGGCCTTCTGCAAGGCGCTGATGAAGCCCGGCCCGTCGAAGCCATAGACGCCGATCGTGGCGAATTGCGCCAAGACCGACGTCCCGGTTGCACCCCTGCCTGGCTAGTAGCGGGGCGGGGCGTCGCGGTAGGCCGGATCCCGGACTTCGCGCCGTTCTTCGACGGGGGCGACGGGGGCGCCTTCGACCGGCCTCCGGCGGGACCAGACGATTTCCTGGAACAGCCCGATCAGCAGACCGACGAGGCCGGCGACCATGAGGATGACGCCGATCGTGTCGATGCTGACGCCCTGGACGTGGATGTTGGTCGCGAACTTGAGGATCGCTCCGACCGCAATGAGGAAGATTCCTGCTCCGATGGTCATGGGAGCTGATTACCCCCGGGTTGGATCGACAAACCGAACCGGCGGCGCCTGGACGGATCGCCGAGGCCCTGCACCGTTCAAGGATTCGGCCGCGGCTGTCGAAGGGGTACCCGCGTGACCAAGGGCTCGACCAAGGTGGCGGCACTCACGCTCGCGCTCGTCGCAGCGCTGGCGCTGTCTGCCTGCGGCCGCTCGTCCTCGGGCACCGAGGGCGGCACGCTGAAGGCGACCTTCAGCGCCTTCCCCGACGCGCTCGACCCCGGCCTCGCCTACACCGGCGAAGGCTCGACCGCGCTGTACGACGTCTACATCCCGCTGCTCACCTACGCCCACGCCTCCGGCGCCGCCGGCAGCAAGGTGATCCCCGGTCTCGCCGAGGCGATGCCGAAGATCGGCGACGGCGGCCGCACCTACACGCTCACCCTGCGCAGGGGGCTGAAGTACTCCAACGGGAAGGCGGTCAAGGCCTCGGACTTCGCCTACGCGATCGAGCGCCTGTTCAAGCTCAACTCGCCCGGCTCGCCCTTCTACGCCGACATCGTCGGCGCCGAAGCTTTCGCGAAGACGAAGCGGGGTGGGATCGCCGGGATCTCGACCGACGACGCGAGCGGCAAGATCGTCATCCGGTTGGCCGAGCCGCGGAGCACGTTCACCAACGAGCTGGCGCTTCCTTTCGCCGCTCCCGTCCCCACGGGCACTCCCGCCGAAGATCTCACCGCCCACCCGCCGCCGGCGACCGGCCCCTACCTCATCGCCGACGCCGAGCCCGGCCGCGGCTGGGACTATCGGCGCAATCCGGAGTGGGCTGGCAACAACGCGCAGCTGCTGCCGCGGATCCCGAGCGGTCACGTCGACCGGATCGAAGTCGACGTCCTCCGCAACCCGGCGACCCAGGTCAACGACGTCGAACAGGGCCGCTCCGACTGGATGGGCAACCCGCCGCCGGCCGACCGCTACGCGGCGGTGAAGAGCAAGTACGAAGGCTCCCAGTTCAAGGTCGAGCCGACGATCAGCACCTACTTCTTCTGGATGAACACGCGGGAGGCGCCGTTCGACGAGCTGAAGGTGCGCCAAGCGGTCAACTACGCGGTCGACTCGCGGGCGCTGGAACGAATTTACGCCGGCCAGATCGCCGGGACCCACCAGATCCTCCCGCCCGGGATGCCCGGCTACAAGCAGTTCGACCTCTACCCGCGCGACCTCGGCAAGGCGAAAGAGCTCATCGCCGCGGCAAAGCCGAGCGACCGGGCGATCACCGTCTGGACCGACAACGAAAGCCCGAACAACGAAGCAGGGGAATACCTCGAGGGGGTCTTGAAGGAACTCGGCTTCCAGACGACGCTGAAGATCGTCAACTCCGACAACTACTTCGCGGTGATCGGCAACGAATCGACGCCGAACCTCGACATCGGATTCGCCAACTGGTTCGAGGACTACCCGCATCCCAACGACTTCTTCCAGCCGCTGTTCTCGGGGGAAAGCATCTCCCCCACCGGCGCCACCAACCTCTCCCGGCTCGACGACCCGCGGCTGAACGAGGAGATCGACCGGCTGGGCGAAAGCCCGCTGACGCCGCAGCTCGAATCCGAATACGCCGAGCTCGACCGCAAGGTCATGGAACAGGCGCCGTGGGTGCCCTACGGGAACAGCACGCTGCCGACCTTCGTCTCCTCCGCAGTCGACCTCGACAAGGTCATCTTCAACCCGACCTTCGCCCAGGACCTGACCAGCTTCCAGTTCAAGTAGATGTGGTCGGGTAAGCCGGCTTAGGCGAGCGCGGCCCAGAGGTGGCGCTCGGCCTCGAGCACCTGCTTCGCGCCCGCGCCGACCGCCCGCCACAGCTGCGGCCGCGGCTCGTCCTCCTCGCTTGCGGCCTTGAAAGCCTCCGCCAGCTCGGTCCAGCGCCGCGCCGCCCGCGCCGCCAGCGGCGCCTCTGCGCGCCCAGCCTCGGCCAGGAAGCGCGAGTACATCAGGCGGAAGCAGCCGCCACCGGTGCCGCGGCGCTCGATCACCTGGTAGGCGAAGCGGGCGCACCACTGCCAGTCCTCGATCGCCTCGGGCCAGGAGCCGGACTCCTCGGCGAGCCGCTCGAGCGCCGGGACGCCGGCGAAGGGGCCGAAGGGCGGCTCGAGCATCTCGCTCGCCGCCCGCGTGATCGCCCGCGGCACCGCCGCCTCCAGTTGGGCGCGATCGATCTCCTCGGCAACGGTGAACATGTGCCCTTCGAGCGGGTAGGCGGGGTGGGCGCTGTGGCGGGCTCGCGCCAGGTTCTCCAGGCGCGTCGTCTGCAGCTCCTCGAAGGCGGTGTCGGAGAGGCGGGCGACGTCGGAGTCGTAGCCGGCCAGCACCACCGCGTGCCCGGGGAAGTGGGCCGAGTTGCCGTAGTGGTCGAGGTAGTAGATGTCGGTGAGGAGCAGCGCCGGGTTGCCGCTGTCGACCTCGGAGCGCGCCGCCTCCCAGGCCGCGTCGCTCTCCTCGGCGGCGAAGGTGCGCAGCTCCAGCGCCGCGCCCGTCAGCTCGCGGAAGGTCTCCTCAAGCCGCGCGGTGCGGCCGTTGAACCAGCGGCTCGGCGAGCCGTCCTCCATCGCCAGGTAGTAGAAGCCGGCGCCCGCTCCCAACCCGAACGCCATCTCCTCGCTGATCCCGACGCCGTGGAAGCCGAGCAGGTTGCGCAGCGCGGTCGAGCCGCAGTGCTGGCCGGGGGTGTGGACGAAGCCGGGGACCTCTGGCATGACCGGATTCTCCCCGACATGACGTGTCGGGTTCCGTCATCCTCCTCCGCCGATGCGCGACCTCGACCTCAACCTCCTGCGCTGGATGCGCACCCACGGTCACAGCCGCGGGGTGGAGGACGCCGCCGTCGCGCTCGGCAAGGCCGGCAACAACGCCCTCGTCTGGTTCCTGCTCGGCGCGGTGCTGGCGATCATCGACAACGGCCGCTGGGAATCGTGGTTGATCTGCGCTCTTCTCGGACCCTTCGCGATCGGCCTCAACTACGCGATCAAGCTGGCCGTGAAGCGGCCGCGGCCCGTGCTCGAGGGCCTGCCGCCGCTCGGCGGCGCCCCCAGCTCCCTCAGCTTCCCCTCGGCCCACGCGACCTCCTCCTTTGCGGTGGCGACGGCGATGTGCCGGGTCGACCCGGCGACCTCGGCGGCCTTCCTCGTCGCCATCGCGCTCTCGCTCGGCCGCCCCTACCTCGGCATGCACTACCCGTCCGACGTCCTCGCCGGCGCCCTCCTCGGCGTCGTCCTGGGCCTGATCGTGCCGCTGTCGTTCTGATGCGAGTCGGGACACCGCAAAGCCGCCCCCGGACGCGAAGCGGAGGAGGCGGCTTATGAAGGTGGGTATCGTCGGGCTGCCGAACGCCGGCAAGTCGACCCTCTTCAACGCCCTGACCAAGGGCGGGGCGCAGATGGGCGACTACCCGTTCACGACGATCGAGCCGAACGTCGCCGTCGCCCAGGTTCCCGACGAGCGGCTGGAGCAGGTCGCCGAGACCGTCAGGAGCTCGGAGCTGGTGCCGGCGAAAATCGACTTCCACGACATCGCCGGGCTGGTCAAAGGGGCCTCCGAAGGGGAGGGGCTCGGCAACCAGTTCCTCGCCTCGATCCGCGAGACCGACGCGATCTGCCACGTCGTCCGCTGCCACACCGGATCCGACGTGCCCCACCCCGACGGCCGCGTCGACCCGCTCGCCGACATCGAGACGATCGAGACCGAGCTCGTCCTCGCCGACTACGACCAGGTCGAGCGGCGGCTGCCGCGGGTCGCCAAGCAGGCGAAGTCGGGCGACAAAGAAGCGCAGGTCGAGCACGAGTGGCTGCAGGCTGTGCACGAGGCGCTGGCGGCCGGCCGGCCGGCGCGCTCGATCCCGGCGCCCGAAGGGGCGCCGGATGCGGTTCGCAACCTGCAGGCGCTGACGACGAAGCCGATCCTCTACGTCGCCAACGTCGACGAGGGCGACGCGGCGCCGCCGGAAGCCGTCGTCTCCCACGCCAACTCGGTCCATGCCGGCGTGGTCGCGGTCAGCGCCCGGATCGAGGCCGAGCTGGCCGAGCTCGACGCCGCCGAAGCGGCGGAAATGCGCGAGAGCTACGGGGTCGAGGGCTCAGGCCTGGCGCGCCTGGTCCGCGCCGCCTACGACCTGCTCGAGCTGATCACCTTCTTCACCGCCGGCGAGGGCAAGGAGGCGGTCGCCCGGCCGCTGCGGCGCGGCGCCACGGCGCTGGAAGCCGCCGGCACGATCCACACCGAGATCATGGAAGCGTTCATCAAAGCCGAGGTGATCGGCTGGGAGGACCTCGTCGACACCGGCGGCTACGTCGCCGCGCGCGACAAGGGCCTGCTGCGCATCGAGGGCCGCGATTACCTCGTTCAAGACGGCGACGTGATCACGATCAAGGTGTAGCCGTGTCGACTTATGCGTCCGTATGGACCCATAAGTCGACACGCTCAGCTCTCGATGACCTCGACGATGCCGCTCGGGGCTTCGAGCAGCTCCACGCTTCGCCGCGCCGCCTCGGCGACGTGAACGTGGGGGGGCTTGGGTCGGTCCTGCTCGTGGTAGGTGCCGGGACCGTGGAAGCGGCCGTAGCGGGCGACGACGCCGCCGGCCTCGAGGACCATCCGCTCGTGCTCGGCGACCGCGGCGCCCCCCTCGCCCGGCAGCTGCCAGGCGATGCTGACCACCGGCTTGGCGCCGAGCTCGCGCAGCATCTCCACCTTCGCCTCGCTGCGCGTCGTCCCCGCCACCTCATGCCCGTCGGCGATCAGCAGCGGCACCAGCTGCCGCCCGATCGCCCCGCTCGCACCGGCCAGGAATACGCGCACGGGACTATGGTGCCAGCCATGGAGGAACGGGCGCGATTTCCGGACGTGCCGGCGAAGGCCGGGCACTACGAGAGCTTCTACGTGAAGGCCTGCGAGCCAGGCGGCGGCCGGGGGATCTGGATCCGGCACACGGTCCACAAGCGCCCGGGCGCGGAGTCGAACGCCTCGATCTGGTTCTGCTTCTTCGACCGCGCCGCCGCCGGGCCGCGGGCGGCGAAGGTGACGGTGCCGGCGGCGCAGCTCGAGGCGCCGCCGGGGGGCTGGATCCGGGTCGCCGACGCCGAGATCGGACCCGGCAGCGCCGAGGGCTCGATTGACACCGAGGCGCTGAGCGCCGGCTGGTCGCTCACCTTCGCCGGCGACGCCGAGCCGTGCAAGTACCTGCCCGCAGACTGGCTCTACCAGGCGCCGCTGCCCAAAACCAAGTTTCTCGCCCCGTACCCCGACGCCCGCTTCGAAGGCCGCCTCGAAATCGACGGCACCTCGATCGAGCTGAGTGGCTGGCCGGGGATGATCGGCCACAACTGGGGCAGCGAGCACGCCGAGCGCTGGGTCTGGCTCGAGGGGACCGGCTTCCCGGACTCACCGAACACCTACTTCGACGCCGGCGCCGCCCGGGTCCGCCTCGGCTCCCGCAGCAGCCCCTGGATCCCTTCGGGGATGCTCGTCCTCGACGGCGAGCCGCACCGGCTCGGCGGCCTCGGCGCGATCCGCTCCGCCCGGATCGAAGAGCAGCCCACGGTCTGCAGCTTCCGGCTCCCGGGCGAGAACATCATGGTCCACGGCCGCGTCAGCGCCCCGCAGAAGGATTTCGTCGGCTGGATCTACGCCGACCCGAAGGGTCCCGAGCACCACACGGTCAACTGCTCGGTTGCCGACCTCGAGCTGACCGTCGAACGCCCCGGCCTGCCGCCCCGCCGGCTCACCCTCGAGGCTGGCGCCGCCTACGAGCTCGGGATGCGCGAGCACGACCACGGAATCCCGATCCAGCCCTACCCGGACGGCTGAGCCTGTCGACTTTGTTCGGCGATACCGAACAAAAGCGACACGGCCCGGCGGGGGCGCGGCGCTACTGGTTGATTTGGGCGGCGGTGGTGCCGGTCGCGTTGTGGCCGGTCTTGCGCCTGCTCGGGATCGACAACGGGTTCCCGCTGGCGGCGTTGACGGCATTCACCCCCTACGCGGCGATCGGCGCCCTGCTCGTCGCCGGCGTCGCCCTCGCCCTGCGTAACTGGGCGGCCGCCACCGTCGCCACCGCGGCGACGCTCCTGCTGGCGATCGCGGTGTTGCCGCGGGCGGTGGGGGACGGCACCGTCGAGGCGAACGGACGCAAGACCTTCGTCGTCCTCGCCGCCAACGTCCACCACGGCACCGCCGACCCGAAGGCGCTCGTCGCCCTCGTCGACCGCTACCACCCCGACCTGCTCAGCGTCGAGGAGCTGACCCCGAGCTTCGACCGCGCGCTGACCGCAGCCGGCCTCCGCTCCCGCCTTCCCAACGCCGTCCTGGAAACCCACCCCGGCACCTCCGGCGCCGGCCTCTACTCGCACCTGGCGATGCGGAAGCTGCCGGGACCGCACCGATTCGTCTTCCGGATGCCGCGGGCGCTGCTGACCCTGCCGGACGGTCGGTCGCTGCGAGTCGTCGGCGTCCACCCCTACCCACCGCAGATGAACCGCACCAGCGAATGGGAAGAGGCCCTGGCCAGCCTGCCGGGCGGTGGCCGGGGCACGCCCTGGCTCCTGGCCGGCGACTTCAACGCCACCCTCGACCAGTCGCAGCTGCGAGACCTGCTCGACCGCGGCTACCGCGATGCCGGCGACGTCGCCGGCAAGGGCCTCGAGCCGACCTTTCCCAGCGGCGGGCACATGATCCCGCCGGTGACGATCGACCACGTCCTCGCCGACCACCGCCTCGGCATCGTCAGCTACTCCGTCGCCGACATCCCCAGCTCCGACCACCGCGCGGTCGAGGCCGAGCTAGCGCTGCCCTGAGACCACCTTCTGGAAGGTCATCCAGGTGTCGTAGCCGCCGAGGGCGACCTCGAGGTCGGTGCCGGTGACGGTGCTGACGCCGCCGGTTCCGTAGAGCTTCGCTTCGATGATCCGGGGGGAGACACCGGTTTTGGTGACGACGACCTTCTTCAGGCGGCCCTTCAGGTAGGACGCGAGCTTGGCGCTGATTTCCGGGCCGCTGAATTTGAGCGTCCATTCGTGCAGCGGGCAGGCGGAGTCGTAGGGGTCGGGGACGCCGACGAGGTAGGGGACGGGGGAGCCGAAGACGTTGACGGCGCTCTCGGTGTGGCCGCCGGAGCAGGCCGAGTAGAGAGCCTCGGCGACCTTGCCTCCGTACATCAACACCTGGCCGCGGGTCGCGGCGACCGCGGCGTTGGTGCTGGCGTACTCGCTTTCGAGGCCTTTGTAGACCTGGCTGCGGGTGTCGGAATAGAGGTCGAAGCCGTTGCCGCCGACGTCGCCGGTGAGGGCGATCGAGCGGACCGCCACCGCTTGGGCTTTCAGCTCCTCGGCCGGCCAGGACGGCGGCACCTCGTTTGGCATCACCCCTTTCACGTACTGCTCGAGCGCGAGCGCGTTGACCACGTTCAGCGAGCCGGCCTGGCTTTCGGTCGGCACCGCCTCCAGGGCGCCGCGGTAGGTGCCGTAGCCGGCGATCGCCACCTTGCCGGGACCGGCCGCGCGCAGGGTCCGCCCGCAGCTGGCGAGCCGTTTGCCGCTGGAGCTGCGCAGCTTGACCGTGTTGCCGTCGCGGTGGGCCTCGTAGCTGCGGCTCGGGTCGAGGCGCGCGCCGCAGGCGCTGGTGGCGCCGCTGAAGCCGACGTCGCCGGCTTCGATCCCGAGCAGCACCCGCACCACGCGCGCTCCCTGCTCGGTCCCCAGGCTGGTGCCCGTGTAGTAGTGGCCGAGGATGAAGCGGTAGCTCTTGCCGTGCTCGGCGTACCCGTAGGCGCCGTAGGCGCTCATCCCGACGCCGTGGCCGAAGCCGTGCCCGTGGACGATCCAGCTGACGCTGGCCTCGGCGGGAAGCGGGTATATGTAGAGCAGGGCAAGTCCCGCCGCGCAGGAGGCGAGGAGGGCGCGGAGTCTGTTCGCGATGGCCTTGTTCACGGTCTTGGACATCTCCGAGAGAACAGATTCAACGTTGCGGAGTAGCGGCCTGCCTCGGCGGGGGCGTACCCTCAATGGACACCCCGATTCGAGGAGGTCGCGATGGCGACGCAGACCGTAGAGGCAACCGACCACAAGCTCCTCGCCGCCGGCGAGTGGCAGGCGACGGGCGAGTGGGACGAGGTGAAGAGCCCCTACGACGGCAGCGTCGTCGGCCGGGTCGCGCAGGCCGACGAGGCGCTCGCGAACAAGGCGATCGAGGCCGCCAACGAGGCCTTCGAGGCGACGGACTTCCCCCAGCACGAGCGGGCGAAAGTGCTGGACCGCGCGGCTGAGCTGGTCGCCGAGCGCCGCGACGAGCTGGCGGCGACGATCGCCGCCGAGGCCGGTAAGCCGATCAAGACGGCGACGGTGGAGGCCGAACGCTGCGTCTCCACGCTCGAGTTCTCCTCGGTCGAGGCGCGCAAGCTGACCGGCGGCACCGTGCCGATGGAGGCCTCCCCTGCCGGCGCCGGCAAGCTCGGGGTGATGCTGCGCGTCCCCTACGGGGTGGTCGGCGCGATCAGCCCCTTCAACTTCCCGCTCAACCTCGTCGCCCACAAGCTTGGGCCGGCGATTGCCGCCGGCAACGCGATCGTCCTGAAGCCCGCGGGGCAGACGCCGATCTCGGCCCTGAAGCTGGCCGAGATCCTGCTCGAGGCAGGGCTGCCGCCGAACTGGCTCTCGGTCGTCCCCGGGCCGGGCTCGAAGATCGGCAACGCGATCGTCGAGCACCCGCTGACCCGCGCCCTCACCTTCACCGGCTCGGCTCCGGTTGGCTGGGACATCCGCTCCAAGGTCCCGCACAAGAAGGTCAACCTCGAGCTCGGCTCCAACGCGCCGCTGATCGTCGACGCCGACGGCGACTGGGAAGCGGCCGCGGACAAAGCCCAGCTGCACGCCTTCTCCCACGCCGGGCAGAGCTGCATCTCGATCCAGCGGATCCTCGTCCACGAGTCGATCGCCGATCAGTTCACCGCGCGGCTGGTGAAGAACGTCGAAGGGCTGACGGTCGGCGACCCGCTCGACGAGAGCACCGACGTCGGGCCGCTGATCACCCCGGACGATCGCGACCGGGTCAAGGAGTGGGTCGACGAGGCGGTCTCCGCCGGGGCGGAGCTCCTGGTCGGCGGCGAGCTGGTCGACGACGGCCGCTGCCTGGCGCCGACGCTGCTGAAAGCGCCGCCGAAAGAGGCGAAGGTCTGGTGCGAGGAGATCTTCGGCCCAGTGGCGACGATCGACACCTTCTCGATCTTCGAGGAAGCCCTGACGATGGCCAACGACTCCAAGTTCGGCCTCCAGGCCGGCGTCTTCACCCGCGACATCGGCAAGGGCCTGGAGGCGGGGCGGACGCTCGAGTTCGGCGGGGTGCTGATCAACGAGGTGCCTACGTTCCGGGCTGATCAGCAGCCGTACGGTGGGGTGAAGGACTCGGGGAACACTCGTGAGGGGCCGGCTTACGCGGTCTACGAGCTGACCGAGGAGCGGTTTGTGACGCTGCAGGGGTAGGGGAGAGGGCTCACATCTATTGATTCGACTCCCGGGGTCCGGGTACTCCGGAGCCCGGGATGAAGCAATCGAGCGCCTGGACGAGGGCCGCGACGCTGATCGGGGGGTTGACCCTCTTCCTTGCCGCCTCCTCGTTTGCCGCTGCCGACCCGCTCGGACTGAGCACGGTGCAGCAGCGGATCCTTCCCGACGGCGCCGCCGGCTTCGACCAGCTGGGGATGGGACCGGGAGAGCCGTACGTGGTGCGCGAAGACGGTTTCGGCACGGCGCAGCCCGGCCGCGAGGGGCGGCGCACCTCGATCGCCTACTTCGGCCAGCTCTCGGACTTCCAGCTGGCCGACGAGGAGAGCCCGGCGCGGGTCGAGTTCAGCGATCCCACCGGCTCCCCGGTCGAAGCTGCCTTCCGTCCCTGGGAGGCGCTGGAGCCGTTCATCGACGACGCGATGATCCGCCAGGTCGACGCTTTCTCCGGCGCTTCGCCGGTCGCCTCCGGCGACGGCACCCGGGCCGCGATGAACTTCGCGATCGACACCGGCGACTCCGCCGACAGCCAGCAGCTGAACGAGACCGAGTGGGTGCGGACGCTGCTGGAGGGGGGCACCCTGGATCCCAACAGCGGCATCGACCCGGCGGGGTACAGCCATCCGCTCTGCCCGCCGCTGGGGGTCCCGGGCGCGGCCGAGGCCGCCGGCTATACCGGTGTCCAGGACTACGGCGACTACGCCGCGGGCCTGAACCCTTACTTCTACGACCCCGACGAACCGCGCGGCGCCGCGGCCGGCTGGCCGGCGTACCCGGGGTTGATGGACCGGGCGCAGCAGCCGTTCGAAGCGGCCGGCCTGGACGTGCCGAGCTACGTCGCCTTCGGCAACCACGACGGGCTCGTGCAGGGCAACCAGGCGGCGAACGCCGCCTTCGAGCAGGTGGCGACCGGCTGCACGAAGACGATGGAAGGCATACCGACTCTGGTGCCGCCGGACCCCGCCCGCCGCTACGTCTCCAAAGCGCAGTTCAAGCAGGTCTTCGAAGAAGGGAGCCAGGCCGACGGACACGGCTTCGGCGACGTCGATCCCGCCCAGGAGGCCGCTTCGAACGGTGCCGCCGGCTACTACTCGTTCGTGCCTGCTCGCGGCCTGCGGATGGTCGCGCTCGACACCGTCTGCGAGGGCGGGGTCGCCGGTCCCTGCGCCGACGGCAACGTCGACGATCCCCAGTTCCGCTGGCTAGAAGGGGTCCTCGACAAGGCGACCGCGGCCGGCCAGCTGGTCGTCATCTTCAGCCACCACGCGATCCCCAGCCTGACCGCGAACGTTCCCGACGAGGCAGCGCCTCCCTGCACCGGCCCCGACTCCCACGGCCATGACGCCAACCCCGGCTGCGACGTCGACCCGCGGCTCTCGACCCCGATTCATCTCGGGGACGACATGGTGGCGCTGCTGCACCGTTACCCGAACGTGATCGCCTGGGTCGCCGGCCACAGCCACTTCAACGACGTCACTCCCTACCCCGATCCGAGCGGCAACGGCCACGGCTTCTGGAGCATCCGGGTCGCTGCCGAGGCCGACTGGCCGCAGCAGGCGCGGTTGCTGCAGATCTTCGACAACCGCGACGGCACGCTCTCGATCTTCGGCACGATCGTCGACCACGCAAGCGAGGCGACCGCGCCGGCGCCCGGCACCGCGGCCTCGGGCATGTCGGCGGCGGACCTCGCCTCGATCGGCCGCACCCTCTCCTACAACGACGCCCAGACCGGCGGGCGGGCCTGCTCACCCGAGCCCTGCGGCGAGGGCGGGCCGGACGACCGCAACGTCGAGCTGCTCGTGAACGACCCGCGTGCCGACCTCGGCGAAGTCTCGCGGGTGACCTTGGTGAGGCGGCAGGTCGGCGCCCCGACGGGCGCCTGCGCCCACCGCATCGATGGCAGCCGCAGGGGCGAGAGGCTGCGCGGCACCCCCGGCGGCGACCTGATCCTCGGCCGCGGCGGCAGTGACCGGATCCGGCCGCGCGGTGGCGCCGATTGCGTCTTCGCCGGTCGCGGCGCCGACCGGATCAAGGCAAGGCGCGGCGGCCGCGACGTCGTTCGCTGCGGCCGCGGTCACGACGTCGCCTACGTCGACCGGCGCGACAAGACGAAGGGCTGCGAGCGCGTCCTGCGTCCCCGGCGGGGGCGACACAGCTAAGCGCGAAGGCAGTTAGCCGAGCTCGCGCTCGACTTCGTCGGCCAGGTCCGGGTGGTGGTAGGGGCCGGGCTTGCGCAGCTGCTCGATCACCTGTCGCCTGCTCGCCGGGTCCTTGTCCTGGCTCAGCTTGCGCTTGCAGACGAAGCGCTCGACTCGGAGACGGATGCCGACCGTGCCGCGGGCGAACGGAGTCGCCCACTCGCGTTCGAGGAACATCGGCTCCTCGACCTCCCGCTCGAACCGCTCGACCAACCGCGTCAGCGTCCGCAAGTTCTCCTCCTCGCTCAGCACCTCCGGCGTCCCATAGAGGTGAGCGACGCTGAAGTTCCAGGTCGGCGCCCGCGTCGCCCCCGGCGCGTACCAGCTGGGCGACACGTAGCCGTGATGGCCCTGGACGATGACCAGCAGCTCCCCGCCGCCAATCCCGTGCAGCTCATCGTCAGGCTTCCCGAGGTGGGTGAGGATCGTCAGCTCCTCAGCCTGCTCATCCAGCAGCACCGGATAGTGAGAAGCCACCAATCCACCGTTCTCACTAACCAGAACCGCCCAAGGGTTTGCCTCGATCAGCTGCCGAACAACTGCCGGGTCGTCACAGGCGTAAGCCGAGTTATGCCGCACGCCTAGAGACTAAGCAGCGTGTGGCAAGGGGGCGGGAGGGGGTCCCCCAGACACTCAACCACGAGCCATAGCGAGTGGTGTCTGGGGGACCCCCTCC